>OKRW01002257.1_pt1 | contig 14312 bp, 16 predicted proteins | sample 1601151 | NCBI WGS metagenome assembly OKRW01 (sample SAMEA3541471, study PRJEB24748) | human gut metagenome | biome: human gut; feature: human-associated habitat; material: faeces | place: China | collected 2012 | reverse complement strand
CAATGAACATATTCCTAGTGATATCATCTTTGATCGTATCTGGGAAAAACTTCCAAAAGATATTACTGCAACAAAACATGTAGAAACAGGCTCTCGTCCAAAAGCTATTATTCGTGTAGCTCAAGAAACTAATTCCGATATCATCATCATGGGTAGCCGTGGTCTTGGTATCTTCAAAGGAGCTCTCATTGGTAGCGTAAGTCAAAAAGTTATTGAAGATTCTCCTGTTCCTGTAATGGTCGTAAAATAATTATAAATTATTTTTAGTTAGGGGATTTTTTTAATGATTCAAGCTTATAAATCACATACACCTAAAATAGCTAAGACTGCATATGTTCATCCTAGTGCAGTAATCATCGGTGATGTTACTATTGGCGAATACACTAATATTTGGCCAGGTGCTGTACTTCGTGGTGATTTGCAACCTATAGTTGTTGGTGATTATACAAATATTCAAGATAATGTAACTGTTCATGTAATGAGCAATGCACCTACTCATATTGGCAGTTATGTTACTATCGGTCATAATGCTGTTATTCATTGTAGTAAAGTCGGCGATAATACTCTAATTGGTATGGGCGCTATACTACTTGGATATGCTGAAATTGGTCATAATAGTGTAATTGGTGCAGGTTCTCTTGTTACTGAGCATAAAAAATTACCAAATAATTCTATGTTATTTGGCTCACCAGTAAAAGTAGTCCGTGCTTTAAGAGAAGATGAAATCGAAGCACTTCATGAATCAGCTTTACATTATAAACTTTTAGCTGATGGATACAAAGAATAAAAATAGGAGTTGTCTTTTATGAGAGAAAGAACGTTGGTATTAATCAAACCTGATGCTGTAGTAAATTATCATATTGGCGATATTATTAGTCGTTATGAAAAAGAAAAATTTGATATTGTAGCTATGCGAATGCTAGAAATGGACGACTGTATAGCCTCTAAACATTATGCTGAACATGTGGGTAAACCTTATTACCAACGTTTAGTGGATTTTATGGCTTCTGATAGAATTGTCGCTTTAGTAGTTGAAGGTGAAAACGCTATTGAAAGAGTTCGTGAACTCCATGGTAAAACAGACCCTAATTTAGCACAACCTGGCACAATCCGCAGTGATTTTGCACTTTCCAAAACTGTAAATACTGTTCATGCTTCCGATAGCCCTGCTAATGCAGAACGTGAAGTTCATGTATTTTTCAGTGAAACAGAAATCTATATACCTAACCATGATATCGACTTTAGCGTATATAATGGTGATTGATAAAAGGAGAAAATATGTCTATTTGTACAAAAACAGGGGATAAAGGCACTACATCTTTATTTACTGGAGAACGCGTTGCTAAAAATTCTTTACGTGTACAAGCTTATGGTACTGTTGATGAAGTCAGTTCTGCTCTCGGTCTTGCTAGAGCTTTTGCTCAAAAAGAAGAAGTTAAACAACTTTTATTAGAACTTGAGCAAACTAATCTAAAATTAATGGCTGATTTAGCTAGTATCACAGATAAATATTATATAAATAATGAAATCATTTCTAATATAGATCAAAAAATCGTTGAGTTTGAAGCTAAATTACCAGCATTGACTGCTTTTATTATGCCTGGTAATACTCAATCTGGAGCATTTTTAGATTTAGCACGTACTACTACGCGTAGAGCTGAACGTGAAGTTTTAACTTTAGCTGAAAAAGAAGCTATTAATGAAAATGTAAAAATTTATTTAAATCGTTTATCTGACCTTTGCTTCCTCCTCATGCGTGTCGAAGAAGAATTATAAACAAAAAATCCTATTGCCTAAAATTTTTAAGCAATAGGATTTTTATTTTTGCATTAATATGGCTTTACTTTTGAGTAAATATTGTGTACATAAACCAATAAATAAACCTGTAATCATTGCTGATAATAATAACCATGGTAAATACATCATAATTGCTAAAGTCTTTGTTATAAATATTGCTATAATTATTTGCCCTATATTATGTGCACAAGCTCCTAATATACTAACTATAAAAATGTATTTTTCTTCTATTTTATCATGCAGTACACTCATCACAACAAAACAACAAATTCCGCCAGCTAAACTATACATTATAGCCATAAGATTACCACTAAATAAACTACCTAAAATAATTCTAGCCATCAGCACCAATAGTGCCTCCTTTGCTCTATATCTATAAATTACATATAAAGTTACTATATTTGCTAAACCTAATTTAATTCCTGGAAATGGAAAAGGATTTGGTATTTGTAATTCTACAATAAATATACTTAGTGCTATCGCAGTTAATAAAGATAATTGCACTAATTTTTTTGTCTTCATCACTATCACCTAATTTATCATAGCATCAATTTCTTTATCATCATTTACATATTGAATTACTAAATGATTGGGCAAACACACTATAGGAGTAAATGCTGATTTTAAAATTCCCATATTTACACATGTTTTATCAGGACAATCAGCTTCAATTATACTTATCTGTTTATCTTTTATTTGAATTATATTTTTATGACCTTGGAATTCTACCTGTATTAATTCATCTTTACTCTTATTTAAATCCAAAGTATAAATTATATTTCCATCTTGAATTATCTCCACTGTATTTGTTTTTTCGGCAAAACTATTTCTTAAACCAATAAAAACGGCAATAAATATAATTCCCAAAATAATACATATTACTGATTTATTAATATTGTTCATAAAGTTATCACCACCATATGATAATCTTTATATTTATCTTGCAAAGTAAAACTATCAACTAAATTCTCAGTTATATATATTTTTTTATCATCTGTAATCAATATCATCTCAAATGCATCATTTTCATCTTTATTTTGCTTCCAATAATTAATAGCTTCATCTACTCCCATTACAAATAATGCTGTGGATAAAGCATCACCTAATTTTCCTTGTTTTGTCACAATCGTTACGGAATTAATATGTTTATCTGCTGGTTTACCTGTTTTTCCATCTAAAATATGCCAATATCGTTTGTTATCTTCGCCGATAAAATATCGCTCATAATTTCCTGAAGTTACAATCGCACAATCTGCTAATCTTAAGATACCTATATAATCTTGACTATTAGGTGATTTAAGTCCAATATTCCATAAATCACCATTTGGTTTTGTTCCTAATAATTGAACATTACCACCTAAATTTATTACGGCAGACGATATATTATTTGCCTTCAAAATTTTTATGATTTCATCACCTATATATCCCTTAGCTACTGCTCCTAAATCAATCTGCATACCATCTGGCAAATATATTTGATTTTCTTTTAAACTAACTTTCCTATAATCCACATAATTTAATAAATCTCTTATTTTTGTTTCATCAGGTATTTGGTATTTTCCTGTAGTAAAGCCCCATTCTCTAAGCACTGGATATATAGTCGGCTCTAAAGCTCCGTTTGTTTTTTCTGCCATCTGTAAGGCAAATAAAACTACATTTTTAGTATCTTCACTTAATTTTATATCTCGTTCTTGATGATGATTTACTTTATAAATTTCACTATTTTCATCAGTAACCGATAATAATTTTACTAATTCATCTATTCTCGTTTTTATTTTCGCATTTAAATCTAATGGATATAGTGAAGGTTTTTCATATATTACCCATGAAATTTGCGTATCCATTGCTAAAATAGTATCTTTTTCCACTATTGTTTTATTTTCTACAAATATTTTATACGTAGCAAAAATAAGAAAGGACAATATAATCACTATGAAAATATATAATTTTTTCTTCATCATTATCTGTCCTTTCTTATAAATGTATACTTAAATCAAATATTATAACCTAAATCATTTAACCATTCATCAATTTCATTTTGACTAAACTCTACATCTTCAGCTCTAATTGTTATACCTTCAATTACATTTGCATTTGGCTCTAATTTTTTAATTGTATTTATAGTGTCAGAAAAAGCGCTACCGCCAGAAGTATTAAACGGAATAATTGTCTTATTACTCAAATCATATTCATCAAAAAAACTATACATTGCCATTGGCATATCATACCACCAATTTGGATAACCCACGAAAATAGTATCATAATCATCTAAATTTGTTATATGATTTGCAAGTTCAGGACGAATATTATTTTCATGCTCCTGTTTTCCTTGATTAACAGTCTCATTATATGTTGATGGATACTTATTTACTGTCTGAACAGAAAACATATCCCCTTTTGTTTTCTCTTGAATAATATGTGCTACTATACCTGTATTACCAGTATTTTCATCATTCCATTTTTGTATACTAGCGCTAGCTGAAGCATCTACATCTTGTGGCAATTCACTATTTTCACCATAAGAAAAATAAACTATTAATGATTTTTTCATATTTGCATTGCCCTCTGTTTGTACTTCTTCCATATTTGTTGAAATAACAGGCTGATTATCTTGTGTATCTTTAACTTCTTCATTTGCACAACCTACAGCTACTAAAGATATCAATGCCATTGAAGTTAATATCATTGTTTTTTTCATAATTATTTTCCTTTCTTCTATCCCTATAAAAATCAAGAATATTCAAATATTTTTATTTAAAATATTAAAGCATTTGTCTTAGGTACTAAAATATTATCATAATTATTAATTTGATAATTTGCTTTTTCTATCATAGATTGTAAATTCGACATTTTTTCTAATAATATTTGCTTAGATTTTATTAATAAATTTTTGCGTTCTTGATATGTATTATTGCCACATTTTGCCAAATTTATATACTCTATAATATCGTTTAAAGACATTCCACTATTTTTTAATGTTTGAATAAATTTTATCCAATTAATAAAATTCTCATCATAATTACGTTTGCCACTATTATCTCTTGGTACATTAGGTAATAATCCTATTTTTTCATAATATCTTAAAGTATCTGCTGATAGACCTATTTCTTGTGATATTTCTCCAATTGTCATTTTTACTTCCTCCTTATCTCTTTCATTTGCATTTATCCTTTTTTAATAAATAAATTACATAGTCTACACAATCCAACTTCTTTTGCATCTCATGAATAGCTTCCAATAAAATAAATCTTTGCTTCTTCAAAAATTTTATATGTTCACTTTTTTTATTTTTAACTATACCTCCTAGACATTTATTAAATTGACCTACATCTAATTTATTTAATGAATTCATACTTTTTGTAGAAAAATTTTTATGATTTTTTACTATTACCATATATATCACCTAAAAAAATAATGTGAATGTAAATCAAATATTTTTTATATCAACTTACATTCACATTATAAAATAAAAATCAAATATATGTCTAATACCTATTTTTTAATATCATTTCATGCTTAAAAAGCATTGTATATACTCTATAAATTTCGTTGTAGCCAAATTAAATGGCTGATGTCTTTTCCAAACTAAAACACTATTAGCTATCAAAGCTGGATATAGTGGTATGCATTTTATTCTATTTTCATCTAAAAATGGCAATGAGCCTTTAATAATTAAAGCATTTCCCAATCCTTTTTCTACCATAATACTTGCATTTGTACTCATATTACTTGTAAATGAAATATTCAGTTTATCATAATACTTACCAAACCAATGTGCTAATTCATTTTTGGCTTTTGGTCTACGTGCTAATATTATTTGTCTTTTGCTCAACTGTTCTGCAGTAACAAATTCTTGCTTAGCTAATTCATCATCAGCTCTCATTACAGCACCCCACACTTCTTTTGTCTGCAATCGAATATATTCATACTTTTCTATATTCACAGGCTCTAATAATAAACCAATATCTATTAATCCTTTATCAATTTTTTCTTTGATCTCATCTGCATTTGCTGTATATAAATCATAAACAATAAGTGGGTGCTTCTTTTTAAAACCAGCTAATATATCTGCTAGTGTTGATACAGAACTTAATTCTCCACATCCCAAAGAAATCACACCATCTAACATTTCATCTTGTTCATTTAATTCTTGTTCTGTTTTGTCCACTAAAGAAATTATTTCTTCTGCCCTACGTCTTAATAACATTCCTTCATTTGTTAAACTTATCTTTCTAGTTCCACGATTAAATAATTTTACTCCAATATCTTCTTCTAATTGAGCTAATTGTCGACTCAATGTTGGCTGGGTAATATGTAATACATTCGCTGCTTTTGTTATATTTTCTTCCCTTACAACAGTTAAAAAATATTTTAATACTCTAAATTCCATAAAATTCACCTCACAATATAATTATATAAAAAAATGCACTAGAAAAAATTCTAATGCATTTTTTATTTAAAAAGTTTTGTTAAAATTCCATTTTCCATATCATTTATATTATATATATTATCCAATATATTGAAAGTTTCTTGTAAATTCTTTTTCGTTGTTTGCCAACCTTTACCATCAGTAATCCAAACAAAATCTATATTATCTAAGTCTTTAAATTCTAATGCTAATTCTTTATAACTTCTTGCCGTTTCATTTAATTTAGAACCTTGTGTTGTATAAAAATTTGTCTCAATTAAATAATATTTTTACTCTGTTTTAACAACAAAATCAAATTTTTTCTCTGATTTTTCTTTTTTACTACTTTTAAATATTTCATCAATCTTTAAATTAGACAAATCTATATTAAAATCTTCTTTCAAGCGATTTTTACTTACCTGCGTAAAATAATTCTTTTCTTTAACAAAACCACTTTGTAAAATATAACTTTCCACCAATGTTTCCATTGCTTTCCCTGTTCTATTTTTTCTAGTATTAGTATCTAAACCTACTTCTACACCCAAGATATAATCATATAAATTGGCTATAAGATGATTACTCAATAAATCAAATATTCCCGTATTTTCCATGAATAAAGCATACTCATCTATGCTATAATTCATCTTTTTAAAATTGTAATAATATTTTTGTACTGTATCATTAATGATTATTACATCTGTTGTTCTTTTAGCTATTAATAAGGGTATTACTTTCAATATTTGTGGATATTCTAATAATAATTTTTTAAAATCTTCTCTTATATTTTTACTATTTATTAAACTGTTTAATATATATATTTCTGTTTTTATTTTTTCTGCATTTTTGTATACTTTTTCAAAATCAGTATAATATTTCCAAGTAGCAATTGAATCATTCATGGTTGATAACCATTTATCAAAATCTCTATTTTTCATAAATAACTCCATATTATCTTTTATTAATAGTTTGTTATAATTACTTCTTCGCCTTTTCTATTATTGGCATCAGAATTAATATATCTTCTAACCTTTATAACTTCTCTTGAATAATTTTTATACAAATCCTCAATAAATACAGTATTATGATTAGTCAACATACAAAAGCAACCTTTTTTAGTTAACCTATCAAATAAAATAGCTAATCTTTTATGACTTTCAATATCAAAACCTTCTTTAGTATACGCTTCAAAAGAATTATCATTTAATGGGGCATATGGACTATCTAAAAAAATAAAATCTCCTTCTTGTGCATTTTGACAAGCCACTTCAAAATCGCCCTCTAAAATAGTTACTTTTTGTAAATATCTTGATACAGCTTTTATATTGTCTTCATTAAAAGATTTTGCCAAACTATTATTAAATGGTACATTAAATAAACCTTTGCTATTTACACGATATAATCCATTAAAGCAATGTTTATTTAAATAAATAAACAAACTAGCTAATTCTATATCATATTCAGATTTCATTATCTTATCATTAAATATTTCTCTTTTTTTATAATAATATTCTTTAGGTTCAACATCACTTTGAATATCTATTTTTGATAAAAAATCCATTAACTCAATAGGATTATATTTTATTTGATTATACACATTTATAAGTGCTTTATTTATATCATTAATTATTGCCTTATCTGGTGTTATACCAAACAATACAGCGCCACCACCTATAAATGGTTCTATATAATTTTTATATTTCAAAGGCATTTTTTCCTTAATATAAGGTAATAATTGGCGTTTTCCTCCTGCCCATTTTATAAATGGTGATATATTATTATCTATCAACTCATCATCTCCATAAAAATTTACTTTTTCTCAAATATAAAAATATATTCATGTGCTAATAAATAAAAAGAATGCTTTATATTTACCCATTTTAAAGTAGATTTACAATTATGTTGTTCTTTTATTATTATATCTTTTAAAATAAAACCTTGCTGTTTAAAAATATTCATTACATAAAAACCTAAAGGAATTAAAATTCCTTTTTTTCTAATATCGCCTACCATAATAGCACAAATATGATTAGATTTTAACACACGATACGATTCTTTTGCTACATTTTTCATAGCTAACAAATATTTTTCAACACTTAATAATGATATATCATATCGATTATCTTTACTATACTTAATGATATTAGCATATGGAGGATGTGTACAAATACAATCTATACTATTATTTTTTATAAAATATATATTTTCTGCACTACATAATCTTATATGAATATGTGATGATGTTTTACACTCAAAATTTAAGTTTTTTTCTGTTATTTTATATGCCTTCTCATTAACATCTATACCAATAATATTTCTATTTAATAATTTAGCTTCAATTAATGTTGTTCCACTTCCCATAAATTGATCTAATATCCAATCATGTTCTGCTGTAAATTTTAATATTAAATTACGAGGAACATATGGTGACCAATTTCCACGATACATTCCTGAATGTGTAGCCCAATTGCCTCTTTTAGGAAAAGACCATACTGTTGTCATCTCCAATTTAAAATTATCCTTCATATCATCATATCCTATAGTTTTTCTCAATTATACTATAAAGACATATTACTAAGGTTTCATCTAATAAAAAAACATAAGAATATTATTTTATACAAAACAACATCCTTATGTTTATACCATCATTTAAAATTTTATCTGATATACTAAAGATTTTACTACTGCATTTGTTAAATCTTTATCGTCCATATAATTAACTGCTGTTGAAGCTAAGAATAATTCCAATGCACTTATTTTCGTTAATCGTTGCACCTCATTAGCAACTAGATATCCCGCTGCTAATTTCAATGCTTGATCATCTTTTAAGTCATCTTTCAAATCATCAAACGCATTTGCACTGACAGTCATAGTAGACATCACCATAATACAAATAGTAACCAATAATATTTTTATTTTTGTCAAATATATACCTTCAAAGTCATAGTTTGTATATTATAACAAAAATAATCCTTTCAGTCTATAAAAATTATTAATAGCTTATATATTTATTCATAATAATTTATTATTATTTTTTGTTTTAAAATATTTATATATTTCCATTACTAAGTTCATTTAAAACAACTTTTGTTACTGTTAATCTAATCGTTATATTTACCCTAGTATCTACAACAGCAAATTTAAAAACAACATTTATTACTATTAATTCCTTATTTTTAAGATTTTATATTTTATACTCTAATTTAAACAACATTCTAGAAAAATTTTAACCAACATAATAAATCTATATTATTAATAAAATAGATTTATGCTTCAATTCTCAATATATAATATCTCTCTATTAAATTTGTCTTTTATAAAATATTTATCGCCATCTTCCAAGCAAGTAATATTACCCATTTGTTCATAAAATTTTCCTATACGCAAATTATGTTTACTAACTTGATAGATAAAATTATTCATTTTGCTTGTAATTCTAGATAATTCAATTTTCCACTCGGCATAAGACATAGTTTTTCTGCCATTTTCCCATAAATCTACATAACTATCCCAAATTTGTTTTCCATCTAAAATTTCACCATCAACACATAAAGTCCTAATTATATAAATTTGTACCATATCCTGTGTATCATCAATCAACTTCATATGAGTAGATATACTTTCATAATTTAAATCAGAAATATCTTTTATAAATTCATCAAAATGATAGCTATATTTTCCCATGGTAGTTTCTAATACTTTCTTATAATACTCATCAAACAATTTTAATTCTAAAATCTTTTGCATATTTACATCTTTTAATACAATACTTTCACTCAACCGTACATCATCTTTGTATATATCGCTTGCTTCATCAACTTCAAAAAAATATGCTATACCTTCTTTTTTGCAGGAACGATTTATTCTACCCAAAAATTGCTCTTCGCTATCCAACTTTGATATATTTTTATAACCGATATCCATATCTATATCTACACCAGCTTCGATAACTTGTGTAGATACTAAAATTATAGTATCTGTAGCTTTTTTAACTTTATCTAAAATCCTCTTTCTCTCTGCTATGCTATCATCACCAGATAAATATTCTATTTGCACATCTTTAAAATCTTCATTCTCTTGTAAATCTACCCAAAAATCATGTGCTGTTTTTTTCTTTATAAATTCAATCAAAATTTTCTTATCTGATTTTAGATATTGTTTTAAATGCGTTTTTAACTCATCTAATATACTATCTTTATCAACTTTTAATAAATCATAATTTAACTTTACACGATTTTTAAAACAATCCACTGCAAAAAATCTACTCGAGTTTTCTAGCAAATCTACTGCTTGTGCTTGAAATCTCGATAAAATATCCAAATCTGGCAAAGTAGCAGACATTATAATGATTTTAATATTAAACATTTTCGCTAATTCTTTTAAATAACATATTATTTCAGCCCAAATTTTATTTTTATAACTTTGAATTTCATCTAGAACAATTACACTATTTGCCAATTGATAAAAAGCCAATACATCACTTTGTCTATTACCAAAGATAATATTAAATAAACTAACATGTGTTGATAAAATCATAGGATAATTTAAAAATTGTCTATCAAGTAACGCTTTTTGATAAACATCTTTTTCTTCATTATCATTTAAATCTTTTTCTGATACTTTTATCGGCGTTATTGAATTTATTACTGCAATATTTTGTTTAATGTCTTCATTATCAGCAAAAACCTTCTCTAAAGTTTCTAAGTTTTGTTCAACTAAAGTATTAAAAGGATAAATATAAAATATCTTTTGTAATCTCTTATCATGTTGCATTAATTTAAAACTAGCATTAATAGCTGTATTACTTTTACCACTACCTGTTGGAGCTTCTAAATAAAAGATATTTTCATCAGTATTAGCTTTTATTTTTTCTTCTACTTCACAAAAAATCTCACTACGTAAAATATTAATATCTGTTACTGTATTTAATTCTTCATTACTTATAGGATATCTTTCTTGTTGATATTGGCGAATATTCTTTAATAAATCAGTATTCTCATAGACACTATCCCATTTATCAATATCATTTAAATCAGTATTTTCACTAAAATCCGCCTCATTCATAAATTCTGATGTAGCATAATAATCACTAGCTACTAACAAAGAATATAACCAGCGTATATAAATAGATAAATATACCCCTTGTTTAATACTTCTTTTACCTACTTTTTCAGCATCTTTATCTACTTTGTTTAAATTTCTAAACATATCTTCTATATCAGATTTTATAAAATCTATCTTAACTGAATAAATATCTTCATTATTTATAATTCGTTTTAATTTAGAAAAATACGTATCATCATCTAAATTTATAAGCTTAGTAAATTCCGTTAAACTTCCTAATTCGCTATGATGTCTAGCTATAATATATCCATTATATAAAATGAACTCCGCCAATAAATTTACAATCTCGTCTTCATTTTTTTCATCATAAACAAGTTTTCTACAATAATCCATATAAAACATTGATGATAAAAAAGAATGATGTGTATTTACATATGCTTCATTTTCTTTAAAATCATTGACTTTTAATTTCATCAATTGAAAATTTGGATTTACTTTCCCTATATCATGAAAAATAGGTATCGTCATAATAATTTCTTTTAATAAATCTTTAGCTTTATTTTTTAACTTATTATCAATATTTTCTTTCTGCCAAAAAACATCACAAAATCTGTCAAAAATTTCATCTGAATTTTTACTCTGCCAAAATTTAAAAAAATACTTATTTGTTAATTCAGTATGTGCTAGTAAGGTTTCATATATTATTTCATTATCTTTAGATTTTTTATGAGCCTTGTATCGATTTAGATTTTTAACTAAATTTTTTAAGATATCCGCTTCCATAAACAATCTCCTTCCTAAATTTAATTTAATAAACAACTCTTGTTTCTATTAATCGTTTATAGTATTTCAATCAATAAAATACTATATTTTTTCTTTTTTTAGCTTCTATTGCTTCTTTATTATCTTGATTTGATATTGAATATACTTGTTTACTATCTAAAAATTTAACAAAACCATTTGTATATACAAATCTTTCTAATTTGTAATTATTCACTTCTGCATCGATACTTTTTGGCAATGCTTCTTCATATTTAAATCGACTATATGATTCAATTTCATCTTCACTCAAAATTTTTCTTAATTGTCTCGAATTTTTTTCTATAAACTCTATATTATCTTTCGCCATAAAACTATCAATTCTATAATCATCTTGTATTACAGTTTGAGCTTCTTCTACGCCTAAATACTCAATATCTGCAAAATGGTCATTTGTTCCTAAATATGGATAAAATTCGCATTTATAATTTTGTATAGCTTCTTTGATTTTTATAGCTTCTTCACAATCTAGCAAAATACAAATTTCCCATTTGGGATTTTCAAGCCATTGTTCTTTTACAATCAGATTTCCACCCTGTTCTTTGGAAGCATATCCAACAGAGTTATTAAAAATCTGTATTTTTTTAGTAATAACACCTTTAGGATTTAAGGGCAAAATAGCAATCTTTAAATCTTTTAGTTTCTCATAGAATTCTGGATATGATGGCTCTAATTTGCCTTTTTTCTTTTTATTAGACAAAATATCTTGCATTTGACTATAGCCTTTATATCCTAAGATAGCCCCTAAAATACCTAATAGTGCTACTCTATGAATATTGCCATAAGTGAAATAACAATACGTATTTACTTCTGGCTTTTTAAAAAAAGCACTCTTTCCACTAAGTTTAAATTTTAAAATTTCCATTTATTACACCTCTTTAGAGGTTATGATATTAAAATGCTTAACATCTTTTATATCGTCATTTGTTAATTCTGTAGTATATGGATTGTAATAAATTTCTATAGATTTAATCTGCTGGTTCATATCATTTAATATATCCGTCAAATTCTTCAAATCTATGATATTTTTATCTTCATCTTTGGCAAAAGTTATATATTCCGATAAATTAGGTAAATAAGCATCACTTTCCGTTTCTACAAATACAGCGAATTCATTTTCACAACCAACTTTAGAATTTGTTGCAAATGCTGTAACAGATACCAATGCTGTGCGTTTAAAGTTTTGATAATCTTCTTCTGTATAACCTTCTGTAACGCCTAATTCTATTAATTCTTTATAAGCAAGTGGATTAATTACAAATGGATAAAAATAATGTGCTTCATTACTTGTAATTTTTGTACCAATAGTGGAATTTTTAGCATTTTCATCTGTTGAATCTGCAAATGGAGATAAAATTGGCTGTTCTTGCGCTGTGGAATTATCATATTTATTAAAACCTTGACCGATTTGTACTGCGCCAGTAATTGCAATATTACAACCAGCTTCTGCAAAAGTTGCACCAAAATTCTTTATATCTACAGCATTCATTAAATTAGTCAAAACTTTTTTAACATCCTTTAAATCTTCATCTTCAAAAACTTTTATATAACGTTCCTTCAATGTTCTTGGAATTAATTTTTCATTTAAAGACTTAATATAAATTACTTTTTTACCTTCATTATCCCACATTTTTTTCATTGGATATTTTAAAGCTTTATCACTACCAAATATATTGCCATCTGTTGTTGATTTTGGATATCCTGAAAAATCTGCATTCCAATTACCCATAACTGAAGAAATACCTAAAATACCATATATTCTTTTATTCATAGTTTTATCTTCCATTTTATTGTCCTCCTTTGTTGGTTCATTACTCTTTTTATTTTCTCCGCTGTTGCCTGCACAAGCTGTGGTTGCCAATACAACGGCAAAAGCACTCAATAAACCTTTCATTAGTTTCATATACTATCTTTCTTTTTGTTTTCTCTGTTGCAAAGATAGGGGATATAAAGGGAGTAAAAAATAGCAATTTGACAGAAACTCTTGGCAAAACTTCCCTCGGATAGTTACTGAACGCTAAAATTTGTCTATTATTCTTTGGAGGAAATAAAAATAAGCACTACTTTTGCCGCGATAAAATGAGTATTCACCCTTTAAAAACAGATGGAAAGGGTATTAATTATGTTGGAGCAATAATATTTTCAAATTAGGACTAAGTTGTCTCGTCGGGAAGACGGGGCTTTGCGACATTTTGTTTTTTACGTTTACCGCAACTCTGCTGCTGGC
>OKRW01002254.1_pt1 | contig 14329 bp, 10 predicted proteins | sample 1601151 | NCBI WGS metagenome assembly OKRW01 (sample SAMEA3541471, study PRJEB24748) | human gut metagenome | biome: human gut; feature: human-associated habitat; material: faeces | place: China | collected 2012 | reverse complement strand
TAGTTCACGATAGCAAAGGTGGGGCTGGACACCGGGTCGGTGCAGCCCAGACCCTCGGCAAGACCCTCGGTAAAGGCGGTCTTGCCAGCGCCCAGACCGCCGGTAAAGGCGATCAGCGCCCCGGGAGCCAGCACAGCGGCCATCCGCTTGCCCAGCGCCACCGTTTCGGTGCGGGAATGGGTGATATATTCTGACATGAAGGTTACCTCATCGTTTCAAAAAAGGGATGGCAGACACTCTGCCATCCCTAAGTATAATATAAAACACACAAAAGTGCAATGGTCAGGCGGCGGCAGGGGTCTGCTGCTCCGCAGCGCCGTTCGTCAACGTGCCGGGCGCGGTGAGCCGGGCAGTGCCATCGCCCTGAATGATGGGATAGGACGCCGCCGGGTGGGGATGCCGCCCGGTGTTCTGGTTGAGATACCACACGATGTCGTTTTCGCCATAGACCTCAAGGCCGTAATCAATGGCCTGCTGCAACGTCTCGCCCTCGATCATGCGGTTCACGGTCGCCCACAGCATACTGCGGGAGTACACACTGTATACGTTATTCACAAAGCCTGCCACGGCCTTTGCCCCGCCGGAGAGCAGCCCGTCCGAAAGAGCGGTGTCCACATGGCCGCTGCGTCCGTAGAACTCGCAGGTCTCCGAAAGTACGATGGTGCCGTTCAGCTTACCGCCCCGGTAGGCATTGCCGAAAAAGTCCCCGGTGACGGCGTAGCAGCCGTTCACCTTGATGACCCGGTGGCTAAGCAGCTCCAAGCCGTAGCGCAGGTCGTTCCAGAAATCCGATTTTTCCAGCAGCAGGATGATGGGCGCGGTGGCCTGTTTTTTCCACAGCCAGCCGTACTCATAGGTATAGTACGCGCCGTGGGCGCTGAGGATGGCAAGGTCGTAGTCTGCCATCCGCTTCAGGTCGGAGACAGTCACCATCATGTCCAGATGGGTGTCCAGCCCGTAGCCGTTCCAGTAGTCCTTCATATAAGAATAGTAGGGGTAGCGGTTACTGTTGACTCCATTATCAAAGGCATAGTAGATGACCGCATTGCCCACCGTGCCGTTCTCGGCAGCGAGCAGGGCGGGCGCATCCTCCATCTCCGGCCCGGGCAGGGCGGCGTCCGCCTCGCTCTCGGTATCGGTGAGCAGAATACCGCCCAGCGCGCCGCAGCTGTAAGTAAAGCTTACCATGCCGTTTTTCGCATCCACATAGATGCTGTCCTTTTTTATAAGCCCCTGTGCCGCCAGCGCGTCCAGCTGTGCCAGCGCAGCGGCCTGACGCTCTTCCTCCGACATTCCGGCGTAGGCGGCACTGTCGGTCAGGGCGGTGACGGCGGCATCCGTCTGCTGCATCTCCTTTACCTCGGAAGCGGTCAGGGTCTGGGGGGTGCCGGTGGTTTCCTCCGGCGCGGCAGCCACTGCCGGGCACACTGCCGTAAAGGCCAGCGCAATGGCACACACCGCGCTGAGCAGACGGCGATAAACTGTATGTTCCATTTCTTCTTTTCCGTTCCTCTCCCCCGGCACACCGCCGGGGCTGTTGTGCGCAAGGCTGCGCCCACAGGTTCATTGTAGGCTGCTGCCGGAGCTTTGTCAAGCATCCCGGCAATGTTTTACCATTCCGTCACACCCGGCGCATTGCATTGGCGCAAAGGTTTGTGTATAATAGCAGTATGTTGGGTTTTTGTCGCCTGTACACAGGCACGCCCCGGCAGATTGTTCTGACGAAAGGCGGTGCTTTCTTTGGATAGCATTCGACAATATTTTAAGCGCACCGATAAGATGTATCTGCTGCTGTGCATTTTCAGCAGCGTGATGGCGGTGCTGGCACTGTCCTCCTGGGCAGCCAAGCAGGGCAACGGCTTTGCCACCGATGAGGTGACCGGTGCCATCATCGGCATTGGCGACTACCGCCGGGCGCTGGTGCAGGCGGGCGCTGCCGCCATTGGCATCGTGATTGCGCTGCTGCTCTCCTGCGTGGACTACCGCAGCCTTGTAAAGGTGTGGCCGGTGCACGTTGTGCTGACGTGGGGTCTGGTGCTGCCCACGCTGGTCATCCGCAACGTGTCCATCGGCCCGCTGACCATCGGCTACAACGCCGGTGATACCGACAACTACTCCTGGTATAAACTGGGCGGCTTTACCTTTCAGCCCACAGAGCTGGCAAAGATCAGCTTTATCCTGACCTTTGCCATGCACCTGAACAACGTGCGCAGCCGCATCAATGAGCCAAAAGAGCTGGCAAAGCTGCTGCTGCACCTGCTGGTGCCCATTGCTATCATCCATGTGCAGGGCGACGACGGCACCGCCATCATCTACGGCATCATCGGCTGCTGCATGATGTTTGCGGCGGGGCTGAGCTGGAAGTATATCTTTGCAGCCTTTGCGGCGGCGGGCACCGCCGTGGCGGTGGCCTTTGCCTTTTTCAGCGATAAGATTGGCAAGGGATACCAGTGGTACCGCATTCTGGCGGTGCTGGACCCGGAAAACACCACCGGCTGGGCCCCCAGCGAGACAGTATGGAAGAACATCATCTACCAGCAGCAGCGCGGCGAGATCGCGCTGGGCTCCGGCGGCATCTTTGGCAACGGTCTATTCACCGGCCGGTATTACAGCGTGCCCAACGCCCACAATGACTTCATCCTCAGCTGGATCGGCAACGTGGTGGGCTTTGTGGGCTGCTGCGTAGTGCTGGGCGTTCTGCTGGCGCTGGTGATCAAGACCTTTGCCACCGGTGCCCGCAGCGAAGATCTGCTGGGCAGCTACATCTGCGCCGGTATCGGCGGTGCCCTGATGGCGCAGATCGCCGTGAACGTGGGCATGAACCTGCGGGTTCTGCCGGTCATCGGCGTTACCCTCCCCTTCTACTCCGCAGGCGGCAGCTCGGTGCTTATGCTGTATATCTGTGTCGGTTTAGTACTATCCGTATATTCTCACAACACTAAAAGCCTGTTCAGTTAAAGAATGTTCTATAAACAAGGACGTGCAGCCCGCGGGCTGCACGTCCTTGCTTTTTAGGTAATTTTAAAGCAGCTTTTCCAGTTCCACCACCGGCCAACCAAGGGCGCGGATAGCGCTTTCATCGTGGGTGGCCAGCAACACCGGCTTGCACGCGCAATGCTGCCGCAGCAGCGCCGCCGCCCGCTGCAAGGTGTCCGGGTCCATGCCGGTAAAGGGCTCGTCCAACAGCAGGGTATCGCTGGTTGCCCACAGCGCCCGCAGCAGCGCCACCCGCCGCTTTTGCCCGCCGGAAAGCCTGTGGGCAGGCAGCTGCAAGGCGGCAGTATCCATTCCAAGCTGTTGAAAATCGCTTGTAATTTGCTCTTCGTACTGGTTTTCCGCCCCCGGAAGCACCAAGGTGACGTTCTGCACCGCGTTCAGCTGGGGGCAAAGGCGGTCCTCCTGAAAGACCGCCGCCACCCGGCCTACGCCCTCCACGCTGCCGGTGGTGGGGCGTTCCAGCCCCATCAGGATGCGCAGCAGGGTGGTCTTGCCCCAGCCGCTGGATGCCCACAGCACCGCGGGAGCGTCCACCTCCATGCACAGGCCGGTGAAGAGCGGTACCGCGCCGAACTGTTTTGTCAGGTGTTGAATCTTCAGCATTTTGCCCCCTCCTCTCCCAGCACTGCGCCCACGGCCTTATCCAGTGCAAACAGGAACAGCTTTTCAAAGCCTGCGCTCAGCAGAATGATGACAAAGGTCCACGCAAACAGTTCCCCGGTGGAAAGGGTGATCTTGGCACGGTACAGCGCATCGCCGATGCTGCCGTTGGGCAGGCCGATGACCTCGGCCGCCACGCCGCTTTTCCAGCAGATGCCCAGCGCCACGCTGCACCCCTGCCGGAAGGCCGGCAACACCGCAGGCAGCCAGATCGCCCGCAGGCGGCGGCCTGCAGGCAGGCGGAACACCTCTGCCATTTCCAGCAGCTGCACGTCTGCCCCGGCAATACCGGTGCGCACCGCACCGTACAGCACCGGCAGCACCATCAGTAAGCTGATAAGCACCGAAAGGGCGCTGCCCCGCACCCAGACCAGTGCCAGAATGATAAAGCTTGCCACCGGCGTAGCCTTGACCAGCTGCATCACCGGAGCCAGCAGCGCATCGGCGGCGCTCCACCGGGCGGCACATATCGCCAGCGCTACACTGACCACTGCGCCCAGCAAAAAGCCCAGCAAAATGCGCCCGGAGCTGAAGCACACCCGCTGCCAGAAATCTGCCCTTGGCAGCAGCTGTACTAAGGTGCGCAGCGCCTGCACCGGCGATACCAAAAACACCTCCTGCCCGATGGCCATAGCTGCGGCCTGCCAAACCGCCAGCCAGAACGCCACCGCCAGCAGACGGCGAAAAAATTGCTTGTTCTGCTTCATAAACTGCCCTCTTCCCCTGCCTATTATAAGGTATAGTATACCATACCGCCCCGCAAAGGGGAATGACCTGTGCACCATCTGCGGCGGGTCGGCTCACGCTGTATATACTTTTATTCAATCATCGTATGCTTGACATGAATTTACATCCAGTGTAAACTGGATACAATATGCGGTGCAACTTTGGCACCGGCGCAGGAAAGAGGGGACAGTATTGACGCAAGCGCTCAAGGGCCGCAAGCTGGTGCTTGTCGGTTTTACGTTGTTTTCCATGTTTTTCGGGGCGGGCAACCTGATCTTCCCGCCCGATTTAGGCGCAAAGGCAGGGGCAAACCTCTGGCCCGCCTTTCTGGGGCTTGCTATCAGCGCCGTAGGTCTGCCAGTCGCGGGAGTTATCGCGGTGGCGCGGGCAGACGGTCTGGATAAACTGGCCGGGCGGGTGCATCCGGTGTTCGCGCAGGTGTTCATGATTTTGATCTACCTGTCCATCGGGCCGTGTCTGGCCATTCCGCGCACCGCAAGCACCTCCTTTGCCATGCTCACCCCGCTGCTGGGCAGCAGTGCCGGGCTTCAATTGGGGTACTCCGTGCTGTTCTTCGGCGTGGCCTTTCTGGTGGCGTTGCGCCCGGACAGGCTCACCCGCTGGCTGGGCAGGCTGCTCTGCCCCTGCCTGCTGGTTCTAATTCTGATCCTGTTCGGCGGCTGTCTGCTGCACCCGCTGGCGGCGCAGTACGCTGCGCCCACCGAGACGTATCGTTCCGCAGTCGTATTACAGGGCGTATTGTACGGCTACCAGACCATGGACGCCCTTGCAGCGCTGAACTTTGGTGCGGTCATTGCCATGAACATCTGGGCGCAGGGTGTTGTCCGGGAGCAGGACGTGCAGCGCAGTGCCATCCGTGCCGGGTTTATAGCGGGCGGGCTGCTGCTGGCGGTCTATGCCATGCTGGGACACGCCGGAGCACTGACCGGTGCCGCCGCGCCCGGCCTTGCCACCGGTGCCGAGGTACTGACCGTGCTGGCCGAGCGGCTGTTCGGCAAAGCGGGACTGGTGCTTCTTGCCGCCATCTTTATGCTGGCCTGCTTCAACACCTGTGTGGGGCTGATCGCTTGTGTGGGGGAGTATTTCCACACCCTGCTTCCCCGCATCCCCTACCCTGCTCTTGCCGCCTTTTTTGCCGCTGCCAGTATGCTGATCGCAAATCTGGGGCTGGCAGATATCCTACGGTTATCCGTCCCGGTGCTCAACGCCCTGTACCCGGTAGCCATTGTGCTGATTACGCTTTCCTTCGTGCCCGGGTTGGAACAGCGCCGCCGGGTCTATCCGCTGTGCATCGGCTGCACTGCCGTGCAGAGCATTGCCGCCGCGCTGCCGCTTGGCCCGCTTTCTGCTCTTGCCAACGCCCTGCCGCTGGCGGCGTTGGGCTTTGGCTGGGTGCTCCCGGCGGTCATCGGGCTGCTGGCAGGCATCTTTTTAAGCTGCACTGAAGAATAATGGAGATATTACTATGATCCAGCCTATCATGCACGACCCGCTGTTTCTGGCGCAGAAGTCCGCCCCTGCCACCCCGGAGGACGCCCCTGTTGCGCGGGACTTACTGGAGACCCTGACCGCCCACGCCGATGGCTGTGTAGGCATGGCTGCCAACATGATCGGCGTGCTCAAGCGCATCATTGCAGTGGAGGCCGAGAACGGGTATCTGGTGCTGTTCAACCCGGTCATCCTGAAAAAATCCGGCCAGTACGAAGCCGAGGAGGGCTGTCTTTCGCTGGAAGGCGTGCGGAAAACAAAGCGCTGGCAGAGCATCAAGGTGCAGTATCAGACCATGGACGGCAAACCGCGCATCAAGACCTTTACCGGCTGGACGGCGCAGATCATCCAGCACGAGATCGACCATTGCGATGGGATCTTGATTTAAGTTTTTTTACCACGCACAAAGCCCCCGAGGGTGTGACCCCCGGGGGCTTTGCTATGCTGTAACAGAGATGTCGGAATTTTAGCCCTTGACGCCACCAAGCGCAACGCCACGGACGATAAACTTGGACAGCAGCAGGTAGACGACGATGACCGGCAGAATGGCGATGGCCACCATCATGTACACCTTGCCCATATCGAACTTCAGGAAGTCCGCGCTGCGCAGCTGAGCGATCAGGATCGGCAGGGTCTTTTTGTCGGCAGTGTCCAACACCAGAGCCGGGATGAAGTAGTTGTTCCAGCTGGCCACGAAGGAGAAGATGGCCTGCACAGCCAGAGCCGGCTTCATGATGGGCAGCACGATCTTATTAAAGGTATAGAACTCGCCTGCACCGTCAATGCGGGCGGCCTCCACGATCTCCATGGGAAGGGAGGCGTCCAGATACTGCTTCATGAAGAAGAACACGGTGGGTGCTGCAATGCTGGGGATGATCAGCGGGATGAAGCTGTTTTTCAGCCCCATCTTGGAGATCAGCTGCAAAAAGCCCAGTGCGGACACCTGTGTAGGCATGGTCATGATGAGCAAAATCAGGGCAAAGGCAGCCTTTTTGAATTTGAAGTTATAGGCGTAGATGCCGTAGGCCGTCAGTGCCGAGAAGTAGACGCTGAGCGCTGCCGAGCAGGCAGACACCAGCAGGCTGTTGCGGATGCCGCTCATCACGGGGATGTTGGCATCCGTAAGCACGTTGCGGAAGTTTGTGATGATGGACTTGCCCGGCATCAGCGAGAAGCCCTTCTGAATCTCGAAGTGGGTGCGGGTGGAGTTGATGATCAGCACATAGAAGAAGAACAGGCACAGAAAGCTGATCAGCACCAGCACCAGATAGCACCACGCACGGCGGGCGGTCAGGATCGCCTTTTCGGACTGGTTTTTAGGCGTATGTGCCATACTTATTTCCCTCCTTTGGCAGCAGCCTTCTTGGCTGCTTTCAGTTCCTTGCGCTGGGCCTTGGTCAGGCCGTCATCTTCCTTGGTCAGCGAGAAGTACACGACGACGCACAGCACCGCACACACAAGGAACAGCACCACAGATACTGCACCGGCCATGCCGTAGTTCTTGCTGAACAGGTGGTTGTTCAGGTACATGATCATGGTGGTGGAGGTACGGTCGGGGCCGCCCTTGCCGTTGGTCAGGATCTGCGGCACATCGAACATCTGCAGGCCGCCGATCATGGAGGTGATCATCACATAGACCAGAATGGGGCGGATCAGGGGCAGGGTGATCTTCCAGAACATCTGGTTCGGGGTGCAGCCGTCCAGCTCTGCAGCCTCGTACAGGGTGGGATCCACGCCCATAATGGCTGCCATCAGCATGATGGTGGTGTTGCCGAACCACATCAGGAAGTTCATCAGGCCCACCAGACCACGGTTGCCCCACACAGTATTCAAAAAGCTGATGGGGGTCTTGATCCAGCCCATGCTCAGCAGCACTGCGTTCACCGGGCCGTTATCCGAGAACAGGGCGAAGAACAGCATGGCAAAAGCCGAGGCCATGATCAGGTTGGGCATGTAGATGACCGTCTTGAAGAAGGTCTGTCCTTTCAGCTTCAGCCGCAGGTCGGTGAACCATGCCGCCAGCAGCAGCGAGACGATGATCTGCGGGATAAAACCGATGATCCAGAGGATCAGCGTGTTGCTGAAATACTTGGGCAGATCGGTCGCGAACAGGGTGATGTAGTTTTTCAGACCCACAAAGCTGGGTCCGATGATCTTCAGACCGCTGCGGTAATACTCAAAAAAGCTGTAATAGATGGTGGATGCCAGAGGGATCAGCTGGAATACCGCGAAGATGATAAAGAACGGTGCAATGAAGATATAGCCCCATTTCGCGTAGCTGATCGACCCTTTCTTCTTTGTTTTTTCTCCCATGAGATCTCCCTCCTGCCGGGTCACAGCAAAACCAAAGGGGCGGGCGAGATACGCCGCCCGCCCCTTTGCTTCAATTTTCAGTTCGGAGTAAAACCGCTTATGCGGGCCAGACCACATCGGTCAGCTCGGGGTACTTCTCCTTGATGGCGGTCTCGAAGTTTGCCTTGGCGGCATCCTCCTCCACGTTGCCGGTGAAGTAATCCTTGAAAGCGTTCTGGAAGCTCTCGTTCAGGCCCTGATCGTACGGGCCGGCGTTGGACATATCGATCTTGGTTGCAGCTTCTGCAAACAGAGCGATGTGGTTCTGGCCGCCGAGGAAGTCGGACTTGTAATCGCTCTTGGCGATCTCGTTCATGGCCTTCTCGTTGTTGGTGTAGTCCTGCGTATCCATGGTGATCTGCTTCATGATGGCTTCATCGCAGGTCAGCTTCAGCATAACGTCCTTGATGGTCTCAAGGTTGTCGCTGCCGGCTGCGCCGCAGATCCAGGTGCCGCCCCAGTAGTAGGGCTGAGGGCCTTCGCACACAGCGTAGTCGCCGTAGATGCCGTTGCCAACCTCTTCCTTGCCGCCCTCAGCGGTAGGAGTTGCCAGAGAGTTGCCCAGCAGGGTGAAGTTGATGCCCCAAGTGGAGTAGAAGAAGCCGAACACCTTACCGGTGGGGCCCTGATCGGAAGCCCACTGGCTGTCCCACAGGCTGGACTTGTTGTTGTAGCCCTTGTCGGTGTACTCCTTGGTCTGGTCCACCCACTTCATCAGGTTCTCGTCCACGGTAACGGTGGTGCCGGTGACCCAAGGTGCGGAGACGTTGTTGGAGAAGGTGCGGTATGCATCGTCAAAGCCGGACAGCATCTTGTAGCCCTTGGCAGCAGCCTTAGCAGCTACATCGTTGAACTTATCCCAGTCGGACAGGTAGGTCTGCACTTCGGCGGGGTCATCGGTGCCCAGCACATCCTTGGCAATGCTGCGGCGGTATGCGAACAGACCCGGGGTAGCCTGCCAAGTGGTGCCGCGCTGGCTGCCGTCCACAGAAACGATGTCCTTGGTGTACTGGTACTGGCCGGCCAGATCGGAATCGGTCAGGCCGATATCCTTCTTGACATCCAGAACGTAGTCGGAATCCACATACTTCAGAGCGTAGTCAGCCTCGATCAGGAAGATGTCGATCTTGTCGTCATCGGCAGCGGAATCCTGATTCAGCAGAGCCTCGTCCAGCTTGTTCTGGTAGTTGTTGTTTTCGTTGGCGTTGATGGTCCACTTCACGGTGGTGCCGTCCTTCAGGGTGGTGGTGGACTTGTCGGCTGCGATCTCCTTGACCTCGGGATAGTAGTCGTTGAAGCGGCTCTGGAACTCATCATTCCAGCACCAGATGTTCAGCACCTTGCCCTCGGCAGCAGCCGGAGCAGAAGCAGCTGCAGAGGATGCAGGAGCGGCAGAGGAAGCAGCAGTGCTGCTGGAAGAACCGCCGCCGCAGGCTGCCAGAGCAGCACCAACAGTCACGACACCGGAAGCGAGCAGGAAATTACGACGAGAGATCTTTTTCATAAGGGTAAACCTCCTTCATGGTTTTCCAATTAAAAAATTCATTCTCAAAAACTCCGCGCTGGGAGTCATGGGTCTTTGTTAAAGGATGCGGACGGAGCCGCCGTCCAGCAGTTTGCCGGACACCCGGATCTGCTCCGGCAGAGTCACACGCGGATGCTCGATCAGCTCGATCAGCTTATCCGCTGCCAGCCTGCCAAGGGATTTGGTGTTCTGCTGGTAGGTCACCAGCGGGGGTTTGACCACCCGGGAGAGATAGATGCCATCGTATCCCATCACTGAGATGTCCTCCGGGATGCTCAACCCTGCTTCGGTCAGGGCGTTGTAGCCGCCCAGTGCGGAAAAGTCATCCGGGAAGATGATGCAGGTGGGCCGCTGCGGCAGTGCCAGCAGCGCCCGGGTCTCCTCTGCGCAGCGATCCACATCGTGGTACACACCGCAGCGGACGTACTCCTCCGGCACCTTCAGCCCCAGCTCCTCGCAGGCTTGATAGAAGCCTGCCAAGCGGTTCTCGGTAACGGCGGTCTTTTCGCCGTGGATGAAGGCGATGCGCCGGTGTCCGCAGGCCCATGCCTGCTGTACCAGAGCCTTTGTGCCCACCACGTTGTCTGAAAGGATCGCCATCCGGTTGTTGAACACATGGTCGATGGTCACCACCGGCACATCGCCGTTGACCAGTTCCACCACCTGCGGATCGTAAAAGTTCACACAGGCGATCACCACGCCGTCCACACCCCGGTAGTGGCAATGTTCCAGATAGCTCATGGACTTGCCGCTGATGTTGTGGTTGATGAAGGTGATATCGTAGCCGCGCTTTTCCGCTTCTACCTTGAAGCTGTCCAGCACTGCGGAGAAGTACTCGTGGGTCAGGCCGCTCTGTTTTTCATCTACGAACAGAACGCCAAGATTGTAAGTGCGGTTGGTTTTCAGCGCCCGGGCCGCTGCGTTGGGCAGGTACCCCATACGACGGGCCGCTGCACGGATGCGCTCCCGCGTGGCCGGTGCGATGTCCGGCTGGTCGTTCAGCGCCTTACTGACGGTTGCAACGGATACGCCGCATTCTTTCGCCAGATCCTTCAGGGACGGCATCTTTTAGCCTCCTTCCGAGGATAGGAGCAGCGGGATGTTTCTCGCAAGTTCCTTAATCGTTTTCGCAACTTCAATATATCGCATTCTGTACCAAAAATCAAGCGAAAACGTAAAAGTTTTAGCTCAACCGCATCACTTTTGGCATTTTGTTCCAATAAGGCCTGTAAAAATTGTGCATCTCGATTCACTTTCGTTACATTTCGATTAAAACGGAAAAATTTTCGTTGCAGTTTCGTTATGGTTTTCGGTGCCGGAGGCCGTATGTATATATTACTTTTAAAATGGGGTTTCGGGTCTTTCGTTCGCCCTTTCGCCGGTGTACGCCGTGCCGAAAGTCCCCGAAAACTGCCGGGGCTTCGCAGATTATTTTAAAATTTCCGTTGAGATTTTTGCAAAAAGCTCTTGCATTTTTGGGTGGGATACGGTATGCTTAGCGTGATGAGATTGCTTCTTTCGCAGTGTCTTAATCGTTTTCGCTCATCGACACACTGCCCGCCCGACAAGGCGCAGTTTTAAGGAGGAAGCATTATGAAGTTCGGATATTTTGATGACCAGAATAAGGAATACGTCATCACCACCCCGCAGACGCCCCTGCCCTGGATCAACTACCTTGGCAGCGAGGACTTCTTCAGTCTGGTCTCCAACACGGCGGGCGGCTACAGCTTTTACCGGGACGCCCGGATGCGCCGCCTGACCCGCTACCGCTACAACAACTCCCCGCTGGACATGGACGGCCACCGGATCTACATCAAGGACGGCGAAACCGTATGGAACCCGGGCTGGCAGCCCACCAAGACCCCGCTGGACAGTTACAGTTGCCGCCACGGTCTGGGCTACACCATTCTGGAGGGCAAAAAGGACGGCGTGACCGCCCGGCAGGAGCTGTTCGTCCCCAAGGGGGATGCCTGTGAGCTGGACCGGGTGACAGTGTGCAACGGCAGCACTGTTGTCAAGGAGCTGGATCTGTTCAGCTATGTGGAGTTCTGCCTGTGGGATGCCGTGGACGACGGCTCCAACTTCCAGCGCAACTACTCCACCGGTGAGGTAGAGGTAGAGGGCAGCGTCATCTACCACAAGACCGAGTACCGCGAGCGCCGCAACCACTACGCCGTGTTCTGGGCAAACTGCCCGGTGGACAGCTTTGACACCACCCGGGATGCCTTCTGCGGCGTGTACGGCGGCCCGGCAGACCCGCAGGCCGTCCGCGCTGGGCACTGCTCCGGCAGCATTGCCCACGGCTGGGCACCGGTGGGTGCGTTGCACATCCACCTGACCCTCGCCCCCGGCGAGAGCCACAGCATCCTGTTTGGTCTGGGCTACATCGAGAACCCGCAGCAGGAGAAGTTCATTGCCCCGGGCATCATCAACAAGACCCGCGCCCACGCCATGATGGAGCGCTACGCCACCGATGCACAGGTCGATGCCGCCCGCGCCGCCCTGCGCACCCACTGGGAGCAGCTGCTGTCCACCTACCATCTGGAATCCGGCGAGGAAAAGCTGAACCGCATGGTCAATATCTGGCACCAGTACCAGTGCATGGTCACCTTTAACATGAGCCGCTCTGCCAGCTACTACGAAAGCGGCACCGGACGCGGCATGGGCTTCCGGGACAGCTGTCAGGATCTGCTGGGCTTTGTGCACATCATCCCCTCCCGCGCCCGGGAGCGCATTCTGGATATTGCCGCCACCCAGTTTGAGGATGGCAGCGCCTACCACCAGTACCAGCCCCTGACCAAAAAGGGCAACCGGGATATCGGCACCGGCTTCAACGATGACCCGCTGTGGCTCATTGCCGGTACCGCCGCCTACCTGCGGGAGACCGGCGACTGGTCTATTCTGGAAGAACAGGTACCCTTTGATAACGACGCCACCAAGGCGCAGACCCTGATGGAGCATCTGCGCCGCAGCTTCAACTTTACCTGCACCCATCTGGGTCCCCACGGTCTGCCGCTCATCGGCCGCGCCGACTGGAATGACTGCCTGAACCTGAACTGCTTCTCCGAGCACCCGGGTGAGAGCTTCCAGATCACCGGCCCCAGCGAGGGTCCTGTGGCCGAAAGCGTTTTCATTGCCGGTATGTTCGTCAAGTACGGCCACGAATACGCCCAGCTGTGCGACCATCTGAATCTGACCGAGGAGGCCGCTGCCGCCCGCAAGCACATTGATGCCGTGGAGCAGGCCACCCTGACCGCCGGTTGGGACGGCGCATGGTTCCGCCGTGCCTACGATGCTTTCGGCAAGCCCGTCGGCAGCAAGGAGTGCACCGAGGGTCAGATCTTTATTGAGCCGCAGGGTATGTGTGTCATGGCCGGCATCGGCAAGGAGAGCGGACAGGCCGCGCAGGCGCTTGCCAGCGTGGAGGAGCGGCTGGACACCAAATACGGCGTGGTGCTGCTGCAGCCCGCCTACACCAGCTATCAGCTGAATCTGGGCGAGATCTCCAGCTATCCTCCGGGATACAAGGAGAACGCCGGTATCTTCTGCCACAACAACCCGTGGATCAGCTGCGCCGAGGCAACGCTCGGCCACGGTGACCGCGCCTTTGCGGTGTACCGCAAGACCTGCCCCGCCTACATCGAGGACATTTCCGAGATCCACCGCACCGAGCCCTACGTTTACAGCCAGATGGTAGCCGGTAAGGACGCCCCCACCTTTGGTGAAGCCAAAAACAGCTGGCTGACCGGCACAGCGGCATGGACCTTCTTCAACATCAGCCAGTACATTCTGGGCATCCAGCCCACCTTGGATGGCCTGAAGGTAGACCCCTGCATCCCTCACACCCTGTCCGGCTTCACCGTGACCCGCCGCTTCCGCGGTGCTGTGTACCACATCACGGTGGATAACGCCGCCGGGGTGCAGCACGGCATCAAGGCCGTTACCGTGGACGGCAAGGCCATCTCCGGCAACATTCTGCCGCTGGCTGCCGCCGGGACTGAGGTAACGGTGCAGGTGACCATGGGTTAACCCGACTTTTTCTGCTTTTTCATATTATTCGCCTTTCTGGCAGTATTAGAATGATTACAACATTCCTTTATAATCATAAAGCATTTAAGTGTTTTTTTCAACAGAATTGTGGATAACTTTTAAAAAATAAGGTATTGTAAACATGTTGTGTATAAGTTTATGCAGTTGAAAAATGTCGAAAATACGCAATTTGTCAAGAAAATCATAGAGTTAACCACAATATCCATGAGAGTTATGCACAAGTTTTGCACAATATGTTGATAACTCGGTATAAGCTGTTGATATCTGTGTATAAATCCACATGATTAAAAAAACGTCAAAAAAAGTTATGTTTTGCTTGACTTTGCTATATATTGCGAATATAATTAGAACGATGTTTTAAAAAAAAGTGCTTAAGCACATTGAAACTTGAAGAATATTCTTACCATATATAATAATGGTAGTGAAGGAGGTGCATAGATTATGAAGATGACATTTCAGCCTAAGACAAGACAGAGATCTAAGGTTCACGGGTTTAGATCAAGCATGAGT
>OKRW01002253.1_pt1 | contig 14330 bp, 26 predicted proteins | sample 1601151 | NCBI WGS metagenome assembly OKRW01 (sample SAMEA3541471, study PRJEB24748) | human gut metagenome | biome: human gut; feature: human-associated habitat; material: faeces | place: China | collected 2012 | reverse complement strand
ATAAACTTCGAAAACTTCGTTTAGGGTATTGACTTCATATAGCTGGTTTCCTTTCTATTTGAAGGCTGTATTCATGAATTTCGCGAAGTCGTCCTTCGCGGACCCGCCCGCCTTCTCCACGTCGGCGTGCTTGCCGTCGCCGAGGACTACGGGCACGGTGGGCTGCTTGTTCGCCGCGTACTTCTCCTTGAGCACGTCGGCCTTGCTTGCGAGCTCGTCACGGTCGCCCGCCGACACCATCTCCAGCAGGTCTTCGGGGACGCCCGTCTCTGCGGACACCTCGCTAATCCACTGCCTGCGGTCTTTCTCGGCCTGCAACGCGTCCGCGCGGGCCGTGGCGTCCGCGAGCTGCTGCTGAAGCTTCTCCTGCTCGGTCATCTGCGCTTCCTTGAGCGTCGCAAGCTCGTCGGCGGCGTCCTTGTTCGCCTTCGCCTTGCGCTCCCATTCGCGAGAGTGCTTCTTCAGCTCGTTGTACTTGGCTTCCCAGTCGGTCGGCTCAAGCACGCCGTTCGGCTCGCCCTGCTCGCCCTGCTGGTTGCCCTTCGTCTCGTCTGCCATGACGAATCTCCAATCCGCGCCGTGCGGCGCTGTCCCCCGTGGCCGTGCGGCCTCGGGATGCTGTCAGATATGAAAAAAGCCGCTCGGAAGCGGCTTCGTTCAACGTGTGATTCGGCGCATCTGGGTCAGCCCAGACTCGCCCTTTGCGTTTGGGTCGATGAGTATCGCCGTCTCGCCCTCCTTGAGAGCGGCCAGCGCGGCCTTCTCGGCGTCGCCCATTCCGTCCACGAGCACGACGTAGTGGCCGTCCGTGCTCGTCCCGCCGTCTTCGCGTGCCTTGCGGAGCCCCGCGATGGAATCGGACACGGAGCCGCCCGTGGCGTCTCCCATGCCCCATGCGAGGCCGTTCATGCGAAGCGGCGCGCCGTCGCGCTCGGTGATTGACGTCGCGAGGCCGTGTGCGGCGAGCTGGTCTGTCCATTTGGAGTACTCGGACTTCTGGGAATCTGCGGGCTTGCCCTCCCAGCTCCACCCGCGGGAGCGCATGTTCAGCTCGTTGCAGATGGCGTCCGTGATGCGCTTGTTCACGTCAGACGCCTCGGCACCTGGCATGCTCGCTCGGATTCCCTCGGGGTTCACCGTCTCGCGGGCGTCCAGGTACGCGTCGTAGAGCCAGTCGGGGTCGTACCCCTCCACCACGGTGGTGGAGTCGCCCGCGACCACGCGGCAGTCGCAGCGGTCGTGGAAGCGGTTGAACGCCCAGCCCGTGTAGCCCGCCGATTGCCTTGATTTGTAATCGAAGCCTCGGCTCGCGAGCATGAGGCAGAACCCGCACGTCTCCTTGCCCGTCGGGACTCGCGCGTAACGCACGCCCTTTCGGTAGTCGCGCTCGGAGTTGCGTATCGTTGTCTTGCTCGCCGCGCGCCCTACCGCGCCGTGGGCCTTGGTGGAGAGCGCGTCGGCGAACCTCGCGAAGTCGCCGCCCGACGCCTTGCGCGCCGAGGCGACCGCCCCGGACGCGCTCGCCGACACCTCGGGCGCGGCGGGCTGCGCGGCGATTCCTAGGCGCTCCATGGTCGCATCGTAGGCGTCGCACGCAACGGACGCTGCCTGCCCGCCGAACTGCTCGACGCACGAATGGAACACCTGCTCGGCGAACGCCTCCATATCGTCCCAGGTGAACGAGCCGCCGTTCATGCTCCAATAGGAGAGGAGCGCGCTCTGGACGAAGCGGTAGGCCGCGTCCTGCTGCGCCGCGACTTGCTGCGTGTACCCGTCAATCTCGCTAGCCGATATCCGAAGCATCGCCATCACCCTTCGGCTGCGGCGGCTGCTTCGCGGTCGCGGCCTGCATCGCCGCCTGCGACGCCGCCTGGACGATTGCCGACTGGCGCATCTCGCGCAGAATCTCGTCGATGACTGGGTCTGCGTACCCGAGGTCGCGCCAGAACTGGCGTGTGAGCGAGTAGGAGGGCGCGGCGCTGTTCACCTTTATCGCGAAGTCGGCGTTCGCCGCCTTGGACGGGCGCAGGACGTCGGCGAAGCGCGGGGTGACGTCGGCGGTGCGGTAGTTCTTCTCGCCAGCTGCGGCGAGTACCATGCGGGCGACGTTGCCTAGCGCGATTCCGTTCATGCGGTTGACGTGCTCCGCCTCCACGATCAACCGCTGCTGCGCGGCGAACATGGCCTCGGAGGACGTGGGGTTGTCGAAGACGATGCCCACCTCGTCGAGCGGTATGCACGCCTCGGAGGCGAACTGCTTGCCCAGCATCTCCAGGTGGTCGATGTGGGGCTGCATAGTCATCTGCGAGAGCTGCCCGAGTTGCGGGGTGTCGCCGTTCTTGTTCGGCGTGACCAGCAGCATCGAGTCGGCGTACATCTCGACCTTGCGCTTGGACATCTCCTCGGCGGTCTTCTTGTCCACGCCGAGCAGGTAGCGCATCGGCCACGTGTAGAAGGTCGCCGTGATCTCCGTTCGCGACCCGACGCAAAGCGCGCGGTCGATGAGGCTGCGGACGGTCTTGCTGATGCGCGACTTGCCGAACGGGCGCGTGAGCGACGGGCGGTAGCGCAACGGCTCCATGAGCGGGCGCCCGAGCTTGTTCTCGTACTTGTCCGTCTTCCACGTCTCGCCGACCTTGCGGCAGGAGTACGTGAACCTGTCCGTGTACATGTTCACCCACGTGGGGACGCGCCGCCCGCCTTTGTCGACGTCGATGTCCACGACGCAGATGCCCGCCTTGATGCGCTTCTTGCGCTCGTCCCAGATTGCGGCGGCGTCCAGCGCCGAGTGCGCCGACACGATGACGGCGGGCTCTCCCTCCATGCCTCTTGAGACCGTGAGGAACGCGCAAGAGTCCGTGAGCTCGCTCGTCACGGCCTGCTCGTAAAGCTCGACGAGGGAGCTCATCGGCACGATGGATTCGAGCGTCGCCGCGTCCTCTCCGTCGAAACCCTCCAGCACGGAGCGGTTCGCGAGGACGTCCACGCACTTGCCGCCCCACCCAGAGACGACGCCGAGGTCTAGCAGCTCTTTCGGCATCGAGGAATCGACGGCTACTGGCTTCACCTTGCCCCGGTAGTATGCCTCGTTGCGGATGTTGGAGCTCAGGTGCCGCTGCCATTCGGCCAGCAGAGCGTTGAACACGTCCACCTCGTCGGCGTCCAAGTCCATCATGGACGGGCTGACCTGGTAGAGCGTCGGGTTGTCTTGAATCATAGAATCACGCATCCCCCGTCAGGGTCTCTCTTTGTTGTCTTAGCCGCCCAGTAGGCGATCACGGCGGCCTCTATCGGTGTTGAGCTGTCCCCGCCGTAAGCCCATCCGCCGTCGCTGCCTATCAGGCGCTTGCGGGCTTCCATGGCGCTCGCGTTCAGCGCGGCCTGCGCATCGTCGTCGCCGCCGTCCCAGTGGGTCACGGCCTTGTCGATGAGCGCCTGCGAGAACATGGACGTCGCGGCAACCACGTTCGCCGTGGAGGTCGCGTATAGCGCCTGTCGTGGGTAGCAATCGCGCAGGCGGTCGATGAGCGCGGCGGCTCCGTTGCGGCCGTCCACGGCGATTGCTGCGGTCGTGTCGGCCATCTGGTCGCTGCAGAGGAAGCCCGTGAGCCAGCCCAGGCCGTCAGCGAGCGTCCCCTGGCCGATGTGTTCCACGTAGGCGCTGCCGTCCTCTTGCAGGCGGCATGCGCACAGGGCGATTTGGGAGCCGTCGGGTGAGAACTTCACCCCGAACGCCTTCTTGCCGCTCGTCGGTACGTCGGCGCGCGCGAGTGCGAGCGAGTGCCAGAGGGACTCGTCGATGACGCTCGCGGAGCTTGAGCTGCTCCACCAGTCCAGGCGCTCGTGCGCGAAGCCCGAGATGTTGCCCTTCGCGCCCGCGAACTCCGATTCCGTGTACCCCTCGTCGAGGACGTAGCCCATGGACGGGTTGGACTCGTACACCTCGTCCAGGATGTCTGCGAACGTGCAGTCCTTTGGCGGGAGCTTCTCGCACGCCCAGGACGCCCAGCACATGCGCCGCATGCCGCCTTCCAGGATTGACTTGCGCACGCGCGCGAACACGGTGCCCGCGCTGCGCTCGTTGGGCGGGGTGCCCATATAGATGATCTGGCGCTCGCCAGTGGAGGAGGCGGACAGGGTGTAGGCTATCGCGTCGTACTGGGTGTCCGTGAGCTCCTGAGCCTCGTCGTACACGACCAGCTGGATGTCGTCGAAGCCGCGCGCCGTGCCGTTCGTGCGGGCGATGAACTCGATGGAGCCGCCGTTCTTGAGGAAAATCGCCTCTTCGCCGTTCGTGCGGCGGATGCGCTCGACAAGCCCCGTCAGCTCGGGGTGGCGCTCGTCGGTGAAGTACTTGGCCAGGCGGTTGAACGCCTTCTTGGCGGTCTTCACGCGGTGCGCGGTGTGCAGGATGTGCCAGCCGCACACGGCGAGGCGGTAAAGCTCGTAGACCTCCAGCGCGGCGTTCTTGCCGTTCTGGCGCGGTACGTCCAGACCGCACGTCACGTAGGCGGGCTTGCCGTATCTGTTGCAGGCGCACCAGTCGGCAAGTATCAGCCGCTGCCACGGGATTGGCGAGATACCCAAGTCCTCGCCGAGGGCGATCGCGTCGTCGGCCTCGGTGTACGCGACCTCGCCCTCGCGGTAGCTCCTACGCGGTTCCTGCCTGCCTTTTCGCACGGCGTCCCGAGACGATCGTGAGGACGGTTGCTTGCTTGGCGGCATTCGCGTCCTCCTTCTCGTGGGTGTCGCAGATTCCGAGCTGCTTGTTGAGCTGCCGAATCTCCGCCGATGCGGTTTTCAGGGTGCTGATTTGCGGGAATGCCTTGAGGTCCCCCATGTCGTTGCTGTAGGCCGTCTGCCCGCCGAAGCCGTCAAGCTCGTCCTGGGCGGTGTCGGCTATCTTGTACCACTGGCACAGAAGCGAGAGCGCGGGCGCGTCGGACTGCGCGAACTCGCGGCCTTGGGTGAGCTCGTCCCACTTCGCGGACTTGAACGAGTCGCACGCAACGGAGTCGGGCTTGGCGAGCGGCATCACTTGATCTCGCTTACGATGAACGCGATGAACGCGACAACAAGGACCAGAAGCCAGAACCCCCAAATCGGGGACAGGACCAGCAACCACGGCCAATCAATGAAACCTGTGAGCTTACACGCGATGAAGACGATGGTGAGCATCCCGAAGAACCCGATGCCGCCGCCGCTTTTGTTGTTGCTCATTTGTAGGCTCCTTTCGGCATTAAAAAAGCCGCCTCGAAGGACGGCTGGAAGATGTTTGATTGTCTCTGATTGCTAGATTTTGGGAATCTTGCTCATCACGTAGCGCTCGACGATGGTCTCGCACACCTTCTTGAGCAGAGGATACGAAATGTCTAGTCCAGAGTCCTCAAGTGTCTTACGGATAAGCTCCCAGACTCTATCGTTCTCGATATCACGAAGAAACGCCTTTCCCTCGGCAGTAAGCCCGTTGACTTTGCCACCGTTGAACTCAGGTTCAAAAGACATGTCAGAATCTATAAGACCTTCTCCGCGCAGGCGGGAGAGTTCTTCACGAACCGAATGAACATCGCCGAAATGGCAGAAGTCATTGAGTGCACGTTCACCGCCATTGGATATGAAAACAAGCATGTTTCTCATGAGGTTGTAATCGCGCATCGCGCACTCCCATCAAACTAGAAAGCCGCCCCGAGGGACGGCTATTGGCAAGCTGCGGGTTCCTACCGCTTTCTCCTCTAACAAGGCGTACTCGTACGTGCATTTGTACTAGTTCTTGCCACTTCTATTATCCCATAGCTTTGAGACTCGCTCAACCATCAACTTCTCTTCGGGCGTCAATCTTGATGCTCCCTTTTTGCCATCATACCCTTCGTTCAAATACCCATGTTGAGTATGTGGCATCATTTTCTTGTGGCTGTGGTCAAGGTCGATCCTCTTCGTTCTCTTTCCATCGTTGTCGAAATAGACAATTGTGCCAAGATTACCCTTCGAGTTAACAAGGCCATAGACTCGCCCACGAGTCATCGTCTCAAGCAAAGATTCAACATTGTCATCCGTCGCTTCGACGATTTTGATATTGCTGCCTTTTGCTACTATTCGGTACTGCGAGCCGTACGGGTTTCCTTTCTTGCTGATGCCGCTCGAAGCGCCTCTACCGCCCATGGAATCCACCTGCCTTGTACTCCACGACCTCGCAGTTTCCGAAGTCGAATCCGATGTTCTTGCCGTAAAGGAGCACGCGGGACGGCTCCAGCCTTTTCATCGCTTCCCGCATGCCGTCGTGCCACACCTTCTGCGCCTCCTTGTCCCGTGCCACGCCAACGGTCGAGGTGGCCACGGTCGAATGCTTGGGGATGCCCTTGAAGCAGAACTTGTAGCTAGACGGCTGAGCCCATGACAGAGTGGGGACGACCGTCAGCCCGTTGTCAGCCCAGTACTTTCCGAGCGCGGCGGAGCGGTAGCGGTTCCATTGCTGCATCGCGTCGGGCATGTCCACGTACAGGCTGAAATCTGGCGTGAGCACGCACTTGTACGGCCTCAGCACGTCCAGGTAGTGCGCGGGGCGCTGCCAAAGCCGCTCGAATTGGTAGTCGTCTATGAAGAAGTGGCACCCGAGGCCAGACTTCGCATCGGCCGGCGTGCTCTTCGCGTAGTTGAAGCCCTGCAGATCCGATGGCTTCGCCATGCGCCCCTTAATTGCCGGGAAGCCGTCGCGGCCGCAGTCGCCGCGCGCGACGATGTCGAGGTTGTACGCGCGGTCGGTCTTGAGCCGCTCCGCGCCGTATTCGAGTTTCTTAGACTTGAAGTCAAGACCGAAGCGCTCCATGTCGAAGTCCTTGAGGCTCCGCACTTCCTCGCGCAGCATCGACTTGTTCCAGGTGGCTATGTCGCCCGTCTTGTTGTCGGCGATGCGAAACGCCTTTATCTGGTCTTCTGTCAGGTCGTCGCAGAACTCGATCTTGTCGTCGGGAATCTCGTCCCAGCCCAGCTGCTTGCACGCGGCTACACGGGTGTGGCCGAAGACGATAACGGGGTTCTCGCGCGACTCAAGCCCGATCGTGCCGCGCAGGCCGAACTCCTTGATGGACTCCGCGACCTTCGGGATGGCCCTCTCGTTGTGGCGCGCGTTGCGCTCGTAGGGGATGATGTCGGAGATGAGCATACACACCGCCTTCTACCTGCTGTTTCGTCTACTCCCTGAGAAATTCCGCACCTGGGGGGTATTTCGGCCCAATGGTGCTAGGGGGGCTGCAGGGGCACGAGGGGGGCACCCCCCACCCCGAACCCCCGACGACGATTTCGAATACCTAGTGACCACTAGGTTACGACTGCCATCACACTGCCTTTTTCCATCACGAGAGCCAGTCTTGCGACGGCGCTGGCTGCTGCTGCTCGGCCTGCCGCCCGCCCTCGCAGGTGAAGCCGATGCGGTTCCCCTTGCGCTGGTTGCAGATGCGGTGCGCGGGCTGCACGTTGTCTGGGTCGAGCTCGGAGCCGCCGAGGGAGACGGGCACGATCTCGTCGAGCTCGTAGCTCCACGGGTCGCCCGCGGGGAGCGAGTAGTCGATGGGCGCTCCGCATATCGCGCAGGGAAGGCCCATGGCCTTGACGCGCGCGCGGAGCGTGCGCCTGCGGTGGCCGTTGCGGTCGTTGCGCGACATCCCTATACCCGGTCGAGCGCCCCGATGCGCTGGCGCATCATGCGCTCGAAGAACCGCGCCTCGCCGTCGTCCTCGGCGGCCTCTTCGGCGCGCTCGGTCGGCACGCCCGCCGCCTTGCGGAACGCCTGCGCCACCGAGGTCTCGTACCAGCAGCGCCGCACCTGCGCGATTATCTCCGGCTTGGTCATGCCGCCCCGCTTTCTTGCAACAGAAAAGCCGCCCTGCTGTCAGCAAGGCGGCTGTTAGGAGGAAAGGGCGGAAAGCCCTCGCGTTATGTCTTTTATCGACCCCTAAAGGATAGCAGGAACCCGTGTACTTTTTTGTACGGAGTTTGCTAGTCGGGGTAGGCGCTCGGGATGGCGCGGAGGCTCGGCGGCATCGCGTCGAACAGCTCTGCGAGGGCCGCCGTGAGCATGTCCCCACGCACGTACGTCTCGGCGTACCCGATGGCCTCCGCCACGTCGCACCACGGGAGGTCGCGCACGTACCGCGCCGTAAGGAGCGCGTCGTAGCGCCCGTCTATGCGCCGCAGGGCGCGCTCGAACGCCCCGACCTCGTCGCGCCAAGCACCGAGCGCGCCCTCCCATTGGGCGCGCAGCTCGTCGGCCTCGGCGACGAACGCCGCCATGGCACCGTCGCCCGCCCCGCCGCCCAAGCCGACCTTGTCGTAGGAGACGCCCTGAACGCAGTCGTATCGCTCCATCAGCTCTTGGAGCGCCTCCTCGCGCTGCTTCAGGCGCGCCACCGCCTTGCGCACGTTCTCGGCCCAAGGGCGGGCTTGCGAGGCCTTCCACGCCGTGTACTCGTCAGACAAAAGAGCAGCCCCCTATCTCTTTGCAATTTCGCAACACTTGGCGGCATTGCCCCGCAATGCCTTTCTGCCGTCCAGCTCCGCGCGGCACTCTTCGCAGACGCTGCCGACGCTCTTCTTGTTGTCTCTCCAGAACTCGCGCACGTAGCCCATGGAGAGCGGCGCGGTGCACGTTTTGCCGCACCTCGCGCAAGCTCATTCAAACGGATCGCAGCTCACTCGCCCCTCACCTCCTCGGCCAGCCTGGCGACGTACCAAGCCGCCTTCTGCAGGTCCTCGTAGGGCCTGCCCTTCAGCCGGTAGCGCCAGAGGTACTTCATCGCGTTGCCCTGCAGGTAGCCCTCGTAGTGCTCGCCGCAGGCCGCCTTGATGGCGTCGATGCACTCGATGTCCCCGCCCGTGTAGTGCGCGGGGTGGTTCACGCTGTCGCTCACTCCGACGCCTCCTTCTTCCTGATCCGCCGCGCCCGCTCGTTCGCGAGTATCGCCTCGCGGTGCTCGCGGTAGTAGGCGCGCCTCTTCGCCAGTATCTCTTCGCGGTGGGACGCGCGGTACCTGTCCGCCACGGCCTTGCGCTTGGCCCTGAACTCGGGGTCCGAGGCGTACCGCGCACGGTGCCGCTCGCTCACCAGGGCGGCGTTCCTGTGGTACCACTCGCGCTTCCGCTCGCGCTCAAGCTCCGCCGCCATATCGTCGAGGCGCGCGCGGTCATCGCCTTCCATCGCCCTCTCCCTCCCCTGCTCTCAAAGAATTACCTGTTCTTTCCGAAGCGCCCGCGCCGAACACGTATGTCCGCAGGGCGCGACGTGCCCTTTCGACATCCGCCGCCGCGAGCTCGCCGCGCTCGTTTTTGGCAGGGTTTTGGCACAGCCCGAGGACCTCGCCGACGGTGACGCGCTCGGCCTCGAAGAGATCGCTGTTCGTGCGGCACTCTGATCGGGCTATAACGACGTTCGCAATGATGACCACCGCGGCCACGACGAACACGAGCGCGATGCACACAACCTCGACGATCATCATTCGCTCTCCTCCTCAATCGGCTCGAAGTCGCACCAGCGCGTACCGCGAACCGACGATGCGTCGAGTTCATCGTAGTGCACACCGCTCGTCCGATCCGTATAGCCGATAACGCGTGGGTTCGTGCAGCCGTAGTGTGAGCATCCTCTTCCAAGATCAAATGTCGCATGCTTGCACTCACGGCACGGCGACGTGTGGACGCAGCGCCAGTGCCTGATGGGATGCTTCCATTTACTAATCCTCATACAGCACCTCCAGCCCATACGCGACGGCGGCGTCGTGCTCGATGCGGCATCCACGCGTGCTCTCCCAGCCCTTGCAGAAATAGGCCGCATGGCACAGGCTCATGTTCTCAAGGGACTTCGCGAGATAGCAGAGCGGCACCTGCACAACGCCGCGCTCCTTCATGGCCGCGTCGCTATACCATTCGTCGGTGAACAGGGTGTTCACGAACTCGTAGCCCATGGCTTCGAGCTTGGCTATCGCCCTGTCGCGGGTCTCCGCGATCTCACCGTCGGTCTTGCCCGCCATCGGCTGGCTGATCATCGCCTTTCTCATTGCTGATTCTCCTTCGTCTTCTCTTCTTCCATGTCAATCGCCATCCCACACGCCGTCGGGCCGCATCCTCGCCATTGCCGCGAGCTGCAAGAGCGCCCGCTTAGCGTTGCCCTCGGTCGACTCCCAGTAGTCGCCCGATACCTCGTTGCCCAGCTTTGCGGCTGCGGCTTCGATGATTGGGATAGACTCGGCCCCGGTCATGCCGTAGATGGTGCGGATGCCCCTCTCGCCCATAACGCGGTAGTAGTGTTTCCCGTAGTTGTAGGTCACGTTCAGCCAGAGCTCGTTCGTGCCTCCGATGGCATATGTTCCGCCCGCCATGAGATGAGGGGAATCGACCTCAAGCGGTTCGTGCGTAACCGGGTCGCACAGTCTTATGTCGTAGCTCACGCGTCATCGCCCCTCAGCTTGCGGATGCGGTCGGCGATGTCCTTGAACAACTCTTTCCCGCATAGGAGCTCTGATTTGGAAGCGGGGCATTTGGAGCAATCGTTTGCGCCGAAGTAATTGCAGGTAGGGAGGTTGTCGCTGGGCTTCTTTTTGGCCGCGCTCCTGTCGAGGTCTTCGAGCAGCCTCTCCCAGCTGTCGGGCGGGGTGAGGTGCATGCGGCTTGGATAGAACAGGCATCCATCGCCTTTTGCGTGCCAAAATGGCTCTTCGCCGCGAATGTAGGTGTACACGAATCCCAACGCTTCGACCTCGGTGCCGTCCTTGGCGTGCAAAACCTCGGTGTCCAGCGGAATCTCCCGCCCCTCGGCGTCCCTCGGCAGCTCGACCGCGATGCCGTCGGGCAGCGCCCGCTCGGCGTCGATGCGGTCTGCGATGGCCGTCATCATCTTGGCAATGCAATCTCGGCATGTCTTCTCGTGCTTGCAGTCGATGCCGAACATCTCGGCCATGGCAAGGCAGCTTCGCGTACCGCTGACACCGCACTCATCGACGAGTCCCCGCAGCCACGCGGACACGCCTTGCTTCTCGCTCTTCATCTGCACCACCTTCCACGCGCGGTCGCTCGCCTCGATCACTCCCATTCGCGCACCTCCCTCGCGGCCAGAAGCTCGCGCTCGATGGCGCGCGCCTCGGCCATCGCGGCCTTGAGGTCGCCCTCGAAATCGGACGCGATGACCCGCATGTCGTAGACCGCCTTGAGCGCGCTCGCGAGGCTCTGGTAGTAGCGCCCCATGCCCTTCCAGCAAGGCGTGCCGTCCCTCCTCTCGCGCAGCTCGAAGAGCTCCATGTTCATGCTGTCCTTCGTCCGCAGCCTGTGCCTGTCGTCGATCTGTATCATCATGCCAATGCCTCCGATGCCTCTCTGAGGCCGTCAGACCGTCCCTGACGGCCGATTTTCCCAATAATCGAATCCTTGCCCGCCTCGGAGCTTCGCGCGCCGCTGGAAGCCTTTCCGCGCGGCGGGTCCACGATCCTCCACCACGGCAGGAAGCCGACGTGGAGCGGCTCGCGGTCCCCGAACCAGACCCTTCCTCCGTGCACCGCCGTGACCATGTGCGCGGCCCTCCCCGGCCTGTTGTCGCACGCCAGCACCCTGGCAGCACGGGCGCGTCGGCGGCGTCCCTCGGCTCGGCGCCCACGGCGTCACCTCGCCGAGAGCCTGAGCGCGGCGGCTGCGCACAGCAGGGCGAGGACGAGCGCCGCTGCATGCCCGCTCACGCGACCGCCCCCTTGTCGAACGACTCGAAGCACTTCGGGCAGTCCCAGCGGCCGCTCTGCGTGTTCTTGAACATCCGCGCTCCGCACTTCGGGCAGGTCGCATGGGCCTTGCGCTTGGCCTCGCCGCGGCGCTTGAGCCCGTCGCGGCGGCACCAGCCCTCGGCTGCCGCGCGCCAGTCCCGCATCGGGTTCTTCCCGACCTTCCAGCCGTTCGAGGCGTAGAACGCGACGAACCGCTCGGCGTCGATGGGCCAGCCCTCGGCGGCGGCCCATTCCTTGACCTCGGCGAGGGAGGGGGGCGCGAACGCGCCGGCTTTCTTCACCTCCCCTTTAGGGGAGGTTTCTTTATCTCCCTCTCCCTCTTTAATAGACGGCTCCGATTTTGCTCCGCTTTCGGCATCGCCTTTGCTCTCCGCCCCGCCCGCGCTTTGCTTGGCCGTTTGCTTCGCCTTTTGCTTCGCCTTTTGCTTCCCGTTTTGCTTGCCGCACTCGCTGCGCTTGGTCGAGAGGATGACGCGGTCTCGGAAGGCAACGAAGAGCGATCTGCTCACCCCCTTGAGCGCCGTCTGCTCCCCTTCGAAGAAGAGCCGCGCGAGCGAGCCGACCACCTCGTCCTGAGTCTTGCGCGGCAGCTCGCTCACCGCCTCCCACATGTCGTCCTGGATGTAGAAGCCCATGATGCCAGCCCCCTAGAACGGTATCTCGTCGTCGTACACCGACGCCGTGAGCGCGGGCGCGGGGCCTATCGGCTCGGGCTCAGGCTGCGGCTGCTGCCGTGGAGCCTCGGCGGCGCCTCCACCGCCCATGAGCTCGATGCCCTCGACGACCACCTCCAGCTTCGAGCGGCGCTGCCCGCCGCTCTCCCACTGGCTCCAGCGCAGCCTGCCGTCGATGGCCACCTTCGCGCCCTTCGACAGGCGGCGCTCCATGGCCTGCGCGTAGGGGCCGAACATGGTGCAGTCCACGTAGTTCGGCACGTCCTCCCACTCGCCCGTCTGCTGGTTCCTGCGGCGGTCGCTCACCGCCACCCCGAGCCCCATCACGGCAAGGCCGCCCGCGGTGCTCCTCATCTCCGGGTCGCGCGTCAGGCGCCCGCAAATCGTCACCCTGTTGATGCTCATTCGCTGTCCCTCCTAGTGGGATGAAACCTGTAGTTCCTGTTCGCCGTGGGCTGCGACCTGATGAACTCCGAGATCGCCTCCCACGTGCTCGGCGTGCAGTCGAGCTCGACCCAGTAGCGGTACACCGGCTCGGGCTGCGCCGCCGACTCCTCGGCGACCCACTCCGACGCCGCGCGCCGCGCCCTGTCGAGCGACTCCCGCCAGCTCACGGCGTGCCCCCAGCCATCGACGCGGCCTCGGCGAACGCCTGCGCCGCCGCCGCGTCGCGCCCCGGCAGCACGTGCCCGTAGAGCTCGAGCGTCGTGGCCACCTTCGCGTGGCCGAGCCGCTCCATGACCGTCTTCGGGTCGACGCCCTGCAGGAGCAGCCACGTCGCGTGCGTGTGCCGCAGCGTGTGGAACGACGTGCCCCTCTGCAGGCCGAGCTCGTCGCGCAGGCCCGAGAACCAGGCCGACACGGCCGACGGCCTGAGGAACCCGCCGTCGGCGTCGCAGCAGACGCCGAGCCGCCGCGCGTCGAGCCCCTTCGGCAGGTAGGCGGCCTGCCAGTCCAGGTGCGCCCTTATGCGCTCGGCCGTCTCCCCGTAGAGCGACACCGAGCGCGACCGCTTGCCCTTGGTCTTCGGCTGCCTGACGAGCCCGCCAGGCGTCTCGACCATGGTCGCCCGCACGAGCGCCGTCCTGCCAGCGAGCCGCACGTCGGGCCGCGCGAGCGCGCAGACCTCGCCGCACCTCATGCCCGTCCACAGAGCGAGGTAGGCCGCCATCGCGCAGTTGCGCCGCATGACGGCCGAGCGTCCTGTCGCGTCCCGCGCGAGCTCCTCGGCGAGCGCCGCCGACAGCTTGGCGAAGTCGGCCTCGTCGTAGGCGGCCGCCTCCCTCGGCTGCGGGCGCGGCTTGGTCACCGAGTCGAGCACGTTCGACGCGGCGATGCCCTGCGACGCCATCCAGCGCCACGCGCCCGACAGGAACCAGTGGAGGTTCACCACCTTCGACGCGGCGATGCCCTGCCCGTCGCGCCCGCCCTCGGTGAGCAGCGTGAAGTACAGGCCGTCGACCACGTACGGCTCGACGTCGCCGACGTCGGCGCGCCCGATGTAGGGCTCCACGTAGCACCGCAGCATCGAGCGGTACGTCTTCACGGTGTTCGCGCCCGCTCCGTCCGCCTCGATCTTCGCGATGTAGCGCGAGAGCACGTCGCCCACGCGCATCGAGACGCGGAGCCCCGCTGCGGGCGCGAGCGTGTTGACCCACTCCTGGGCGAGCGCCCGCGCCTCCGCCTCGCCCGACGCCCCGGGGAAGCGGCGGTAGGGCCGCATCGGCTTGCCCGTGAGTGCGTTCGTCCCGAGGTAGGGCCTGCAGAACCACACGCCGTCCTTCCCGCGCGTCACGCGCACGCCGCTCACGCCGCGCCGCCCGCCCTGTCGCGGAGCATCTGGTTCTCCGCCTGGAGGCGGCGCACCTCTCGGCGCAGCTCGGCGTTCTCGCGGAACACCTGC
>OKRW01002252.1_pt1 | contig 14332 bp, 13 predicted proteins | sample 1601151 | NCBI WGS metagenome assembly OKRW01 (sample SAMEA3541471, study PRJEB24748) | human gut metagenome | biome: human gut; feature: human-associated habitat; material: faeces | place: China | collected 2012 | reverse complement strand
GCCGACGTACAGGCCCACATGGCTGAAATCGCCCAGGCCGTCGCCCGCGTAGCGCGCGGGCAGATTCGCATCGGTTTCCTCACGGATGAGCAGCCCCGCGCCCGGCACGAGGCGGCCCTGCGCGCGGGCCTCGTCCAGCGTGCCCAGCCACGCCGCGCGGCGGGCCATGTCGTTGGTCCCCAGGTAGTCCATGGCCCCGCCCGCCTGGCGCGCGCAGTGCTCGATGAACGCCTGGCAGTCCATTTCGTCATAGGTATAGCCGACGCTGACCGCCTGCACCGCAGCGGCGGCCACATCTGTGCCTTTTGGTTTCATTGCTTTGATTCTCCTTTTGGTTTTTTAGATGATGTCGTCAATCGCTTCGATAGTCGCTTCGTATAATGCACCACAAACATTTTCCGTAGCACCGTTTAATTGGATGAAGCCAAGCCCATCAGGGCATTGTTCGTCCCACAGTTCCAACGTACCAGATGTAGTTACATTGGTAAATGTATTCCGCATCACTACTTCCTGCCCTGCCGATGCGCCATTGATTCTAATTTCAGGATTCCCCGTCCGTTTTCGTACCTTCCATTTGTACAAACAAATAAAGTTATTCCCTATGCCCGTTCCAAGGAAAGCGCAGGGAAGATACCCACTGTTTTCTTTTTTCGTTTTCTCGTAGCATGTCATGCATCTGGTTAATTCAACAGTAGGATCAGGCGGAATAAACGGCGGCATTGTGATGGCGTTATAGGTTCCTTCATACAGCGCAGCGCCCTTGTACATCCTGGTCTGTCCGGCCAGGATAGCACTTTGAACAAACGAAACATCACCTACATTATTAATATAGGCAAATTCCAGCGTACCATCTGCCATATAAAATGCAGCCGTATAGATTTTGCTGTTATCCAGTGATAAAAAACGCTGCGAAAGTGATCCAGCTTGGTTTTCTGCCGTTACGTGCAAAATCCCCTGACTATCCATTGTTGCGGATATATTGCCGCCATCATGGACATATAGCATCCACCGGTCTGCGGCATACTTATACGATCCATGCATTCCGCCATAGCCCGCCTGGGCTATACGAAAATTCGAGTTAATCAGCAGATTTTCCCGCGGCATATTGGTATCCAGCCAGGTCAACGCCCCAGCGCTGTCTATCGAATGCAACGTGATGGTTTCATTGTTTTTTACCATCAGTAGCCGCACTCCGCCCGCATATAACGCAGCAAAGTCCGTAGCGTCCATCCCGTCCAACTGTTCCGCCGTCAGTTCTGGCACCCGACCGGCGAGGGCACCGATACGTCCGTTCATACCGCCGCCCCCTTTCGGACGGCATAGCCTATGCCACGCGCTTCCAGCGGGCCACGGCCAGTGACGGCTGCATGTTGTTGTGGGCCTTCCCGGTACCGCGCGTCTGTGTCGCAGTTACATAGTAAGCCAGATCGTCCGCTGACGTGGTTAGTTTGGTGGTCAGCGCCATGTTTGGTGCAAAGGTTCCGTTTCCACTGCCCGGATATGGGTTCCCATCCTTTGAATAGGCGATGGTGTGATTGTGCGCAGGCATTTCTGCCTCCGTCAGCGCATGCGCCGCCTCGCCGCCCGACCATCCCACAGGACGGCTTGCGTCCGACGCTATCAGCGTCCGCCCGTCCGCGATACGCTGCCACTGCGTCCCGCAGCCGACGGCGGTGTTGGGATTCGTCTCTACCGCAAAGTCGATGATGATACCCACCGGATACACCCGGTCGATGATGGCGCGCATCACCGCGCTGATCGTGCCGTTCATGCGCGCCACCGCCTAACGATAGGGGTGTAGCTACAAGGGGTAGCGTACCCCCCCCCGATGGAAGGTGCTGTAAATCATGGCTGTATCCTCCTTATCACACTGTCCTACGCCACATGTACACGGCGATGTACGGCGGCATGTTGTTATGGGCAACGTTGCTACCAGCGCTTTTCGTGTTGCGATATACGGATTCATCTGTGGAAAGTTCGTTTTCTTGCGTGTACCCTAATGCTGCATTCATCCCAGGAATATAGATTGGTGTATTAAGCCCACTTTTCACACCCCACAGAAACGCATTGCCATACAAGGGATGACTATGGCCCGGCATCTCACTTGTCGTTAGCTTGTGAGTCGCTTCGCCGCCCGTGCTGCCTGCCGGATAGGTGGTGCTATCTGCACCGATCAGCATTCGGCCATTGGCGATGCGCTCCCAGGTTCCGCCGAACAATGTGCCAGGGTTGGTGGCCACCATGCTCATGTAGATACTGCCCACCGGCCACGCGGCTAGTTTTGCAGCTTTGACAATCGGCGTAAATAGCGCTGAAAGCCTGCCTGTCATCCGGCATCACCGTCCACCTGTGTCCACCCGCTTACGCCCGGCTCCCATACATTCCCATCCATATCGCTTACCCACTCGACACCATTGTGCATGACATGACTGTCCTTTGGATATGCGTCATGTGAACCAGTAGGCTGCACCCAATCCGGCACCGCTTCCGGGTCATCAGCGCTGATGCCCATGGGTGTCCAAAGCGCACGGGATATATCCGGCGTCCATCCAGCCTGCGACGTGTGCGCCTGCGCGCAGCGGTACAGCGCGCCGCTATAGGCCACGATGTCGCCCACGGCATAGGCCACGCTGCTGCCGTCCCACGCATCAAACAGCGGCACACAGGCGGCCAGCTCATCCGCCGTCATGGCGTCTGCATCCGCGGCCACAGTGCGCCGCGCCGCCACGCGCGCCGCTCCCAGCAGCGCCTCCTGCCCGTCGATGCGCTTGCCCAGCGCCGTACTCTGCGCCTCGATCGCCGCGCCCAGCTCCCGGCCCTGTTGCATGATCTGCTGGCCCAGCTTTTCAGCGGCTCTCACCTCCATGGGGTCCACGCACAGCACCGCCTCCATGGTCGCGTGTTCCGCGTCCATCCGCAGGCTGGCCAGCCCCCGAACAGCATACAGCGCCACCGTCATATCGTCCGCGTCCAGTTCGCGCAGCTCGTCCGCCACGCCCAGCAACTCCGCCGCGCTGTCCAGCGTGCCGTCCCAGGCATCCGCCGCCCAGCGCAGGCACAGCCTGCCACCGCTCATGGTCAGCACCGCGTCCTCGATCAGCCAATCGCCGATTTTGATTCTCGCCACCTTACTGCACCTCCGTTAAAATCATGTATCCTGCCAGCTCCCCGGCTGGCTTCACTGCCGTACTAAGCGCAATGCTTCCCGCACTGGTAGTCCAGTCGATATCGGCCAGCTGGTTGGCCCGTGTCGCCGCCGTAAGCACGCACTCCACCACCGCCGTTTTGGCGGTCGCGCTGGACTCGCTGATGGCGCAGGTATACGGCCCGCTTCCAGCCCATCCGCTCGCGGGGAGGCTGAAAGACAGCATGCGCGGCGCGGCAGCGTCCGGTCCCGGCGGCCCCTGCACCGTGCCCTGGTTCTCCCAGCCCGACCCCGTCCAACGGTACACATCATAAGGCGCGGCAGCACCCACATTGTACTGATCGCCCACAGCAGGCGACGGCACCGCAGCTTCCAGCGCCTCCACAGTTGCATAGGCTTCGCCCTTGATGGTATAGCCAGGCCCCTGCGGCCCCCGCTCCGTCTGGATGGCCACATGCAGCGCGCCGCTCTCCGGGTCCCGTGTCACCGACGCCTCCACGCCCGCGCCGTACTCCACGACGCTTTCGCTGATCGTCAGCCCCTCGATGCTCTCCGCAGCGTCATTAGCCCGGCCCGCCGCCGCATTCGCCTCCCCGGCGCTGGCCTCCGCGCCCTGTGCAGCGTCCTCGGCAAGTTTGGCTTTTTCCGCAGCCTCCTGTGCCGCCTGCGTGGCCGCTGCCGCGCTGGCCTCTGCGCCCTGCGTGGCCTGCTCGCTGGCCGCGATGGCATCAGTCACCAGAGCTGCCGCCGCGTTGGCAGCGTCCGCCGCATCCGCCGCGCTGTTGATGGCGTCCTCAACTCGCTGGGCTGCGGCATTGGCCGTGGCTGCGGCCTGGTTGGCCGCGTCCGTTGCATCGTCCGCATCCCCGGAAGCCAGGATGGCGTCGGCTGCTGCGGCGTCTGCCGCGCTGGCCGATTTATAGGCTTTGTCTGCGGCGCTTCGGGCAGCGGCGGCCTGGGCCTCGGCGTTCTCCGTCGCAGTCTTGGCGTCAGCAATCGCCTTTTTCAGCGCTTCAACCTGCGCCAACAGCTCCGCAATGGACGGAATTTTATGCTCGTTGTCTACGATGCTGTCGGAGAGCAGCCGCCTCACCGGAAGGATAATGGCCGCCAGCGTGAGCGTCAGACCATCCGTTTCAATCTGCATCACGGCCCGCATGTCGCCCTCCACGGCGTAGCAGGACGCATTCAGCGTTACGCTGGCGATGTGGCCGTCAAGGCTTCCTTCAACGGGCACCATGTAATCGTCCGACCGGATGAAATAGCCTGTCACCGTTCCTGTGATCACCGCGGGTTTTCCGCCGATCCGAATGGCAACGCGCCAGGTGTGTGCATTCTCATCGCCCTGTACAAGCAGCGCGTCGGGCCACACCTGCAGGTCCTGTGCACCGCGCGTAAGGTCGACAGATTGTTCAATACTCCAGTTGATCGCCAAAATTTCGCCCCCTTAATAATCGCCGCCGCCAACACTTTGGATGAACGCCTGCACAAACAAGCTGGCCTCGATGCGGGTCATCCCGTTGGGTACGATCTCGATCTCGTGCCATGTGCCGCGCGTGATCTTGCCGTTCTCATCCTTGGCCAAATAGGCCACGATGTCCATTTCATCGCCAGTGCTGGCGGGCACGGCGCTGCCATCTACTTTCAGGGTAACGCCAGTTGCCGTAGCGCCTTCATAAATGCCATGCAAAATTTCATGGGTATGATTGCCCAGCGTCAATCCATGTTGATGCGCCGGAATACTTACGGTATGGGTATGGGCTTCCGTCTCAAACACATGGCTATGCGCTGGAATATCAATGGAAATGGCCGGTATCGTATACGCTACAACGACGTTATGGTAATGCCCGTAGCGGTGCACATGCGGCATGGTATGGGTGTGCGCGGAAATGCTGTGCGAATGTGCATAGGTCGTATGGTAATGCCGCCCGCTGCTTCCCGTGTTTCCGCTGATGCTGATGGTTTTGGCAGAATAATTGTTTACGCCGCCCGTGTTGTCACCAGGTTCAAAACTGGAATACGTGGAATGACTATGTCCCCAAGAAAGGGAATCGCTACCCGAAAAGCTGTGCGTGTGGCTATCTGCATATTCCACGACGACCGGCGTGCTGCTGCACTGCCCGCCACCGGCAGCGCTTGTTTCAGAACCGACGGAGACGCCGTCCGTCCCCAGCGCGCCGCCCGTGCAGCTCGGATAACCCGCCTCCGAAATCACCCCGCCCGTCGCCGCTGTCGTGCTCATGATCGTCTGTTCCTTGGTCACGGTCTGCGCGCCGCCGGAGTTGCTGGTTCGCTCGCTGGCACCGCCTGCGCTACTGGTCTGTGTGCTCGCGCCGTCGCTCTGCGTCGTGGTCACGGTCGCTCCGCCTGCCTCCGCGCCTGTTTCGTAGGCCCGAAAAGGTTCAAGCGTCCAGCTCAAAAGCATTTGGTTAATACGCACGCAGCTGCTTGGTACGAAAACGCGCATTTTGGCAGGGTGGCTCACGTCTGCATTATCAGCAAATTGTTGACTATACAGATTGGTAGCCCCTTGGCTGTACAGCTCGCTGATACCCATTCGGTCGGCCAGGGTGTTTATGCTGTCCGCCGCGTCGCGCGGCGCGTTGGCAATGATGATCTCGACGTCTCCCGGCCTGCCGCGCGCGTCGCTTTTGGCGATTGACACAATGCGCGCGGAAAAGTCCACGCCATGCTCCCCATCCATTACACGCACCAGCTTGCCGGGCATGAAGTTGTCCCATTCCTGCCCGGTCATCCGGGTCAGGTCGATGGCTGATGCGGTGTAGCTGATGTATGGATTTTTATAGCGATCCAGCACGGCCTGCCCGCGCGCTTTCAGCGTCGCCGCGTCCTCAATGCGGGTATCGGCAAAGACGCTGCTTTTTACACCCCACACGGCGGCAGTGTCGGCGTCGATGTAGGGAAGGCCGCCGTTTACGTTGCGGATGGTTAGCTGGTTCACGCCCTCGCCGTAGCCCAGCAGATACAGGCGCGTCACCAGTGCGGAGGCGTCCATGGTCTTTTCAATTCCAACCATGTTGCGCATGTAGTGGATACCGCATCCGGGGGTCGCATCCGCGTGCCGCAGGTTGACCGTCCATGGGGTGGTTGTGGTGTCAAAATCCCATGTAAAATCATCTGTCAGTACATTGCCAAGGGACAGGAGCGCGGACAGCAAAGAGGCGTTTTCAAACTTGTAGGCAAACTGGTCGCTAAACTCGCACACCCCAAGCGTCCAGCGCCGCACGGTTTGACGGTCCAGAATATACGCGATGACCTGCGCCGTGGTCACACCCGTCCCGCCGATCTCATGGTAGCCAAAGAGCACGTCATCCAGCAGCGTGGCCATGACGTGCTCCAGACTGTAGGTTTTCCTGCCGCCCTCTGCGGTTTCCTCGCTGCTGGGCATGCCTACAATGCGGTAGAGGCCCGTTTTCCGTGTCTCATCCGGCAGCCGCACCATATTGTGCGCCTGGCATAGCGCATTTTTCGCCTCGCCCGACGGCAGGGAAAAAGAAGCGGTCCACAGGTCGTTGTGCGTGATCGTGTAGGCGATTTCGTCGGCATTCTCCAATACGCCCAGCAGCTTGCCGCTTTGGTCATAAACCGTCACGTACTCCATCGGCGTCAGCCTCCCCTGCGGGCACATCCGGCGCAATCGCTTCCGGTCCCTCTCGCATGATCTCTACCATGGCGTACAGCTCGTCGCCCTGCCTGCGCGCCTGTCCTGCGAGCTGGACCACGGCGCACATGTCATGCATGCGCCAGGCGCATGTCTCGATGCACTTTCCGCGGCGCATGGGGCAGTATCGTCCCGTTTTCATCACATCCACCTCCCTCTGGCTCTGGCCGTGACCGTCGCGCCCTTCGTTCCGCTGCCGTAGGCCAAGACCACGTTGATCGTCTGCACACCCCTCGCGGCGGTCAGGATATCGAAGCGCGAGGCGAAGGGCAACGCATTTTCGCCCGATGAAAAGACCGCACCGATGGGCGGCTCCATGTTGATTTGCAGGGCCTTGTCCTGGTCCATGCTCATACCGGAAAATACGGCTTGCTTGCCGCTGGCCGTCACCGCCACGCCGGTGATAGGCGCGGTGCCCGTATTTTCAACGGTAACAGCCAGCGGCGCGTCCAACCCCGTATCCAGCGTCAGCGCCAGCTCTGCGCTTTCGTCCGTCACGTTCGCAGATACCTTGCTCTCGCGCACGGCGTAGGCATAGGGCTGCGCCTCAAACGCCAGGTCAATGCCGCCGCCGATCCAGCCGGAGAAACCCCATTTCATGGCCTGATCCACGCTGGCCACATAAAATCGGTCTGGTTCGTAGTCAAAAATCAGCCGCTTGCGTCCATTGGTCAGCCATGCCGCCATGCGCCGCAGCCGTTCCTGCGCCGCCGCCTGGGTGGGCGGTTCGGACAGAAAGTACAGGCTGCCGCTGAAAGATAGCGTTTCCGGCAGGTCGCCGGGCATAGCGACGCTGCCGGGCATTCCGCTGATCTCGTACTCGTTGCGGCGGATGGCAGGCGTTACAGGATGACCGCTCTTTTCCACGTAGATCGCCCCGAAGTCCCGCAGACAGTGCAGCCCGCCAAAGGAAAAGTTGATCTCGTTCAGTCTCATGTGTTCACCTCATCACGCCAGCACCATGCGCGCGGCCCGTCCGGTCACGGTTCGGCCTGCCCGTTGATAGGTGGCACGGCTCACAGACGGCTCCAACGTTTCAGCCATCCGCTTGCCGTTAACGTCAAGCACCGCCTTGCCCAATCCGGCGCGGCGGTTTGCCTCGGCAACAGCCTCGCCCAGCCGATCATAATCAATCTGCGGTTGCGACAGGGCAGGGAAGGAAGCGGCCCCCGCAGCGGTTTCACTCGCCGCTATTTCGCTTAGCATTCGGGCACTGCGGCTCACATCCTGAATGCTTTGTTCGATACCACCCGCGAAGCCTGCACCATACTGCATGCCGATGGCCTCCATCTTGTGACTGGGGCTTCGGATGTCCAGCTCTTGCTTGGCGGCATTATAGGCCGCCTGGGCGGCAGCCCGTGCGGCGCTCTGGATGCTCCCTGAACCGTTTCGGATGCCGCGTGCCATGCCTTGGGCGATTGCATTGCCAATGGCTTCAAACCTGCTGCCGCCGCTGCCCACGGCGCTCCACAGCGCGGAAAGCGCGCCGCTTCCAATACTTTGGGCCGCGCTGGATACCTGGCTTTGCTGCCCGCTGATTCCTGCGCGGATACTCTGCACAAATGCGCTGCCAATGGACTGCCCCTTGCTCTGGGATAGCTCGGCCTTTGCTGCATTATGCGCTCCGCTGGCAGTCAGCGTGGCGGCGCTCGAAAGGCCCGGCCTTGCATTTAGGATCGCCAGCCGGATGCCGTCCATGAAGGCTTTGCCAACTTTGCCACCTGCGTCGGCGGTCAGGATCGCCGCCGCGGCTTCCAGCGCAGCGGTGGCTACGGCGTCCACCGCCGCATTGACGGTTTCGCTGCTGCCCGTGATGCCGGTGTCCATTTCAGTCACGGCGGCCTCATAGGCTGCATTGGCCACCCCGGTGATAGCCGTTTTTACAGCTTCGGTGTTTTGCGTGTTATTGGTAATGCCGTCCGCGATGGCCTTGCACACCGCTGCACCGATAGCCTCAAACTTCTTTGCGCTATCTCCGCCCGATCCCAGGAACCCGGTGCCCTCCACGCCAAAGGCAACGTTAATGGCATCGGCCACAGCACTGGCCAGTGTCGAGGCACCGCCTGCAAATGTTTCGGCGGTCACAGTAGCAAGCCCGTCGCTGATGCCCGTAGCCACAGCCGTGCCCATGTCTTTGGTTTTGGTGCTGGTGCCGTCTGCTACGCCAAGTTCGGTCTTTAAGGTGGTCAGCACACTGGCGGCAGCACTCTGTACCGCCTCTTTGACGGTGTCCTCGCTGCCGGTGATGCCATCTTTCATCCCGGTCATGATGTCCTGCCCGGCGGTTTTGGCTTCTTTGCTTTCCTCGCTCTCGCTGCCAAAACCAAAAATGGACTTGATGGCGTCCCAAATCTTGCCGAAGATCGTCTTGACGGCTTCACATACCGCGTCTACGGCCTCGCTAAAACCCAGCAGCAGACCGTCGAGAATCAGGCCGCCCGCTTCCTTGGCCACTGTCGATGGGCTATTGATGCCGAAGACTTCTTTCACAGCATCCCAGATACTGGAGAATATGCCCTTGATACTCTCCAGCAGCGCCGTAACCGCGGCACTCAACCCGTCCACAAGCCCTTGAATCAGATTGGTGCCAAGCGTAAGCCAGTCGATTTCGCCCAGCGCGCCGGTGATGGCTGCAATGACCTCCGGCATCTTTTCCACCAGCGTGGGAATGGCCTCACCAATACCGGTGATGAGACTGGTCAAAATACTGGTTCCCGCGGCCAGAATATCCGGCAATGCTTCAGTGATGGCCGTGATGATTGTGGTGATGATTTCCGGCAACCTTTCGGCCAGCGTAGGGATGGCGTCCGTGATACCGGAGATAATGCTGGTGAGTATGGATGTACCCTGCGCCAGCAGATCGGGCAGGGCATCGGTAATGGCCGTGGTTATTGTGGTGATGATCTGCGGCAGCATATCGACCAGCGTGGGGATTGTGTCCGTGATGCCGGTGATGATACTGTTCAGAATACTTGCACCCTGTTCCAGCAGGATGGGCAATGCCGTGGTAATCGCATCGGTGATGGTTGTGATGATCTGCGGCAGCGCTTCGACCAGCACCGGCAGCGCGCCGGTTATGCCATCCACGATGCCTTGCAACAGCCCGCCAGCAGATTCCAGCAGCGTGGGCAGGTTCTCGGCCAGACCGGTCACGATTTCCGCCACCATGCTGGCCGCAGCGGGCAGCAGCGTCGGCAATGCTTCCGCGATTCCATCTGCCAACCCCGTGACAAGCGATGCTGCGGCTGCAAACAGGCCGCTGGCGTTCTCCACCAGGAAGGCCGCCACGTTGGTCACGATGCTGGATGCAAGGGCCGCCAGCGGATCAATGTTTCCTGTGATCGCGTCCACAATGCTTTGCAAAAGTCCCATGGCGGCAGGGAGAATTGCATCCACCAACGCGGGCAGCGCTTCCGTGATGACTCGCACGGCGGAGTCGAGCATGTCGGTGATGATGTCCGTATTTTCGGTGAAAAGCGTGTCGATGGTCGCCACGCCTTCCATCATGGCACTGGCTATCGCTTCACCGATGACGCGCACATCTTCCGGCTGGAAGCCATCGGCAAGCGCTGTGTCGATAGTGGACAGCGTGCCGACGATCAGGCTTTGCATATTGCTCGCCAGCGGTAAAAATTCGCTTTGAATCTTGCGCTTTACGCCTTCCAAAGCGCTGGCAGCATCGTTGTACCTGACCTCGTTGATCTGTCCCAGCGCGTCAGCCGACAGGTCGCCGCCTTCTGCAATGCTGGCAAGGATAGGCAGCGCGCCCGCGCCCAGATCCTCGAACTGCGTGCCGAACAGAGAAACGGCCAGCTGATTGCGCTTGAGCGGATCTTCGACCTTTTGAAGCGCCTGCACAACCTGTAGGAAAGCGGCCCGCGCCTGGGGCCCGCCCTCGCTGATTTCAGCGGAGACATAGGACGCCTGAAGCCCCAGTTCGTCAAACGCTTCCTTCGTGGTGTCGCTGCCGTCCACGGCCCGGATGCTGAATTCTTTGACCGCGTCGCCCACCTTGTCGATCTGGAAGACGCCGTTCTCCGCGCCGCTGATGAGCGTGGTCATCATGTCCTCGGCGCTTAATCCCATCTCCGCGTACTTCGGTGCGTATTCGCTGAGCACGTCCAGCAGGTCGCCGTTCTGGTTTGCGCCCTGCTGCGCGCCCTGGGCGATGAGGTTGTAGGCCGTCTCGGCGTCAATCCCGAATTTTTGCATCAGGGCCGAAGCGGCGCGGCTGCTCTCGGCAAAGTCCATGCCGAATGTATCGCGCAGCAGGTATCCGCTTTCCGTAGCCTTTTTCAGTTCATCGCCCATCAGGCCGGTGTTCACGCGGGTGGTGGCCAGCGCCTCGTTGACGTCGCCGATGCTGTCGCCGAAGTTGTTCCGGTACACTTCCTGAGCGATTCCGCCCAGTTCCGCAAGTTCCTCGCCGGTCGCGCCGGTCTGGGCGGAAAGCTGGTTGGCAGCCTGTCGGTAATCCGTGCCAAGCTGCACGATTTGCTTGGCCCCTTCCAGCGCCGCGGCAGACAGGGCGGCGATGGCCGCGGCCGCGGCGGCCAGACCTGCCTTCATGGCGCCGCTGGCCACGCTGGCCACGCTGTCCATGGCGTCGGACAGAGCCGCGTTGCTCTCCTCCGCTTCATCGGCGGCGTTGGCCTGTTCTTCCACCGCGTCTGTCAGCTGGTCTGTATTGAGCGCCAGCGTGGTGGATAGCCCGGCAGCTTCCTCCATGGCCCTGTCGTTTTTCTGGATTTCGCTGCCGGTCTTGTTCATGGCGGCGCGGGCGCGGTTGAGGGCAATTTGCAGGTTTTGTACCTGCTTGCTGTTTTCCTCATATTCGCCTTTGGCTTTATTAAGCTGCTCGGCAATCAGGCGCACCTTCTCAGCCTGTGCCTCGTATATGCTTTTCAGCCCTGCAGCTTTGGCCTGCATGGCTTCCATGCTGTCGGCCTGGTCGCCGAAGGCGCTGGTGGTCGCCGCCATGTCGGTATTCAGCACGGTCAGCTGCCGCCCGATGTCCGAAAGCGCCTTCTTGTATTCCTTGTCGCCCAGGACGCTTACTTTGGTGCTGATGCCATCATTGTCCATGATCTCACCCCCTTTTTTGAGCATACAAAAAGCACCTCACCCCTTTCGGGGAGGGTGCCATGCCGGTGTTGCGATTTGGGCTATGCACAGATCATGTCAAGCGTGGCGCGCACGTCGCGCACGCTGTCGAGAATGTGGCAGATCACGCGCTCCATGTCCTCGCCGCCGCCGCAGTACGCCGCTCCGCTTGCCAGTACTTCCAGCGTGGAGGTCAGGTTGGCCAGCTTCTGGTCTACGGGTTCAAGGTCAATGGCGCGGATCGTGCTGCGCACTTCTTTCGCTTTCGATTCAATGCGAACATTGATTTCTTCCATGGGGATGCCCCTTTCTTTGTATCATCGGATTGACCTTTCGGGGCAGGCATGATAGAATTTACTTGCTCCGATTGGTCGGGGTACTGGTGAAGAATGCCGTGGCTTGGTAGGCGGGGCGTTCTTCACTTTTTTTGTTGTACGTCCAACTCTTTTGCTACCATGTCAATGCCTTTTTCAACGATTGCTGTTCGGGTTACGCCCAGCTTATCTGCACAGCGTTGCAGCTTATCAGCGGTTTCTTTGGTAATGCGCATTTGCAGGCTTTCAGACTTGGTAACATTTTTGGGTGGCCGTCCTGTCCTTGGGCTAATGGTACTCACCTCACTTTCTGCCATGGCAATATTATATTTCTGTAATGGCAAAAAGTCAAGTGATGTTTTTTTATTCATTCGGTTCGAGCATCTGCAAAAACACATCCTCAGAAATAACTTCGATGTCCGCGCCCTTCAGCTTCAGCAGCTCGGCTTTTTTGTGTTTGGAGCTTTTGCCTCCGCTTAGTGCCATGCTATAACCTTTATTGCCTAATACAAGAAAATTGGTTTCTTTGGTTACATTATCACCACAATATCCACCTGCATTTACAACCTTTTGCATACCCTCCTTGCGCGTCATGCGTTCCATGGCACCTGTGAAAACAAAGGTTTTTCCTTCGATGTCTTCATCCGGCTGGTAAGCGTCAAGCTGAACGGCCACGTTGCTGGCGCGCGAATTGGCGTGTTTGTTTGGCTTTATGTCCTCGACAGTCATACCGCGTTCATCCATGATTGCTCGCAGCGCATCATAGCTGGCTTTTGTTGCAAGCACGTCGAGCATCGCACGGTGTGCTCCAGCACTTTCAATATGCAGATTTTCCACGAGGTCGCACAGGCGGTGATGCCGCCATTCAGGGAATACTTTACGGGCAATACGCAGCGTATCCACGTACTTAGTCTTTTCAAAAGACAAACCAAGCGTTTCGGCAGCAGTCTTCAAAAAGCGAACATCAAAACAAAGGTAATGGCCAAGCATTACGTCGCTCTGAATTAACGCAAGAAAATCCGGCAACACCTGTTCGAGCGTAGGGGCGCTAGAAAGCATGTCGTTTGTGATGCCGGTCAACTCTGTAATGAAATCATCTATTTCATATCCAGGGTTTACAAGACTTTCATAACTGGCAACAATACTGCCGTTTTCTACTTTAATTGCTGCCATTTCTATGATGCTGTCCCATTTTGCATCCAAACCCGTTGTTTCAAGGTCTACGACAACGTAACTGTCAGGGAGCGTGAAAAGCATATTTTTGCTGATAGGCATAATCGAGCCTCCTTCGTTGCTTTTCACAATTATACCATTTCAGTACGCTATTGTCTGTCTTTTTATACATTCATTTATGATGCGGACTCTTTTACCAAGATGAATTTTCAAAAAACTATTGACAATACGTAAAATACGTATTATAATAGAGAATGTCAGGAGGGAATGCGAATGACGATGAGCGGCAAAGAGGTGGTAAAGCTCCTGCTCGACCATGGCTGGGTGATCGACCGCATCCACGGCAGTCACTACATCATGGTCAAGGGCAGCCAGACCATCACGGTTCCCGTTCACGGGAATCAGGATCTCAAACCCGGTCTCCTGAACGCGATTCTCAAGCAGGCGGGGCTGAAATAAGCCCCGCCCCCCCCTGACTGATTTGAAGGAGGTGTTCCCATGGTGAAAGCCTATCCCGCCATTTTCCACTACGAGGAAAACGGCTATTGGGTCGAATTTCCCGACCTGCCCGGCTGCCTGTCCGAAGGGGACGACGCGGCGCAGGCGCTCGCGCAGGCGTCCGCCGCGCTGGGCGGCTATCTGTGCTCCCTCATGGATCGTGGCGAGGAATTGCCGCAGCCCGGTCGCATTCAGTCGCTTCACGCGGACGGAGAGGATTTTGTCTCTATGGTCGCCGCCGATCCGCTGGCGTTCAAGCAGCGCACAAAGGCCGTCAAAAAAACCCTCAGCATCCCGCAGTGGCTCAACGACGAGGCCGAGAAGCGGCACATCAACTTTTCCTCCGTGCTTCAACAGGCATTGATGGATCAAATTCAATAATCACTCCAAAAGCGTCCGCGCGGACGCTTTTGCTTT
>OKRW01002245.1_pt1 | contig 14366 bp, 7 predicted proteins | sample 1601151 | NCBI WGS metagenome assembly OKRW01 (sample SAMEA3541471, study PRJEB24748) | human gut metagenome | biome: human gut; feature: human-associated habitat; material: faeces | place: China | collected 2012 | reverse complement strand
GCCCGCCCGACGAGATCGAGCGCATCGCCACCTACCTCATCACCGAGAAGGGCCTCAACACCTACATCAAGTGCAACCCGACCCTCCTGGGCTACGAGTACGCCCGCGAGCGCCTCAACAGCCTTGGCTTCGACTATATCGCCTTCGATGACAAGCACTTCGTCGAGGACCTGCAGTGGGCCGACGCCGTGCCGATGTTCAAGCGCCTCATCGCCCTCACGCAGGAGCGTGGCCTCGCTTTTGGCGTCAAGCTCACCAACACCTTCCCGGTCGACGTCACCCGCAAGGAGCTGCCGAGCGAGGAGATGTACATGTCCGGCCGCTCGCTGTACCCGCTGACGATCCACCTTGCCCAGAAGATCTCCTCCGAGTTCGATGGCAAGCTGCGCATCTCCTACTCCGGCGGTGCCGACGCCCAGAACATCAAGAGCCTCTACGGCGCGGGCATCTGGCCCATCACCATGGCCACGACCGTCCTGAAGCCCGGTGGCTACGAGCGCTTCAGCCAGATCTCGCACGTCCTCGAGGGCGTCGAGCGCAAGGATGAAGTCGACGTCGCCGCCGTGACCGCCCTTGACGAGGCCGTCGCGGCCGACCCCAAGTACAACAAGCCCATCAAGCCGGTTCCGAGCCACAAGCTCGACTGGCCGCTGCCGCTCACGAACTGCTTCACCTCGCCCTGCCGCAACGGCTGCCCCATCGAGCAGGACATCCCGGCCTACCTGGCCGCCGTTGACGAGGGCCGCCTGGCCGACGCCCTGGCCATCATCGCCGAGCGCAACGCCCTGCCCTTCATCACCGGCAACCTCTGCCCGCACCCCTGCGGCACCAAGTGCATGCGCGCCTTCTACGAGCCCGAGGGCGCTGCCATCCGCGCCTCCAAGCTCAAGGCCGCCCGCGGTGGCATCGACGAGCTGCTGGCCTCCATCAAGGCCAACAAGCCCGAGGTCGTCGAGGGTGCCCAGGGCAAGAACGTCGCCGTCATCGGCGGCGGCCCGGCCGGCATGGCCACCGCGTTCTTCCTGACGCGCGCCGGCGCCAAGGTCACGATCTTCGAGCGCAAGGACACCCTGGGTGGCGTCGCCCGCCACATCATCCCGGCGTTCCGCATCGCCGACGAGGACATCGACCGCGACGTCGAGCTGTGCTGCGCCTTTGGCGCCGAGGTCAAGCTCGGTGTCGAGGTCAAGAGCGTCGACGAGCTCAAGGCTGCCGGCTACACCGACGTCGTGGTCTGCTGCGGTGCCTGGGCTCCCGGCCACGTGGGCCTCGAGTACGGCGAGGAGATCGACGTCCTCGACTTCCTCGGTGCCGCCAAGCGCGGCGAGGACCTCTCGGGCCTCGGCTCCGACGTCGTCATCGTGGGCGCTGGCAACACCGCCATGGACGCCGCTCGCGTCGCCAAGCGTCTCCCGGGCGTCGAGAACGTCCGCATCTGCTACCGCCGTACCAAGCGCTACATGCCCGCCGACGAGGAGGAGCTCGCCGAGGCCCTCTCCGAGGGCGTCGAGCTCGTCGAGCTCGTTGCCCCCAAGGGCGTGCGTGACGGCGTCCTGACCTGCGACAAGATGGTCCTGGGCGAGCCCGACGAGTCTGGCCGCCGCAGTCCGGTTGCCACCGGCGAGACCATCGAGGTCCCGGCCACCGCGGTCATCTGCGCCGTGGGCGAGCACATCGAGGGCGACCTCTACGAGGCTGCCGGCGTCGAGACCGACCGCCGTGGCCGTCCGGCCGGCTGCGCCACCGGTGTCGAGGGCGTCTGGGCTGCCGGCGACTGCCGCCGTGGCCCCGCCCGCTTCGTCGACGCCATCGCCGACGCCCAGCAGGTTGCCAAGCAGATGTGCGGCGTCGACTTCTCCAAGTACTCCGAGGCCAACGTCCGCGCCGGCCACGAGGCCAGCTGCTACGAGCGCAAGGGCGATCTGCGCCTGGGCTGCGCCGGCTGCCAGAACAACTCCGGCTGCCTTGGCTGCGCCACCGTCTGCGAGGCCTGCTGCGACGTCTGCCCCAACCGTGCCAACGTCTCCATTACCGTCCCGGGCCTTGCTCAGCACCAGGTCGTCCACGTCGACGGCATGTGCAACGAGTGCGGCAACTGCGCCGTGTTCTGCCCGTGGAGCGGCCGCCCGTTCAAGGACAAGCTCACGCTGTTCTGGAGCGCCGAGGACATGGGCAACTCCGAGAACCGAGGCTTCCTGCCCCAGGCCGACGGCACCTTCCTCGTTCGTCTCGAGGACGGCATCGGCTCCTACGACGTCGATGACGCCAACTGCGGCCTGCCCGAGGAGGTTCGCCTGACGATTGCCGCCGTGCGCGACAACTACGCCTACCTGCTCGCCAAGTAGCATGCGTTAGGCGGCCGGGCGTCCCTCCCGCGCCCGGCCGCATCTTCTAGGGAGTTATGGACAGTATTGGACGCGCGGACGCATGTGCCTGCGCCCGCGCGTCCCGCGAGAAACGAAAGGCCGTGCCATGGCCTACGACAAGCATAAGTACGATCAAGCGAAGGCCCCTACCAAGCCGGGCGCGCCCAAGCGTCCGAGAAAGCCCCGCCCGGTTGCCGTCGTCATGTGCAATGGCGGCTGCGACCTGCAGGGCTGCAAGCAGGGCTGCATCGGTTGCGCCACCTGCGTGGGCGTCTGCCGCAAGAATGCCATCCACATCAACGAGCGCGGCGTCGCCGTCGTCGACCGCGACGCTTGCATCGGCTGTGGCCTGTGCGTATGCTCCTGCGAGCAGAAAGTCATCCAGCTCGTCGAGCGCGAGTTCACGATCACGGCGCGCTGCTCCAACACCGAGAAGGGCTCCGACGCCAAGCTCGAGTGCGACAACAGCTGCATCGCCTGCGGCGCCTGCGAGCGAGCCTGCCCGTCCGGCGCCATCCACGTGGTCGACAACCACGCCGTGATCGACTGGGCGCACTGCATCGCCTGCGGCATGTGCGCCACCAAGTGCCCCAGAAACGTCATCCGCGATGCCTTTGGCATCGTGGCCGAGAAGTAGGGAGGAGAAGACGATGGCATCTGAGTACACACTGCACATCAACGGCAGCGACTACACCACCACAGAGAACAAGCCGCTCCTTCGCTACCTGCGTGACGACCTCAAGCTCACGAGCGTCAAGGACGGCTGCTCCGAGGGCGCCTGCGGCACCTGCACCATCATTGTTGACAACCAGGCCGTCAAGTCCTGCGTCCTCACCACCAAGCTCGCCCAAGGCCACGACATCGTGACCATCGAGGGCCTCACCGAGGAGGAGCAGGAGGCGTTCGTCTATGCCTTCGGCGTCGCCGGCGCCGTTCAGTGCGGCTTCTGCATCCCGGGCATGGTCATGTGCGGAGCGGCCCTGTGCCGCCGCGAGCCCGACCCCTCGGGCCCCATGATCGCCCAGGCCATCAAGGGCAACGTCTGCCGTTGCACCGGCTACAAGCGCATCCTCGTGGCCATCAAGCTCGCCGCCGCCATCCTGCGCGGAGACGAGAAGATCGACCCGGCCGCCGAGCGTGGTGACAACTACGCCGTGGGCGAGCAGATCTTCCGCGTCGACGTCCGCCGCAAGGTGCTTGGCTTTGGCAAGTACCCCGACGACATGGACGAGCGAGACTTCCCGGGCATGGCCTACACCTCGGCCATCCGCTCCAAGTACCCGCGCGCCCGCGTGCTTTCGATCGACGCGAGCAAGGCCGAGGCACTTCCCGGCGTCCTGGGCGTGCTCACCGCCGCAGACGTGCCCCACAACCAGGTGGGCCACCTCATCCAGGACTGGGACGTCATGATCGCCGAGGGCGACATTACCCGCTGCGTGGGCGACGCCATAGCGCTGGTCGTGGCCGAGGACGCCAAGACCCTCGAGCGCGCCAAGAAGCTCGTGAAGATCCAGTACGAGGAGCTCGAGCCCATCCGCTCCATCGAGGAGGCCAAGGCCGAGGGCGCGCCCAAGATTCACGACAGCTTCTTCGCCTTTGGCAACACGGTCGAGCTCAAAGACAACGTCTGCCAGAGCCGCCACGTCACCCGTGGCGACGCCGCGACGGCCCTCGCCAACTCGGCATTCACCGTGACACAGCGCTTCACCACGCCCTTCACAGAGCACGCCTTCCTCGAGCCCGAGTGCGCCGTCGCCGCCCCCTACAAGAACGGCGTCAAGATCTGGTCGACCGACCAGGGCGCCTACGACACGCGCAAGGAGTGCGCGCACATGTTTGGCTGGGACTCCGAGCCCGAGCGCGTCGTCGTCGAGACGATGCTCGTGGGCGGCGGCTTTGGCGGCAAGGAGGACGTCTCCTGCCAGCACCTGGCCGCGCTTGCCGCCTACAAGTTTGGCCGTCCGGTCAAGTGCCGCTTCTCACGCGCCGAGTCGCTGCTGTTCCACCCCAAGCGCCACGCCATGGACGGTACCTTCACCCTGGGCTGTGACGAAGAGGGCAACTTCACTGGCCTCGACTGCGAGATCAATTTCGACACGGGCGCCTATGCGAGCCTCTGCGGCCCGGTCCTGGAGCGCGCCTGCACGCACTCGGTTGGCCCCTACACCTACCAGAACACCGACATCCGCGGCTATGGCTACTACACCAACAACCCGCCCGCGGGAGCCTTCCGCGGCTTTGGCGTGTGCCAGTCCGAGTTCGCGCTCGAGAGCCTCATCGACCTGCTCGCCGAGAAGGCCGGCATCGACCCCTGGGAAATTCGCTACAAGAACGCGATCGAGCCGGGCGAGGTCCTGCCCAACGGCCAGATCGCGGACTGCTCGACCGCCCTCAAGGAGACCCTCGAGGCCGTGCACGACGTTTACCTTGAGAACAAGGGCCACGCCGGCCTCGCCTGCTCGATGAAGAATGCCGGCGTGGGCGTTGGCCTGCCCGACGCGGGCCGCTGCGACATCCGCGTCGAGGGTGGCCGCGCGGTCATCTACGCCGCCACGTCTGACATCGGCCAGGGCTGCAACACGGTGTTTCTCCAGGACGTGGCCGAGGCCACGGGCCTGCCCTTCTCGCACCTCGCCAACGGCGAGTGCTCCACCGAGGCGGCCCCCGACTCCGGCACGACCTCCGGCTCGCGCCAGACCGTCGTCACCGGCGAGGCCGTTCGCGGCGCCGCCTTCCTGCTGCGCGACGCGATGCTCGCCGTCGAGCGCGGTGAGGCCGTGAACGAGGAGCACATCAGCGCCAAGGGCGACGGCGTCACGCACACCTACGCCGATGGCACCACCTTCGAGGTGCCCGCCGAGCAGCTGACGCCCGGCCACGCCGTTCACCCGGCCGACCCCGCCGCCGCGCTCGAGAAGCTCGAGGGCCGTCACTTCTACTACGAGTACCTCGAGCCCACCGATAAGCTCGGTGCCGACGTGCCCAACCCCAAGAGCCACATCTGCTATGGCTTTGCCACGCACCTGGTGGTCCTCGACGACGAGGGCAAGGTCTCCGAGGTCTACGCCGCCCACGACTCGGGCCGCGTCATCAACCCGATTGCCATCCAGGGCCAGATCGAGGGCGGCGTGCTCATGGGCATGGGCTACGCGCTTACCGAGCAGTGGCCGCTCAAGGACTGCGTGCCGCAGGTCAAGTACGGCACCCTCGGCCTTCTGCGCTCGACTGACATCCCGCAGATCCACGCGATCTACGTCGAGAAGGACGAGCAGTTGCCGGTGGCCTACGGCGGAAAGGGCATCGGCGAGATCGCCACGATTCCCGCCGCGCCCGCTGTGCAGAACGCCTACCACACGTTCGACGGCAAGCTGCGCCCCGACCTGCCCATGGCAGACACGTACTACAGCCACAGGCTCGGCCGCGACTAGCGGCCCCGTGCCCTAGACTGCTTTCTCGCCCGGGCGACCTCGCGTCGTCCGGGCTTTTTTGTTGCCGGGCCTGGATGGATCGAGATTCGCTCCCGGCCATCTCGGCAAGCTTATATATGTCAGATAGCTTAAGGTCCTTCGCGGCATTTCTCGGCCGCGCACGGGGCGTCCGGAGCCTAACAGATTGGCATGTAACAATACTTAATTATTGTCCGAGAGTAATTTAACCGTTTTGAAAGCGCGCGAGCTAGACGTTATTTCCAAAAATGATAGCGATAATTAGTCAACCGTCTGCCGGGCAAAACTGGCCGGTTAAGCGGCGAAAACTTAAAGAATGTAAGCCTACCTGCAATTTAGTAGTAACTTTTTCTCACCAGATAGTTAACCGCATCGACATGAGCTGCGGGTTACTCTGTTGCCAATCTATGGCGCCAGGAGGCTACTCGGGGCGCACGGGGGAGACCCCAGTCCGTAGGTTTTTGTCTGATCACGTCTGCAGAGGCAAGCCATCAAGCCCGCTTGCAGGCGTGTGAGTAGGGGAGGACGCCGCACAGGCGGCGTAGGCGGGGAACATCGAAAGGTGGTATCTATGGCCGAATTGCTGAGGATGGAAAACGTCAGCAAGCGCTTTGGCTCGTTTTACGCCAACAAGAACGTGAACCTCGAAATCGAGCAGGGTGAGGTCCACACGCTCTTGGGCGAGAACGGCGCTGGCAAGTCCACGCTCATGAACGTCCTCATTGGCCTGTACACGCCAACAGAGGGCAAGATTTACATGCGAGGCCAGGAGGTGAACATCTCCAGCCCCGGCATCGCCGTCGAGCACGGCATCGGCATGGTCCACCAGCACTTCATGCTCATCGAAGACATGACAGGCCTCGAGAACATCATCTTGGGCGACAAGCGTCACAACAGCCCGCTGCTCCAGATCGCCGAGGACCGCAAGACGGTCGAGGAGCTCATGGACCGCTACGGCATGGAGATTGACCTCGACGAGAAGGTCGGCGACATGTCGATTGGCATGCAGCAGCGTGTCGAGATCATGAAGGTGCTGTTCCGCGGTGCCGACCTCGTCATTCTCGACGAGCCCACCGCAGTGCTGACCGACCTCGAGGTCGAGGGCCTGTTCGACATCATGCACTCGCTCACCTCCGAGGGTAAGTCCATCATCTTCATCTCTCACAAGATGCGTGAGGTCATGCGCATCTCCGACCGCGTCACGGTCCTGCGCCGCGGCGAGATGATCGAGACCCTGCGTGTGGCAGACACCACCGAGCAGGAGCTTGCCGACCTCATGATTGGCCAGAAGTTCCAGGAGAACACCTACAAGAAGGTCGAGGACGCGTCCGAGACGGCCTTCGAGCTCAAGGGCGTCTCCTATCACCCCGAGGTCAAGCACGGTGGCCTCAAGGACGTCTCGCTCGCCATCCACAAGGGCGAGGTCCTGGGCGTGGCAGGCATCGACGGCAACGGCCAGTCCGAGCTTGCGGCCCTCGTCACGGGCATGCTCAAGCCTGAGGGCGGCGAGGTCATCGGCCCCGACGGCGCCAAGATCGCCGTCTTCAGCCCGGCGGCCTTCATCGACACGGGCCTGGGCAACATCCCCGAGGACCGCAACAAGATGGGCCTCGTCGGCGACATGACCATCGCCGAGAACCTCGTGCTCAAGCAGACCACCTCCGACCGATTCTCCATCGGTCACGGCGCCTGGCTCAAGATGGACGCCATCGAGAAGTATGCCAACGAGCTCAAGGACGAGAACGACATCCGCTGCACCTCCGTGCACCAGACGGCCCGTTCCCTCTCTGGCGGCAACCAGCAGAAGGTCATTCTGGCTCGCGAGCTCGACTCGCACCCCAAGCTGCTCGTGGCCGTCTATCCCACCCGTGGCCTCGACATCGGCGCCACCGAGTTCATCCACAACCAGATCATCGCCCAGCGCGATGCGGGTTGCGCGGTGCTGCTCATCTCGGCCGACTTCGACGAGGTGCTGAAGCTCTCCGACAGGATCACCGTTCTGTTCGAGGGCCAGATCATGGGAACCTATTCCGGCGCGAACCCTCCCATCAAGGAGATTTCGCTCGCCATGGCAGGAAAGTAGGAGGGGAGGAACAGTGGCAGACAACACTAAGCAGGTCTCCGAGGGCAACAAGGAGTCTAAGGCCAAGGGGTGCGGAGGCATGTACTCCGAGCAGCAGCGCGAGAAGAGGCTCGCGGTCCTGACCCCGATCATCTCGGTGATTCTCGCGCTCCTCGTGGGCGCCATCATCATCGCGTGCCTGGGCAAGAACCCCATCCAGGGCTACGGCGCGATGCTCCAGGGTTCGCTGGGCGACGCCGGCAAGATTGGCAAGACGCTCGAGCGCGCGTGCCCGCTCATCTTCACCGGCCTCGCCGCCGTCTTCGCCTATAAGTGTGGCGTGTTCAACCTGGGCGGCGAGGGCCAGTTCATCATGGGCGGCTGCGCCACCGCGACCGTCGTGCTGGGCCTCAACCTCACCGGTCCCATGGGCCTTCTGCTCGGCATCATCGCCGGTATCGTCGTGGGCGGCATCTGGGCGCTCATTCCCGGCATCATGAAGATCACGCGTGGCCTCAACGAGCTGATCACCACGATCATGCTCAACTACGTCGCCATGTACTTCATGGAGTACATCTTCAAGAACGTCTTCTCCGACCAGGGCCTGCCCAAGACGCTCGCCATGCCCAAGTCGACGCACCTCATCGACGTCGGCAGCGCCCACGTGGGCGTCATCATCGCCATTCTGCTCGGCATCTTCCTGTGGTACGTGATCTTCCGCACGTCCTTCGGCTTCAAGATCCGCGCCGTGGGTATGAGCCCGACCGCCTCCAAGGTCAACGGCTTCCCCGTGCGCGCCCTCGTGCTGCTCGCCTTCGTCATCTCCGGTGCCATTGCCGGCATGGGCGGTGCCGTCGAGCTGCTCGGCAAGACCCCGTTCCGCCTGGCCGACGGCTTTGGCTCCGGCTTTGGCTTCGACGGCGTCGCCATTGCACTGATCGCCCAGCTCAACCCGATTGCGGCCATCGTCGTGGCCCTGCTGTTCGGCATCCTGTCCACCGGTGGCACGATGATGCAGTCCGTCATCGGCGTCCCGACGGCCATCGTCGACATCGTCCGCGGTCTCATCATCATCTTCGCCATCGCCGGCATGGCCACGGTGAAGCTGCCCAAGGTCAAGACGTTCCTCTCCAACCTGGGCTCCAAGAACAAGAAAGCTGAGGTGAACGCGTAATGGACTTCATGGTTGCGCTTCCTACCATCGTCAAGGCAATGGCGATGGGCGCCGTGCCCATCCTGTTCGCCGCGCTCGGCGAGGTCTTCTCCGAGCGAGCCGGTCTGGTCAACATCGGCCTCGAGGGCATCATGGCCGTGGGCGCGTTCGTCGCCTTCGCCGTGGGTAAGGTTACCGGCAACCTCTGGCTCGGCCTGCTCGTTGGCATGCTCGCCGGCGTCGTGGTCAACCTGATCTACGCCTTCTGCACGATCACGCTCTGCTCCGACCAGACGGTCACGAGCATGGCCATCAACATCTTGGCGCCGGCCGTTGCCCTCTTTGGCTACAACCTCTTCGTGGGCGCCAACTCGGCCAACGCCACTGGCTCCCAGATGGCGAGCCTGGCCATCCCGGGCCTGTCCGACATCCCGGTGGTCGGCAACGGCCTCTTTAACCAGACGGCCCTCGCGTACCTCGCGTTCCTGCTCGTCCCGGTTATTTCGTTCTTCTTCAAGCGCTGCCGCGCCGGCCTCTCGTTCCGCTCCGTGGGCGAGAACCCCCAGGCCGCCGAGACCCTCGGCATCAACGTCGTGCGCGTCAAGTACATCGCCTGCATCCTCTGCGGTGCGCTGGCCGCCGCCGGTGGCGCCTTCCTGACGCTGTGCTACACCCCGATCTACACCGACGGCATCGTGATGGGCCGTGGCTTCATCGCCCTGGCAACCGTCATCTTCGGCCGCTGGAGCGCCGTGGGCGTCATGCTCGCCAGCCTGCTCTTTGGCTTCTTTGATGGCCTCAACGTTGCCCTGCAGGCCCAGTTCCAGGCCGCGCCGGTCATGTTCTTCAAGATGATCCCGTACATCTTCACGATCATCGCCCTGCTGTTCTTTGGCTCCAAGCACGCTGGCCCCAAGGCTAACGGCCAGCCGTACTTCCGCGAGTCTCGCTAGTCTTATTCAGGCGTTCGCTGGCGGCCCAAAACGGACCGCCAGCGTAACGTGTGGACGAAATGGGTTCCAGCTGCCCTTCAGCTGGGTATAAGAGTAGGTATGGTGTTTGTAAGGCAAGAGGGGGCGCAACCCCTGAGCGCCCCCGCACAGAGTGGGAAGGGTTGATTGTAATGAGCAATACCAAGTCCCGTTTCATGCTGAACAGGCGTCAGGCTCTTGGTCTGGGTGCTGCCTCTGCCATGACCGTTGCCCTCGCCGGCTGCGGTGGCTCGGGCTCCTCTGACTCCGCGTCTACCTCAGACTCCGGCGAGAAGAAGAGCAGCTACAAGGTCGCCATGATTATGAGCGGCACCATCACCGACGGCGGCTGGGACCAGGGCCACTACGAGTCCCTGAAGCGCGCCATCGAGGGCCACTCCAAGTGGGAGATGCTCGAGCCCAAGGAGAACACGGCCGACGCCGACGCCGCCACCGCCGCGCAGTCCTACATCGACCAGGACGTCGACCTCATCGTCGGCAACGGCAACCAGTTCGCCTCCGACTGGGCCGAGGTCATCGCTGACGCCGCCGACGCTCACCCCGGCGTCAACTTCCTCATCACCAACACGGACCCCGAGGCCGAGATGGGCGACTACGAGAACCTCGACCACGTCCAGACGGTGCTTCCTGACTTCAAGCAGACCGGCGCCCTCGCCGGCGTCGTCGCCGGTCTCATGACCCAGACGAAGAGCATCGGCTTCATCGGTGGCATGAAGCTCCCGTCCACCACCACCAAGTATTCCGCGTTCCTCGCTGCCGCCCAGAAGATTGACTCCTCGATCACGGGCCAGTACAACTTCGAGGCCGGCTTCACCGACGCTTCCCTCGGCACCAAGCTCGCCGAGCAGTGGATTAACGCCAACAACGTCGACGTCATGTGGGGCGACGCCTCCGCGGTCGACAATGGCGTGCGCCAGGCCCTGCAGAACGCCGGTGCCGACACGCACTTCGACATCGCCCAGCCCATCGACACCGTGGGCGATGACCAGCCCACCGTCATCACCTCCACGATTACCGACTGGATGATTGGCGAGGCCATGGACCTCATCGAGGCCGGTAACTTCGGTGGCGGCAAGGCCATCACGGGCAACATGGACAACGGCGGTGTCTCCCTCGGCAAGTTCTCCGACAAGGTCTCGCAGGACGTCCAGGACAAGATCGCCGAGTACTCCGACCAGATCAAGGCCGGCACGTTCATCTCCGACGACGACGTCGAGGCCATCGAGAAGGGGCTCTAGTCCCTCCAAGCTCTAGCGAGCCGGCCTCACGCATCTGGGTCGGCCAACGCGCATAACCGGTGCGGGTATCAGGGAGCCGAGATGTCTCTGGACGTCTCGGCTCTTTTGTTCAGTAGGTAGTTCGAATTTTTATGTAAGGCACTAGAGAAGGGGAATGCTATGTCCAAGAATTACACCAGGCGTGACGCCATCAAGCTCGGCGCCGGCTCCCTGAGCGCTGCCGCCGCGCTGTCGCTCGTGGGCTGCGGTGGCGGCTCCGGCGACTCCGCGTCTTCCGACTCCTCGGCCGAGGCCAAGGACAGCTACAAGGTCGCCATCGTCATCTCCGGCCCCGCCCTCGACGGCGGCTGGGGCCAGGGCCACTACGAGTCCCTGCAGAAGGCCTGCGAGGAGAATTCCAAGTGGGAGATGCTCGAGCCCAAGGAGAACACCGCTGCAGCCGACGCCGCCACGGCCGCCCAGTCCTACGTTGACCAGGACGTCGACCTCATCATCGCCGCCGGCAACGAGTTCTGCTCCGACTGGGCCGAGGTCGTCGCCGAGGCAGCCGACGCTCACCCCAACGTGCACTTCCTCATGACCAACACCGACCCCACGACCGACCTCGCCGACTACGAGACGCTCGACAACCTCGAGACGGTCCAGGTCAACCTCAAGCAGTCCGGTTCCCTCGCTGGTGTCGTCGCCGGTCTCATGACCTCCTCCAACTGCATCGGCTTCGTTGGCGGCATGCGCATCCCGACGACCCTCTCCAAGTACTCCTCCTACCTCGCGGCCGCCCAGAAGGTCAACCCGTCCGTCAAGGGCGTCTACAACTTCGAGGCCGGCTTCACCGACGCCTCCGCCGGCGTGAAGCTCACCGAGTCCTGGATTGGCACCGACAACGTCGACGTCATGTGGTGTGACGCTTCCGCCGTCGACGGCGGCGTGCGCCAGGCCCTCGAGACCGCTGGTGCCGACACGCACTTCAACATCGCCCAGCCGATCGACCTCGTGGGCGACGACCACCCCTGCGTCGTCACCTCCACCGTCACCAACTGGATGATGGGCGAGGCCATGAAGGCCATCGAGGACGGCACCTTCGGCGGCGGCAAGGTCATTGAGGCCAACATCGACAACGGCGGCGTCTATCTCGGCTCCTATTCCGACAAGGTCTCGGCTGACGTTCAGTCGAAGATCGAGGAGTACACCGAGCAGATCAAGGCCGACACCCTGATCTCTGACGACGAGGTCGAGGCCATCCGCAGCGGCCTGTAAGGTCATACGCGCAAGGCCATAGCTTGCCTAGTCTGGGGGCGTTCCGCACGTGCGGCGCGCCCCTTCTCTTTGTCGAGCGGCCGCCCTGCCTCAGGGCGTTCCTTGCACTCTTGATTGCGGCTGCGTTGCATTCGCGTAACAATAACGGCAGGTCAGAGCCGTTGTTCTTTAATTAGTACAATCCGTCTGCCCCCAGAAATGCCCCACTCGCCGCGTGGGTGCCTAACTATTTGAATTGCGTAATAAACTTTTGTTTGCACGTAAGCAATCGTATGAGAGTGAGGCGTCATGGAACAGCTCAAGGAGGTCGGAAGGCCGATCGTCCGCGTCGACGCGTTTGACAAGGTGACGGGTCGTGCCAAGTTCACCGACGACCTGTGCCCCAAGCCGTGCCTCGAGGCAAAGATTCTCCACGCGACCATCGGCAACGGCCGCGTCATCTCCATCGACACGTCCGAGGCCGAGAAGGTCCCCGGCGTGGTCGGAGTCTTCACCTGCTTCGATGTGCCCGACATCGCCTATCCCGTGGGCGGCCACCCCTGGTATGCCGACCGCGACGCCTCGCACCGAGACATCGCCGATCGCAAGCTGCTCGATGACCGCGTGCGCATCTACGGCGACAACATCGCCGTCGTGGTGGGCGAGGACACTGTCGTGTGCGACCGCGCCCTCAAGCTCATCAAGGTCGAGTACGAGGAGTGGCCGGTTATCTACGACCCCGCCGAGTCGCTGGCCGCCGGTGCCCAGGAGGGCGGCGCCGAGCACCCCGTGCAGACGCGCAAGCCCGACAACCTCGTGGGCCACTCGTTGGCCGTCACCCCCGACGACAAGCTCGCCGAGATGGGCTACAAGACGGTCGATGACGCCATCATGGACCCCAAGTACCACCACGTGAAGCTCCACATCGAGAGCCGTGAGCAGTCGCAGGTCCACATCGAGAGCTGCATCTCGTACTGCTACATGGAGAACAACAAGATCGTCTGCGTCTCCTCGACCCAGATTCCCCACGTTGTGCGCCGCGTCATCGGCCAGGCGCTGGGCATCCCCTGGGGCGACGTCCGCGTCATCAAGCCCTACATCGGCGGTGGCTTTGGCACCAAACAGGACGTCCACTACGAGCCCCTCAACGCCTGGGTCTGCAAGATGGTGGGCGGCCGCTGCGTGCGCATGGAGATCAGCCGCGAGGAGCTGTTCTGGGACACCTCGGGCCGTCAGCCCAAGAGCTTCGACGTCGAGGCCTCGTGGGACGACGACATGAACCTCCACGCCCGCAAGATCACCGCGCTCTCCAACACGGGCGGCTACGGCCACCACGGCCACGCCCTCGTGCTGAACTCCGTGAACTCCTTCCGCTGGCTCTACCACACCCAGGAGAAGGCCGTGCGCTGCGAGGCATCGACCGTCTACACCAACGGCCCGCACACGGGCGCCATGCGCGCCTACGGCGTGCCCGAGGGCAACTGGGCTGCCGAGTGCCTCATGGGCGACATCGCCTATGACATGGGCTGGGACGGCGTCGAGTTCCGCCTCAAGAACGTCTACACCGACAAGTTCGTCGACGAGTTCACGCCCAACGGCGTCATCGCCGCGCACACCTGCGCCATTCCCGAGTGCGTCGAGAAGGGCAAGGCCTACATCGAGTGGGACAAGAAGAAGAAGGAATACGCCAACGAGACGGGTCCCATTCGCCACGGCGTGGGCGTCGCGTTCTTCGTCTACAAGACCGCCGTTGCCCCCTTCGCCCTCGAGACGGCCACCGCTGCCGTGACGCTCAACCAGGACGGCTCTATCCAGCTCCAGATGGGTGCCACCGAGATCGGCCAGGGCGCCGACACGGTCTTCTCGCAGATGG
>OKRW01002244.1_pt1 | contig 14370 bp, 10 predicted proteins | sample 1601151 | NCBI WGS metagenome assembly OKRW01 (sample SAMEA3541471, study PRJEB24748) | human gut metagenome | biome: human gut; feature: human-associated habitat; material: faeces | place: China | collected 2012 | reverse complement strand
CGCGGCGGGCACGCTGGCGGCCGACGCGGGGCTGATGGCCGAGCGGCCGTTCCGCGCGCCGCATCACACGGTCAGCGCGGTGGCGCTGGTCGGCGGCGGCACGAAGGCGCGCCCCGGCGAAATCAGCCTCGCGCACAACGGCGTGCTGTTCCTCGACGAGCTGCCGGAGTACGACCGGGGCGCGCTGGAAGCGCTGCGCCAGCCGCTGGAGGATGGCTTTGTCAGCGTCGTCCGCGTCAGCGCGCAGGCGAAATACCCCGCGCGGGCGATGTTTGTTGCGGCGATGAACCCGTGCCCCTGCGGCAATTACGGCAGCTCGACGCAGCCCTGCCGCTGCACCCAGAAGGAAATCGCGCGCTATCTGGGGCGCATCTCTGGGCCGCTGCTGGACAGAATCGACATGCAGCTCGAGGTCACGGCCGTCCCCGTGCGCCAGATCACCGAGAGCGCGCCGGAGGAGCCCTCCGAAGCGATTCACGCGCGTGTGCAGGCCGCGCGCAGGCGGCAGCAGGCGCGATACGCGGGCGAGGGCGTCAGCAGCAACGCGGAGCTTTCCGCGCGCCAGCTCGAGCAGTTCTGCCCGCTGGACGACGCCTGCCGCGAGCTGATCGGCAAGGCCTGCGACAAATACAACCTCTCCATGCGCGCGGTCAGCCGGGTGCGCAAGGTCGCGCGGACAATCGCCGACCTCGCGGGGGAGGAAAACATCGGCAAGGCGCATATTCTGGAAGCGCTGCGGTATCGCAATCTGGAAGGGAATTACTGGAAGTAAGGGGAAAACGAAATGCTTGAATCCGAAGCGATGGCGATTCTGGTCGGCGCGGGCGTGAGCTATGGCCGCCGGGAGGCGGCGCTGCGCGCGGCGGGGAGCGCGCTGGCGATTTTGGCCGAGCCGGGGCTGTATGCGGCGCAGCTTCAGGAAAAGGGGCTGGCGCTGCTCCGGCACGCGCTTGCGGATGAAGCGCGCCTGCTTGGCGGCCTGGCGAAAAAGAAGATGGCGCTCGTCCTGCGCGAGGACGCGCAGTATCCGCCGCTGCTTCGGCAGATCGCCCACCCGCCGCACCTGCTCTATGTTTACGGCGAAACGGATTTGACGGATCGCTTTCCCGTCGCCGTGGTCGGCACGCGGCGGGCGAGCGCCTACGGCCTGACGCACACGCGGGAAATCGCCGCCGAGCTGGCGCAAACCGGCGTCTGCGTCGTTTCCGGTCTGGCGCTGGGCATCGACGCGGCGGCGCATACGGGCGCGCTGGATGGCGGCGGGCGAACCGTCGCCGTGCTGGGCAGCGCGCTGGATAAGCCCTATCCGCAGGAGAACGAGCCGCTGATGCGGCGGATTTTGGAAAGCGGCGGGAGCGTCGTCAGCGAATACGCGCCGGGAACGCCGCCGAGCCGATACAGCTTTTTGCAGCGCAACCGCATCATCGCGGGCATGTGTCTGGGCACGCTGGTCACGGAGGGGCCGCGGCGCAGCGGCGCGCTGAATACCGCGACGCGGACGCTGGAAAACGGGCGCGAGGTGTTCGCCCTGCCCGGCAACGTGGACAGCCCCGGCGCGCAGCTGCCCAACATGCTCATCAGCGAGGGCGCGCGGCTGGTGACGGGCGCGGCGGACATTCTCTCCGCGCTGGTGATCGAGCCGAAGGACGCGCCGAAGGCCGCGCAGGCGGCGGTTGCGCCGATGGAAGCGCCGGCGGAAAAGAAGCCGCACATCCCCGGCGGGCTGGATGAAACGCAGCGGGCGATCTGCGCCGCGCTTCTGGCGGGCGAGGCGGATTTTGACGCGCTCTGCGCGGTCAGCGGTCTGGAGAGCGACGCGCTGGGCGCGCTGCTCATCGAGATGGAAATGGACGGGCTGGTCACGCCGCTGGCCGGAACGAGATACGCGCCGGGGACGCAGATGACGGGCTGAAAACGCGCATAAAACCGCATACTAATGAAGAAACTTCCTGCGAAATTCAAATTGCGGCCTTGACAGATTCAAAAAGGGCTGGTATCCTTTTTGACGTTTGGCAGTTGCCTTGAGCCGCGTTTATCCCGCCGCCGGCGGGGGAAAAGCGGGGATTTTCCCGCGCTTGGCTCAGGCGCGTGTGTTTTGAAGCGTGAAGAGAATACGGCGGTTTTTCCGCCGCGCTGGAGGAATTGGATTTGAACAGTCGTAAGCCCGCATACAAGCTGGTTATCGTGGAGTCGCCCGCGAAGGCGCGCACCATTTCGAAATTTTTAGGCCGAAACTACAAGGTGGAGGCCTCGCAGGGGCACGTTCGGGATTTGCCCAAATCCCAGCTTGGCGTGGACGTCGAGCACGATTTTGAACCGAAGTACATCACCATTCGCGGCCGGGGCGAGGTGCTTGAGCGCATCCGCAAAGAGGCGAAGGGCGCGAAATCCATCATCCTCGCGACGGACCCTGACCGCGAGGGCGAGGCGATTTCGTGGCATCTGGCGACCATTCTGGGCATCGACCCGGAGAGCGAATGTCGCGTGGAATTCAACGAGATTACGGAAAAGACGGTCAAGAGCGCGATCAAGCAGCCGCGCGCGGTCAATATGCAGCTCGTCAACGCCCAGCAGGCGCGCCGCCTGCTCGACCGGCTGGTGGGCTACAAGATCAGCCCGCTGCTCTGGGTGAAGATCAAGAAGGGGTTGTCTGCGGGGCGCGTGCAGTCCGTCGCCACGCGCATGGTGGTTGACCGCGAGCAGGAGATCGAGCAGTTTGAGCCGGAGGAATACTGGTTTGTGGACGCGGAGCTGCGCGCGGGCGGCAAACAGCTCCATGCGCGGCTGATCGCGCTGGACGGCGAGCGCGTGAGCCTTTCCGATCAGGCGCAGGCGGACGCGGCGAAGGCGCGCGTGGAACAGGGCGGCTTTGCTATCCGCAGCGTGAAGCGCGGCGAAAAGCGCAAGCATCCCGCCCCGCCGTTCACGACCTCCAATTTGCAGCAGGAGGCCAGCCGCAAGCTCGGCTTCACCACGGCCAAGACGATGCAGATCGCCCAGCAGCTCTACGAGGGCGTGGACATCGAGGGGCGCGGCACGCTGGGCCTGATTTCCTACATCCGTACCGACAGCGTCCGCCTGAGCGACGAGGCGGTGGCCGCCGCGCGCGAGGCGATTGCGGCGCGTTACGGCGCGGAATATGTGCCGGAGAAGCCGAACGTCTACAAGGGGCGCAAGAGCGCGCAGGACGCGCACGAGGCCATCCGACCGGCGAACATCGACCTGCGGCCGGAGGAGATCAAGGCCTCGCTGACCAAGGATCAGTTTAACCTGTACAAGCTGGTGTATCTGCGCTTTGTCGCCTGCCAGATGGCGGATGCGCTGTATGAAACCCAGCAGATTGAAATCGCCTCCGAGAGCGGCGCGGTTCTGCGTTCGAGCGCCGAGCGGCTGAAATTCGCGGGCTTCACGGCGGTGTATGAAGAGGGCACGGACGACGCGCCCGCGCAGGATGAGGCGCAGGCCGGCGCGATGGCGGACGTGAACGAGGGCGACAAGGCGGAGCTGCTGGGCGACGAGGCCACGCAGCACTTCACGCAGGCGCCGCCGCGCTACACGGAGGCCTCGCTGGTGCGCGCGCTGGAGGAAAAGGGCATCGGCCGCCCGTCCACCTACGCGCCGACGATCTCCACCATTTTGGCGCGCGGGTATGTCATGCGCGAAAAGAAGCAGCTCTTCCCGACCGAGCTGGGCATTATGATTACCAACATGATGGAGGAGTATTTCGCGGATATCGTGGATATTGCCTTCACCGCCGGCATGGAGGAGCAGCTTGACGAGGTGGAAGAGGGCAAGCTGGATTGGCACAAGGTGCTCTCCGACTTCTACGGCCCGTTTGAAAAGACGCTGGAAAACGCGGAGGCCAAGATCGAAAAGGTCGAAATCAAGGACGAGGTTTCCGACGTGCCCTGCGACAAGTGCGGCGCGATGATGGTCTACAAGCTGGGGCGCTACGGCCGGTTTTTGGCCTGCCCGAACTTCCCGGACTGCCGCAACACGAAGGCGATTCAGGTTGAAATCGACGCGCCCTGCCCGAAGTGCGGCGGCAAGCTCTTGCAGAAGACCTCGCGCAAGGGGCGCAAGTTCTACGGCTGCGAGCGCTACCCGGAATGCGATTTCGTCTCCTGGGAGATGCCGGTTCGGGAGAAGTGCCCGAAGTGCGGAAGCTACATGACGCTTTCCCGCACGAAAAAGGGCGATTTCTACGTCTGCGCGAACGAAACCTGCCGCGAGCGCATTCCCGCGCCGCAGGAAGAGAACGAATGATGGAAAGAGCGATTGTGATCGGCGCGGGGCTGGCGGGGTGCGAGGCGGCGTGGCAGATTGCCCAGCGCGGCGTGCCCGTGACCCTGCACGAAATGAAGCCCCACGCCTTTACGCCTGCGCACCACAGCGCGGGCTTTGCCGAATTGGTTTGCTCCAATTCGCTCAGAAGCGACCAGTTGACCAACGCCGTCGGCCTGCTCAAGGAGGAGATGCGCCAGCTCGGCAGCCTCATCCTCAAGGCGGCGGACGCGACGCGCGTGCCCGCGGGCGGCGCGCTGGCGGTGGATCGCGAAAAGTTTTCGGATTATGTGACGCAGGCTGTGCGCAGCCATCCGCTGATCGAGGTCGTCCTCCGCGAGGCGGACGAGCTGCCGCAGACCAACGCCGTCATCGCCACCGGGCCGCTGACCAGCGATAAGCTGGCGGAGAAAATCGCCGCGCTGCCGGGGCTGCAAACGCTGAATTTTTACGACGCGGCCGCGCCGATCGTCTCCGGCGAATCGCTGGATATGACGAAGGTGTTCCGGCAGGGGCGCTACGGCCGCGGTGACGATTACCTCAACTGCCCGATGAACCGCGAGGAATACGAGGCGTTTTATCGGGCGCTGCTGACCGCCGAAAAGGCCGATGTGCACGGGTTTGACGGCACGCAGGTCTTCGAGGGCTGCATGCCCATCGAGGTGATGGCCGCGCGCGGGGAAATGGTGATGGCGTTCGGGCCGATGAAGCCCGTCGGCCTCGTCGATCCCCGAACCGGGCGCGAGCCCTACGCCGCCGTGCAGCTCCGCGCGGAGAACGGCGCGGGGACGATGTATAACCTCGTCGGCTTCCAGACGCGGCTCAAATGGGGCGAGCAGAAGCGCGTCTTCTCCATGATCCCCGGCCTTGAAAACGCGGAGTTCCTGCGCTATGGCGTGATGCACCGCAACACGTTCCTCCATTCGCCGGGCTTCCTCAACGCGCAATACGGCATGATCGGCCGCCCCGGCCTGTATTTCGCCGGGCAGATGACCGGTGTGGAGGGCTATGTGGAGAGCGCCTCCAGCGGCCTCGTCGCGGGCATTTCGCTGGCGCGGCGCATGCTCGGCCTGCCGCCGGTCGATTTTACGACGCGCACGGCCATCGGCGCGCTGGCGCACCATGTTTCCGGCGCGACGGCCGATTTCCAGCCGATGAACGCCAATTTCGGCCTGATTGATTCCTGCGAAAAGCGCATCCGCAACAAGCAGGAGCGTTATGCCCACGTCGCGGCGCGCGCGCTGGATACCATCGAGGCCATCCGCAGCAATCCGCTGGCCTGCGATTTCGACCGGACGCTTCAGAATTGACTCTCCGCACGCCGCCCTGTTCAAAATCGGGGCGGCGTGTTATAATAATGGAAAAACATCGGTTTTTATCGGAGGGAAACATAGATGACACTCAAGGGCACCACCATCTGCGCCGTCAGGAAGGACGGAAAAATCGCCGTCGCGGGCGACGGTCAGGTGACGATGGGCGAAAGCACCATCTTCAAGGCGACCGCGCACAAGGTTCGCCGCATCTACGGCGGCAAGGTCGTCACCGGCTTTGCCGGAACGGTTTCGGACGCCTTCGCGCTCTGCGACCGCTTCGAGGCGAAGCTGGAGCAGTATTCCGGCAATCTGGAGCGCGCCGCCGTCGAGCTGGCGCAGGAATGGCGCAATGACAAGGCCATGCGCAAGCTGGAGGCCATGCTGATCGTCGCCAGCGGCGAAACGCTGATGATCGTCTCCGGCACGGGCGAGGTCATCGAGCCGGATGACGGCATTGCGGCCGTCGGCTCCGGCGGCAACTATGCGATGGCCGCCGCGCGCGCCCTCAAGGAAAACACCGATCTTTCCGCGCACGAAATCGCCGAAAAGGCGCTGCATATCGCGGCGGATATCTGCGTGTTCACCAACCATAACGTGATTGTGGAGGATGCCTGATATGGAATTGACGCCGAAACAGGTTGTTCGCGAGCTGGATCGCTATATCATCGGTCAGGACGAGGCCAAGCGCGCCGTCGCCGTCGCCCTGCGCAACCGCTATCGCCGCGCGCAGCTTCCGGAGGAAATCCGGGATGAAATCGTGCCCAAAAACATCCTGATGGTCGGCCCGACGGGCGTGGGCAAGACCGAAATCGCCCGCCGTCTGGCCAAGCTGGTGGACGCGCCGTTTGTCAAGGTCGAGGCGACGAAGTTCACCGAGGTCGGCTATGTCGGCCGCGACGTGGAGAGCATCATCCGCGATCTGGTCGAGGCCAGCGTTCGGATCTGCAAGGAGAAGGCCAGCCAGAAGGTCAAGGCGCGCGCGACCGTGCTCGCCGAGGAGCGCATCATCGACCTGATTCTGCACCCGAACCGCAAGCCGGTCAACCCGATTGACGTGCTGCTGGGCAACAAACCCAAGCAGCCGGAGCTGCCCGCCGAGGAGAAGCAGCGCATCGCCCAGAAGGCGGACGAGCTGCGCGCCCAGCTTCAGCGCGGCGAGCTGGAGGACGTGGAGATCGAGGTCGAGGTGGAGGACGCGCCGAAGGACGTGGAGATCAACGGCGCGAGCGTGAACATCGGCTCGATGATGGGCGACATGATGCCCAAAAAGACCAAGATGCGCCGCATGAAGGTCGCCGACGCGCGCCGCCTGCTGGTCGCCGAGGAAGAGGATAAGCTGATCGACATGGACGCGGTGACGGAGGAAGCCCTGCGCCGCGCCGAGCAGGACGGCATCATCTTCATCGACGAGATCGACAAGGTGGCCGGGCGCTTCGCCAACGGCCCGGATGTGAGCCGCGAGGGCGTTCAGCGCGACATCCTGCCGATCGTCGAGGGCAGCACGGTGAACACCAAATACGGTGTGGTCAAGACGGATTACATGCTCTTTATCGCGGCGGGCGCGTTCCATGTGGCGAAGGTGACGGATCTCATTCCCGAATTGCAGGGGCGTTTCCCGGTGCGCGTGAATTTGAAGCCGCTGACCCGCGAGGATTTCAAGGCGATTCTGAGCCAGACGGATAACGCGCTGACCCGCCAGTACGAGGCGCTGCTGGCCGTCGATCACGTGCATCTGCACTTTGAGGAATCCGCGCTGGACGCGCTGGCGCAGGCCGCGCAGCAGGAAAACGAAACCCGCGAGGATATCGGCGCGCGCCGCCTGCATACGCTGTTTGAGAAGATGCTGGAGGATATCTCCTTCAACGCGGGCGGCGATATGCCGGACGTGGATGTGACGATCAACGGCGATTATGTGGCCGAACACCTCGGAGGGAACGGTAAAAAGCTGGACATGAGGCAGTATATCCTGTAAAATAGAATAGAGATCGCGAGCCGCTGATTTCAGCGGCTCTTTTGCGTTTGAAAACGGTATGATTGAAAAAGGCGGGAGGTACAGGAACCTCAGGTTCCTGTTGGGGGTTTGAGGGCAAAGCCCTCAACGTACCCCCGGAAAGGATGAAACCATGCAGGCGTTTGTCATCACGGCTTATAAGCATTACGAGGCGCTCAAAACGCTGACGCTGGCGCTGAGCCGAAGGGGGCTCTGCGTGATCCATGCGGACGCGCAGGGGGCGATTACGGCGCGGCAGGTGGACGAACTGAACGCGCTGCCCAATGTGCGCGCGATTCGTAAATATAAGGTCAACTGGGGCAGCGTCTGCCACCTCTGCGCGCTGCTCGACCTGTGCCGCATGGCGCTTGAGGATGAGCGCGTGGATTATCTGCACCTGATGAGCGCGCAGGATGTGCCGCTGCTCTGCGCGGACGAGATGGAGCGGCGGTTTGCGGGCGAGACGCGCCTGTTCATGCAGCGGCTGAGCACGGCGGAAAACCCGGAGCTGGCGCACCGCTACGAGCATTATCACTTCATGCATTGGATCAACTACCGCGATCCGTCGGAGAGAACGCAGAATTGGGTCGGCCGCATCGACCGCTGGCAGGATAAGCTGCACATCCGGCGCAGGCTGGCGCTGCCGTATAAGGGCATGGTCTGGCTGAGCCTGCCGCGCGACGCGGCACAGTACGCCGTCTCCGGCCGCGCGGGGAAAAAGCTGCTGCGCAAGCTCCGCACGACGTATATCCCGGAGGAATTCTATTTTCAGAATGTGTTTTCCGGCACGGCGTTTGAACCGCGGATCGTCAACCGGGAGCTGCATTTTTCCATCTGGAACGAGCCGGAGCGCGGCCTGCCCGCCGTGCTGAACATGGGCGATTTGGAAAAAATGAGCGCCTCGGATTGCTGCTTTGCCCGCAAGGTGGACGTTGACAGCGAGCTGGGGCGGGCGCTGCTGGAAAGGTGGAACGGATGAAAAAGAAATCCGTTGACAACCCGGCGAAAACCGCCTATAATAATCCACGTATATGAGCTTCCCGTTGAAAAAGAGGAGTACGCGCGTGCCGCCGTCAGAGAGAATCGCCCATGGGCTGCAAGGCGATTCGGAGAGAGCGCGCGCGGAAGGTCGCTTTGGAGGGACAGGGTGCGCCCGATACAGCGCAAAGAGGCATCCTTTTGGGTGTAAATGAAGGTGGTACCACGCAGAGCGCTGCGTCCTTTGGGGCGAGGCGGTCTGCGTTTTTTTACTCCTTCCGTCTGCCTTCGGCAGCCACCTCCCTCTAGGAGGGAGGTATGATCTTCGCGCTGCCGTGCGTATGCCAAAAGGACGTAATTGAAAGCGCGGTTTAATCCGCAGCCTAAAGCTCCCTCTTCGAGGGAGCTGGCACGCCAAAGGCGTGACTGAGGGAGTCACAAGGGAGACATGCGTATGAATTTTCAGGCGGGTATGATTCCGGGAATTTGCGCCCTGGCGGTCGGCGCGCTGCTGACGTTTTTCAGCGACAAGCTCTGCCACAGGGAGAAGAACGTGCCGCAGATGAAGCTGCTCGGCGTGGCGCTGGCCGTCGTCGGCGCGTTGATGGTGTTTACCGTTTAATGGAGCATAGAGAGAAAGGAAACGACTATGGAAAACAAAGCCGCTCAGATGGACAAGGTGTATAACCCGCAGGCCATCGAAGGAGAGCTCTACAAGGAGTGGGAGGAGACCGGCGCGTTCGTGGCGCACCGCGTGGAGGGCAAGCAGCCCTTTACCATCGTGATGCCGCCGCCGAACATCACCGGCCAGCTTCACATGGGTCACGCGATGGACGGCGTGCTTCAGGACAGCCTGACGCGCTACCACCGCATGAAGGGCGACCCGACGCTCTGGCTGCCGGGCACGGATCACGCCTCCATCGCCACGGAGGTGAAGATCGTCGAGGCCATGCGCAAGGAAGGGCTCGACAAGCACGACGTCGGCCGCGAGGAATTCCTGCGCCGCGCGTGGGCATGGAAGAACGAATACGGCGGACGCATCGTCCGCCAGACCCGCCGCATGGGCAATAGCTGCGACTGGAGCCGCGAGCGTTTCACCATGGACGAGGGATGCAGCAAGGCCGTCACCGAGGTCTTCAACAGCCTCTACGAAAAGGGGCTGATCTACCGCGGCAACCGCATGGTCAACTGGTGCCCGTGCTGCAACACCTCCATTTCCGACGCGGAGGTGGAGTATCAGGAGCAGGAGGGTCACTTCTGGCACCTGCTCTACACCGTCAAGGAGACGGGCGAGCAGCTTGAACTGGCGACGACCCGCCCGGAGACGATGCTGGGCGATACCGCCGTGGCCATCAACGAAAATGACCCGCGCTATGCGCATCTGCACGGCTGCCACGTCATCCTGCCGCTGATGAACGTCGAAATTCCGATCGTCTGCGACGAGCACGCCGACATGGAAAAGGGCACTGGCGTGGTGAAGATCACCCCGGCGCACGACCCGAACGACTTTGAGGTCGGCCAGCGCCACAACCTGCCCATCGTCCGCGTGTTCACCTACGACGGCCGCATGACCGGCGCGAAGGAGAAGGCGGAGAACGACGCGCTCTTTGCCAGCGGCAAGGCGACCGTCGGCGAGCCGCACGTGATCGACTGCGGCAAGTACGCGGGCATGACGACGATGGAAGCCCGCAAGGCCATCGTCAAGGATCTGGAAGCGGGCGGCTATCTCAAGCGCGTCGAGCCGCTGGCGCACGAGGTCGGCACGTGCTACCGCTGCCACACGACCATCGAGCCGATGGTTTCCAAGCAGTGGTTTGTGAAGATGGCGCCGCTGGCCAAGCCGGCCGTCGAGTGCGTCAGAAACGGCGAGGTTCGCTTTGTGCCGGAACGCTTCGCGAAGAATTACATGACGTGGATGGAGAACATCCGCGACTGGTGCATCTCCCGCCAGCTCTGGTGGGGTCACCGCATCCCGGCGTGGTATTGCGACGACTGCGGCGAGGTCATCGTCGCGCGCGAAACGCCGAACGTCTGCCCGAAGTGCGGCTGCACGCACCTTGCGCAGGATGAGGACGTGCTGGATACATGGTTCTCCTCCGCGCTGTGGCCGTTCTCCACGCTCGGTTGGCCGGAGCAGACCGCCGATCTGTCGTATTTCTACCCGACCAGCGTGCTGGTGACGGGCTACGACATCATCTTCTTCTGGGTCGCCCGCATGATCTTCTCGGGCATCGAGCAGATGGGCAAGCCGCCCTTCCACACCGTGCTGATTCACGGCCTTGTGCGCGACGCGCAGGGGCGCAAGATGAGCAAGTCGCTGGGCAACGGCGTCGATCCGCTGGAGATCATCGACCAGTACGGCGCGGACGCGCTGCGCTTCTCGCTGGTCATGGGCGTCAGCCCCGGAAACGACATGCGCTTCTCCACGGACAAAGTCGAATCCGCCCGCAACTTCGCCAACAAGATCTGGAACGCGAGCCGCTTTGTGCTGATGAACATGGGCGACGAGGCGGAGACGCTGGAAGGCAAGACGCTCTGCGCCGCCGACCAGTGGATTCTCACCCGCCTGAACGACACCATCCGCGAGGTCAGCGCGCACTTTGAGGATTATGACCTCGGTCTGGCCGCGCAGAAGATTTATGATTTTGCGTGGAGCGAGTTCTGCGACTGGTACATCGAGCTGGCGAAGGTCAGCCTGAACGGCGAGGGCCGCGCGGCGACGCTGGCCGTGCTGCGCCATGTGCTCATCTGCCTGCTCAAGATGCTTCACCCGTTCATGCCGTTCATCACCGACGAGGTATATCGCCACATCCTCGGCACGGAGGGCACGATCATGCTTTCCGACTGGCCGAAGGTTGACGACGCGATGAATTTCCCGCAGGAAGCGCGCGAGATGGAGGGCGTGATGGACGTGATCCGCACCGTCCGCAACCTCCGCGCGGAGATGAACGTTTCCGTCGGCCGCCGCGCGCACCTGATCGTCCGCCCGAAGGCGGGCTGGGAGCACGCCATGGCGGGCGCGGGCGAGTACTTCGGCCGCCTCGCGTGGGCGAGCGGCATGCAGCTCCTCGCGCAGGATGAGGAAGCCCCGGCCAAGACGGTTTCCGCCGTCAGCGAAGCGGCCGAGCTGTTCATCCCGCTGGGCGACCTTGTGGACGTGGCCAAGGAGACCGCGCGCCTGACCAAGGAGCGCGACAGCGTGCAGCGCGACATCGAGCGCGGCGAAGCGAAGCTGAATAACCCCGGCTTTACGGGCAAGGCTCCGGCGCAGCTCGTCGAGCAGGAGCGCGAAAAGCTGGCCGTCGCCCGCGACAAGCTGGCCAAGCTGAACGCGCGCATCGCGGATCTTGCAAATATGTAAAGCTCAAAGGGCTGTCAGGGCGATTCAGGCTTGACAACCCTTCTTTTATGGCTTATAAAAAAAGGGTGAAAGGGGGGATTCCCCATGACGGAAAAAGAAGCGATTGAAAAGATTCACAGCGTTTACCCGACCGGCTGCAAAAACGGCCTTGAAAATATGCGCGCGCTGATGGGCAGGCTCGGCAATCCGCAGGAAAAGCTGACCATGGTGCACGTCGCCGGAACGAACGGCAAGGGCTCCTGCTGCGCGATGATCGAGCGCATGCTCCGCGCGGCGGGATACAAGACCGGGCTATATACCTCGCCGTATATCGAGGTATACAACGAGCGCATCCGCATCAACGGCGAACCGATTGCGGGCGACAAGCTGGCCGCGCTGGTGGAAAGCGTATGGCCCGCGGTGGAGGCCTGCGAAAAGGACGGCGTGCAGATCACCGAGTTCGAATTGGGCACGGCGCTCGCGTTTTGCTGCTTTGCGAAGGAAAAGGTCAATGTCGCGGTGATCGAGGTCGGCCTCGGCGGCCGGCTCGACCCGACGAATATCATCACCCCGGCGGTCAGCGTCATCACCGAGGTGGGCATGGATCACATGCAGTTCCTCGGCGACACGATCGAGCAGATCGCGCTGGAAAAGGCGGGGATTATGAAGCCCGGCGTGCCCGTCGTGCTGGGGCGGCAGGAGAAGGCCGCGCGCGGCGTGCTGCTGGCGGCGGCGAAGGGCAAGGAGCTGCCCATCCTTTCCCTGACGGCGGAAAATGTCAAGGAAGAGCGCACGCGGATCACGTTCGACGTGGCCTTCGGCGGCGAACGGCTCAAGGCGCTGACCGTCTCCCTCTGCGGCCGCCATCAGGCGGATAACGCCTGCGCGGCGCTGGGCGCGCTGCTGGCGCTCAAGAAAAAGGGCTTCAAAATTCCGACGAGCGCCGTTCGCGCGGGGCTGGCGGACGTGCATTGGCCGGGGCGGCTGGAATACTTCGGGCGCGTGCTGCTCGACGGCGCGCACAACGACCCCGGCGTTCGCGCGCTCTGCGGCTACCTCGACCGGTGGATGCCGAAGGAGAACACCGTGCTCATCAGCGCGATGATGCGCGACAAGGAGACGGAAAAGATGTGCCAGCGCCTCGCCGCGCGCGTGCGCTGCGTCGTCTGTACCCAGCCGAACATCCCGCGCGCCATGCCCGCCGGGGAGCTGGCGAAGGAATTTGAGGCGCAGGGGATTCGCGCCTACGCCTTTGCCCATGTGAAGGATGCGCTGGAGGAGGCGCGGCGGCTGGCCGGGCCGGAGGGCAATGTCGTCTGCGCGGGCTCGCTGTATCTGATCGGCGAGATGAGAACGGTGCTGAGGGAAGAAAGGGACAAGCGATGAATTTTGAACATGTGAGCGTGATGCTCATGCCCACGGTGGATATGCTCGACGTTCGCGAGGGCGGCGTCTATGTGGACGGCACGCTGGGCGGCGGCGGCCACAGCGCGGAGATTCTGCGACGGCTGAACGGCACGGGGCACCTCTACGGCATCGACCGCGACAACGACGCGCTGGCGGCGGCGACGGAGCGCCTCGGCGCGGCGGGCAACTTCACCGCCGTCAAGGGCAATTTCCACGACGTCAAGGCGCTGCTGGCCGAGCGCGGCGTGGAAAAAATCGACGGCATGATGATCGACCTCGGCGTGAGCAGCCATCAGCTCGACACCGCCGAGCGCGGCTTCTCCTACCACGCGGACGCGCCGCTGGACATGCGCATGGATCAGGATCAGCCGCTGACGGCGCGGGAGATCGTCAACACATGGAGCGCGGCGGAGATCACCCGCATCCTGCGCGATTATTCGGAGGAAAAGTGGGCGGCGCGCATCGCGCAGATCATCTGCGAGCACCGCGCGCAGAAGCCGCTGGAGACGACGGGCGATCTGGTGGCGTGCGTGGACGCGGCCATCCCCAAAAAGGTGCGCATGCAGGACAACGGCCACAGCGCGCGCCGCACATTTCAGGCGCTGCGCATCGCGGTCAACGATGAGCTGGACCCGCTCAAAAAGGCGCTGGAGGACATGGTGGAGCTGCTGAACCCCGGCGGTCATCTGGCGGTGCTGACGTTCCACTCGCTGGAGGATCGCATCGTCAAGCAGACGTTCCGGCGGCTGGCGAATCCCTGCACCTGCCCGCCGAAAATCCCGGTGTGCATCTGCGGCAAAAAGCCGGTCGTGCGCGTTTTGGGCAGCGGCGGAATCAAGCCGGACGCGCAGGAGATCGAGCGCAACCCGCGCGCCAGAAGCGCGATGCTGCGCGGCTGCGAGAAGCTGGAGACGCAGGGCTAACGCCGTGCGAGCAATCAAGAGAGGGCTGTCAAGCTAACAAAACCGATATTTCAAGGAAAACAAGGAAAACTAAGTATTTTTGCCCGAAGGTTTCCAAAGAGGTTTTCGGTTGTTGCTGCCAGTGGCAGAAACAAA
>OKRW01002241.1_pt1 | contig 14385 bp, 13 predicted proteins | sample 1601151 | NCBI WGS metagenome assembly OKRW01 (sample SAMEA3541471, study PRJEB24748) | human gut metagenome | biome: human gut; feature: human-associated habitat; material: faeces | place: China | collected 2012 | reverse complement strand
ATCCTGCTTGTGTTTGCGAAATATCCGTCATTTTCTTTGTTTTCAGATACACCTTCAAGAAACGTTATCCATCCCTACATACTCTATTAAGAGAAAGACACCTTTTTTCGACACATTGTACACTTTTATTTGTACATATTTTTGTTTTTATTATATCATAGTCCCCGCCAAAATGAAACACCTCACCCCCGATGAACAAACCTATTTGCGCTTTGTCTGATTTTCTCTTCGCACTTGGCAACCCCATGTTCCGCGTGCTATACTGAACCCAAAGAGACAAGATTCCTATCTGTAAAAGGTCCTGCCTGTTCTCCGCCGGATCCTTCTTGTTTGCCATATGTATTTTTATTATCATTTATACAATATGTATCTTCCATAAGCTGTATTAAGCGAGGTAACCTCCATGCCTGCTTCTCACCATTCACTTTCCCTTACCCCGCTGCGGGTTCTCGCCTGCCTGGCGCTGCTTTCTGTTGTGGCAGCTGGCATTGCCATCACTGTCATTTTGTCCCAAAGCACCAACCCCATGTTTTCCATCCGGCGGGAAGTCATCGTCCCCGATTTGTCTGGCATGGACTGGCAGCAGGCCCAGGTTGAACAGAGCGCCGCCCAGCTTTCCATCGTGTGGGATACCCGCTACTCTGCCCAAGCGGAAGGCATCGTCATCGCCCAAAAGCCCACCGCGGGCAGCACCGTCAAGCAGGGGCAAAAACTCATACTGTCCGTCAGCAAAGGGCCAAACACCATCACCGTACCGGATTTGAAAAGCCAGAACCGTTCCGATGCCATCCAGACCCTGCGGGACGCCGGTTTTACCGTTTCCGTCGATTATATCCGCAACGATCCCACCCTGCAGGCCGATACCGTTATTCTGCAATCTCCTGCCGCCGGCACCGCACTGGAAGCCGGGGACTGTATTACCCTTACCGTTGCCCGTGCCGTACCAGACCCGTTCCGCCAGGTGCCGTCCCTGCTGGGCATGTCGGTCGCCGAAGCGCGCCGCCGCCTTGTCATTGTGGAGCTGCTGCCCACTCTGACCCCCTCCAATCTGACCGATGGCACCATCACCGCGCAGGATCCCCCGCCCGGCACCCTTTTGCACCGCAACGCCCATGTGCGGCTTGTTACAAAATAGTTTATCGCACTATCGTTAAAAAGCAGTTTTCTTTAGAAAAATCAAAAAAAATCCTTGACTTTCCGCTGCCGTATGCTATAATAAATGAGCACTTGAGGTTAGGCGCTCCGCCAACCGCCTGTGAACTGAATAAGATGCGCTGGTAGCTCAGCTGGATAGAGTGTCTGACTACGAATCAGAAGGCCGGGGGTTCGAGTCCCTTCCAGCGCACCAAAAGCCTGTGACATAAAGAAAGTCACAGGTTTTTTTCTTTGTTGCATCGCACAAAATCAGCAAAGTCGATGACCGATTTTCAAAGTGCGTTTTATAGAGATGTCCAACCGTTTTAAAGCTGTTGGGCTTTTTTGTTGGGCGCTTTGGGGCGAGTTTTCCCTCCCCTGCCGCCCGATTTTGCAGTTTTTCAGCGAAAATTTCAACTTTTTTCTGCTGTTTTCAGAATGTTTTCAATTTCCCTGCAGCCAATTTCCTGTTGGCTGTGGGGATTTTTCGTTTTTTTCAACAGTTCTCAGTTTGTTTTCAAGTTTTCCATTTTATACCTATTTACAATAAGGAGAATTTCCACCATGAGCATCATTATCGGTATCGACCACGGCTATTAAGATCGTTGATCCAGCAGATGGTACGCGCAAGACGCTGAAAGAGGGCATTATCTTAAGCTGTGGCAGCGGCGGGTTGTCCGCAGGCATCACACGTATCAGTAAGGCTTCTTCTGCGCATTAATAACCAATAATTCAATAACGGGGCGGCTGGAAAAACGGCCGCCCCGTTTTGATGTTAGCCGTATCTGCTTGTATGAAAATCGTCAATCCGCCAACCATAATCAGTTTTCACCATGCGGATAGGGTATTCGATAATGTATACCTCTAACGGGTTTTCTACCGAGCCATCGCGGTCATAGTGAGAAATCAAGGTGAATTCGACTTCCTCAGAGGTATTTTTGACTAAGCGGTAAGTGTCTGGGTACTGTTCTTGAACATAAATAGTCATTCCTGCGACCATTTCGTTATGAAGAGAAAAGTGAACGGCAACCCTACCATTGTAGTTCTTGAATTTTATGGCATAATCGGTGGAGGTCAAGCAGTTATCGGTAAATATACTATGAATGCGCTCCGAAAATTCATCGAAAGAAACATTGTACAGTGTGTAATGGTCTTCTATAAACGGTACAGAATCGCTTCCATCGGTAACTACTTTATAGCCCCACTTATCCATGAGATTGGCACCTTCACCGTATAAACCGAAACTGGCATCGTAGGCATTTGTATACAGTTGCCTTTGTTCCTCGCTCAAAAAGGAAAGGTCGGTATATTCCTGTTCCGGCTGCGCAGGAGAAGCGCTTGGTTCTGAAGAATCAGGTGTGTTTGGTTCCTCGGTTGGAGGCTGAGTAGATGAAGGCACCGCAGACGTAGGTTCTTCGTCTTCATAGGAATCGAGATTGCTCGTTGCGCCTGAACTGCTTTCGTAATCAGACGTGGAGGGGGACGAGACCGAGGAAGATGCTGATGTAGTGGAATTGTTGCATCCAGACAATAGGCATCCACACAAGACAACAGAAAGAGCAATATTGACATTTTGGAGCATCATAATCTATACCTCCTTAAATTCTAAATAATGATTTTGATTTTCTGAAATATTGGTTTACAAAAAGTACTTTCTATTCTCTTTACTTAATGAACGTTCAAACAAGTTTCTGACGAGGAACAAATAAAAAAGAATAGGAGAATATAAAATGGCTTTTCAGTATAATCACTACTATGAAATTTATAACTATAGTAGCGGCAAATACGTAAATCTGAACGGTGACCATGAAAACGACGTGGTCAACAACGGCGAAAAAGTCACAATGTAGCAAAACACTTTGCATTAGGCGCTTATTTGGCGCTTAAATCTTTTGAGGATATAATATAGGCAATACCGCATAATTCTAAGTGCCGATACGGCGAGCGAGGTGCGGCAGATGCTAAGCCAAAAGCGCAGATAATACTGGATGCTGCAAAGGTGAGCGCCGCCAGTGGCGGAAACAGCGAACCGAAGCAGGGGCAGCGGTCGCAGAGTGCGAGGGGCTTTTGCCCCCGAAGCACGATGCGGGTACCGCAACCCGACATTATCGAGCATTTTGGCAACGCAGATCCGTGCCGCAGCCGCCGGAGCGGTGCTTAAGCCGTCAGGTGGGAATTGTGCGGTATTGCCTATAGTAGAATGATATGCCCCCTATATAGCGAACAGTGAAATAAAACACTGAAGGCTATATAGGGGGCATATCAGTCAGGCTTTTGTGCAAATTTTTATTTGCCTATCGGCTGTCGTGTATTGCTTGAGCAGCGCCCAAAAGCCTTTTTCTAAATCATCAGGTCAATTTGTTGGCTGTTCCTCATCCTTAGGCGGGTATTTTCTGCGTAAAACCGCAAGGGTCACCGCCGTCAACAGGCTGCCCATCAGTAAGGCAAGCAGATACCGGAACGGATGCGGGTTCAGCGGCAGCAAGAACATGCCGCCGTGCGGGGCCGGTACGGCACAACCAAACAGCATGGACAGCGCCGCCGCCAGGGATGCACCCGCCATGCAGGAGGGAATGACATGCAGCGGATCCCGCAGCACAAAGGGGACGACCCCCTCGGTGATAAAGCAGGCCCCCATCAGGTAATCCGTCATCGCGGTGTGGCGTTCTTTGGTGGTAAAACGCTCCGGGAACAGGGTTCCCGCCAGAGCAACGCCCAGCGGCGGCACCATGCCGCCCGCCATAACGGCAGCCATAAATTCTTCCTGGCCGCCGGCCAGGGCAACCGTGCCAAACAGATACGCTGCTTTATTGATCGGCCCGCCAAAGTCAACGGCCATCAAAGCCCCCAGCACCGCGGCCATCACCACGCGGCTGCCGCCCTGCATACTGGCCAACAGCTGGTATATCCAGGTATTAAACCGTCCAAGCGGCGCATTGACGAGGAATACCATCATAAAGCCAACCACGGCCAGGCTGGCCACCGGATATAGCAGTACTGTTTTGATATGCGCCAATGCCGATGGCAGCCGCTTGAATGCCGTCCGCAGCAGTTTTACCACAAAGCCTGCCGCAAAGCCCGCAATCATAGCGCCCCAAAAGCCGGAGGACACCCATTCCGCCTGCGGTGCCAGCGAGGTTCCCTTGATGGCCAGCATACCGCCCGCCATACCGGCCACCAATGCGGGCAGATCCCCCACCGACATGGCAATGAACCCGGCCAGCACAACGTACATCAGATTAAATGAGGTATTACCAATCGTGCGCACCAGCATGGCAAGGGACGTTCCCCGCCCGAACATTTCTGCGCCCGCATTACCGCGGTCCAAAAAGTAGCTTAACGCAATCAATATACCGCCACCGGTGATAAAGGGAATCATGTGGGAAACGCCGTTCATCAGGTCGGTGTAAAACTTGCGCCCAAATTCCTGCGGGGCGGCAGCACCATCTTTTGCGCTGCCTGCTTTACGGTTGCACCCCATGCCCGGCACACTTTCATCCTCCGGTTCCAGCGGAGCTGTGCCGGACAGCGCGCGGTGCAGCAGCATTTCCGGGTCTTTCAACGCCTGGGAAACCGGCACGCGAAGCACCGGTTTGCCCGCAAAGCGGGCGGTCTCCACGGCTTTATCCGCCGCCACAATGATGCACTCTGCGTTTTCAATTTCCTGTTCGGTCAGGTGGTTTTTCACCCCGTCTGCACCGTTGGTTTCCACCTTGATGGCAATATGCATTTCTGCCGCTTCGGCTTCCAGCGCTTCTGCCGCCATATAGGTGTGGGCAATGCCGGTGGGGCATGCCGTTACAGCCAGCACGCGGGGGGCAAGCCGCGGTTCGGTCAGCGCAGCTTCGGCCACTGCCTCAGCGCGGGCCTCGCGGGCGGTCTCGCCCTGTTCCCGCTTAGCGATCACCGCCAGAAATTCTTCCGGGGTTGCTGCTTGCTTCAATTCCTCACAGAACAGCGGTTCCATCAGCAGCTGAGCCAGCCGCGCCAACACCTGGATATGCAGGTCGTTTGCCCCATCCGGAGCTGCGATCAAAAACAGCAGGCGTACCGGGGCACCATCCAGTGCCTGGTAGTCGATCGCCTCCCGCAGCGTTACTGCCGCCAGCGCGGGCACCAGTACCGCGCTGCTTTTGCCGTGGGGAATGGCCACCCCGCCGCCAACGCCGGTCGTGCCCTGGGCTTCCCGTTCCAGCACATTTTTTTCGTATTCGACTGCATCCCGCAGGCATCCGGTGCTGTCCAGCATGCCCACCATTGCGTGGATGGCCATGGCCTTATCCGTCACCTGCACATTCAGTGCAACGCGTTCCGGCACCAGTAGATCTGTGATCTGCATCGGTCGGCTGTCCCCCTTTGTTTCAAACATCCTATCCTGGGACGAGCCCGAAAAGCCGAAAATGCAGCCTGTTTTTACAAACACAACCGCCATTCTCTTTGTTTTCAGGCATCCCCCTCGGCAGGGCTTTCCCCTGCCCATTTGCTCTTACACCCGCTGCACTGCCTCTGTGCAACGCTTGCGCAATTGTTTGCGCTTTTGCTTTAACAAAAGGCGGCTCCGCACAAGAGCGGAGCCGCCTAAAAAGTTCAAATTACTGTTGATTAGTTCAGCAGGGTCAGCTCGGTCTCAGGATCGAACAGGTGGATCTTATGCGTATCCATAGCCATGGTGACCTTGTCGCCGCGGCGGGACTTGGAGGTCGGGGCAACGCGAGCCATCAGGTTCTGGCCCTTGTAGGTCAGGTACAGATAGATCTCAGCGCCCATCAGCTCGGAAACTTCAACCTCAGTATCGATATGGCTGGAAGGATGCTTCTCCAGGAACTCTTCGTCATCCTTCATATCCTCAGGACGGATACCAACCTTCAGGCTCTTGCCAACGTAAGCGGCCAGTTTGCCATCGGCGGTCTTTTCCTGCGGCAGGGGGATCACGGTGCCGTCCAGATCGATGGCATAGGTATCGCCATTCTTCTGCAGGGTGCCGTCCAGGAAGTTCATCTGGGGGCTGCCGATGAAGCCGGCAACGAAGATGTTGCAGGGGTAATCGTACAGGTTCTGCGGAGTATCGACCTGCTGGATGACGCCATCACGCATAACAACGATGCGGTCGCCCATGGTCATAGCTTCGGTCTGGTCATGGGTAACATAGATGAAGGTGGTAGCCAGCTTCTTGTGCAGCTTGATGATCTCGGTACGCATGCTGGTACGCAGCTTAGCATCCAAGTTGGACAGAGGCTCGTCAAGCAGGAAGACGGCCGGGTTACGAACCATTGCGCGGCCCAGAGCAACACGCTGGCGCTGACCACCGGACAGAGCCTTCGGCTTACGGTCAAGCAGGTGCTCGATTTCCAGGATCTTAGCAGCTTCACGAACGCGCTTGTCGATCTCGTCCTTGGGCATCTTGCGCAGTTCCAGGCCGAATGCCATGTTCTTGTACACGGTCATGTGCGGGTACAGAGCGTAGTTCTGGAACACCATGGCGATGTCGCGGTCTTTCGGGGGAACATCGTTGATCAGGCGGTCACCGATGTACATTTCGCCCTTGGAGATTTCTTCCAGACCTGCGATCATACGCAGGGTGGTGGACTTACCGCAGCCGGAAGGACCGACGAAAACGATAAATTCCTTATCAGCGATTTCCAGGTTGAAATCCTTAACGGCAGTAACATTGCCCGGATAGATTTTGTAAATATGACGGCAACTAATGCTGGCCATGGGTCATTACCTCCAAATTGGTTTTTATGATTTTATTGATACGCTCAGCACGTATTTTTCTTGACAAATCTATAATAACAGGGTACGATTGAAAAAGATATAGCACTTTATTGATATTGGAGGTCAGAAATTGATATTTGATCCAACCACCTGCTGCGCCTGCGCCGCAGTGCAGGAGCTGCAGGGCGAAGCGCCGCTTACCCTTTCCGGCGAGGGCCTTTGGGCAGGGGTACTTTCCAGCGGGCAGTGCGTGCTGGAATGCCCCGGCAGCCAGAGCGCGGCGGGCTCCTCCGGCGATCTTTTGCTGGGCTTTGGCACCTTCACGCTGCGGCCCGTTACCCCCTGCCATCTGCTGTGCGTGCGGCTGACCGGGCTGGCCGTGCAGCAGTTTTTGGCCGGGCTGCCGCAGCCGCGCTTTGCGGATGGGGCTTCCTGCCCCAGTGCAGCGGAGCTGCTGGCCCGCGTGTGCGGTGCCGGGAATGCCGACGATGCCGCCAGCGCCGCCGCCCCCTACACCCTGCTGTGCGCCCTTGCCCACGGGGACGAGGAATCCCGCCGTCTTTCGCCGTTGGTAGCCCGCGCGGTGGAAGCCATCCGCGATAACTACATGGCCCTGTACGGCGTGGAAGAACTCAGCGCCCAGCTTGGGGTCAGCAAGTGCCACCTTGTGCGGGTCTTTTCTTCCGAGATGGGCATGCCGCCGGGCCGCTTTTTGACCAGCGTGCGCATTGAAGCTGCCAAACTGCTGCTGGCCGAGCGGGAGTACAGCCTGGAAATGATCGCAGGGCTGTGCGGTTTTTCCGGTGCCAACTACCTGTGCCGCGTGTTTAAGCGGGAAACGGGTTTAAGTCCCGCTGCCTGGCGTGAAACCGCCGCCCACAAAGCCGTGGTGCAAAAGCTGCCCGCCCGCAACAACGAAATCTATGTGTAAAAGCAGTTCATTTTGTATCCTTATGGCAATACCGCACAATTCTAAGTGCCGATACGGCGAGCGAGGTGCGGCAGATGCCAAGCCAAAAGCGCAGATAATACTGGATGCTGCAAAGGTGAGCGCCGCCAGTGGCGGAAACAGCGAACCGAAGCAGGGGCAGCGGTCGCAGAGTGCGAGGGGCTTTTGCCCCCGAAGCACGATGCGGGTACCGCAACCCGACATTATCGAGCATTTTGGCAACGCAGATGCCGTGCCGCAGCCGCCGAAGCGGTGCTTAAGCCGCAAGGCGGGAATTGTGCGGTGTTGCCTTAGAATTACCACACGAGTAGAGGCGCACATTGTGCGCCCGCGGACGAGCTGCGAAATATTCCGCAACTCAAATAATCCAACTGCTGGCCTATTAAAAAATGCCCATACATCAACATAAAAAACAAATCCCCCGTTCCGCAGCGGCATTTACGCCTGCTGCAAAACGGGGGAAAATCTTTTATGATCAGGTCAGACCTTTATGGGAGACAAACCGACACCCAATCAACCCGGCTGCTTGCCGATGTAGGCCAGGATGCCGCCGTCAACGTACAAAATCAGGCCGTTGACGAAATCGGAAGCTTCAGATGCCAGGAAGACAGCGGGGCCGCCCAGGTCCTCGGCGTTGCCCCAGCGTGCAGCGGGAGTCTTGGCAACGATGAACTGGTCAAACGGATGGCGGCTGCCGTCCGGCTGGATCTCACGCAGGGGCGCGGTCTGCGGGGTGGCGATGTAGCCGGGGCCAATGCCGTTGCACTGAATGTTGTACTGGCCGTACTCGGAAGCAATGTTTTTGGTCAGCATCTTCAGGCCGCCCTTGGCAGCAGCGTAAGCGGAAACAGTCTCACGGCCCAGTTCGCTCATCATGGAGCAGATGTTGATGATCTTACCGCCGCCCTGCTCGATCATGTCGGGGATGATGGCCTTGGCAACGATAAAGGGAGCGTTCAGGTCAACATCGATGACCTGACGGAACTGTGCAGCGGTCATTTCGCACATGGGGATGCGCTTGATGATACCGGCGTTGTTGACCAGAATGTTGATGTGGCCGACTTCCTCGGTGATCTTTGCCACCATAGCATTGACGGCATCCTCATCGGTCACGTCGCAGACGTAGCCGTGTGCCTTGATGCCGGCCTCTGCATAGGAAGCCAGACCCTTGTCCACCAGCTCCTGCTTGATATCATTGAACACGATGGTAGCGCCGTTGGCTGCCATAGCCTTTGCAATTGCCATGCCGATGCCGTAGGATGCGCCGGTGATCAGCGCCACCTTGCCGGTCAGGTCAAAAGATTTGGGAGTGCACTGTGCCATAATAAAGTCCTCCTGTAAAAAATCGTATTCTACACGGCGCAAATTGCAGCCGTGCTGCTTTGCAAAGCGCGTCGTATCCGGCCGTGCCGGAGTGCGCTCTTACTTGTATACCAGTCTAGCATCCTTTGCAGGAAGTGTCAAGGCACATTCTTGTGAAGTTTTGTTGTACTTTCTTTAGATTTTTGCTTTTCTGCCAAAAAACAATACGCAGAACCGTTGCTTTTTAGCGCAATAGTTTGCGCAGACTGACGCGCCTTGTCACGGTGCACAAGATATTACGACTATCTTTGGGCTTGTTGACAAGTTTGGACGACCTTTGTCTTTTACCCCAGCTTTTTCTTCTGCTGGCGTGCCACAATGGGCATCAGCAGGGGGATGGGTACAAGGCGCTGGGCGCTGGTGCACAGCCGCATAAAGGCAGAGGGCACAATGATGGTCTTGCGGTGCATCATGCCCAGCAGAGCCTCCTCCACACACAGCTCCGGCGTGATGCCCCGCAGGGCAAACACCACCCCGGCGTGGTCGTTGAACTCGGTGTCCACCGGGCCGGGGCAGAGGGCGCAGACGTAGACGGGGCTGTGCATCTCCCGCAGCTCCTCAGCCACGCCGCGGGTCATGCTGACCACATAGGCTTTGCTGGCGTAGTAGCCCGCCATATAGGGCCCGCCGGGCAGCAGCCCCGCAGAGGACGCCACATTCAGGATGGTGCCGCCGCCCTGCGCGTGCATCTTGCGCACCACGGCGCGGAACAGCCGCGCCATGGCGGCAACATTCACTTGGATCATCTCTTCCTCGCGGGCTTCCTCCGTTTCCAGAATGCTGCCGCAGACGCCGAAACCGGCGTTGTTGATGAAGATGTCGATGTGTTCATCGGCCAGTACTTCGCACAGGCGGCTGCACTCCTCGGCGCGGGAGAGGTCGGCGGTCTCAATACGGCATTCCGTGCCGTGGGCTGCGTGCAGCTCCTTGGCAAGAGCCTGCAAACGGTCGGCGCGGCGGGCAGTCAGGATGAGCCGACAGCCCATGGCGGCATACCGGCGGGCGAACTCCCGGCCGATGCCGGAGCTTGCGCCGGTGATCCAGATGGTCTTTTGCATGGTGGTTCTCCTTTTTTTCGCCCCCAAACGGGGCTTTCTGTACTTGTTGCCCTTATTTTAGCATAGTTTGCCCGTGCTTTCTATGCAATTTTCGTAAACGATGCAAAAGAGAACCCGAAACGCCTGCGGCGTTTCGGGCTCTCTCATAAAACTTACTTCAGCAGGTTATCGTTGTCGAAGTAGTCGATGCGCATGGCCTTGCGCACCTCGTCCAGTGTGGCGGCAGCGGTCTTTTCGGCGTAGGCGCTGCCCTCCTTGAGGATCTCCACCACTTCGGGCAGGCGTTGCTCCCACTCCTTGCGGCGGGTGCGGATGGGCTCCAGCTCAGCCTGCATGACGCTGTTCAGGAACTTTTTCACCTTCATATCGCCCAGACCGCCGCGCTGATAGTGCGCCTTGACCTCGTCCAGATTCTGGTACTCCGGCCAGAACTCGGCAAAGTGCTCGGGGCGGCAGAAAGCGTCCAGATAGATGAACACCGGGTTGCCCTCCACCTTGCCGGGATCCTGCACACGCAGGTGGTTGGGGTCGGTAAACATGGACTTGACCTTCTTCTCGATGTCCTCCGGCTCCTCGGACAGGTAGATGCAGTTGCCAAGGCTCTTGCTCATCTTGGCCTTGCCGTCAATGCCGGGCAGACGCAGGCAGGCGGCGTTCTGGGGCAGAACGATCTGGGGCTCTACCAGCGTTTCGCCGTAGACGGAATTGAACTTGTGCACGATCTCGCAGCACTGCTCGATCATGGGCTTCTGATCCTCACCGGCGGGCACGGTGGTAGCCTTAAAGGCGGTGATATCGGCAGCCTGACTGATGGGGTAGCAGAAGAAGCCCACCGGGATGCTGGCTTCGAAGTTGCGCATCTGGATCTCGCTCTTCACGGTGGGGTTGCGCTGCAAACGGCTGACAGTGACCAGATTCTGGTAGTAGAAGCTCAGCTCGGTCAGCTGGGGCACCATGGACTGGATGAAGATGTGCACCTTGTTGGGGTCCAGACCGCAGGCCAGATAGTCCAGCGCCACCTGCAGGATGTTCTGGCGCACCTTCTCCGGGTTGTCGGCGTTGTCGGTCAGCGCCTGCGCGTCGGCGATCATGATAAAGATATCATCATATTCGCCGGTGTTCTGCAGCCGCACCCGCTCCTTCAGAGAGCCGACATAGTGGCCAACGTGCAGGCGGCCGGTGGGACGGTCGCCGGTCAGAATAACTTTTTTCATGATGTTCTCCTTTTGACAGGAAACTCCCTCAGTCTGCGCACTTTGTTCGCAGCCAGCTCCCTCGGGGAGGGCGCCTTTGGCAGTACGGCAAGGCGTCTGACCCTGCCGGAAGGAGGTTTTTCCGTATTCTTTACTATAATGCTAAGTATAGCCCCCCGGGGCGGTGCTGTCAACAAGGCCGCCGGAAAAAGAAAAAAGCGATGGAAAATTTCCATCGCTTTGCTGGCGCCTCTTGCCTGACTCGAACAGGCGACACCCTGATTAACAGTCAGGTGCTCTAACCGACTGAGCTAAAGAGGCATCTATATAAAACGGCATGCAGCCGTTTTACTACTATAAAATGGTGACCCGTACCGGAATCGAACCGATGTTAAAGGCGTGAGAGGCCTCTGTCTTAACCGCTTGACCAACGGGCCATACGACCATTTTCGCATCAGGTGTTCGCACCCGACTTGGCTATTTTAGCATACCGGGTGCCCTTTGTCAACAGCAAATTTCGATTTTATTGAAAAAATAAAAATTCCCGCCGCCCCGGACCGGCAGCAAACACCGCGCCCGCTGCCGTTCTATGCGGCCTTTTATAAAGGAACGATAAAATGGTGAAACCTGAATTCGGATAGTTGACAATGTGGTAAAATGTGGTACTCTTAGGGTGCAAAAAAGCTTTTGAGGAGGGCTTATAATATGGCTATGAAAATAGATCGTCGTGCGTTTTTAAAGACTTCTGCCGCAATGGCAGTGGCAGTATCCATGACCGGGCTGCTGGGCGGCTGCAGTGATGGTGACATTGGCACTGATCTGGGTGGCTTTACGGTTGCCGTGGGTGAATGGAGCGCCGTCCCTCATGATCAGGGTATGGGCACCGGAAAATCCTGGTATGCCGATTTCGCGGTGAAAGTGCGTGTTCACAATCTGGATAGCGTCAACGGCTTCAGCTTCCCTGCAAAATCCGTATTTGTGCTTAAGATCAATGGGCAGAAGGTCGCGCTGCAGGGCGGAGACCTGCTGAGCAATATCACGCTGGTCATGAAAAAGGGTGAGCGTAGAATGGGCATTCTGACCTTCCGGCTGGATGAGAGCCAGAAGATGCTCTATCAGGCAATGGAAGCACATACCTCAGAGATCAAGCTTACGGTTGGCGTTGACCCCACCGAGACCTATACCGCTGTTTATGAGGACTTTACCTTTAAAAAGGATACCGCTCTTGCGTAATTGAACTCAAACTGCCTAATACAGGAGGTGCATCGCTATGATCAACCGTAGAACATTTCTCAAGCTCAGCGCCGGGGCACTGGTGCTGACCGCCGCAGGGGCTTTGACCGGCTGCGGGGATACCGTAGTCGACAAGACCAGCGGCGTAGCCAAGATCGGTGACGTCACCTTTATCTGTGCAACACCGTTTCTGGGCGGCGGCGATAATTTTGCACTGACCTATTGCACAGAGTTCACTGTCCAGAACAACAGCGCTGAAAAGGTGGTCATCAAGCCGGAGGACATCACCTGCATCTTCCGCGAGTCAGATACAGAGGAAACGCTGTATTTCAAGCGGAACGAGCTGATCGCAGCGCCGGGACAGACGGTCGTCTACAATGGCTCGCAGAAGTTCTATCTGGAGACCAAGGAGCGCATCCCGGAAAAGAACAGTCCCGGCACCTATGAGCTGCGCGTGCGCTACAATGGCAAAACCGCTGTGTTCCTCTACGGGAACAACGGCAAAAACGTAACAGGCCGTGTAGAGTAAACCCCAATACATCCCGCCGCCGGGCACTTCTGGAAACAGGAGTGCCCGGCGGCTTTTGTTTTGTGCCGCATTACCTGTTCTTTACATCGGGGCTGACAGTATGCACAAAGTTTTACGCACTTTTTGCACGTCCATGGTCGCGGCAAGGGCGGCAAAGCGGTAGAATAAGGCCGTTCCCAAGGAAAACACAAAAAGACAGTGCCGGGCGGGAGCCCGGGGTTTTAACGGAGGAAATTCTATCATGAAAAAGATCTCTCGTCGTTCGTTCCTGACCGTTTGCGGTGCAGCTGCTGCGGCTGCTGCTCTGACTGCCTGCGGCGGTTCTGCTTCTTCCGCATCCAGCACCGCTGCTTCTGCTTCCACCACCGCTTCTTCCGCTGCCGGGCAGGCAGCCGGCACCCTGAGCGGCAATGTGGCTACCGGCGGTTCTACTTCCATGAAGAACGTCATTGCTGCCCTAACCGAGGGCTTTGCCGAGGTCGAGCCGGGCGTCACCGTCAGCTACGACCCCACCGGTTCCGGCGCAGGCATCACCGGCGCTACCGACAAGACGCTGGACATCGGCCTGTCCTCCCGCGCCCTGAAGGACGACGAGAAGTCCGCCGTGGACGGCACCACCGTGGCGCTGGACGGCATCGCCATCGTTGTGAACAAAGACAGCAAGGTCGCTGACCTGACCGTAGAGCAGCTCAAGAAGATGTTCACCGGCGAGATCACCAACTGGAAGGATGTCGGCGGCGATGACGGCGAGATCGTTCTGGTGGGCCGTGAGGCCGGTTCCGGCACCCGCGATGGCTTTGAGAGCATCGTGGACGTGAAGGACAGCTGCAAGTACGCACAGGAGCTGACCGCTACCGGCGCTGTCATCAGCGCTGTGGAAGCAAACCCGCTGGCTATCGGCTATGCTTCTCTGTCCGCTGTGGGCGACACCGTCGCCATGGTCACCGTGGAGGGTGTGGAGTGCAGCGAGGACACCGTGAAGGACGGCAGCTACAAGATCCAGCGTCCCTTCGTGTTCGTCACCAACAAGAGCGTCACCTTGTCTGAGCAGGCACAGGCCTTTGTGGACTTTGCCACCAGCAAGGACGCTGCCGACCTCATCCGCACCGCAGGCGCTGTGCCCGTGAACGAGTAACGGTTAGCGGGCTCGCCCTCTCCGTCATTGCTTGCGCAATGCCACCTCTCCCAAAGTGAGAGGCCTTGGCAGTCCAT
>OKRW01002240.1_pt1 | contig 14386 bp, 9 predicted proteins | sample 1601151 | NCBI WGS metagenome assembly OKRW01 (sample SAMEA3541471, study PRJEB24748) | human gut metagenome | biome: human gut; feature: human-associated habitat; material: faeces | place: China | collected 2012 | reverse complement strand
CCTCGACAGCATCGACGGCCTGTCGCCGGCCGTGTCGATCGACCAGAAGACCACGAGCAAGAACCCGCGCTCCACGGTGGGCACCGTCACAGAGATCTATGACTACCTGCGCCTGCTCTACGCGCGCGTGGGCACGCCGCACTGCCCGGAGTGCGGCCGCGTCATCGAGCGCCAGACCACGGACCAGGTGGCGGACAAGGTGCTGGCTGCGGGCCAGGGCCGCCGCGCCCTGGTGCTTGCGCCCGTGGTGCTGGGCCGCAAGGGCGAGTACGCCAAGCTCTTCGAGGACCTGCGCGGCGAGGGCTTCTCGCGCGTGCGCGTCGACGAGGAGGTCCGCGGCCTCGACGAGGAGATCAAGCTCGACAAGAAGCTCAAGCACACCATCGAGGTCGTGGTGGACCGCATCGTCATTCGCGAGACGAGCCTGGGCCGCATCGCCGAGGCGGTCGAGACGGCCACGCGCCTCGCCGCGGGCAAGGTGGGCGTCTACCTGCTGCCAGACCGCGACGACCCCGAGCGCATGCCCGGCGAGCTGCTGCAGTACTCGCTGGCGCTGGCCTGCCCCATCCACGGCCACTCGATGGACGACCCGCAGCCTCGCGATTTTTCGTTCAACGCCCCCTACGGCGCCTGCCCCGACTGCGACGGCCTGGGCTTCAGGCGCGTGGTCGACGCGGAGGCCCTCATCGAGGACCCCGAGAAGTCCGTGGCAGACGGCGTGTTCGGCAGCTTCTTTGGCCGCTCCAACTACTACCCGCAGATTCTCGCGGCGGTGTGCCGCCACTTTGGCGAGAGCCCCGAGACCCCGTGGAAGAAGCTTCCCAAGAAGGTGCGCACCGCCCTTCTCGACGGCCTGGGCGCCACCAAGATTCGCGTCGACTACCACACGGTCGACGGGCGCGACACGCACTGGCTCACCACCTACGCCGGCGTGCGCTCGATCCTGTTCGAGAAGTACGGCGAGACCGCCAACGAGAAGCTGCGCGCCCGCCTGGAGAAGTACATCCACGAGATGCCGTGCCCCACGTGCCACGGAGCGCGCCTCAAGCCCGAGATGCTGGCCGTGACGGTGGGCGACAAGTCGATCTACGACGTCTGCTGCATGAGCTGTCGCGAGTCGCTCGAGTTCTTCCGGGGCCTTACGCTCACCGAGCGCCAGGAGTTCATTGGCGGGCGCATCGTCAAGGAGATCGTCGAGCGCCTGCGCTTTCTGGTCGACGTGGGTCTCGACTACCTCACGCTGGCCCGCGCCTCCGCCACGCTCTCGGGCGGCGAGGCCCAGCGCATCCGCCTGGCCACGCAGATTGGCGCCGGCCTCATGGGCGTGCTCTACATCCTGGACGAGCCCTCGATTGGCCTGCACCAGAGGGACAACGACCGCCTCATCCACACGCTCGAGCGCCTGAGGGACCAGGGCAACACCGTGATCGTGGTCGAGCACGACGAGGATACGATCCGCGCGGCGGACTACGTGCTCGACATGGGGCCTGGCGCGGGCGAGCTGGGCGGCGAGGTTGTGGCCGCGGGCACCCCGCAGCAGATCTGCGCCTGCCAGGACTCCATCACGGGCGCCTACCTCACGGGCCGCAGGCTCATCCGCCTGCCCGAGAAGCGCCGCAAGCCCGGCCGCGGCGCCCTCAAGATTACGGGGGCCACGCACAACAACCTCAAGAACGTCACGGCGAGCATCGAGTTTGGCACGCTCACCGTGGTCACGGGCGTGTCGGGCTCGGGCAAGAGCTCGCTGGTGACCGACACGATCGCCCCCGCGCTCACGAACGCCATCCAGCGCTCGCAGCGCCCGGTGGGCGAGTACAAGAAGATCGTGGGCATCGACCAGATCGACAAGGTCATCGACGTCGACCAGAGTCCCATCGGCCGTACCCCGCGCTCGAACCCCGCCACCTACATTGGCCTGTGGGACGACCTGCGCGCCCTGTTCGCCAGCACGCCCGAGAGCCGCGCCCGTGGCTACAGCCCCGGGCGCTTCAGCTTCAACGTCTCGGGCGGCCGCTGCGAGGCCTGCAAGGGAGACGGACAGATCAAGATCGAGATGAACTTCCTGCCCGACGTCTACGTTCCGTGCGAGGTCTGCCACGGCGCGCGCTACAACCGCGAGACGCTCGAGGTCACCTACCACGGCAAGAACATCTCGCAGGTACTCGACATGAGCGTCACCGAGGCCCTCAAGTTCTTCGCGAACATCCCGCGCATCAAGAACAAGCTCCAGACGCTCTACGACGTGGGTCTGGGCTACATCCGCCTGGGCCAGCCCGCCACGACGCTCTCGGGCGGCGAGGCGCAACGCGTGAAGCTCGCCAAGGAGCTCCACCGCCAGCAGACGGGGCGTACGTTCTACATCCTCGACGAGCCCACCACGGGCCTGCACTTCGAGGACGTGCGCCAGCTGCTCGACGTGCTGCAGCGCCTGGTCGACGCGGGCAACACCGTGCTGGTCATCGAGCACAACCTCGACGTCATCAAGGTGGCCGACCGCCTCATCGACATGGGTCCCGAGGGCGGCGACGGCGGCGGCCAGGTGGTTGTCTCCGGCACGCCCGAGCAGGTGGCCGCCTGCCCCGAGTCGTACACGGGCCGCTTCCTGGCGCCGGTGCTCGAGCACACCCGCGAGCTGCAGCGCAAGCTCGACGAGAGCGGCGAGGGCGAATGGGTGCCCAACATCCCCGTGCCCGAGCCAGCACTTGAGGAATAGGCGCGTGGCGTGCCAAGGGGGTCAGAGCCCTTTGGCACGCTTGCGCCTGGTGGACGGGAACCCCTTTCGGCCTTGTTATCTTGCGAGCTTGGCCAGGCGTGGCGTGGCCTAGCTCTCGTCTTGCGGCCGGGCGTCCCACGCGCCAACGTACCTGTCCTTGGCTTGCGTTCGGGCACTCACCACAGACCCTTCACGGTAGCCTTGCGCGGTGGGGTAGACTTCATGGGTCGCATGTTGGGCGTGGTCTCGCGTGCGGCCCGTTTTGCTAGCTCAAGGGAGGTGCGGCGTGGCCCGCAAGGAGAAGGTTCAGAAGACCAACGCGATGCGCGAGCTCGAGCGCGCCGGTGTGGCCTTCGAGGCGATCGCGTTCGAGGAGCCCGACCCCACGGGCGTGCGTGACCTGGGCGTCCAGATTGCCAACATGCTGGGCTATGACCCCGGGCAGGGCTTCAAGACCCTCGTCTGCGTGGCGCCGCACGGCGGCCACGTCGTCTGCTGCGTGCCCTCGGGCGCCGAGCTCGACCTCAAGAAGGCGGCCGCTGCCACCGGCGAGAAGTCGCTCTCCCTCATGCACGTGCGCGACCTCGAGCCCACCACGGGCTACGTCCGCGGCGGCTGCTCGCCCGTGGGCATGAAGAAGCGCTTTCCCACCCTCATCGACGAGACGGCGCAGCTCTTCGATGACATCTACATCTCCGGCGGTCGCCTGGGCCTCACGCTCAAGGTGAACTCCGAGGCACTCGTCGCGTTTCTCGGCGCCACGCTTGCCGACATCTGCCGAGAGGACGCCTAATGGCCAATCATCTAACGCCCGAAGCCCCCGAGCACGACGACGCCCACGTCGCCGAGCACCTCGCACCCCACGCGCCCGAGCACCTTGCGGCCGAGACGCCCGAGCGCCTCGCCGCCGATGCCGCGCCCGATGCCCCCGCACCCGACGCCAACGTGGGCCGCTCGGCCGCGATGATGAGCGTGCTCGTCATCATCAGCCGCCTCACGGGCTTCGTGCGCACCTGGGGCCAGGCCTTCGCCCTGGGCACCACGCTGCTCTCGAGCTGCTACACGGTGGCCAACAACCTGCCCAACCAGCTCTACGAGCTCGTTATCGGCGGCATGCTCATCACGGCCTTCCTGCCCGTCTACCTCGACGTTCGCGAGCGCAAGGGTCGCCGCGGCGCCAACGAGTACGTGTCCAACCTGCTGTCGGTCCTGCTCGTGATCTTGGGCGTCTGCTTCGTGCTCTGCCTCGTCTTCGCCGCGCCCCTCATCTGGGTGCAGTCGGCCGGCACCGACCAGTCCCAGATGGCAGACGGCGTGACGCTCTTCCGCTTCTTTGCCATCGAGGTCGTGCTCTACTGCCTGTCGAGCGTGGCCTCGGGCGTGCTCAACGCCGAACGCGACTACTTCTGGAGCAACGCCGCCCCCATCTTCAACAACATCATCACGATTAGCTCGTTCGTGCTGTTCGCGGTGCTCAAGGACGCCAACCCGTCGCTTGCCTTCCTTGCCCTTGCCCTGGGCAATCCCCTGGGCGTGCTCGTGCAGGTCATCATGCAGCTGCCGAGCCTGCGCCGCCATGGCGTCCACCTGAGCTTCAAGATCGACCTCCATGACCCCGCCCTGCTCGACACCGTCAAGCTCGGCGCCCCCACCCTCGTTGCCACGGCCTGCTCGTTTGTGACCGTCTCGGTCATGACGTCGATGGCCCTCGTGGCCGTGCCCGAGCAGGGAAGCTCGATTACCTACTACGCGCGCCTGTGGTACACCCTGCCCTACGCCGTGTTCGCGGTGCCCATCACCGTGGCCATGTTCACCGAGATGAGCGAGTCGTTTGCCAAGGGCGACCGCGCCCGCTACGCCCGTCAGCTGTCCTCGGGCATGAGCCAGGTCATGTTCGTGCTCATTCCGTTCATGCTCTTCCTCATCGTGTTCTCGCGCCCGCTCATGAGCCTGCTGCGCATTGGCCAGTTCGACGCCCAGAGCGCCGAGCTCACGGCCGCCTACCTCTCGAGCCTGGCCCTGTGCCTGCCGTTCTACGGTCTGTCGACCTTCTTCCAGAAAGCCTTCTCGTCGATGCGCAAGATGGTGCCGTTTGCCGTGGCCAACGTCATCGCCTCGGTGGCGCAGGTGGTCTTCACCATCTGGGCCACGCCCATCCTGGGCATCCACGCCGTGTCGCTGGGTAGTTTTGTCTACATGGTGCTGCTTGACGTCATTTCGCTGGCGCAGATTCGCCGGGATATCGAGGGCGTTGACCTCGCGGGCTTCATCAAGAGCAGTCTGCGCGCCGTGGCTCTGGGCCTGCTGGGTGCCGCCGCGGGAGCGCTCATCAGCCACCTGCTGGGAGGCGCGGGCTCGCTCACCGCTGGGCACGCGCTGGTGATCCTTGCGTGCGGAGGCGTCGTCGCGGTTGCCGTGACCTTTGGCGCGGCGATGCTGCTGCGCCTGAGCGAGGTCGACTTCCTCACCGGCATGGTGCGCCGCCTCACCGCCAAGCTCCACCACTAGGGGAGGGCGTTTCCCTGCCAGCCTCCAATGCTGGGGGCGAGCCACAGCCAAATACCGTCCTTAGAGCGCCGTGGGCTTTGAGCCCGCGACGCTTTTGCTTAAGAAGGGTCATGCTTGTTCGATTAGTGAGCGTAGGTTGGCAAAACAGGCCGATTTGAGCCTTGATAGCAGTAAATTTGCCAACTTGTGTACACTAATCAGCCTCGCTTGCGCCGACGTGGCCGAGCAGAGCCGCGTGTCAGCAGACCCGCCCCCCGATGCGTGGCCGAGTCGGCCGCAGCAACCTCGCCCCGCAGCCGTGCCATCAACGTTGAAACCAGCGTCGCAGAGGCCGCCGCAGGCCCGTCACGCTGCGACTTTACCGTTCACCCAAATATGGGGTCGCTCGCCGTCAGATACGTTTATTACGGCGCGGTTAAAACACGGCGAGCTGTTGAAAAAGTGCTGACAAATTCAACTTTTTGCCGCTATCGTGTTCAACCAACACAAACGGGGTAGGCCTTCCCCGCGCGTGTCAGTCAATCGCTAAAGGCCACGCATCGAGGAGGATGAAAGATGGAGTCCAATCGTTTTGGCATGTCCCGTAGGAACTTCGTGAAGCTGTCTGGTGCAGCGGGCATTCTAAGCGTCGCTGGCCTCGCCGGTTGCGGCAACTCCGGTTCCTCGAGCGCTGGCTCCTCCAGCAGCGACTCGGCCGACACCTTCAAGATCGGCAACATCGGCCCGCTGACCGGTGCCGCCGCCATCTATGGCAACGCCACCAAGAACGGTGCCCAGCTCGCTGTCGACGAGATCAACGCCGCCGGCGGCTCGGTTAAGTTCGAGCACAACTGCCAGGACGACGAGCACGATCCCGAGAAGTCCGTCAACGCCTACAACAACCTCAAGGACTGGGGCCTGCAGGTTCTCGTCGGCACCACGACCACCGCTCCCTGCGTGGCCGTCTCCGCCGAGACCAACGCCGACAACGTGTTCGAGATCACGCCGTCCGCCAGCTCCAACGACGTCATCGGTGGCCAGGAGGACGTCGACGGCAACGTCACGACCCCGCGCAAGGACAACGTCTTCCAGATGTGCTTCACCGACCCCAACCAAGGCACCGCTTCCGCTCAGTACCTCGCCAAGAAGGCTCTGAGCAAGGAGAACAAGATCGCCGTCATCTACAACAACTCCGATGCCTACTCCACGGGCATCTACAAGAAGTTCGAGGCCGAGGCCGCCAACCAGGGCCTGAACATCGTCTCGACCACGACCTTCACGGATGACTCCGCCAACGACTTCTCCGTGCAGCTCAACGACGCCAAGAACAACGGCGCCGACCTCGTCTTCCTGCCGATCTACTACACCCCCGCCGCGCTGATTCTCAAGCAGGCCGATGGCATGGGCTATGCCCCCGGCTTCTTTGGCTGCGACGGCATGGACGGCATCCTGACGGTCGAGGGCTTCGACACCAAGCTCGCCGAGGGTCTCATGCTGCTGACCCCGTTCGTCGCCACCGCTACCGACGAGAAGACCTCCAAGTTCACGAAGGCCTACAAGGACGCCTACGGTGACGACCCGATTCAGTTCGCCGCCGACGCCTATGACTGCGTCTACGTCGTCAAGGAGCTGCTCGAGAAGACCGGCTGCACGCCTGACATGAGCGCCTCCGACATCTGCGACAAGCTCAAGGCCGCCATCGTCGATGGCTACACCTACTCCGGCCTCACCGGCGAGAACGTCACCTGGAAGGACACGGGCGAGGTCTCCAAGGAGCCCAAGGGCATGGTCATCAAGGACGGCGTGTACCAGCCGCTGGACTAGTTCAGCGTCGTCACGGGCGAGCGTCTCGCGCGCTTCGTCTGAGTCGTGTCGTCCGGAATCTATTGATAGTGCGAGCGGGGGCCATCTGCGCGATGGTCCCCGCTTGTCGGTAGGAAAGAGAAGTTGCCGGGGCGTGTCCACCCCATTTCGGAGGCGTTACCGGCAGCGCGAATTGAAAGGAGGCGGCATGACATGGGCCTTCTGACGAACCTCATCAACGGCCTGTCGCTGGGCAGCGTCTACGCGATCATCGCCCTGGGCTACACCATGGTGTACGGCATCGCCAAGATGCTGAACTTCGCCCACGGCGACATCATCATGGTTGGCGGCTACGTGTGCTTCTGTGCCGTTAACTACCTGGGCCTGCCCGCCGGCGTGGGCGTGCTGCTCTCGATCGTGGCGTGCACCGTGCTCGGCATCGTGGTCGAGCGCCTGGCCTACAAGCCGCTGCGCAACGCCCCGTCGCTCGACGTCCTGATCACCGCCATCGGCGTGAGCTACTTCCTGCAGAACGCCGCGCTGCTCATCTGGGGCTCCGACACCAAGTCGTTCCCGAGCGTCGTCGACCTGCCCAGCGTGAGCCTGTTCGACGGCCAGCTCGTCATCAGCGCCATCACGATCGTCACCGTGCTCTCGGGCATCGTTGTCATGATCGCCCTCACGGCCTTCACCGGCAAGACCCGCATGGGCAAGGCCATGCGCGCCTGCTCCGAGGACCGCGGCGCCGCCACGCTCATGGGCATCAACGTGAACTCGACCATCTCGCTCACGTTCGCCATCGGCTCGGGCCTGGCCGCCATCGCCGGCGTGCTCATGTGCTCGGCCTATCCCACGCTGATCCCCACGACCGGCTCGCTACCTGGCATCAAGGCCTTCACCGCCGCCGTCATCGGCGGCATCGGCTCGATCCCCGGCGCCTTCGTGGGCGGCCTCGTCCTTGGCGTCATCGAGATCTTCGCCAAGGCCTACGTGGGCACCCAGCTCGCCGACGCCATCGTGTTCGGCGTCCTCATCGTCGTGCTGCTCGTGAAGCCGAGCGGCCTGCTTGGCAAGACCGTCAGGGAGAAGGTGTAGCGCCATGGCAGATACCAACACCGCCACCACCGCAGCCGCTCCCCGCCGCATGAGCAAGCGCCTGCAGTCCAACCTCATCACCTATGGCATCATCGTCGCGTTCTTCGTCATCATGACCGCGCTCGACGCCACGGGCATCCTCACCAACTCGCTCGCCGGCCAGCTGATCCCCATCTGCGCCTACGTGTGCATGGCCGTCTCGCTCAACCTGGTCGTCGGCATCTCCGGCGAGCTGTCGCTGGGCCACGCCGGCTTCATGAGCGTGGGCGCCTTCTCGGGCGTCGTCGTCTTCTCGCTCGTGGGCGGCATGGTGGGCAACGGCCTTCTGGCCTACGTCATCGCCCTCATCGCTGCGGCGCTGCTCGCCGCCGTCGCCGGCTTCATCATCGGCATCCCGGTCATGCGCCTGCGCGGCGACTACCTCGCCATCGTGACCCTGGCCTTTGGCGAGATCATCAAGAACATCCTCAACAACCTCTACGTTGGCCTCGACGGCTCCGGCCTGCACTTCTCGATGACCGACGCCAAGTCGCTGGGCATGCAGGGCGGCACGCTGCTCATCAACGGCCCGCAGGGCGCCACGGGCATCAACAAGATGTCGACGTTCGTCATCGGCATCGTGCTCGTGCTCATCACCGTAACGGTCGTGCTCAACCTCGTGAACAGCCGCTCGGGCCGCGCCATCATGGCCGTGCGCGACAACCGAATCGCCGCCGAGTCCGTGGGAATCAACGTCACCAAGTACCGCCTCATTGCCTTCGTCGTGGCCGCTGCCCTGGCAGGTGCGGCCGGCTGCTTCTACGCGATGGGCTACAGCTCGATCGTTCCCAAGAAGTTCGACTTCAACACTTCGATCCTGGTGCTGGTCTTCGTCGTGCTGGGCGGCATGGGCAACATTCGCGGCTCGATCATCTCCGCGGCGCTGCTCACCGTGCTGCCCGAGATGCTGCGCGCCATCTCCGACTGGCGCATGCTCATCTACGCCGTGGTGCTGATCCTCGTCATGATCGTCTCGAACAACCCATTGCTGCGCCAGTTCGTTGACACCTTCAAGGCCAAGTTCAAGCGTCCGGCCAAGGTTGCCGAGAAGGGAGGCGAGGCCAGTGAGCGCTAAGACCAACGCCTTCGAGCGCCACGCCGCCGAACGTCGTGAGCACACCAAGATGGTGCCGCTGCCTACCGACTCGATCGTTCCCGAGCGCGACGTCAACGAGCGCCCCGTCCTCGAGTGCCGCCACCTCGGCATCGAGTTTGGCGGACTCAAGGCCGTCGACGACTTCAACTTCGCCGTGGGCAAGACCGAGATCGCGGGCCTCATTGGCCCCAACGGCGCCGGCAAGACCACCGTGTTCAACCTGCTCACGAAGGTCTACCAGCCCACGCACGGCATGGTCATGCTCGACGGCATCGACACCGCTGGCATGGACGCGGCCGCCGCGAGCCGCCTGGGCGTGGCCCGCACCTTCCAGAACATCCGCCTCTTCTCGTCGCTGACCGTCGAGGACAACGTCAAGATTGGCCTGCACAACCAGGTCAAGGAGGGCATGTGGAGCTCGATGTTCCGCCTGCCGGCCTACTGGAGTGCCGAGAAGCAGATGCACGAGCGCGCCCTCGAGCTGCTCGACGTCTTTGACATGAGCGTCTACGCCAACCACATCGCGGGGTCCCTGCCCTACGGCGCCCAGCGTCGCCTCGAGATCGTGCGCGCGCTTGCCACCAAACCCAAGCTGCTGCTGCTCGACGAGCCGGCCGCCGGCATGAACCCGTCCGAGACGGCCGAGCTCATGGACAACATCCGCAAGATTCGCGACCAGTTCCAGATTGCCGTCATGCTCATCGAGCACGACATGGACCTGGTCATGGGCATCTGCGAGGGCATCGCCGTCCTCAACTACGGCAAGATCATCGCCAAGGGCACGCCCGAGCAGATCCAGAGCAACCCGCAGGTCATCGAGGCTTACCTCGGCAAGCAGGATGAGGAGGCCTAGCATGAGCATCCTTCACGTTGACGACCTCAACGTCTACTACGGCTCGATCCACGCGGTGAAGGGCATCTCGTTTGACGTCGAGGAGGGCGAGATCGTGACCCTCATCGGCGCGAACGGAGCCGGCAAGTCCACGACGCTCAACACCGTCGCGGGCCTGCTCAAGCCCCGCGAGGGCAAGGTGGAGTTCGAGGGCGAGAGCCTGCTGGGCATTCCGCCGCACACCATCGTGAGCAAGGGCATGGCCCTGTGCCCCGAGGGCAGGCGCGTGTTTTTGCAGATGAGCGTTCGCGAGAACCTCGAGATGGGCGCCTTCACCCGTAGGGACTCGGCCGAGATCGCCGACTCGCTCGAGATGGTGTTCGACCGCTTCCCGCGCCTCAAGGAACGTGAGGGCCAGAGCGCCGGCACCCTGTCGGGCGGCGAGCAGCAGATGCTTGCCATGGGCCGCGCCCTCATGAGCAAGCCGCGCCTGCTCATGCTCGACGAGCCGTCGATGGGCCTGGCACCCATCCTGGTGCAGGAGATCTTCAACATCATCAAGTCCCTGCACGAGACGGGCACGACGGTTCTGCTGGTCGAGCAGAACGCGCGCATGGCCCTGTCCGTGGCCGACCGCGCCTACGTGCTCGAGACCGGCCGCGTGTCGATGAGCGGCAACGCCGCAGACCTCGCGAACGACGACCGCGTGAAGCAGGCCTACCTCGGCGGCTGATGCGGCTCGCGTCTCGTCAATAGCGTTCGCTTGAGCGCCCAGCCCGGCATCCGCCCGCGGCTGGGCGCTTTTGTGTTGGCCGCGTCCGCCGCGCACCCGCCATTACGCGTTTGCTTCTCCTCGTGCACCCTCTATTACGTGCCCCGGTTCTCGCACCCGCTATTACGTGCCCCGGTTCTCGCACCCACTATTACGCGCCTCAGTTGCTTGAGCACCCGCTATTACGTGCTAGGAAGGCTTTGAGCGCGTAATAGTGGGTGCTCAATACGAGGGCGCGTAATTATGGGTGCTCGCCGGCGCTAGCCGTTTACTCGTGGATGCTCGGCACCTGCCCGAGCTTGCGTGGAATTCCAAACTGCTTGAGCTTCGCCACGAGTCGTTGCTCGTCCTTTACGTCGTCCCAGGTGAAGCGTAGCACGCGGTCAACGGCGAGCGTGAGCTGCGACTCGCGGATGCGCTCGTTGCTCATGACCTTCATGGCGCTTTGGCCCTTTGTCATCTCGGGGTTCGTGTACTTCTCGAGCCCGTCGAGCTCGCCGGCCACGCGCGTTCCATCGGCGAGCACCCAAAAGTAGTCACAGCGCCAGCTTTCGCCCTTCCTGGAGGGGTCGCCAACAACAACCTGCAGCTCGGGCAGCATGAATCCGTGTTCGATCATGACGGCGCGCGCGATCGACTCGCCCCCGCTCCCGCTGCGGGAATCGGCCCAGCGGATGGTCTCGAGCGCCTGGCGCAGTCCCGGGCGCCTGCGTCCCCGTTCGCGTACCAGTCTCTCGAGCCGCTCGCCGTCGTTGCCGAGACGGGCAAGAGCTGCGTCCGCGATGGCAAGGCCGTCCTTGAAGTCGAACGCCAGCAGGCAGTCGACGATGGTGTCCTCAAGCGAGGTGACTTGCACGATGCCCGCGGCGGCAGTTGCTCTGGGCACCTTGCTCTGGCACTTGAGCGCAATGCCTGCCTTTGAGTGTGTCCCCGGCATAATGACGTGCGCTTTCTTGAGCCGCCGCAGCGAAACCGGCAAGCCCAGCATGAGCGCCGCGCTTGCCTGACAGAATACCCAGTCTGGGTGCAGTGCGGCAAGACCGCGGATGATGTGACGTTCGCGCTCCGACTTGCCCAGCTTCTCCCAGTAGGCTTTTCGCGCATAAAGGCGCGGGCGAGGGCGCACGAGTTGCTCGCCGATTCGCCTATCGAGCGCTTCTCGCATAATTCTGTTGGTTGCGCCAAGGCAACTCTGCTCAGACTGCGCCTTGTCGAGTAGCCGCTCGATTTCTCTGTCCCTGCGCGTGCCCATCCGACCTCCCACTGAATCTTTAGCAAGAGGCTAACAAGAGCGTCCAACACAACTCTGTGCACGGTCTGACGCAAATCTGACATTGCAGGTAGAGACGACGTTGATGATGCCTGGTTCATGCTGCCGTATTTTTCAGCACCCGTTATTACGTCTTTTAATAAGTTGAGCACCCGCTATTACGTGCTAGAGAGGTTCTGAGCGCGTAATAGTGGGTGCTCAATGTGGCGGGACGTAAAAACGGGTGCCCAATGAAGAGGGGCCTTCGTAATGCCGTCACAAATGGTCGAGAAGTGCGCTGAAGAGTGGGCCCCGGGTCGTGGGCGCTGTCGAGAGGTGCGCTGATGGCGGAGCGCCTCGGACTGCGGGGGCGCTGAAGGGCGGAGCGCCTCGGGTTGCGGGAGCGCCGCCGAGAAGGGGTGCTGCCGAGAGGGGCGCTGCGGCTTGCGGCCCAAACGTATCAAGTTGGTAAACCACTTTAGCATAGTAAAGTCAATGGCGCGAGAAGCACTTTACTATGCTAAAGTGTCAGTCACGTTGCGGATGGCTCGCATACCGCGGCCATCGCGGGCTTGCCCGCGAACGGCTATCGCCATGCTCCGCGCCGGACCGCGGCGCTGGCGCAACGGCTCCGCTGCGACACCGTGGCACTGATGCCGTGGCACCGGGGCGGCAGCGCCCTGGCGGCGCAGCGCCACGCCATGCCGTGCGAGCAGCGCAACGCCATGGTGGCACTGCCGCCATCAGAAGCGAAACCAACGAGAAACGGGCGCGTGCTAGCTTGGTGCACACCCGATACTGCGAGGAGGAACCTGTGGTCATTGGAACGCCGAGGGGCTTTCGCGACATCCTGCCCGCCGAGGCACGGGCTCGCGAGCAGATTCGCGACCGCGTGCGCGCCGTCTTCGACGCGCACGGCTACGTTCCGGTCGAGACGCCGCTGCTCGAGGAGCGCAGCGTCCTCGAGCACGCCGGTCGCATCAAGGGGTCGCCGTTCCAGCTGTTCGACTCCGACAATCGCCTGCTCATGCTGCGTCCCGACCTCACCCTGCCCATCGCCCGCCTCACGGCCCAGCGCCTGGGCGCGGCCCAGCTCCCGGCGCGCCTTCGCTACGAGGCGCCGGTCGTGCGCGAGCAGGGCGCCCTTCGCGGCCAGCCCCGCCAGTTCACGCAGCTGGGCGTCGAGCTCATCGGCGGGGGAGAGGTGAGCGGCGAGGTCGAGGTCGTCTCGCTTCTGGCCGACACGCTATCCGCCCTCGAGATTCCCAACGTCCGCATCGTCGCCGGCTCGGTGCGGCCGCTTCTGGCCCTGCTCGAGGCAGACGTCGCCGACGAGGTCCTGCGCGAGGAGGTCCTCGCCCAGGTGCACGCCTCGAACCTCGTGGCGCTCGACGAGGCCGTCGACGCCGCCGGCCTGCCCGCGCCTATCGCCCGCGCCCTCCACGAGCTGCCGCGCCTGCACGGCGACGCGAGCGTCATCGACCGCGTGGACGAGCTGCTCGAGAGCGGAACTTTCAAAATGGAGTATGACCAGGCAGGGCTTGACAAGATTGTGCAGGAAGCTGTTGCCCTACAGAGAGCTGAGTATCAGAAAGACCCGCAGCATTACCATGTGCATACCATGACCATGGACGAGCTACCGCATCATCCCTGCACAGCATATGGGATTCGACCTTTCCATGCATGGCCAATCTGCAGTGGAAAGCATGTCACGATTTGGCCCAATGATGACACCGGTACGAGTTGGCGAGTTTATGTGGGAGTCACTTTGAATACTGCAAAGGAGGCGCAGAGCAATGCCAAGAACAATACTTGACGTTTCCCGCTGGCAGGGCAGCATTGACTGGGACAAGGTCAAGGCAAGCGGCAAAATCGACGGCGTGATGCTGCGGGTGCTGGGCAGCAAGGGCGGCAAGCCCTACGTTGACCCGGCCTTCGAGCGCAACTATGCCGCGTGCACGGCGCGGGGCATCCCGGTGGGCGGCTATTACTACACCTGTGCGGTCACGCAGCGGCAGACGGAGGATGAGCTGGCCGCCCTCAAAATAGCTCTCCGGGGCAAAACGTTCCAGCTGCCCCTTGCAATCGATGTGGAGGACCCCCGCCTGCGCTCCCTGGCCCCCGCAAAGCTTTCGGCCCTGGTGGCACGGGCCGCCGACCGAATCGAGACATGGAACCTGTACGCCATGGTCTATACTTACACGAACTTTGCCGATACCGCCCTGGCCGCCCAGCCGCTGGCCCCGTATGACCTCTGGCTGGCCGATTACCGCGGCAAGCGCCCCGCCCGCCGCCACGGC
>OKRW01002234.1_pt1 | contig 14408 bp, 9 predicted proteins | sample 1601151 | NCBI WGS metagenome assembly OKRW01 (sample SAMEA3541471, study PRJEB24748) | human gut metagenome | biome: human gut; feature: human-associated habitat; material: faeces | place: China | collected 2012 | reverse complement strand
TGGCGGTGATGATGCCGATGCCCTTGCAGGTGTCTTGCGGGGAGCCGCCGCCCAGACCGATCAGGAAATCAGCACCGGATGCGGCGAACTTGGCAACGCCATCCTGAATGCATTCGACCGGCGGGTTCGGCTTGACGTTGTCGAAGACCTCGTACGGCATGCCTGCCTCATCAAGCACATCGGTGACCTTCTTGACGGTGCCGGTTTCCAGCAGTACCGGATCGGTGACGATGAACGCCTTGGTGAAGCCATGGGACTTGGCAACGCCCGGGATCTCCTTGATGGCGCCGCGACCGAAGTATGCAGTCTGGTTGAAAATCATGCGATAGACCATAGATGTCTCCTTTAAGCGACTGTGCTTGTTCGCCGTGTCATAGCAACCGTTGCCATGACCAACGATTCTCATCATAGACCCCATTTTGCGATTCGGCTGGAAATCGACACAACCTTTTCTGTGAGCGTTCTCACAAAATATGCGAACGCATCACACAAAAACGCATAAAACCAGACAATACGGCCTTATGACTCGAATAATTCCAGCTCGACCTGCGGCAGATCATCCTTGGAGAACACCCACATGGTCTCGTCTTTGGAACGTCGATCGGCGAAAATCGTAAGCAGGAACTTCTCTCCGTCGTTTCGCGTGTACCCGTACTGCAACACGCCGACCGACTCGACGCGGGCATGAATGAAGTCGTAATCCATAAGCAGGGAGAAACTGTCTTTGCAGAACGGCGCCACCAATCGTTCGCAATAGTCATGCAGCGCGCTTTTGAACGAACCGTCATGCGCGTCAAGCATCTTCTGGAAATAGTCGGGCACCATGATCGCACGCTGTGAGTCAGTACGCAGATTCACCATGCATGCGATTGAATAGCGTCCGTTCAAATGCCGCAGCAACGATTCCATATCCTGATTACGCACCAGAATGTCCTCAAGTTTTTTGTTGAGCCCGCGCAGCTGGCGTTTGCTGCCGCCTCGCACGTAGTATTCCTTCTTTTCGCGGCGCATCTCGTTTTCGGCCTGTTCGATGATTTTCGGCAGATCGGAAGTCGACTCGCTCGACGCTACGCCCACTGATATCTCGCAGCCTTGCGTATGCAAGCGCTCACGCATGTAGTTCAGCTGCTTGCGTGTCTGCGCTTCCGTATGCGCGGAACTGATTATCACGAATTCGTCGCCGCCGATGCGATACAACCGGTCATCGCCGAAGAACGCGCGCGCCGCGTCCGCGAACTCACACAACATGCGGTTGCCCTGCTTATGCCCGAGATGGTTGTTCACCTCGTGCAGGCCGATCATATCCGCATACACGCACACCACCGCCCCGATGTCGGCGCTCCGCAGCTGCTCCACATCGCTGTCGTATGCATTGCGGTTGAGCAATCCCGTCAAGGAGTCCTGCCGATAGATTTCCTTCATGTTCTTGGCGATTAGGTCGAGCGACAGGTCGAATCCGATCAGCACCACGGCCCACGGATTGGCCTCACTGCAATCAGGGGGTACCAGCATACCGAATGCGATCACGCTGGTTTTCGCCTCGACCTCGCTTCTAAAATACGTGAATTCCGATTTTTTCTTACTGAATAGTTGGTCGCGCAAATCAGACAATCGCGTGTGTTTCAGGAATTCTCCGGCATCATCTGGATGAATGATTCGTTTTGAAACCAATGCATGGCAGTAATCATGAAAATCATCCGCATACACGTCCGGAAGTTTCGGATCGCGTTTGATGGTGCGATATTCTCCCGTGATGAGATTCAGTCGGGACAGTTCCGCAACGCCCTTGTTAAGGATTTCAAAAATATGCGCCGACAATGACGACGATTCGAGCATGCTGCGGCCGTTCGTCGACATGCGGTAGTCGCGATGCATCAGATCTTTGGAGATATTCCAGAAATGCTGGTCATCCGGGCGGTGTTCCAGCAAATCCTCCATCTTTCCCACAGTGAGCGGACGGTAGAAATAATATCCTTGGATGTACATGCATCCCAGCTCACGCAGCTTGCTCACCTGTTCGGCGGTCTGCGCACCCTCCGCAATGATCAACAGTCTCAGCTGGTAGGCCATGTCGATCACGGATTCGATGATTTTCAAACCTTTCGCCGCATTGTCAGCATTCAGGTCAACGAATTTCATGTCGAGTTTGATGGCATCGACGTTGATGTCCTTCAACATGTTGAGTGACGAATACGCCGACCCAAAATCGTCCATCAGCACGGCAATGCCTCGCGCATGCAGGTCCCGAATGGTCTCTTCGACCACATCCATGTTATGTGCGATCGCACTTTCTGTGATCTCCACCTGCAGCAGGCGAGCATCGATGCTGAACCGATCGAGCAGGTCGCCAAGCACTCGCGCCACATCGATCGCCTCGATATCCGTCATCGACACGTTGACGGACACCGGCACCAGATTGCGTCCCTCCCCATCCCAACGCGACAGCATTTCACACACGGAACGCCAGATGAACAAATCGAACCGCGTGACCATTGACTCACGTTCAAGCAGAGGAATGAATTCGCCGGGAGACACCAAGCCATATTCCGGATGATTCCAACGCACCAACGCCTCCGCACCCACGATTGCGCCGGTTTCAGCATTGCATTTGGGTTGCAGGTAGAAGCAGAATTCGTTGTTGTCAAACGCCTGGTTGATGTCGTCAAGAGAGAATCTGGGTACGATTTCGTCGTTGCTGGGCGCCCTGCCCGTGGATTCCAGCCGCGCGCCTGCGGCAACATCGAATTGATTACCCATGATACTCACCGTTGTACTGTATCAGCGTCACGTCTTCGACACCCTCAATGGCGCGAACGCGTTCCGCGAACGTCATGTCCTTATCATCACAGAATACTTCAACCGCCATTTCCGTGCGTTCGCCACGCATGGTTTTGGACTTTACGAAGAATTTGGTGCGTCCGAACGCGCGCGCGATCTCATCTCCCACTACATCGCCCACATAGTGGATCACCGCAATGTACACGCGCCCCTTGTCTTGACGCGAGTAGAACAGCGCCAACATGCCGATCATCACCAATCCGGCAACAATCACCAGCACATACATGCCGGCGCCCGCCGCAATACCAGACGTGATCGCCCAGAACAAATACAACAGATCCATCGGATCCTTGACCGCGGTACGGTAGCGCACAATCGATAATGCACCGACCATACCAAGCGAAATCACAATATTCGTACTGATGGCCAGCGTGACCATGCAGGTGAGCACGCACATGCCCACCAACGTAACGGCAAAACTGCGCGAATACACCACACCCGTGTAGAAACGGCGGTACACGCAGTAAATGACGATGCCGACGATCAACGCCACCAGCAACGCCAGCGCCATTTTGGGCACATTGTATTGGCCGAAGGATTTCAGCACCGATTTTTTGATCATGTCATTGACACTCATATGGTTTCTTTCTCTCCTGCTTCCTTGATTCGTAACGTTTGTTTTTGCTGGAATGCCAGTCAACATGCCAGCCGATTACAGGCTTGGCTTTACAGGCTTGGCACGCTCCAGCCTTCCTGCCAGTAGTCGAATCCCCGCAAATACGAGGCTTTGTCGTAGCAGAGCACGTATTTCGAAGCCGATGTCAACTCCTGCGCCTTGCCGGGCAGCAGATCACGCACCACTTGCGGCAGGAACTCGGTGAATTTGACCTCCATCACCAGCTTGCCCGGCTCAAGCACGGGCAGTACCGGCAGTGTGGAGTCGAAAACATCGAATCCGCCGACCGCCGCACGCACGTTCATATCGAAGGTGATGCGTACGGTTCCGGCGTCAAGAATCCACGGTTCGCGCTCATAATCGACGATCACGCGAGGGCGCATCACATTGCACATGCATTCCACATAAAACTCGCGGCACAACTGATACTCGCTGTCACGCAGAAATTCGTAATCGCCGGCAAGAATACGGTCGAACTGCTCGTGCGTGAGCGGTGCATCCTCCTTGTAGATCCAACTGTCGCTTTTGCGTTTGCGTTCCAGTTTGATCACACGATCGCTGTAATCGTAGATGCGAATACGGTATTTCCTACGCAGCAGCACACCGTCGACTTTTTCCTGATATGCGGTGTTCCAATAATCGTCGAAATACAGGCTGCGAATCATATAGCCGCCGTTTTTCGCATGCTTGTCGAAGCCAAGCAGCGGCGCCATACGCACGTTCAAGTCGGCTTTTTGCGCGTATGAGATCAGATATTTGAGCTCATGACGGAACCGTTCCTTGGCTGTGCGCGGTGGAACGGATAATTCCTCGCCGACGCGATGTTTGATACGTTGCAGCAGCGACGTTCCGCGATTGCCACCATCACTGCACATTGGCATCCTCCACAATGCTGCCGTCGGCTTTCACATAGAAGCACTTGGTGCCGTAGATCTTGTTGCCGTCGGTGACGTAGTAGTCAAACGCGTCCTGAGTCTCACCTGATGCGTTGCGTACGCTCACTTTGATGAAGTACTGGCCTTCACCGGGCATGTCCATCACGGCTTCCGGCAATACGAGGTTGCTCTGTGTGAACACTACATCCTTACCTTCGTAATCCTTGGCCACGGTGACGGTATAACGCAAATCCTCATCGTTGAAATCGTAGGAGACATCCCAGCTGAGTTTGAGCTTGCCATTGGTAGGGGTAGGTGTGCCGATGTAGAACGGCATGGGTTTGTTGAACCCGGTTTGGTATGTCTGGTAGTTCTGTTCGATTTCGCTGTGCAGCTGGTTCGCGATCACATCATATTGGCTTTTGGTGACGCCTTCATACATGGAATCAGGCATTTTCCACACATATTGTTCCGTAATGCTGCGGTAATGCTTCACCATGGAGTTGATGCGATTGGCATTCATGTACTTGTATTCGTCTTGTATTGCCTTGTCGAGCGCAGTTCGGAACGACTTGGTCTGCAAGCAGCGGCTAAACAGCATATTGCCCCAGTAGTTGCTGATGCCGTTCTCCCAGCTTTTGCCGTCGGAACGTTGTTTGATCTCATATTCCTTGCGCATGAGCATGCCGTCGTTGTCCCAGTCGAGCAGGTAAAACGTATCCGAATTCGTAGGACTATACAGGTACATATTGCGGCTTTGCGTATCGATATTGCCGGTCAACAGCTGGAATGCCATCCAGTATGCGAGATTTTCGGTATCGAAATATTTGCCGAGAATGTCGCTCATCGGCACTGAATAATCATTGAGATCGTTCAGCATGGCGATCAGTTTGGTATGGTCGTTGTCGCCTTTGATTTCCAGTTTTTCTTCGAATTTCGCTTGATCGTAGTCGGGATCGTCGGCGAGTTTGATCACGTCTTCGTCTCGATGGAATTCGAAGTAATTGACTTTATACAGCTGGCCGTTCTTATCAAGTCCGTGCGCTTGCAATGCGGTTTTGTTGAGCTGTTCGACCTGCGTATACAGCCCGTAATCGTCGAAGGAATCCGATCCGCTGGTCTCGTCTTTCACGTACAAGTGCACGAATTGCGTGCGCAGTCCCATCATCTGGTCGATGCCTTTGATGAGATCAAAGGCCATTTTGTTACGGAAACGCAGACCTTCGCCCATATGCTTGTTCAATGCGATGGTACGCTGTCCACGCCACTTGCCTTTGCCGCTTTTCAACTCGATCTTGTAGTTCTTCTGCTCGTTTTTACTCGATGACTGACCACGTACCTGCACGGTGGCGTTCGGCGCGCTTTCGCCAAAACCAAGCTCCCCGGAAACCGGCCCTTGTTCGTCGCCGACCTGCAGCAAACCATTGACCTTGTAGCGCCCAACGCCCATGGCCGCATAGTCATCAACGGAATACTGGTTGATTTCACTCCAGCTATGGTCGGTGCCTTCCGACGAATTACCTCGCGATACCGTCAGATACATGGTTTCCACGCCGCTGTCGTCATACACCTTGTATAACGATTCGTTGTCGCGCAAGTGTGCGCCGTCGATGCTTTGTTCATCGCTTTTCTTGACTTGCTCATGCGTCTGCGTTGAATCCGACGATTGTGATTGTTCATTATCGTTGGGTGATGAAGTCGCACATCCGGCGCAGGAAAGCACCGTCAGCATTGCCGTCAATGCCGCTATTTGCTTGACAAGCGTGGTAATGGCTTTTGTGTTGCGTCGATTCCACCATGTCATGATTTACGATTCCTCCCGATTATGACATCCGTTTCTGCAATATTCGCCTTGTCAGAAGACCGTGCATGCCCTGAGCGATGCAATGATTGGTTGACCCGCTGTTCGCCATGTTCAAGCAGTATGCCCAGTTCGGTGAAACGTCCACGTTTCGTCTGTGCCACAATCGGCTGCTGCCCCAGCACTCGGTATGGCAGATTGTCGGTGTATGAGGCGAGCCGGAATGTCGCATAAATAGCGAACAGCGACGCTCCCATCAGAAAACCGAAGCCGAACAGTGTGGTAGTGAAGAACTGTCCGATCACCGTGAAAATAACCGTCGACCCGGCAAATAATGCCGATGCAGTCAACGCACCGGAATAATCGGTGAAGTACAGCAGAATCAGCATTATGGTATTGCCGACCGCATAAAGGGCATACCCCACGCAGAGCACACGAAAATATCCATGCATCGCATCGTTGAAACCCAAAGGAAGCGCGTTCAGCGCTGTTTTTTTCCAACGAAATCACGGCAGCGGTCACCAACAATTGCTTCAACGCCGTGTAATGCAATTCTCGATTGAGCACAGCCAGCATTTCATTTTCGGCAACGGTAATGTCTTTGACCGTGCCTCCATCGTTGAGCAGACTGTAATACGAACGATATGTCGGATAGAAATTCACTTCCACCGACACCACAAAATTCACCGTGGTGATCAGAATCGTCAAAAATGCAAGCATGGCGGGCACATCGTAATATGGCGCACCGTAAAACAGACCCTTCACTTTGATGCCAAGCGGCCCACACCAAGTGATCACCAAATGGGCGAACAGGCCGATAGTGGTGAACAATCCGGTCAACGCCAACGGCAGAAACTGATCGACCCACTGTAGAAACAGCCACGGATGCTCACGACTTTGCGGAAAATAACGATGCAACAGGAGTACATCCCATACCAGCATCACACCATAGCCAAGCACCACCGCAAACAACAGCGACTCCACAGGAGGGCATGCCAACGCAAGCAGCACGCATGACGTAATAAACGCCACCAGCACTGCAGCAGCAAAAGAATACAGAATGCTTTTGTAATCTTTAATGGCCGTCAAATAACTCATCGCATTCCAGTTGACGACCATTTCGAGAAACAACCATAAACACAACACGCCCTGCATCAGCGTGGATCCAGAAAACAGCAGAAACACCGTGTACAACACCGCGCCCACTACCAGCATGATGCCGGTAGACCCCCAGAACGACGGCAGAATCATCTTCTCATCGTGATCAAACAGCATATCCGCCAAAAAACGTGTGACCGGCATCGACAGAAAACTTGTCAACACCAACGAGGCAAGCAATGTGTATGTAATCATGCATACGAGCAGATCACGGTCGGGGCGGCCCACCTGCCACCAGCCGCTCACAATCAGCACGCCAAACTGCAGAAGCACGCCCAGTAGCATCGGGCCGGCGCAAATCACACCGGCGTAACCGTAGGCTCGCAGCATCGCCATCAAGCCCCTACGATGGAACAGTTTCTTCAGTTCAAATCCAATACCAGCCATATCAGCGCTCCAATCCGAACTGATTCGCGGTATCGGCATACAGCCTGCGATAATCGTCAAGCATGCGCTCATGCCGGTAATAGGCATTCACACGATCGCGGCCGATCTGCCCCATGGTTTCGCGCAACGCGCGGCTGGAACACATGCGTTCCATCGCCCCGCTTAAGCCTTCGCGATACATCGGGGGCACGTAGAAGCCGGCAGTGCCGAAATCGTCGCCATCCTCGCCTTCCAAAAGCTCACGGCAACAGCCAACATCAGTGGTCACGCATGGGCGTGCGGCTGCGAATGATTCCAACACCGACAATGGTTGGCCTTCGGAAATGCTGGTCAACACGGTGAAATCAAGCTTACGCATGTATTCAACCACGTTCACACGTCCTGTGAACTCAAGATTGCGCACACCCAACTGCTCCACAAGCTCATAGCATTCGTCGGCATACTCCTGATCGTCAACACCGCCGAGAATATGCAAGCGAACGTTGTCAGCACGAGATGAAAGCTCGTGGAACGCGTGAATCAGGGTTTTCACGTCTTTGATCGGCGCCATGCGCACCACCGCACCGATATCGACCCAACCGTCGTCGGGTTTCAGGGGAATATCGCAAAACCGTTCGTATTGAATGCCGTTGGGAATAACCTGGCAAGCGTCGGCGGGAGCACCCATACCGATTTGGATAAGACGGGCACGACCGAACAAACTAGTGATACGCCATGCACGCTGGTAGATCTGTTCCGAAAGCATGTAGAAGAAACGAATCCAACGCGGACGGAAAGCCGGAAGCACCCATTCGGCGGAAATAATCTCCTCTTCACGTTCACGCGTGTAGATGCCATGTTCCGTAAGCAATACCGGCGCATGGTTGATGGAACCACCCAAACAAGCCAACAATCCGCCATATCCGGTGGAAATCGCATGGTAGATTTGCGCTTCCGGCACTTCGCTGCCCATCAGGTATAACACCGGCAGCAGCATGGAGCGCACAGTATGGAAAGCGTCGGCGTAGGCCACATACGGATATTCTTCCATGCAGATTTGCGTGAACAGGTCAATGAATTCACGGCTTTGCAGGAACGACAGCGGATGCACGCCTTTGGTGTGGAACAGGTTGAACAGCACATCCCAGTCCGGGCTGCCAAGATTCACCAGTTCGCGCAATGACCGCAATTCCTCTTCGGTGAACTCCACTTGCGCTCGTTCACCGCTCAGACGCAAGGCGTCATCGAGGAACACCTCATGCACTTCCACCACATTGTCGGGCAGATCATATACGAATTTGCCGCGGTCTTCGGCTTTGGCGCCGATCACCCACAATACGAACTCGTGCTCTTTCATCGCTTCGATATAACTGTGCATCCACGTGGACACGCCACCATGCACGTACGGGTAGCATCCTTCCAAAACCAGGCAGATTCTCATGCCGCTCCCCCAGTCTTGCGTTCGATATGAACCGTGGCGCTCGTGGCTTTGAGCAGATACAGATTCCCGGTCAGCTTGGTGAGGCTTCCGCCACGAACCCTGCCAGGCGTGCCATTGTTCGCACGGAACATGAGCCATCCCTGATCGGTGAGGTTGCCAAGATGCAAATCCCAACTATCGTCGGACGTTGTCATCGAAACCGTCAATCCTGAGAATCGTTGCACCGCCGCAGCGCATTCCGTTCCGGTCTGCATACGAATGGACGGAGCCGACTGTTCCAACCAATCCAAATAATCTTCCAATCCCTTGCGATAGGTTTCCCAACCTTCTTTCGCACCACGATCTTCATCAAGCAGATCGTCGGGATGCATGAAGTGCGTGCTCACATAGTGCATGTTCAATTCGGAAACCGCGGCAAGACGCATGTACGTGTCGCCCACCATGCCGCCGGACACAATACGTGGAGCCTCCACCACGCCATCGGCCGCAACACCGAACTCCTGTATGTACGGCAAGGAACTGTCGGAAGGCATATACGTACTGGCGATGGCGCGAATCTGCGGCACATCCTCGCCTATGATCTTTCGTGCCTCTTGGGAGAGGATATTCGACGGCGGCACGTATACCGACGATGTTGCGGCCGGCAATACGTCTTTCTGGAATGCGATCAGTTCCTGCAATGATGCCACAATGGCTTTGCGATTCGGCCATTGCACGTACGCGTATTCCTTGCCATAATGCGTATTCGGCAACACCAACGGCTGATGGTTGTACCCGTGATATCCGATTTCGCCGTTTTGCCGAAGCAGCAATCCTCCGTAGTATTCGAATTGTGTGTTATCCGTCTGTCGCACCGGATCATCCTTGGTGTCATCGCCGTAATTCTCAATCATCACACCGGTGAAACGAATACCGTACCGTTCCGCAAGACGCACCAAATCCGGCCACCATACTTGAGAATAGAATTCAGCAATACTCATGTTGTAGTCACGTTTGATGTATTTGCCATTGCCAGACGGTACCGGAGAGGGAAAATCATCCAAGTAGAACGCCGCGCTGTTAATCACCGGATAGGCCGTGGCAGAACCGAGCAGACTGAACGCCGAAGCGTAAAATCCTCGAAACACCTTGCCGTAAATGCCGATATTGCACATCACAGCCGTTCCTGACTCCACCGCGTTCCTCCACACCAATGGCGTTCTGCCATTGCTGCTGACCGCTTCCACCTGTGCACGATCATTCAATGCGACGCTCAGCGACGATTTGAACGGGTCACTGAATGTGTATGTCTGGCCGCCACCCAACATAAAATCTTCGGACGGCGTAATGCCCTCAGTCGTCACATATTCGTATGTGGACGATTCAATGCCGATCTGCGGGCCGATCACGTCCAAATAGCCGGTTTTTTCGGGAGTCATGGCAAACATGACTCCGCCGCCCTTTTTGGCCCATTGCATGATTTGCAGCACATGCTCGCCCAGACGGTCGAGATTAGGCATGGCCACCACTATGGTGCTGTAGTGATTCAACGCTGGAAATTCAGTGTTTTCGTCAGCCACGTCAACCGTAGTGGTAGGGACTTTCATATCAAGCAGAATATGGTCGAGCATGGCTTCGGCATCGCTGACACCCTCCTGCGAACTGTCAACCACCAACAGATTCGTAGCTTTTTCGCCAGCGATGGCATTGGCCGCAGGAATGGCCTTGTCTCGATCCAAATACGTGATGTCGAAACGCGTGGCACCGTAATGCAAGCCCAAGCTCTCCACCAGCAACACCAAAGCGATGGCCATGAACACGGCCCACACTTTGACCAAACCTTGCCAGCGGAATCGTTTCCACTTGGCCAACACGTCTGACAGGAATCCTCTGATCATGCGCGTTCAGCCTCCTTGGTTCCGGTCCAGAACCGCAGCACACGTCTTCCTTGGCCACCGAGATAAATATGCTTGCTTTCGATCTGCTGAACAGTGTGGCGCAACGCATCGCCATCATTGCGTGCGGCATCGAGTCGTAGACGCATCAGCCATACATCGCCTTGATCCGGCCACTGTTCCATAGCGCCGTCAATGGTGTGTGCGGCATCATCAAAGAGTCCAAGATCGATTTGCATTTGCGCAAGACGGCACGCAACGTAATAATCGCCATGTTGGCGAAGTCGTTCCTGCAATACTTCGGCATATCGCTGCTTCTGCAACTGCAATGCGTATCCTTGCGCAATACCGGAATTGATATATCGTTCCAGCGCATCGCAATAGCGTTCCAACATCGTTTCGGAATTTCGATGCTGCAGATAATCGTTGCGGCAGCGCTGCAATGCAAGATCTTCCTTGGCACTGATCTGTGCCATGGCGGTAGCCGCGTAATGCACGACCTCCACATCCTCATTCAGTCGGGCCTGCGACAGCACATCGATATAATGGCTGGGATTGTCGTTGAGAATGGACATCACCAGACTGCGACGCTGACTCGAATCGTTGACGATCAACGCCTCTTCCAGCGGCACGGTATTGGCGAAATCGGTACGTTCCTCAACGAGAATGCTTCGACGTTCCTCATCGTCCACGCGCATCTGTTCGAGATCTGGAGCCGTATGCTCGCCCGCACGAATCAGCGTACGCACATGCAGCAAGAGCACGCATAACGGCCCCCACAGCGGCACCAACAGCATAAAAGGAAGCAGACGCCCTTCCACACGAAGCACGCCAAAACGAGACAATACGCACATCAGCACGCATACCAGCACATGTATGACGATAAGCAGCATCGTCACTACCGTTGTGTTCATGCCGTGCCGCCTTCGTGCGATTCGGCGGCCACTTGTTCCGAAGCCTCATCCAGCAGCGCGTCTTCCTCTTGCCCGGAAACGCGTGTCACATGCAATCCAGCTTGGGCCAAACGCTTGTTGATGATAGGCAGCTCATGCTTGCCGGCCTGGTTCATCAACACATACACGTTGCCGTCTTGCAGTACACCCGCCTCGTCCGTCTGACGAATGGCCCCCATGAGACGGCTGCCATTGTCTTGCCAAGCATCATCCACACGCAGCAGCAGGTGATCGCCCATATGGTCGTGCTTGAGTTCGTTGGCGGCAAGCACTTTGGGTAGAAACGCCCGAGTGTTCAGGAATTCGGTGCCCGGCACCAGCATCGCCTGACGCGCCACATTCTCATAGTCGAACGCACGCACCATCGCGGATTCCACCAAGCCGCACATGATGGTGAACAGGTTCTGGAAGTACAGATTCATTTGGTCGGGCTGCGCTTTGGCAAGCACAATCACCACGGCCAGCTTGCCATCGGCATGCACGCCTGCCGCATACATCGGAAGGTCCGGTTCGAGATTGCGGTTTACCCACAATCCACCATGATCCAAAGCTGTAATAATGTTGGCATAATTCTCAAGCAGCGCCGACTTGCTGAACAGGGATTCGGTTTGCGGACTCGCAGCCATCAAACGCGCGAATCGACCGCCGCTGTCAATGCGGTAAACACCGAAACTATCGCCGCCCAATGTGTCTTGCATAATGCGAATGGTCGTGTGATACAGCTTTTGCGGCTGCACTTCGTCCAATTCACGTGTCATCGCATACATTTTGCCGAAACTGTCACGCCTGCCGATAATCTGCCCGCGCAGCATACGACGATCATCGAGCACATCGTGGTACAGGTCACGCAGGAACGCAAGTCGTTCACGCAGCAAACTGTTTTCGTCACGCATGAATCGCAGGTTTTCGCGATTACGCAGCTGCACATACCCGCATACTGCGCCGGCAACGAAATACACCACAAACGCAAGCCAGTTCGACGTGTCGTAAAACAGCGGAGCGAATGAAGCGCCCTTCGATGCATACGACAACGCCATGCCGACACATGCGAGCGCGGCCGCGAACACGCCTGCGTTCAGTCCGTGCATCGTGCCGACGATCACCACGAAAAACAGGCGCCAATCCACGGTTCCCAACTGGCTGTTGCCTTGTACCGCGGTGCGAAGCAGTTCTTCCAGTATGAACGTGACGCAGATTTCGATTGCGATCCATGGTTTTGAATGGTTGCGTAGAAAATCCCAGACCGGGTGCTTCTTGGATTGTTCCTGAGCACGCGCTTCTTTCCAGCGCTGAAGCACAGGGGGAAGATCCTGTTTGAGCGAATATCGCGGCGACCAGCCATAGCGTAATCGCAGCACATGATCGTCTGCTGGGTAATGTTGGGGTCTGTCTTCGCCAAAAGTCACCGATAATCCGGGAAATGCCGCGCTGATCGCATCAGCCAAATCACCGTATGTGAAGTCGAACACGTTGGGCACATGGAAGATTTCGCTTTCGGCGGTCCAATCGTCGAACATGCGGTAGATCAGTTCGGCAAGATCGTCGGCGCAAGCATGTCTGTTGCTGTTTGCGTTCGCAGAATGAGATCGACCCTGCCGATGCCTGTTCGAACAGTCTGCCGAAATATGCGGTTGCTCCATTGCGCTCGGGTGCATACAAGTATGGACAGCGAATGATTTTCACTTCCAGACGGTAGGTGCGCGCGTAATACAGGCAGAGTTCTTCCGACGCTCGAGACATCAGACTTTTGCTGGTATCACGTACGTCGGCGTTTTCCGGATAGGTGAATTCGGATTCCGGTCCGCATACCATCAGCATTTGCGTGGATCTGTTACGTATGGCGTGCAGCAATCTGCGAAGATATCCGAGATCGCCGTCACGCTCACTTCGCGGGGTGAGGCCTTCGGAAAAGAATACGATGCGATCGAATTCGTATGTGGTAAGAGTTTCGGCAAGGGTGTTGGCGTCAGACATGTTGACGATTCTGAGACGGTCATTGCCGTCTACGGTGCCTTCTCGTTCCGCTATCACCACATGGTCTCGGGGAAAGGAATGCTGAATCCACTGCTTGGTAATGAAGTCGGTGTTGCCGACCAGAAGCACTTCCATGCCGCCACCCCAGCGAATACTCCCTTAACGGGGTTACGGCATAACTCTGCCCACAAACCCCCATTGTTACTGCCTTACGGTGTTCCAGTGTAGCCAAACAGCAGACAGAATCCCCCTCTAACGGAGGTTTTCTTAGTCATTTCTCAGTAACTCGCAAGTCAACATGACTTGCGTCGACCATTTTAGGGGGCTTACCCGCAATGCGAGCGCGTATTCAACCAACAGCCGGCATCAGTGGCTTGGCGCTAGACATACGGCCGCAATCGTCATACGTGTGGGCAAAAACAAAGAAACCTCGGATGTTTCCGAGGTTTCAAAGCCATGGTGGCTCCGAGCGGCATCGATCCGCTGACCTAACGATTTTCAGTCGTTCGCTC
>OKRW01002229.1_pt1 | contig 14445 bp, 12 predicted proteins | sample 1601151 | NCBI WGS metagenome assembly OKRW01 (sample SAMEA3541471, study PRJEB24748) | human gut metagenome | biome: human gut; feature: human-associated habitat; material: faeces | place: China | collected 2012 | reverse complement strand
TGAATTTCTTTTCAGAAATCCGTGTTGCTTTCGTTCGCCGCAACAGTCATAGACTATATCAAGACTATTGGTCGATGTCAAGCACTTTTTCTTCTTTTTTAAAGAAGAAGTTCCATCACATTTCCTGCGGTGGAACTTCAGTATAGCATTATCCTTTTTTAGTTGTCAACCAGTTTTTGCTTTTTTCTTACTTTTTTACAATCCCGTAACATCAGGATAATCCCGCCAGCCAGTAGGCGAACCGGTTCATCTGATAAAGTTTCGTCAGCCATTCGTTTTCAACGGTCCATGCCGCGATCTGGCTGCCGACTCTTCCTGTATCGAAGCTGGCGATTACAATATAAATAATCCATAAAACTACGATGCTCTCTGCCATGCCGACCACGATTCCCAGTACACTGTTGAGCAGTTTCAGAATCGGCAGGTGCGCGATTGCCGAAAGGGACTTGAAAATCAGGTTCACCAGTCTGGCTGCGAGTCCGGTAATCAGCAGCATCAGAACCGACATTATTATATTGGTAGTGTTTTTTTCTTTCACACTGCTATATAAAAGGATAGCCAGCGAAAGGACGAACAGAGAAATGACCAGAGACAGCAGCATCCTGATTTCATCCACCATTCCTTTTTTCATTCCGGCATATCCCCGCCAGAGGGCAAATAAGATCACACAAACCAGCAGTACGTTCATTTTTTCTCCCGTTTATTTCATTTCTATCATATCTATGCTGTTTACAGTAACCGCAAGAAACCGGTTTCCGCCCAGCGTTTTTAAAAGCTGCGTCTGTTCCGGTATCGGTCCGCTGTATTTTTCTTTTCCGTTCAGGTTATAAATCAGGCACTCTCCTTCATTATATATAATCAGTTCCTGATCCGAAATCAGAGCATCCCGGTATTCGATTGCAAACGGCAACGACAGCACCTGCGTTCCATTCATATTGTAAATGTCAATCCGATATTTTCCGTTTCCATTCGTTCCATTAAAAATAAACGCCACATAATTGCCGCTGCTGCGGACGTCCTGCACCTCCTCCTGCATGAAATTCTGGAAGATATTTTTTGGAATTTCATTCCCTTCATATAACATGAACTGATTATTTCCCACAGAATACGCCGTATGCGTCCCCGTAAACTCTGCCAGCGGGATTACCGTATCCGAATATTCGTAGGAGCTTACCATCGTGTCGGTGTAGTTTTGTCCGACTTCGTCAAAATTGTAAAAGCTGACGATCGATTTCATACTGCCGCTTTCTGCTTTCAGATATGCCACCATCATCAGTTTTCCATTGTCCGACAATGACACGGAAACCGGATAACCCGATTTCTGCATCGTCGTTTTGATTCCGACTGCTTTTTCCCCAGTAGGATTATAGACGTTGATCCAGGTCACATCCCCATCCTCCAGAATCGCCGCCACAACGCCATTCGCTGCCACGGACAGCGATTTCACCGGAAGATTCGTATCAATCTGTTTGGATGTCCCGTCCTGACTGATATCATAAATCAGGTTGCCGTTATAATCCCCAACTGCGACCCAGCCCGACCGCACAGAGACGCACGGCGACTGCATGTCGTAAGTCTGGTTCCACATGGCGTTGCCCTTGTAATCCGTATAGCTGATACCATCCTTACTGTAGGTCAGGAAACCCTTCTCATAGTTTAAGCATACCGCATTATCATACTGCTGCTTATCAACGGAAGAAAGGGTAACATAACTCGTAAAAACCTGATTTTTAAGCTGTACCGCCGTCACCGTCAGCGCTGCGATCACGCCGATTACGCAGCCGGAACGAAGGATCACTTTCAGACGATGCGCCCGGATTTCCCGTTTAAAATCCTTGCTGTCTTTTTTCTCGTTTTTTTCTTTTTTTCGCAGGTATTCCCTGATATCTACCATATGAGATAAGTCCCCATTTCTTTTGCAGCATCTTTGCGAGCATGTTAACTCGTTTGCGCTCATTCCATCATAACACATTCATTATTTTGAAGGTAGTAAAATATTCTGTCCGGGCTGGATTTGATTCGGGTCTTTTATATTATTCAGACGGCAGATTTCTATCACTTTTTCATCTGTTCCGTAAAATCTCCTGGAAATAGCGATGAGGCTGTCTCCCTTCTGCACCTGATAGCTTTCCGGGTGTGCCAGGGCTTCCTGAACCTGAGGAAAGGAATCGGAGGCTGCAGCGTCTGCGTCGGTCGCGACCGCATTCTGGCTGTCCGCTGTTGCGCTATCTGCTGTTACGTTGTCTGTCATTACGTTGCCCGCCGTCCTATTGTCTGTCACTTCGTCATCCATCGCCGTATTGGCCGCACCGGTTGCATCGTCCGCCTGTGTAGCTTCGTCCAAGGCGGCAGACCGCGCCATTTCGTCCGATGAATTCCAGCCGACAGTCTCTTCTACAATCAGTCCGGGAGATGTATTTTCCGTCTCATTTTTTGTATTCCGGACAGCTCCTGCCAACAGGGCGGAAACCGCTTTCATATCCGGATACTGATTGACGGATGTCAGCGCCGTTCCGACCAGAACCAACAAAAGCACCAGGCAGCCAATCCGGCAAAGCTTCGGGAAGAGGGCGCCGGTACTGCCCAAGCGGGCCTGATAAGCTGTCCCAAAAGCAGTTTTCCTCGACGCTGCGTTCAGCGTAGGCGCTGCAGCTTTAAGCGCACCCAGCCTTGACAGCACCGTTTTCCTGCCAGACGCTGTATTCGACGCAGACGCCCTGGAGGCAGTTGCACTCCGCGCTGTATTCGGTGTAGACGCCCCGGAGGCGGTTGTACTACGCGCTGCGTCCGCTGCAGCTTCCGCTTTTCTTTTTTCCCGGCGGGCATTGATCGCTTCCATCACCCGTTCCTCCTCCACATCTGCAGGGCGGCTCTGCTCCCGTTCAGCAATCATATATGCCTGCATTTCTTCGTTTTGTTCATAAAAAATAAAATAGCCTCCGATCTGGATTTCTTCTCCCCGCACGGTCCAGAACCGGACGGAGGCTTCCTTTTTTTCAATTTTTCCAATCCGCTCCAGCTTCTGAAAATACGGAAAATTTCCGCGCCTGAAGTCCGTTTCTTTTTCCACCCCGTAAATTAAATAATAGCGGATGCCGTCCTTTTCCTCCTGCTGCCCGAATGCCAGACACGTCTCTTTTCCCTGGCATCGTTCCAGAAACGTATGGACATAATCCTCCATGTACAATTTTACATTCGGACTGCCTGTCCCGATCTGCATCACATTTTTGGGTATTTTCAACATTTTACCTCTGCTCCTTTCCATCCGGGCACCCCGTTTTTCCTAATCTTAGCAGACCGTTGCCGCAGATTTTGTCTGTTTATGCGCTCTTTTTTGGCGGTTTGGAGCAGAGTCCCGTTCTGGAACTTTTGCACATATTTATTCTGTCAAACACTTCTGTTCGATATAAAAAGCACAATAAAATACATTGTATTTCCTTCCGGGCTCTTCTAAACTATTTTTTAGTAGATACCAAAATTTCTGCAGAATATACTAAAGGAGTGGTACTGAAAATGAGCAAACTTTCTCTTGCAGGCGAATGGAAACTTCGCGGCGAGTTTATGGACGTAACAGCAGATCGCTGTGCAGAGGTGCTCGCCCACCTCAACGCCATGCCTCCCAAGCCGACAATTCCCGGTTATCTGACCGAAGAAAATATGACCGAGGAGGAGCGGGAAATGTATCTGAAAGAACCCGATCCGAAATTTACGGTAAATACCGCCCTCGCCATGCACCCCTATCCTTCCAAAACGGGATATATTCCTATGACTGTACCCGGCGACGTTACAACCGCCCTGATCGATAACGGAGTTATCGAGGAGCCTTTTTTAAAGGACAACACAAAAAAAAGCATCTGGATTAAAGAGCTTTCCTGGTGGCTTGTCAAAGAATTTGATATCACCGAAGAAATGCTCAACGAAGATATTGTCCGCCTGAACATTGAAATGCTCGATTTTAATGCCGATATTTTAGTTAACGGCATTCCCGCCGGACATCAGGAAAATACCTTCTGTGCTTTTTCTGCAGATATCAAACGCTTTTTGCATGTCGGTACCAACCAGATCGTGATCCGTCTGACCTCCGGCATGGAATTAAATTATCCACATGACACCGTTTCCTATTACTGTGCAAGTGACAATGCGATCTGTGACCAGCGTGTATACACGCGTAAGCCACAGTTTACCTATGGCTGGGACTGGTGTCAGCCCGTTCCTACCTGCGGTATCGGACGTTCGATCGAAATCGAAGCGTTCAGCGGTGCACAGGTAATCGCTTCCCGCGTCGATACGCTCAGCCTTTCCGGAAATGATGCAGAAATCGAATTTCATTTTGAAATCGAAAAATCCAACATGGTGCAAAGCGCTGAAACAGAGCTGGAATATGAGCTGTCCATCGACGGCAAGACCGCGTATACCGGTCATCAGACCCTGATGCTTGTCGGCGGCATCAATTTTGCACAGGAACGCGTTGTATTAAAGGATGCAAAGCTCTGGTGGCCGAACGGTTACGGTGCTCAGAACCTTTATACCTTTACCGCACGCTGCACGGCACGCGGCATCACCCACGAAGCAAAACCGAAGAAAATCGGTATCCGCACGCTTTCCATCGACTTTTCCAAGCTGCCGGATGAAAGCCGCAACTTCTTCTTCAAAATCAACGGCACCCGTATTTTCTGCAAAGGCGGCAACTGGGTTCCTACCGATTCTATTTATCTGCGGACGCCTGATGAAAACTATAAAAAGCTGGTCAGCGAAGGTGCAGCAGCACACTTTACCATGTTCCGTATGTGGGGCGGCGGCACTTATGAACCGGATTGCTTCTATGATTATTGCTCCGAATACGGTATTTTACTGATGCACGATTTTATGTATGCATGTGCTTTTTACCCCGATCAGAAGGATTCGTTCCTTTACGAAGCAGAACGCGAGGCAGAATATCAGACCAAGCGTCTGGCGCATTATCCCTGTATGGCAGTCTGGACCGGAAACAACGAAATCGCCGAGTCCTACACAGACTGGTTCCCGGGAATGCTGCAGCCCGAACGCTACTGGGGCGATCAGATTTTCAACTACATCCAGCCCCGCGCGGTCCAGCACAACAGCCCGCTGATTCCCTACATGCCCTCCACCCCGTACTTTGGAGAACGTTCCAATACCACTGAAGAGGGAGACGTCCATGCATGGACTTATTTTGGACGCGATTCCAAGACGAGATTCAAATTCTCTTACGAACTGGAAGCTTTTGATCGATTCCCGGCGCGTTTTTCCAGCGAATACGGATTTTTCGGTGCACAGATGGAAAGCACCGTCCGCCGGTATTTGGACGGGGAAGAGATGTCCTTCAACAATCCGTCCTGGAAGCATCACGGCGAGTTTGAACGCAAGCGTGGGGCCATCGACGGCGTTATCAACCGCCATCTGATTGAATTTTCCACGCTGGACGAACGCGGCTATCTGCTTTACAGCGGTATCATGCAGGGACTTTTATATGCCGAAATGGCAGAGGCGCTCCGCCAGAAATCCTACGGCGCCGGCGATCTGATCTGGATGTACAACGACTGCTGGCCGGAAACCGGTTGGACCATTATCGATTACTATCTGACCAGAAAGGTTTCGTTCTACTTCTTAAAACGCGCTTTTGATACGAAAAAACTGATTATCCGGAAGGCAGACGGCGGCGCGGTTGTAACCGTCATCAACGAAACCCCTGATGAAATCCGGACAACTATCTGCGTCGGCACACAGACCTTTGATGGCGCACACAATAGTGTTCTCCTGACAAAGGATCTGACCGTTGCTCCGCATTCCTGGCAGCAATTCCATGTAGACGCTGAAGAGCCTGCTGCAGACGGATATTTCGTTGTAAGTGCAGACGGCTTTGAAACAGCTGACAGCCTGCGCGCTTATTACCGCGAATACACCATTCCGGAAAGCGATGCGGTGATCGAATCCGTTGAAAAAGGCGGCAGCGATCTGCTCGTAACCGTCCGTGCAAACGTATTTACACCGTTCGCTTATCTGATGACAAGCGACGACAGAGTACATTACAGTGATAACTACTTCAAGCTCTATCCCGGAGAGGCAAAAACGATCCGCGTAGAAAACTGTGACGAGACGCCTACACTGTACACAGCTGTGACAATGCACGCGTAAATTTGTATATACCTGTTATGCGCATGCGCAAAAAGATTCACAAAAGGATCTTTCGCGCATGCGTTTCACATTGAGTGAGCATCGTCCTGCGCAATGTCAAAAGAAAGGGGACTTATGTCACATACAATTATTGACCTGCCGCCTGTCGGAGACGACGGCAGGCTTTACCGCGATACCGCTTTGAATTTCGTGGAATCCCTGATTCCGAATCCGTGGAACAGCTGTCACGCGCCCGATCTTTTAGAGCTTGAAAATGGCGATCTGCTTTGCTGCTGGTTTGCAGGCTCCTGTGAAGGAAACGCGGATGTCAGCATTGATGTGTCGCGTCTGTCAGAGGACAGTTCCCAGTGGGAAACACCGGTAATTGTTTCCGATGATCCAACCCGCAGCGAGCAGAATCCTTCCCTCTTCCTGCATCCAAACGGAGAAATCTGGCTGATGTATACCGCACAGGTTTCCCGTGATCCCAACAATCCAACCTCTGACAATTTACAGGGAACTGCTGAAATCCGCCGGAAAATTTCCCGCGATAACGGGCACACCTGGGAGGCGACCGAGACAATGTTTTCCGCTCCCGGCTCGTTCTGCCGGCAAAAGATTCAGATTCTGTCCAACGGACGTTTTATTTTCAACAATTTCCGATGTGCGATCAACGATTCCTGCATGGGAGACGATTACACCGTCCTGCAGCTTTCAGACGACCAGGGCAAAACCTGGCGCAGCGTCATGATGCCCGGCAGCCGCGGGCGCGTACACGGCAATATCGTGGAGCTTTCTCCCGGAAATCTGATCTGCCTGCTGCGCAGCCGCTCTGCTGACCATATTTACCGTTCGGAATCCCATGATAACGGCGAAACCTGGAGCGTGCCGGAGCCTACTGTGCTGCGCAACAACAACGCAAGCATTACCGCAATCCGTCTTCAAAGCGGCGCAGTCTGCGTTGTATACAATGACGTCGCCTTCAATGACGAGCCCGAGCGCACCGTCTGGCCCGACCAGCGCTGTCCTGTCGTACTCGCCATTTCCGAGGACGGAGGAAAAACCTGGCCCTGGCGGCGTATCATCGAACACGGCGAAGGCTTTATCGGTCCATGGAACGACGTCAACAACCGCCGTTACGAATATCCCTGCCTGATTCAGGGAAAAGACGGCAGGATTCATGTCGCTTATGCGTGGGGCTATCGCAAGCGTATTAAATATCTGTGCATGGATGAAGCATGGATCCGAGGAGAAAAGCTTTGTAAAGGCGTTGGCGGGGACGAGACTCTGACCTGCAAAAGATAAGGGAAGCAAAGACGGCAACATTCTATTGTCATGAATAAAAACCGGCAGACAGCAAAGCTTTGATCGCTTCGCTGCTGCCGGTTTTTCTATGTCCTGCGTGGACAGTGTTATACAAACCGATATTCTGTTACGGTGTGATACGGTCTGTCAGGTCCGAATACCGAAGAAGGAAACTGTGGTTTGTTCGGTGTGTCCGGATAGAACTGGGTTTCCAGTGCCAGGCCCGCTCTGTAGCCGTAGGTTTTCCCATCCTTTGCGGCTTCAAGATCCCTGGAGTTGCCCGAATAGAACTGAACGCCCGGAAGATCTGTATAAACCTCCATCGTGCGGGATTTATCGGAGTTCTTGACAACTGCAATTTTACGAACCTGCCCGGTGTAATTGTCCAGAACCCAGTTATGGTCATATCCGCCTGCCATTTTAAGCTGGTCAAAGTCTGCATCGATCCGTTCGCCGATCAGATGCGGCTCTGTGAAGTCCATCGGTGTACCTTCTACGCGTAAAATATCTCCATTCGGAATCGATTCTGCATCGGCCGGGGTATACGCATGGGAAAACAACTGCAGCTCATGGTCGGTAATCTGTCCGGCACCGTGTCCATCCAGATTGAAATAACAATGGTTTGTCAGGTTAAGAATCGTATCTGCATCGCTTACCACATCATAGGTAATGCGCAGTCCGTTCTCCTCCGTCAGCTCATACAGAACCGAAAAGTCCCTGTTTCCGCTAAAGCCAAGTTCCCCATCTTTCATAGACATCGTGAATAAAATGCCGTTTTCTTTTTCTTCGGCATCCCAGATCCGCTTATGCCCACCCAGAGCTCTGTGACTGTGCAGGTTATTGCCATTGTCGTTGACAGACAGCTCATAGGTTTTTCCTTCGAGGGTGAATTTTGCACCGCCGATCCGGTTCGCATTCGGCGCAACGACTGCACCGTAAAATTTACCGTTTTCCAGATATTGCTCCAACCTGTCATAACCGAGTGCAACATCTGCAAAATTACCGTTATGATCCGGCGCCCAGATGCGGATGATCAGCGCACCGAAGCTGCTGACCGTCACCTTCATACCATGACTGTTTTCCAGTGTATACAAATACACCTCTCTGCCGTTTACTTCCCCAAATAACTCTTTTTTCATAGGTTCGTCCATCCCTTTCGTCTGAAAATTTTGTCTGTTACAGCTCAGTACGCCCCTCCAGCGCACGAAGCAGTGTTACTTCATCAATGTATTCCAGATCGCCGCCTACCGGTACGCCGCTCGCGATTCTCGTCACACGGATTCCTGTAGGTTTAATCAGCTTGCCGATGTACATCGCCGTCGTCTCACCCTCAAGGCTGGAGTTGGTTGCGATAATGACTTCTTTTACCTCCGGCTCTCTGGTCAGGCGCTCCATCAGCTCTTTTAATTTGATATCATGGGGTCCCACGCCCAGCATCGGGGAAATCGCCCCGTGCAGCACATGATAGACTCCTTTGTATTTTCCGGTTTTTTCGTAGGCAGCCAGATCCCGGCTGTTCTCCACAACCATAATCGTCGAATGGTCCCGCTCTGCGTTGGCACAGATCGGGCAAAGCTCGTTATCGGTCAGGGTAAAGCATTCCTTACAATAGCGAACATTCTGCCGAGCCTGTATCATCGCATTTGCAATCCTGTTCACCTTTGCTTCCGGAAGCCCGATCAGGTGAAACGCCAGACGCTGCGCAGATTTACTGCCAATTCCGGGAAGCCCCGAAAGCTCGTCAATGAGTTTGTTGATATAGCCGCTGTAAAGATCCATATCAGAACGGGAAGCCTCCGCCGAGTCCGCCTGTCATTTTACCCATCAGCTCCTGGCTCGCTTCGTCCGCCTGCTTCATCGCTTCATTCACAGCCGCAACAATCATATCCTGCAGCATTTCCACATCTTCCGGATCTACTGCTTCTTCGGAAATGGTCAGCTTTACCAGCTCCTTTTTGCCGTTTACGACAGCCTCAACCGCGCCGCCGCCGGATTTTGCAGAGAACTCTTTCACCTCGAGTTCCTTCTGTCCTTCTTCCATCTGACGCTGCATGCGCTGTGCCTGCTTCATCAGGTTATTCATGTTGCCGGGCATACCCATGCCGCCCGGGAAACCGCCTCTCTTTGCCATTTTATTGCATCCTTTCTGTTTATTACTCTTCTTCTATGTCCATATGAATGACCCTTGTCAGGTCTACATAAGAACTTTCCATTTCCTGTTTGCTGCGCACACTGCGGACTTCAACCTCGATCTGCTTGCCCGTCAGCTCCGCCAACAGTTGTTCCAGTGCGCCCTTATTTGCCGGTTCTTTGGTAAAATAATCGGACGCCAGCCCGTCTTCCACCACAAGCAGCAGCCGATTGTCACCGCCAAGGCTTAAGCGCGCATTTTTGAGATATGACTTCATCGGCTGCTGTGCACTTCCTGCAACCCGCGGCCACTTGGCTACGATTTCTTTGATTTCCTCGGGAACTGCCTTGGGCAGCTCTGCCCTTCTGACCGGCGCTGCTGCCTGCACTGCGGGCTGTCCTGTCGGCGCCGCTGCGATTGCAATCGAGCCGCTTTCGATCTGTTCCACCGTCTGTTCCAGCTTTCGAATCCGTTCCAGAAGTGTATCTTCGTTCGTCTCCATCTCCGGCCTGCACAGCCGAATCAGCGCCATTTCAATCAGGACACGTTTCTGACCCGCATAGCGAATCCTACCGGACAGCTCCGAAAAACACCGGATATCCCGCATGATCGCGTCTACTTCGATCTGCTGCGCTTCTTCTTTCAATCTTGCCAGATTCTCACTGGATATGTCAATCACTTCTTCACAAGAATCCCCGGAAGTTTTCACCAGCAGGAGGTTGCGCAGATACCAGGTAAAATCGGAAACAAACTGGCTCATATCCCGTCCCTGCAGCACGATCTCTTCCAGCACACCGATACAGCCCGCCACATCCCGCACAATCACGCAGCGCAACAGTTTGCTGAACACTGACGTATCCACCGCGCCCAGCACGTCCAGCACCATATCGTAGGTCAGCTCGTGTCCGAAATGGAACGCGAGGCACTGATCCAGAAGGCTCCAGGCATCACGCATCGCACCGTCTGCAGATTTTGCAAGGTATTTTAACGCCTTTTCCTCGATCGGCAGCTCTTCGCCCGCCGCGGCAAGGGCTTCCTTCATGCGCTCTTCGATCTGTTCGACCGTCAGGCGCTTGAAATCATAACGCTGACAGCGGGACAAAATCGTAACCGGAATTTTATTGGCTTCCGTTGTCGCCAGAATAAAGATGACGTAGGACGGCGGCTCCTCCAGGGTTTTTAACAGTGCGTTGAACGCTCCCGCAGAAAGCATATGAACCTCGTCGATGATATAAACGCGGTATTTTCCTTCCGTCGGGGAATATGCCACTTCATTCACGATTTCACGAATATTATCGACGCCGTTATTAGATGCCGCATCTATTTCTACTACATTCATGCTTCTGCCTTCTGCAATCGCCTTACAGGATGCGCATTCTCCGCAGGGGCTTCCGTCCACGGGATGCTCGCAGTTGACACTTTTTGCAAAAAGCTTCGCAATACTCGTTTTACCGGTACCTCTTGTACCGCAGAATAAATAGGCATGACCGATACGATCCGACCGGATCTGGTTTTTCAGTGTTGTGACAATCGCATCCTGTCCTTTAACCTCTTCAAAGGTAGTCGGACGGAACCGTCGATACATCGCCGTGTAGGACATGGACGAACCTCCTTATGTTCTCCGCAAAGCAGACGGCGTCACGCAATATACGCGGCGCCGTCCGTTGTCTTTTAATCTCCGAAGCTGATGCCCATCATCTTCGCCTCTCTTACGATGGATGCGTTGGGATCGAGCATTTTTAACTTACCTGCTACCTCTTCCAGCGGAACCTTGACGATTTCGCGGTGCTTGTAGCCCACCATAAAGCCGTATTCCCCGTCAAGAATCATCCTGCCTGCTTCTGATCCGAGCCGGCTGGCGAATACGCGGTCATAGGCACAGGGGCTTCCGCCTCTCTGGGTATGTCCGGGCACGGTTACTCGAACCTCCATGCCGCTCTTTTCCTGAATCTGCTCTGCGATCTCGTAGGAAACCGAAGGATATTTATAGTTTTCCAGTTTTTTCTTATATTCTTTTTTCGACAGCTTGGCGTCCTCTTTGGAGATCGCGCCCTCTGCAACTGCCAGAATTGTAAATCTGCTGCCGCGGTTATGCCGTTCGTTGATTTTTTCCACAATCTTGTCGATATCGTAAGGAATTTCCGGGACCAGAATGATGTCCGCGCCGCCCGCGATACCGGCATTTAAGGTCAGCCAGCCAACCTTGTGTCCCATAACTTCTACGATAAATACGCGTCCATGGGATGCCGCCGTCGTATGGATGCAATCCAGCGCGTCTGTTGCAATATTGACCGCGCTCTGGAAGCCAAAGGTCATATCCGTTCCCCAGAGATCGTTGTCGATGGTCTTGGGCAACGTTACAATGTTCAGGCCTTCCTGACGCAACAAGTTCGCTGTCTTATGTGTGCCGTTGCCGCCGAGAATTACCAGGCAGTCCAGCTGCAGCTTATAATAGGTCTGTTTCATCGCCGCCACTTTGTCGACACCGTCTGCGCCGGGCTCACGGATCAGCTTGTAAGGAGTACGGCTGCTGCCAAGGATTGTGCCGCCCTTTGTCAGAATACCCGAAAAATCGTCATAGGTCATCAGCCGGAACTTTCCGTAGATCAGTCCCTGATAACCGTCCTGAAAGCCATAGATTTCAACGTCTTCCGTGCTGTTATAAAGCACCTTTGCCACGCCTCTCATCGCTGCATTCAGTGCCTGACAGTCACCGCCGCTGGTCAGCATACCTATTCTCTTCATCCCAAAGTCCTCCTTCTCTGTGCTGCGCCCTCTGCAGCCATCATTTATCTAGAATTATATAATATTTTAAAAATATGTACAAGGGACTGTAAAATTTTCGCTTGCATATTAGAGGTTTTTCGGATAGAATGGTGATGTTGTAAAAATAGATGGAGAAGTACCCAAGTGGCTGAAGGGTCCGGCTTCGAACACCGGTAGGCTGTAACAGGCGCGAGGGTTCAAATCCCTCCTTCTCCGTACTATGGGGCTGGGTTCGTTTTATGAACCCGGCCCTTTTGCGCACCCTTGCCACCCGGCAGGCATACTCTAATAGCAAATCACCTGCCGCCAAAGCCGATTCTTATGACTTTCTTATGGATAATCCCCGAAGCCGCGTTTCTCGCCCTCTCCCTTTCCCTGGATACATTTGTCGCCGGGCTTTCCTACGGAAGCAGCAAAATCCGTCTTCCCCTGATCTGCGCTGTCACTGTCAGCCTGGTCTGCTCGGGCGTCCTCTGCCTTTCCATGCTTGCCGGATCCCTTGTCCGTCCATTTCTTTCCCCTATCGCAGCCCGACTGATCTGCTTTTTCCTGCTTGTCTGCATGGGCGCCCTTCGGATTCTCGATCAAGCAATCAAATCCTTTCTGTGCCGTCACGATGGCTTTTCCAGAAATTTCATGTTCCGCGCCCTGCATTTCCAGTTTTTTCTCTCCGTCTACGCCGATCCCTGCAAGGCGGATGCCGACGCCTCCAAGAGCCTTTCTGTCCCGGAATCCGTCTGTCTTGCCCTCGCGATGTCCTTAGACGGTGCTGCGGCAGGCTTCGGTGCAGCCCTCGGGAATCTAAATCCTGTCGCCGTTCTTTTCTTTTCCCTCCTATTCGGATTTACAGCAATACAAGGCGGCTTCCTGCTTGGAAACCGCCTTGCACAAAAAACTCATTTTTCTGTTGACTGGCTCTCCGGAGCCCTGCTGATTCTGTTGGCATTTTTGCGGCTGATCTGAAGCAGAGACTTTGTGTTCTCTTACTTTCCGGATAAATAAACCGTGCAGGATGCGCCCGGCAGGATAATTTCGTCTTTACGGATCAGTTCTTTTCCATTCCAGGCAAAAATAACCAGCGTGCCTTCTTTATTGCATGCATTGACGATCAGATCCGTCCCCGGAATCTGCAGAAGATGCCGAGGCCAGTTGCCCGTTGCCCATTCGCCGAGGTAACACAGCTTTCCGTCTGTCGAAAATGCAGACAACGTATTCGCGCCGCGGTTGCAGACAATCACCGTCTTCTCATCCGCCATGCAGATTGTTCCCGGATAGTTTGTTCCATCAAATCTGCTCGTCTTTACACACTCGCTACAGCCACCGTTTTCCCAGCGGCGCAGCGTGCCTCCCAGCTCCTGAGCGCTGAGCAGCTTTCCGGATTCTTTCTCCGGCAGCAGCTGACGCGGTCCCTCACCGGTCGGCAAAACCAGCGCTTCCAGTTCTTTTTCCGGCAGTCCGTCTTTTAACTCGTAACGGTAAATCCGGTCACAGCCAAGATCTGCAAGGTACAGAATGTTATCCTGCTCGCTGACCCAGTGCGCGTGCGGGCAGATTTTTTCTGTCTGTGCATCGATCACGCCAGCACCCGGACTGCGATGCCAACGGATTTTTTCGAGATCATAATCCACTGCAAAGAAATCCCCGGTTCCATAGCAGCTCGCATACAATGCCTTTTTCCCGGCATACAGATGGCACAGCTCTCCACCCGGAAGGAAAATCTTTTTGCCGGTCGGGACAGGAATCCCATCTTCCGAAAGGCGGTACTGATAAATGTAAGCGTGTTTTTCTCCGACCAGCTCCGCAACTGTATACAGGAAGCCTCCATGCATCAGGCTAAAGGACGGACTGTCTCCCTGCCGGATTCCGCCGGTTACTTCCGTATGCACTTCCCCGGTTTCCGTATTTTCAAAAAGCTTTACCGCAAGCAGGTCACTGCCCGTTTCTGCACCGTAACCGCTGCAAAGCAGCATAATTTTCTGTTCCATGGTTCCTCCGTCAGGTCAGATCCTAATCGATGTCAAGCCACCAGCGCAGAACATCCTGGATCTTCGCATCCCAGTATTTCCACTGATGATCGCCGCTGGATTCTTCCAGCTTCATTTCGTAGCCAA
>OKRW01002227.1_pt1 | contig 14449 bp, 9 predicted proteins | sample 1601151 | NCBI WGS metagenome assembly OKRW01 (sample SAMEA3541471, study PRJEB24748) | human gut metagenome | biome: human gut; feature: human-associated habitat; material: faeces | place: China | collected 2012 | reverse complement strand
CTCTTCCTCTTCCTCCTCCGGGGGGAAGTAGTCAAAGCAGGCGTCCAGCAGGTCGCCGGTGCCGTGGCCGTGGACAGCAGAGACGGCGATGGGGTCGCCCAGGCCTAAGTTATAGAACTCATAGATATCCGGGTTGGTCATGCCCACCTGGTCCATCTTGTTCACCGCCAGAATGACCGGCTTCCGGGAGCGCAGGAGCATGTTGGCCACGTCCTGGTCCGAAGCCGTGAGGCCTGTCTTGATGTCGCACAGGAAGACGATGACCGTAGCGTTCTGGATGGCGATCTCCGCCTGCTTACGCATGAAGGAGAGGATCTCAGTGGTGGTGCCCGGCTCGATGCCGCCGGTGTCTACGATGTCGAAGGTGCGGCCCCGCCACTCGCACTCGGCGTACAGCCGGTCGCGGGTGACGCCGGGGGTGTCCTCCACGATGGACAGGCGGCGGCCCACCAATTTGTTAAACAGCATGGATTTGCCCACATTGGGGCGGCCCACAATGGCTACCAAGGGTTTTGCCATAGGAGTTCCCTCCTTTTCTAAAATGGAATCAAAAATCAAACAACGAACAATAGCAGGGCGTTACACCCCAAAAATGGCCTCAAAGAGGTCGAACCCATCCTGATTCACCGGGATCACCGGCACGCCCAGGCCCTGGGACAGTTCTTCCAGAGTCATATCGTCCAGGAAGACCGTCTCCCCGTGGCGCAGGGTGTTCTGGGGCAGCAGGACACGGGTGCCCAGGTCCCGGCCCTTGAGCTGGGCCAGCAGGTCCTGGCCGGTCAGCAGGCCCGCCACGGTGATGGTCTCTCCAAAAAAGCGATTCACGATGGGATACATCTGATAGGTCAATTTAGTATGACATTTTGCGGCCGCCCTGTCAATGATTTCTCGCAGGAAGGGCGCCGCCGCCACGCCGGTGGCGATGGAAAACGGCTCCACGGGAATGTTCTCCGGGGCGCCCAGGGTCGCGCCGTGCAGTTCCACGGCCAGCAGGCGGAGCATCCCCACGCCGTTTTCCAGCTGGGTGTACTCCTCATAAAATTCATCCGCAGGAAGATCCAAGCCTGCCTGGAGATAAAACTCATCCGAACACCAGAACATCCGGCTGCCCAGCTGCTCCACGCACCGGTCCCCAAAGGCCTCTACCTGGGCCACGACGTTCCGGGCCTCGTCCTGGTGGTAGGGGCGCAGAGGGTATAAGCCCTCCCGGTACCGGGTCAGGCCCACGGGGACGATGGAGACGCTCTTTACTTGGGGATACAGCGCCGCCAGCTCCTCCATGCTCTTTTGCAGGACCGGCCCATCGTTCAGGCCGGGGCAGGAAACGATCTGGGCGTTCATCACGATCCCCGCCTGGGCAAATTTCTGCATGATCTCCAGGCACTCGCCGCCTCTTCGGTGGTTCCCCAGCAGCTCCCGCCGGACCTCCGGGTCCGTGGCGTGGACGGAGATGTTGATGGGTGAGATATGCAGGTCACAGATGCGCTGGATCTCCCGCTTGCTCAAATTCGTCAGGGTAATATAGTTGCCCATGAGGAAGGACAGGCGGGCGTCATCGTCCTTAAAATATAAGGTATCCCGCATCCCCTTGGGCATCTGATCCACGAAGCAGAAGACGCATTTGTTGGCGCAGGAGCGGGCCCGGTCCATGAGATACGTCTCAAATTCCAGCCCAAGGTCCTGGCCCACGTCCTTGTCCAGAAAGACTTTGCGCTCCTGGTCTCCCTCCCGCAGGGTGAGGACCAGGTCCGGGTCGTAGGAATAAAATTTGTAGTCCAGCACGTCGATGATGGGGTGGCCATTGATGGCGGCCAGGGTCTCCCCGGGGCGAACGCCGGCCCGGTGGGCGGGGCTGCCGGGGGCCACGGTCTGGATCTTGGTACGGGACATCCGGTCCCCTCCTTTCCTGTGGGCAGGTTCTACGCAAAAAAAGAAGAGGGGCTTCCCCCTCTTTCTTTTTCCCTATTAGTTCTCCTGCTGCACCTGGCCGAACACCTTGCCGTCATAGGTCATGCAGGCCTTGCACAGCCGGTGGGGCAGCCGATACGCGCCGCACTTGGGGCAGGTCGTGACAGCGGGAGCTGCCAGCTTCCAGTTGGCACGCCGCTTATCCCGTCTCTGCTTAGAGACTTTACTCTTCGGAACCGCCATTTCGAGACACCTCCTTGGTGATGCCCTGTCGGGCAAAGTGGATTGGGTACTACTCAGTTTTTATCAAGTAGCTGCTCGAGAGCGGCCCATCTAGGATCGACCTGTTTCTTGCACCGGCAGGGCTCCCTGTTCAGGTTGACGCCGCAGCCGGGGCAAAGCCCCTTGCAGTCTTCTGAGCACAAGTGTTTTGTATCCATGGCGAGCAGGAAGGCTGTGTAAGCCAGATCGCCCACATCGACCTCGCCGTTTTCCAGGAGAACGATGTCCTCGTCTTCCTCCCCCTCCAGCGTTTCCGCCAGCAGGGCGCTCAGGCCGACGACTTTTTCCCGCTGAAACGGCTCCATACACCGGTCGCAGGTATAGTCCAGAAGGGATCTCGCTTCTCCCTCCAGCACGAGCACATCCGCCACGTTTTTCACGCGCCCCTGGACCTGGACAGGCCGGGGGATGGGATGCTCCCCGAAGAATTCCTCCTGGCTCAGATCCAGCTGGAATGCAAAGGGAAGGCTGGCGCCTGGTACATGAATGATCTCTCGAAGATTCAGTCGCATAGCACACTCCTCACATGGTACAGGGGATATTGTAGCAAAAAAATAAGCGCTTGTCAAATACTTTCTTCAAATTTTCTGCAAAATATGGTATACTGGTGGACAGTACGCCACAAAACGAGTCTGGGAAGAACGCATTTCCCCTTTGACAGCCGCTAAAATAGTAGGATACACCTCTGCTCCCCCGCCGTCAAGGGGTTGCTTTTATTTTTCTTTGGCATTTTACACAAATTTACGAAAGGTCGTGATCTCATGCGGGAATTTACCGTAGGCCAAAACGACGCCGGGCAGCGGTTGGACCGCTGGCTGGCCAAGACCCTCCCCCTGCTCCCCGCGCCCCTGGCGCAGAAATACATCCGCATCAAGCGGGTGAAGCTCAACGGCAAGGGAGCCAAGCGGGATACCCGCCTGGTGAAGGGCGATCTCTTGCAGCTTTACATCAACGACGAGTTTTTCGACACCCCCACCCCGGAGAATGCGTTTCTCTCCGTCTTCAAGCCTCAGTTGGATATTGTCTACGAGGATGAGAACCTGCTGCTGGTGAACAAGCGCCCCGGCCTGGTCGTCCACCCGGACGAGCACGAGCGCGTGAACACCCTCATCACCCATATCCAAGCCTACCTATATCAAAAGAAGGAATGGAGCCCTTACTGGGAAAATTCCTTCGCCCCGGCCCTGTGCAACCGCATCGACCGGAACACCGGCGGCATCGTCATTGCCGCCAAGAACGCCGAGACATTACGGGTGATGAACCAGAAGATCCGGGACCGGGAGGTGGAAAAGTCCTACCTCTGCATCGCCTTGGGCACCCTCTCTCCCGCCGAGGGCAAGCTAGAGGGCTTTTTGCTGAAAGACGAAGCCAAGAAACAGGTCTCCGTCCACAAGCGCCCTGTCGAAGGCGGGCGCACCGCCGTGACGCTCTACCGCACGCTGGCCAAAAAAGGCGGGCTGTCCCTCGTCGAGTGCCGCCTCATCACCGGCCGCACCCACCAGATCCGCGCCCAGCTCGCCGCCGCCGGACACCCCCTGCTGGGAGACGGCAAGTATGGTCGGGAGCGGGAGAACAAAAAGTTCGGCCGCACCGGGGGCCAGGCTCTCTATTCCTATAAGCTGGCGTTCCACTTCACGACCGACGCCGGGTGCCTGAGCGACTTAAACGGCAAGGTCTGGACCGTAGAGCAGGTGGACTTCGTGGACCAGTATTTCCCGGGAACGACGATTTCTTGAGCGCCAAAGAAAAAACTTTTCCCGCCTTTTCCTCGCTATCTTGACAGCCTACTTTTTTTCTGCTAAAATGCACTCAATCTTAAATTGGAAAATCACGTTGTTTTGAGTCTTTCCAAAGCAAGACGCGACCGCCGGACGGGTCCCTTTGCTGCCTGCAAAGCCCCCAAGGCTAAGGCCACACGGACAGCCGGGTCGAATGCCGAGTTCCGCATGTGCGGCGGCAACTTCTGTTGCCTTATTGATTGGGTTAGAAGCCCAAGTTTTATAAGTTGGTAACTATAAACCAGTGCCCGCAAGGGCAATGCAGTGTCCAAAGACGGCACGCAAACTTGTGAAATGGTCAATAAGAGTAGTAAAAGTAAGTTTCTTTGCTATATAGACTCTCATCTCTCCTGATTTTCCACCCTTTGCTTTTCTCCTGTTTTTTTGTCGTAAAAAAGGGGGAGGCTTTTTGTGGAGTTTTCCCAAGTGACTGCGCGTCTTGAGACACGCAGTCACTTTTTTTGTGGTTTCAGGAGGGCGTGTATGAAAAAGATCATCGAACTAAAACACATCACCAAATCTTTCGACGGTGAGCCGGTGCTGAAAAGCATCGACCTGGATATCTACGACAACGAGTTTATCACCCTGCTCGGCCCCTCCGGCTGCGGCAAGACGACCCTGCTGCGGCTCATCGGCGGCTTTGAGACGCCGGACGAGGGCGACGTCCTCTTCCTGGGGCAGAAGATCAACAACGTGCCCCCCTACAAGCGGAGCGTGAACACCGTCTTTCAGAAGTACGCCCTGTTCCCCCACCTGAACGTCTTTGAAAACGTGGCCTTCCCCCTGCGGGAGAAAAAGGTCCCCAAGGAGGAGATCGAGGCCAAGGTGATGGAGATGCTCGCTCTCGTGGCGCTCAAGGGCTTTGAGCATCGTTCCGTGACCCGCCTCTCCGGCGGCCAGCAGCAGCGCGTGGCCATCGCCCGTGCCCTCATCGCCCACCCCCAGGTCCTGCTGCTCGACGAGCCGCTCGGTGCCCTGGACCTCAAGCTCCGGAAGGACATGCAGGTGGAGCTGAAGAAGATCCAGAAGCAGACCGGCATCACCTTCGTCTTCGTCACCCACGACCAGGAGGAGGCCCTGTCCATGTCCGACACCGTGGTCGTCATGTCCGAGGGCAAGATCCACCAGATCGGCACCCACGTTGACATTTACAACGAGCCGCAGAACGCCTTCGTCGCGGACTTCATCGGTGAGAGTAATATCTTGGACGGCGTGATGCTGGAGGACTACAAGGTCACCTTCTCCGGTCAGACCTTCCAATGTCTGGACAAGGACTTTGCCAAGAACGAGGCCGTGGACGTCGTCGTCCGCCCGGAGGACGTGGACATCGTCCCCCTGGAAAAGGGGCAGCTGACCGGTGTGGTCACGTCCGTGACGTTCATGGGCGTGCATTATGAGATCATCGTGGACGTGGGCGGCTTCAAGTGGATGATCCAGACCACAGATTTCGTGGACGTGGACGAGCGCATCGGCATCGAGCTGGAGCCGGACGCCATCCACATCATGAAGAAGTCGGAATACTCGGACCTGTACGGCGACTACTCCTCCTTCTCCAACGAGCTGGACGAGCTGTCCGAGGTCAGCGAGGAGGAAGACGAATGAGAGAAAACGTCACCCGCGACCAGCGCCGGGTGCTCCGGGCCGATCATCTGGCGCTGGGGCCTTACGGCATCTGGGCCGTCCTGTTCATCCTGGTTCCCCTGGTCTTTGTCGCCTACTATGCCTTTACGGACGTAAATTTTCAGTTCACCTTGGAAAATATCCAGCGCTTCTTCACCGCCACATCCAGCATCGTGCAGGACGACGGCTCCTCCGCCGAGGTCCGCACCTACCTGCTCATCTTCTGGCGTTCGCTGAAGCTGGCGATCATCTCCACGCTGGTCTGCCTGGTGCTGGCCTATCCCCTGGCCTATATCATGGCCCGCGCCGAACCCAAGGTCCAGAAGACGTTTATGACCATCATCATGATCCCCATGTGGATGAACTTCCTCATCCGGACTTACGCCTGGATGACCATCCTGCAGGACAAGGGCATTTTCAACAACATCCTCTCCGCCCTGCATCTGCCCGGCGTCCACATCATCGGCACCGAGGCCGCCGTGGTCATCGGCATGGTCTATGACTACATCCCCTATATGATCCTGCCCCTGTTCTCCATCATGGCCAAGATGGACGTGAAGCTCATCGAGGCCGCCCGTGACCTGGGCTGCAACGGCCTGGGCGTGCTGCGCCGGGTCATCTGGCCCCTGAGCCTGCCGGGTGTCATCTCCGGCGTGACGATGGTCCTCATCCCCTCGGTGAGTACCTTCTATATCTCCCAAAAGCTGGGCGACGGCAAGATCATGCTCATCGGCGACGTGATCGAGGGCCAGTACGTCGCCAACAACCTGCACTTTGCCGCCGCCATCGCCTTCGTGCTGATGGTCCTGCTGCTGGTGTGTATGGCCGTCATGCGCAAGCTCGTCGGACGGAACGTAGAAGGAGGTCTGTAAGCCATGAAACCCATTGCAAAAGTTTATACAGCCATCCTCTTCCTGTTCCTCTTTGCCCCCATCGTCATCATGCTGGTCTTCTCCTTTAACAGCGGGAACAGCCTCTCCGTCCTCTCCGGCTTTTCGACCTATTGGTACAAGGAGCTGTTTCATGACGCGAACACGCTGGGCGCCCTGCGGAACACGCTGATCCTGGCCCTCTGCGCAGCCATCCTGTCCACCATCATGGGCACCGCCGCCGCCGTGGGCATAAATAAGCTCCGCAGCAAATACATGAAGGCCGCCATGAACACCGTGACGAACCTGCCCATGGTGAACCCGGAGATCATCACCGGTATCTCCCTCATGCTGATGTTCGTCTTCGCCGGTCGACTCATGGGCATGGCCACGAGCCTGAACTTCGGCACCATCTTAATTGCCCACATCACCTTCTGCCTGCCCTACGTCATTTTGCAGGTCCTGCCCAAGCTGCGCCAGATGGACAAGGCCCTGCCGGAGGCCGCGATGGACCTGGGCTGCACGCCCTTCCGGGCCTTCTTAAAAGTCGAGCTGCCGGAAATCCTGCCCGGCGTGCTGACGGGCATGATCATGGCCTTCACCCTCTCCCTGGACGACTTCGTCATCAGCTACTTCACCTCCGGCAACGGCTTTGAGACCCTGCCCATCCGCATCTATAACATGACCAAGAAGACCGTCACGCCCAAGATGTACGCCCTGGCGACCATCATCTTCTTCGTCATCCTGCTCCTGCTGCTCATCACGAACCTCATGGACGACGACGCCGTCCGCGAGCGCAAGGCCCAGCGTCGGGGTGCCAAGAGCAAGGCCGCTCAGGCCAGCGGCAAGAAGCGCAAGCCCCTGTCTGACCGGGGCCGGAAGGTCCTGGCCGGTTCCGTTTTGGGCGTGGCTGCGGCCCTGATCCTCGTCGTCTCCGTGGCCGGCGGCTCCGACACGTTGGAGCTGAACGTTTACAACTGGGGCGAATACATCTCCGACGGCTCCGACGGCTCTCTGGACACCGTGAAAGCCTTCGAGGCCTGGTATGAGGAGACCTACGGCGAAAAGGTCCACGTCAACTACACCACCTATGCCAGCAACGAGGACATGTACGCCAAGCTCAAGAGCGGGGCCGTGAGCTACGATGTCATCATCCCCTCGGACTACATGATCGCACGTCTGGCCAACGAGGACATGCTCCTGCCCCTGAATTTTGACAACATCCCCAACTACCAATACATCGAAGACCAGTTCCGCGGCCTCTACTACGACCCGGACAACACTTACTCCATCCCCTATACCTACGGCGTGGTCGGCGTGATCTACGACGCCAACCAGGTGGACGAGGCCGACGCAGGCGGCTGGGACCTCATGTGGAACCCCAAGTACAAGGGCAAGATCCTGCAATTCAACAACTCCCGCGACGCCTTCGGTACCGCCATGTACCGGGCCGGCATCGACGTGAACACCACCGACAAGAGCCAGTGGGAGGCCGCTCTGCAAGCCCTGCTGGAGCAGCGCCCCCTGGTCAAGGCTTACGTCATGGACGAGATCTACAACGCCCTGGAGTCCGGCGAGGCTGCCATCGGCGCCTACTACGCCGGCGACTACTTCACCATGCTGGACGCCGAGGCCGATGACGTGGATCTGCGCTTCTACTACCCCGACCCCACCAACTACTTCATCGACGCCATGTGCATTCCCTCCTGCTGTGAAAACAAGGAGCTGGCAGAGGTCTTCATCAACTTCATGCTCAGCCAGGAGACGGCTGTGGCCAACGCCGAGTACATCTACTACGCCTCCCCCAACTCCCTGGTCTACAACGACGAGACCTACCAGGAGGACATGGGTGAGGAGGCCATGGAGATTCTGTATCCCGAAGGCGTCAACTTCTCCGAGGAGTACAACAAGCTCGCCTACCGCAACCTCGACGACGAGATGCTGAGCTACATGAATTCTCTGTGGGAGAACTTGAAGATCAACTAAGATCTCCCCCTAAATCCAACAAGGACCTGCCGCAGGAAACACCCTTGCAGCAGGCCCTTGTTTTATTCTGTCCGTTTTGTCGGCATCCCTGCTAAGAACAACAATGTTCCCGCCGCCAAGCCCAGCAACAGCTCTAAGCCCTCATAGCTGTACATCCAAAACGCAAAGATGGGGTAGGGGCAATGCCCCAGGCGAATCCAAGCAAAAAGGGCCGGACTGACCAGCAGACACACCAGCGCCGCGATCAAACACCGCCGCTTTCCCTTCCCCTTTAAGCCCAGCGGCCAGTGCAGAGAGGCCGCTCCAACGATGCCCAGGCCCAGCAACAGGCCCTCCCCCAGCCGAAAGGCGACCATATAGAACAGCCACCCCGGTCTGCGCCGCATGACCAAGCCTTCGACCTGAGGCGGCAGCACAGCCCCCAGCACCAGCGCTGTAACAGCTAACGCAATGAGCACCACCGCTAGGACCACCCGTTTCCGACTGGGCCGGTACTTGGGCTTGGGACCATAGAGCAGCGTCATCACATCCTCCCCCAAGGCGGCGGCAATGGCCTCCAACTGTTCCAAGCTGGGGTGAGAAGCAGAGCGCTCCCAACTAGAAATGGTCTGCCGGGTCACGAAAAGCCGCTCGGCCAGCTGGTCCTGGGTCAGGCCCCGGGCCACGCGCAATTTCTTGATGTTGCTTCCGATGGTCATAGACTTCACCTCGGCTTTATCTTATCAAACGGCACAAAAAAAGTCACGCAAAGATGCTTTGCGTGACTTTTTTGCGTTGATAGAGGAAAAATCGGGTCAAAACAGGCTGATCTGGCTTGTCTCCGGCAACGTGCCCAGGGCACCGGCTTGCCGCAGCATTTCCACGGTACTCTTGGAGAGGCCAGGGCAGGCAGCGATGAGCTCCTCCTGGGAGATGAAGGTCCGGCCCGTTCGATTTTCGGCCAGGGACAGGGCAGCCGCCTCGCCCAGGCCGGGGATGGCGGAGAAGGGGGGGCGCAGGCTCTTCTTTTCTTCGTTCATCAGGAACTTGGTGGCGTCGGATTCGTAGAGGTCGATCGGCTCAAAGGAGAAGCCGCGCAGATAAAACTCGTAGCAGACCTCCAGCGTGATGAGCATTTTCTCCTCCACGTCGGCGGGCTTTTCCTTGCTTTCGATCTCCTTCATCTTCCGCTGGCAGACGTCCATGCCCCGGCACATACAGTTGGCGTCCAGGGCTTTCGCGCGGATGGAGAAGTAGGCCGCATAGAACGCCAAAGGCCGGTGGACCTTGAACCAGGCAATTCTAAAAGCCATCATCACGTAAGCAACCGCGTGGGCCTTGGGGAAGAGGTAGCCGATCTTGGCCAGGGACTCGATGTACCAATCGGGCACATTGGCCTTATGCATGGCGTCCTCCCAGCCGTCCTGGAAGCCGCCCTTCTTGACCTTGCCCTTTCGCACGGCCTCCATGATGTCAAAGGCCATCTTCGGCTCGACGCCCTGCTCCATGAGGTAGAGCATGATGTCGTCACGGCAGCCCACGGTGGAGTCAACGGTGGCAGTGCCGGAGACGATGAGGTCTCGTGCGTTGCCCAACCACACGTCCGTGCCGTGGGAGAAGCCCGACAGACGGACCAGCGTATTGAACCGCTTGGGCTGGGTGTCGCAGAGCATCTGGCGGGTAAATTTCGTGTTGAACTCCGGTACCGCCACGGCCCCCGTGGGGCCCAGGACAGGGTCGTTCTCAAAGCCCAGGGGGGCGGAGTTGGTGAAGATGGTCATGGTGTCCTGATCGTCCAACGGAATTTCTCTGGCATTGACGCCGGTCAGGTCCTCCATCATGCGGATCATGGTCGGGTCATCGTGCCCCAGCATGTCCAGCTTGAGGAGGTTGTCCTCCATCTTGTGGTAATCAAAATGGGTCGTGATGATGTCGCTGCCCGGATCGTCGGCGGGGTGCTGGACGGGGCAGAAATCGTAGATCTCCCGGTCCTGGGGGATGACGACCATGCCGCCGGGGTGCTGGCCGGTGGTCCGGCGCACGCCGGTGCAGCCCAGGGTCAGGCGGTTTTCCTCCGCCTTCGTCGTCTGGATGCCGCGGGCGGCGAGATATTTTTTGACGTAACCGTAAGCGGTCTTCTCCGCCACGGTGCCGATGGTCCCGGCCTTGAAGACGTGGTTCTCCCCGAACAGCTCGAAGGTATACTGGTGGGCCTTGGCCTGGTATTCGCCGGAAAAGTTCAGGTCGATATCCGGGACCTTTTTGCCGCCGTAGCCCAGGAACGTCTCAAAGGGGATGTTGAAGCCGTCCTTCACATAGGGCGTCCCGCAGACGGGACAGACGGCGTCCGGCATATCCGCGCCGCAGCCAAAGCCCGCCCCGGCGTCAAAATCCGCGTGCTTGCACTTGGGGCAGCGGTAATGGGGCGGCAGGGAGTTGACCTCCGTGATGCCCGACAGGAACGCCACGATGGACGAGCCGACAGAACCACGGGAGCCGACCAGATAGCCATGCTCCAGGGAGTTCTGCACCAGCTTCTGGGCGGACATGTAAATGACGTCATACTTCCGCTCGATGATGCCGGGCAGCTCCAATTCGATTCGATCTTTGACGATCTGTGGTGGGTCCTCCCCATACAGCTCATGGGCCTTGCCCCACACAAGGCTGTAGAGTTCCTCGGCGGAGTTTTCCAGCTTGGGGGCAAAGAGGCCGTCCGGCAGAGGCTTCACCTCTTCGCACCAGGAGGCCACCAGATTGGTGTTGGTCACGACGACCTCATAGGCTTTCTTCTTGCCCAGGTACGAGAACTCCTCCAGCATCTCTTCTGTCGTGCGGAAGTAGAGGGGCGTGGGGGCGTCGGCGTCGGCAAAACCCTTGCTGTCCAGCAGGACATGCCGGTAGATCTCATCCTCCGGGTCTAAGAAATGCACATCGCCCGTGGCGCAGACGGGCTTGCCCAGTTCTTCGCCCAGGCGCACGACCATCTTGTTCCATTCCTTGATCTGGTCCCAGCTCTTGGCGATGAACTTGCCCTTTTTATTCGGGCGGAGCATAAAGCCGTTGTTGGCCAGGGGCTGGATCTCCAGGTAGTCATACCAGGACGCAATGCGCTTGAGCTCCCCCCAGTCCTTCCCCCGGATGATGGCCTGGTACAGCTCCCCTGCTTCGCAGGCGGAGCCAAGGATCAGGCCCTCCCGGTTCTCGTTGATCTCGCTCTTGGGCATGATGGGGAAGTTCCGGTGGAAGTGGTTCAGGTTCGCCAGAGAGATGAGCTTGTAGAGATTCCGCAGGCCGACCTTGTTCTTCGCCAGCACGATAAGATGCTTGGGCATCCGCTTGGCCTTGCCCAGGGAGGACGTCTTCGCCAGGCCGGCGTTGACCTGCTGGAGGGTCTGCACCCCTCGGTCCCGGAGCATCTGGGTAAAGGGCACCAGCATGTAGCCCACCATGGCTGCGTCATCCGAAGCCCGGTGGTGGTTGAAGTCCGGCAGGTGCAGATGCTGACAGACGATGTCCAGCTTGAACTTCGTCAGCTCCGGCAGCAGATTCTGCGCCAGCGGCAGCGTATCCAGATACGTCGGCTCAAAGGGGATGCCATAGGTCTGGCACCCCTTTCGGATGAAGCCGATGTCAAACTCCGCGTTGTGGGCCGCCAAGGGCCGCCCGTCCACGAAGTTCAGAAAGGCCCGGATGGCCTCCTCCTGGCTGGGGGCACCCACCAGCATCTCGTCGGTGATGCCGGTGAGTTGGATGATGTTGGGGGCCAGGGGGCGCTTGGGGTCTACGAAGGTCTGGAAGCGCTCCTTCACTTCCCCGTGTTCCAGGACGACCGCGCCGATCTCCGTGATGACCTCCGTCTCCTTGTCCAGACCCGTCGTCTCCAGGTCAAAGCAGACGATGGCCTCGTCCAGGTCCTGGTCCAGGCTGCCCCGGACGGTCAGGCGCTCGTCCACGTCGTTGATGTAATAGGCCTCCGTGCCCAGCAGGACCTTACACTTTCCCTTGCCCGCGCTCCAGGCGTCCGGGAAGGACTGGGCCACGCCGTGGTCCGTGATGGCAATGGCCGGGTGGCCCCAGGCGATGGCCCGCTTCACCGCGTCCTTGGTGTCGGGCAGGGCGTCCATGGCGGACATGCGGGTGTGCAGGTGCAGCTCCACCCGCTTCTCCGGGGCGTTGTCCTGCTTGACCTGCTTTTCCGCCGTCTCGATGGTCAGGGGTTCCAGGACCATGTCGTTGTCAAAGCGGTTCAGGTTCAGCCGCCCGGCAATTTTCAGGTGCATCCCGGGTTTGACGCCGTTGACAATGGGCATTCCCTCGTCCCCCGGCATGAATTTGCTCACGCGGATGGAGCTGGTGCAGTCGGTCACGTCAAAGCTGATGACCCAGGCGTTGCGCTTTTTCAGCTCCCGGTGCTCCACAGCGAACACGTCACCCTCTACCGTCACGATGCCCATGTCCAGCTCCAGGGTATTCATAGGCACGGGGACCTTCCGGATCTTATGGGTGCCGTAAATGCGCTTGGAGGAAAAGCCCCGCTCCTTGGCGTGGGCCTGCATGGCCTCCTTCATGGCCTTCTGGCGCAGGGCCTCGGTCTGCTGAAACAGGCGCTGCTGCTCGCTCAGAGCCGGGGACGGTTCCGGCTCGGGAGAAGGCGCTTGGGCAACAGGCGCAGCTTCCGCCAAAGTCTCCGGCTCCGGCGGAACATCTTCATCAGCAGGCGGGGGCGGCACGTCGCTGTCGTCCGGGGGCGGAATGGGCACATCCTCCACAGGCTGGGGAGAAGCTGGCTGAAACACGACCCCCGCCAAGCCGTAAGCCTGGGCCACTTCTCCGCTCAGGCGGTCCAGCAGCGCCGGGTCCGGCATGGCCGGGCAGAGCAGCTGGACCTCGATGGTCCGGGCCTTCCGGTCCATCACCGCACCGGTGATGAGCCACGCCTTCACCTGGGCAGCCAGGGCCGCATCCGGGATATATAAGGCAAACATCTCAAAAAAAGGCAGGTTCTTTTCTGGCATATCAGGTTCCTTTCTCTTAGATGTACCGGGTCAGGACAGTTCCTCAATGAGGGCCATCAGCTCATCCAGCAAGGCCTCCTGGGGCACCTGCTTGATGACCTTCCCGTGGCGGAAGAGCAGCCCTTTCCCGTTCCCCCCGGCAATGCCAACGTCGGCGGCAGCTGCCTCGCCGGGGCCGTTCACAGGGCAGCCCATGACGGCCACGGTAATGGGCTTTGTCACGGTTTTCAGGCGCTCCTCCACCGCCTGAGCCAGGGGGATGAGGTCGATCTTCGTCCGCCCGCAGGTGGGGCAGGCCACCAAGTCCGGCCCCTCTTTCCGCAGGCCGATGGCTTTCAGAATATCGCGGGCGGCGTAAATCTCCTCCACAGGGTCTGCCGTCAGCGTCACCCGCAGAGTGTCTCCAATGCCCAGGGCCAGCAGGCCGCCGATGCCGGCGGCGGATTTCAGCGTCCCCATGTGGGTGGTCCCCGCCTCGGTCACGCCCAGGTGCAGGGGGTAATGGGACTGCTCGTGCATGAGCTGATAGGCCTGCATGGCAATGGGCACCGAGGAGGATTTCAGCGAGACGCAAATGTCGTCAAAGTCATAGCGGTTGAGCAGGGCGATGTGTCCAAAGGCAGAATCCACCAGAGCCTGGGGCGTCACACCGCCGTATTTCGCCAGCAGAGGCTTTTCCAAGGACCCGCCGTTGACCCCGATGCGGATGGGGATATGTTTCCGGGCGCAGGCCATGGCCACGGCCTTCACCCGGTCTTCCCCGCCGATGTTGCCGGGGTTGATGCGGATCTTGGCCGCACCGCCTTCCGCCGCGGCGATGGCAAGGCGATAGTCAAAGTGGATATCCGCCACGAGCGGCAGCGGGGACCGGGCCGCAATGGCGGCAAAGCCCTTTGCCGCAGCCTGATCCGGCACGGCAAGGCGTGCCAGCTCACACCCGGCCGCCTTGAGTGCGGCGATCTGGGCAAGGCTGCCCTCCCCGTCCGTTGTGGCGGGGTTCAGCATGGACTGG
>OKRW01002219.1_pt1 | contig 14476 bp, 14 predicted proteins | sample 1601151 | NCBI WGS metagenome assembly OKRW01 (sample SAMEA3541471, study PRJEB24748) | human gut metagenome | biome: human gut; feature: human-associated habitat; material: faeces | place: China | collected 2012 | reverse complement strand
ATTTCCACTGCTTCCGGTCCCTGACACTTCGAACAGGTCAAGGAAGTAATGCCCAGGGGCTCCAGCAGACGGGGCTTTAAAAATCCCGTCACATCACAGCCTGTTTTCCTCTTCAACACAGCCGCCAGCATGTTTGTGCCCGCCGTATTGTATTTATAAAATGTTCCCGGCTCATGTAAAAACGGATGCTGTAAAAACTCCCGAATCCAGTCGGGGGATTCCATATCAATTTCCGTCTCATGTCCGCAGCTCATGGTCAGGAGATGCCAGAGGGTGACCTTCTGCAGATTTTCTGACGGCTCCTTCGGAAGAAGCTCCGGAAAAAGATCCACTAACCGCTCCTCCAGTGACAGGATTTTTTCCTGTCGTGCAAAACCGATTGCCGTTGCCGTCAGGGTCTTGCCAAAGGAATACAGCGGGTGCGCAAGCTCCGGTGCATACGGCTTCCACCAGCCCTTTGCTGCACATTTTCCATGCCGCACCACCATAAAGCTGTGCAGTTCGATGTTCTTTTCCTCCATCCGGTCCAGAAACCGGAGAATTCCCCCGGAACTGATCCCCAGCGATTCCGGTGACGCATCCTGAAAATAAGACATACCCCATATCCTCCTCTTTTTTAGATGATCTGCCAAAAACGGCTCCCTGTTTTCGGAGCCGTTTTTGGTAATACACATCAATTCAGACCCGTTTCAGTTCATATGCACGGGTGCCCAGACCGATTTTTTCTGCCTGATCCAGTGTCGCTTCCCATTCCACATTCGGATTGGAATCCAGGAAATGATCGTGATGATGATGCCAGTCGGGCTTTGCCAGATGTTCTCCAAGCTGGCTGTTTGCGATCGGAGTCGCCTGCAGGCAGGCATCCGCACACGCCTGATCCAGTGCTACCGGGTCAAAGCTTGCAAACATACCGATATCCGGCAGGATCGGCGCATCATTTTCGCCATGACAGTCGCAGTTGGGGCTAATATCCTGCACCAGTGAAATATGGAAGCAGGGACGGTTCTGACAGACTGCCATCGCATATTCTGCCATCTTCCGGTCCAGCAGCTCGTTTGCACAGCTGTTTTCATTGTAGACTGCATCAAAGCTGCAGGCTCCGATACAGCGTCCGCAGCCCTTACATTTGTCATAATCGATAACCGCTTTTCCATTCGGATATGTAATCGCATCGCTTCCGCACTCATGTGCACAGCGTCTGCAGCCGCGGCATTTTTCCAGATCAATGGCCGGCTTTCCGCTGGTATGCTGCTCCATCTTGCCTGCACGGCTGCCGCAGCCCATGCCGATATTTTTGATGGCACCGCCAAATCCGGTAGATTCATGTCCCTTAAAGTGCGTCAGGCTGATAAAAATATCCGCATCCATAATTGCACGTCCGATCTTCGGTGCAGGACAATACTCTGCATTCGGAACCGGTACTTCTACCTCGTCCGTACCCCGCAGACCGTCTCCGATCAAAATCTGACAGCCTGTTGTGATGGTATTAAAGCCGTTTAAATTTGCACAGTCCAAATGCTCCAGCGCATTTTTGCGGCTGCCGGGATAAAGGGTGTTGCAGTCCGTCAAAAACGGAACACCACCCTGTGCCTTGCACAGATCTGCCACTGCCTTTGCATAGTTCGGACGCAGAAATGCCAGATTTCCAAGCTCGCCGAAGTGCATTTTAATCGCGACAAACTTGCCGTCCATATCAATGTTTTTGATGCCTGCCGCGAGACAGACCTTTTTTAACTTATCCAGCTGACTTGTACCAACCGGACACCTGAAATCCGTAAAATAAACTGTTGATTTTCCCATACTTCCCTCCAAATTTTCGATGTGCATAGCACGTACTGTGCATAGCACGGCACGTGCTATTTTTCTGTCTTGAAGACATTTTACCATCTTACATTAGGAAATCCAATGCACTTTTCAAAAATTTGTCGGGTGACGCCACAGCCTGTAGTCCTGTTATTCCTCGTTTTCTCCCGTATCGGAAGCAATGGCCTGATCTATGAGTTTTTGCAGCGTTTCCGCCTGATTCTTCTCCGTAATAGCGCCCACGATGGGATCCCCGACGATATTGCCGTTCCGATCTACTACATAGGTAGTGGGGTAGGCATAAATACCGGTGGTAAATCTTCCCGCTTCGCTGTCTGAGTCAAAATATACATTCTGATAAGTAGGGCCTTTCTTGGACAGTACGTCCTTCGCCTCGGAAATTTCTGCCTCATTCCCATCCAGCGTAAAGGAGTTCACACCGATGAGTGCGCCGTTTTTCTCTGCAAGCTCTTTGTTCAGCGCATCCAGCTCCCCAAGCTCGCCTACGCAGGGACTGCAGGTGGTAAACCAGAAATTCACCACGGTTACTGCATTCCCGGAAAACAGCTCGTCACTCTTGACCGGGTTTCCGTCCAGATCCTTGCCTTCAAAGGCAGGAAACTTCTGTACACTGCTATCCTCAGAGGAGCCTGCCTGGGCACTGTCCCCAGGGACACTCGTTTCACTGTCCATGGATTGCTCCACGATCTCAGGATATTTTTGCTCCAGCTCCGTCAGCTTGTTTTCTATCTCGCTGATCTTTTCAGCAGAGGTTTTGAGCAGCTCATATTCTTCGTCCGAAAACTGATCTTTGACCTTCTCTATCGTGTCCAGCAGAAAATCTCCGTAGTTCTTTCCGTTTTCCAGCATGGCTGTACCCTTGTCAGCCTCCATGTAGACCTTTTCCCACAAATCGGTATTCTCCGAAAGGATCTCGTTCTCCTGCTCCATCAGCTTCTTATACGTAGAAAGTGCCTCCTGGGCATTTTCTGCTTCCGCCGTCATCGTAACAGCATTGCTGCTCTGATCTGCATTCCCGTTGTTCTTTGTGCCGCAGGCTGTAAGAGAAAATGCCAGCAGTACAGTCAGTCCCAGTGTAATCCATTTCTTTTTGTTCATTTTGATTCCTCCATATTTGTTTTTTTTGTAGTTTCTTTCCCGTCGCCAAAGCCGTAGCGGAAGCAAACCGCACCGGTAGGACAGGCTCGAACGCACATCCCGCAGCGGATGCACTCTCCATGATTGGGTGTTTTTGTCACATCCACATCCATTTTGCAGGCTCTAGCGCATTTCCCACAGGAAACACATTTGCCCTTGTCCACCTTCATCTGAAAAAGGGACACCCGGTTCATCAGGGCATAAAATGCTCCCAACGGACAAAGCCATTTACAGAAGGGGCGATAGAACAATATGCTCAGTACAAGGATTCCCAGCAAAATGGTGAATTTCCATGTAAAAAGAGAGCCAAGTGCCGCCCGGATGCCGGAATTGGCAAGAGACAGCGGGATCGCCCCCTCCAGCACACCCTGAGGACAGAGGTATTTGCAGAAAAAAGGATCTCCCATGCCTACATCGTTTACAACCAATGCCGGCAGCAAGACTACCATTACCAGCAAAACCACGTATTTCAGATAGGTCAGGGGCTTCAGCTTTTTTGTGGAGAGCTTTTTCGTTGGAATTTTATGCAGCAGCTCCTGAAACCAGCCGAAGGGGCATAAAAACCCGCAAATAAAGCGTCCCAGCAATACTCCCAGCAAAATGAGAAAGCCGGTTACATAATAGGAAAAGCGAAACCGTGAGGAGCCTGCCACTGCCTGAAATGCCCCAATGGGACAGGCGCCGGAGGCTGCCGGACAGGAGTAGCAATTCAGCCCCGGTACGCAGACCGTTTTTCCTGTGCCCTGATAGAGTCCGCCCTTGATAAAATTCGGCAGATGCAGATTGGTCAATAAAGCTGCGCCTGCCTGGATCCAGCCCCGAAAACGGGACATAAGCTGTGATACACCTGAAAATTTTTTATCCAATTCCCACACACTCCAGACATAATTTGATGGCTTTACTCAGTACCGTCGCTGCCTCGCCTCTCCAGGCACCAAAGCACAGCATTGCAGCTCCTGTTATCAGCAGTGCGATCTGCGCTGCGACTTTTTTCTTGTAACGCAATTTTTTATCATCCTTTCTTTTTTTTACGTTCTGATCATAGCACAAATAAGTTAAAGTCTCTGTTAAGAATGAAAAATTAACACAAACTTTATTTACTTCTGCTATAATTATGGGAAAACAATCGCTATTAAAATAGGAGGATTCTTATGCACCTTTTGGTCATTGAAGATGAGCGCGTCCTGTGCGAGACAATCGTCCGCAGTCTGCGGCGTCTGGCATACAGCGTGGATCACTGTTACGATGGAGATAAGGCACTGGAGCTTCTTGGCACAGAGCGGTATGATCTGGTTCTGTTGGATCTGAACCTGCCCGGTAAGGATGGCATGACAGTACTGCGCACCTTTCGTCAAAGGGATCGCAAGACCCCTGTGCTGATCCTTTCCGCCCGCAGTGAGGTGAAGGACAAGGTGGAGGGATTGGATGCCGGAGCCAACGACTATCTTTCAAAGCCCTTTCACTTAGCCGAGCTGGAGGCCCGCATCCGCAGCCTGACTCTGCGGCAGTTCACCCAGCAGGATGTGCTGCTGAGCTGCGGAGGCCTGACCTTTGACACCCGCTCCCGTACCGCCGCCGTCAACGGGCAGACGCTGACGCTGACCCGCAAGGAAACGGGGATACTCGAATACCTGATGGTGCATCAGGGGCGGCCCGTGAGTCAGGAAGAGCTGATGGATCATGTCTGGGACAACAGTGTGGACAGCTTCAGCAATTCCATTCGCGTCCACATCTCCGCCCTGCGCAAAAAGCTCCGCGCCGTGCTGGGCTATGACCCCATCCGCAACCGCATCGGCGAGGGCTATCTGATGGGAGGCGAGGAAGCATGAAGCGTCTTTCCCTGCAGTGGCGCATCACGCTGATGTCCGTCCTGCTCATCGGCATCACCTGCGTGGCCATGAATTTGCTGCTGTGCTCCTCCGGTGTGTACTATATGGACACCATTGCGGACAGCTTACAGGGCGGCAGCACGGTGATCCTGAATGAGGACGGAGCGGCGAGCTTTGACCCGCAGCTCATAGCGCCCACCGAGGAGTTGACCATCGTCGTCGATGGGGTGCAGGGGCGCTTCCGCACCACCAACTGGTACATCACGGCGGCGGTAACGCTGCTCAGCGGCATCCTCGCCTATTTCGTCAGCGGACGCGCTCTCAAGCCCCTGCGCAGCTTTGCCTCGCAGGTGGAGCAGGTGCAGCTGAACAATCTTGCCGATATGAGGATCGATGAAGACGCTATTTCGGAGTTCCGGCAGCTGAGCCGCTCGTTCAACCAGATGCTGGAGCGGCTGAACAACGCCTTTGCCGCCCAGCGGCAGTTCACCGGCAACGCCGCCCACGAGCTGCGCACGCCCCTGGCGCTGATGCAGGCGCAGCTGGAGCTTTTCTCCGCTGAGCACCCCGATGTGCTGCCGGAGACAGCAGAATTTCTCACCCTTCTGCGGGAACAGACGGAGCGTCTGACCCAGATGACAAAGACCCTGCTGGAGATGAGCAATCTCCAGCAGGTGGCGCGGAACGAGCGGATTCAGCTTGCGCCGATGGTCGAGGAGATTTTTACCGATCTTGCGCCTCTGGCAGAGAAGCACAGCATCACCTTAGAACGGGATGGCGATGGCCTCATGACTGGCAGCGATGCGCTGATCTATCGACTGCTCTTTAACCTTACGGAGAACGCCATCAAGTACAATCGTCCGGCCGGTTCGGTGCGGATTTCTATTGTGCCGGAGCCGGAAAAGCTCCTGATTCGTGTCTCCGACACCGGTTGCGGCATCCCAGAGGAATTTCAACGGAGCATCTTCCACCCCTTCTTCCGGGTGGACAAATCCCGCAGTCGAGAGTACGGCGGCGCAGGTCTGGGGCTTTCCCTGGTGTGGGAGATCGCCAACCTCCACGGCGGCTTGGTTTGGGTTGCGGAAAGCTCGGAGACAGGCACCACCATTGCCGTGGAGCTGCCCATACAGCAAGCAGCAAAGCCATAATCTCCCCTTTTATCCGTTTTTCCACTGCTCCGATTGGCTCGCTGTGGTGTTTCTTACCACAGCGAACAGAGCTTTCTCCCCAACGCAGATTTCGGAGAAAACAAACAAGAAAAAAGAGCGATCCGACTTTCTTTGAAGTCAGATCGCTCTTTTCTTGTGCATGAGGAACTTCTGTTTCCAAATTACTCCCACTCGCTCCTGTTAGATGTTTTCTAAATAAATTTGCTTATGGAATTTATCTCATAGTATTGGTATTCTTTTCATTATTCAGATAGTAGAGGCTATCTGATTTTTTGTTGCCATGGTGTTGCCACATTATTGGTGTCAATCTACTATCCCTAATTCTCTTAGGAAGATCGGAGTACCACTCATATATTCGTCTCATTTCGTGCTTCCTTTTTAACGATATATACTACAATCCGTGGACAATATCCTGATCCAACACTTGCTTCCGTTCTTTCCAATCTGGCATATAATTTGAAAGAAACATATAAAACTGCTTGCTGTGATTTGGATATAAAAAGTGGGTCAACTCATGCAAAACCACATAGTCAATATATGGTATACCAGCTTTAATTAAGTAGAAATTTAACGTCATTATTCCACGATTTACGCTGCAACTGCCCCACAAAGTTTTCATTTTACGGACCGCAACCTTTGGCATAGGAATACCGTATTTTTCAATAATAGGGTACCAATATTCTGTTCGTTCCTGAAGGAGCGCCTTCGCCTGTTTTCTCCACCAATTTTCAAACTGTCTCTGAATTTTCGCTTGGTCATTCGCATCCCGGCAACAAATATGAATGATCTTTCCTTCTGAATATACTTTTTCTTTTTCACATTCAGTAACAACGAAAAGCATATCCTCACCGAGAAACTTTATTGAAAATCCATCTCTGATTTCATCAGTCGCTGCATATCCAATAGTTTTCCGAAAAGCATCTAGTTTTGATTCAATCCAGGTACCCTTATCCACTAAAAACTCTTCAGCCCACGTGGTCGGAACTGTTTTCGGCATAGACAATACAATTTCCTGAGATGGGTAAACTTTTAAACGACAAGTCTTCATAGATTTTCGATCCAACTTGACACTGACTATCTTTTTAGATGATGGTAATGTAATACTAACCGTTTCCATGCTTAATAGCCCTTCTTAGCCACCATCATAATTTCATCAATGATGATATCAATAGTGTCTAAGCTCCATTCCCGCTTATAGTCTTCCATATAATCAAAGAGAAGATCATCAAGTGCCTTTTTAATGTCTCTGTGTACAATGACATTATCTCGCCAGTCACGTTTTGTGTGTTTCACAATAACGGCTTTGATATCCAATGCCAATTGTCCTAATTCCTCCGAAATTTCTACATCTGTTGCTCCAGTTGATTTTTTTATACCAGCACAAACCGCACCATAGAAAGACTTTGCATCGCTGTCATCCATGATGTTTTCAGGATATTTGACAGAATTTCGACCTGCCCGGTAATCTTCTGCCATCTTCTCCATTGAAGACAGATACTTTTCACTATCACGCTCTTCCATATAGTCAGCAATTGTCTTTTTGATGCGCTCCATGAAGGTCATATAACGAATCGGGTCCACATACCGCTGACTTTCCAAGACCTCAACCTGTCGGGTCTGGATTGCTTCAGCTTTGGCCTCGTTAGAACCCAGTCGTGCCAATTGTTCCTCCATTTTCTCCTTGTTGGTGATATCCAGAGGTTCAATCAAAATCTTGGCATCTTCCGCATTCACATAGGTATTCAGAAGCTGACGAATGCCATCTTCATACCGAGAGAAGTCTACACGATCATTAAAGCGCAGAGCTACACTATCTTTTAATTTCTTGAAGAACAAATAGTCCTTGCGATAGGCCTCTGCCTGGTCAAATCCAACGGCTTCAAACAGTTCATAGCTGGAGTACATGAAGTCCACCATTTTTGCAAATGCAGACAGTTTTTCGTAAAAGTCCTTACGCACATCATACTCTCTCAGGCGTTCCTGCCAGACATTGGCGCTGGATTCATCAGGATCAATTCCCTTAAAAATTTTCCAGAGCTGCTGATGGACCTGAGCGAGTTTGTCCTTTTCTTCCGCAACAGCAGAGATAGCCGCATGGATTTCAGACTTGTTGAACAGGTTCATACCGGACTGCTCATCGCTATACAGATCCAGAGCAGAATTCAGCTTTTTGAAGATGCCCATATAGTCCACGACCAGGCCAAAATCCTTATCCGTGTACACTCTGTTCACACGGGCGATTGCTTGCAGAAGGGTATGATCCTTCAGCTTTTTATCCACATATAAGACCGCTGCAATCGGTGCATCAAAGCCGGTAAGTAGTTTATCCTTGACGATCAAAAGATCAATATCGCCTTCCGGATCAATGAATTGTCCAGTTACGGAATCTTCATAGGCATCATAGTTGTTCTTGAAAAGTGGGTCAATTTCCTTGCGGAAAAACTCCCCGATGATTTTCTGAGTCTGAGGTGTGTTGCTTTCATCATCACCCTCACGGCTGGTATTGGGCGTGATTACAACCGCTGGGGTGATACCGCCAAGATCCCGCAGCTTATAAAAGAGCTGTACTGCTTCGGCACGGGAAGAACAGGTTAGCATGGCCTTGAAGCCCTTGGGCTTTACAAAGCTGGTAAAGTGCTCGTGGAGATCAAAGGCAATCATATTAAGGCGTGCTTCCGTCTGGGCCAGAGCCACAAAGCGGCTGTACTTAACTTCCAGATCCTTTTTAGCCTCTTCATTCAAACCCACGGTAATGTGTTTCAGATGTGCATTGATCTGCTCACTGGTAACCTTCTGAGGAATCACACGACCTTCGTAGACGATGGGAACGGTCACCTTGTCATCGATGGCATCCTGAAGCGTGTATTTATCGATCAGGGGGCCGAACTTGGAGTAGGTATCCTTGGCAGACATAACATCTCGCTTATCGTCCTTGGGCTTCTTCTGCATCAGAGGAGTGCCGGTGAAGGCAATCTTGACAGCGTTGGGAAGCACCCGATTCATGTAGATATTCAGCTTACCGTACTGAGTACGATGACCTTCATCAATGAATACGAAGATATTTTCGCTGTCATTGCAGTATTCCTGTTTGACAGCAGCTTCAAATTTGTTGACCAGAGCTGTGATGACGGTGTTTCCATCTTCCTTCAGAAGCTCGATCAGGCCCTTGCCAGTTTTGGCACGGTGAGGGCTCATCTGTGTATGAATAAAGTTGTCCCGAATCTGCTTATCCAGGTTAATACGGTCAGTCACCATCACAAAACGGGGCCGCTTGATACTGCTGCCAGGCTTCATGCTCTCCCGGATAATCATCTTGGTCAGCATGATCATAGTGATAGTTTTACCACTGCCTTGGGTATGCCACACAACACCATTTCGAGTATCAGCACCGTCCTGAAGCAGAATTCGCCTCATGCACTTTTTAACTGCAAAATACTGCTTGTAGCGGCAGATCTTCTTCACATTGTTATCGTAGATGATAAAATTACGAATCAAATCCAGTAGCCGATCCGGGTGCAATAGAGAAACCAGAGCCCGATCCTGTTCCTTGATTTGACCATCCGGAGAACACTTACGACACCAGTCGTTCAGCCATTCTTTGTCATCCTCGTGCCAGGATACGAAGTATTTTGCAGGTGTGCCACAAGTACCATATAGAACCTTGTCTGGATTCATAGCCAGCACCAGCTGGGTGTAACGGAAGAGGTGCGGGATGTATTCTTCACCCCAGTTACGGATGTTCTGGTTGACGCCTTCCATCACGTCCACACTGGATTTCTTACATTCAATGACCACAAGGGGGATGCCGTTGACCAGCACCACGATATCCGGGCGAGCAAATTTACCGTTAGGGCGTTCTACTTCGAACTCATCTGTCACTTGGAATGTATTATTTTCCGGGTGCTCAAAGTCGATGAAGCTCAAATCAAAGGACTGACGGGTTCCATCAGGCAGATCCTCTTCCATGCTCTTGCCGGCACAGAGAAGCTCATAGATCGCCTTGTTTTCAGCATATAGTCCGGCAGCACTGAACTGATCCACGGTCTGCATGGCCTTGGCAATGGAGCCTCCGGAAAAGTATCGTTCTTCTGTGCCAAACTGATACGTCTGGTGGCTCAGAAAAGACTGCAGTTCTTCCGTGAACAGTACAGCCCGGCGAGAGCCACGGTTTTTTTCCGCTTCACTGCGGGGGACAACCGTATATCCCAGCTTTTCAATGACTTTCAGAGCACGATCTTGGGATTCCGGTCGTTCATTAAAAATTGTATGATTTGGCATAGGTTTTCCTTCTTTCATGAGACTTGTGCTGCTTAACAGAAATATCTGCTATTTATGTAGGTACGCGGACACTGCCTGTGAGCAACAACTTTGCCAAGCTCTTTTTCTTTTTCTTCGTTTCTTCTAACTCTCGCTGATGAAGGGTGATAAGGTGGTCGAGCTGCTGAAAGAAAGCACCTATTTCTTGCTGTTCTTTGGTACTCGGTGGAATAATTACATCTTTTTGCTCCATTCCTTCTTTTGTGATATGAACCATCGTAGAACCATTTTTGCTTGATAAAATATTGGCTTTGTCCTGCTCCAGCAACTGAACTGCGAATTGTTTTTCAAGTTGGTTTGAAAGGTCAATCTTCCATATGTGATAATGGTAAATAACCCTGTCACCAAGCCAAATATGAGGACCAAATGTTGCTGACCAAGTATATAAGAGGTCACCATAATCGGCGTAGTATTTTTCACCCAACTCAAGGTCTGAGTAATACCACGAATCATTCGTGTAAAAATTTCCTACACGAAGCACTTTGTATTTTCCAGATGACAATAATTCAGGCTGCGAATAGGCTCTACCGTTAATGAATGTTGCGACATCTCCCAACTTACGCTGTTCCCAATCGCCAGAAAATTCTGGAAAGCGAATGTCCGGTTCGCTGTGTCCTTTCGCAGGGAACATAGCTTGGAGAAAACCACTTTTCAACCGTTGCATTTCTGCAATAAGCTGCTGCTTTAACTCGATTACCCTGTTGCAACATGAAAGAACTTCTGCAATCTTTTTCTGTTCTTCAACGGGAGGAAAAACAAGTACCGCAGAGAAAAACTCAGGAGTAGATACATTTAGCAGGCCGTGGTTTCTTGCGCCTTCCTGGGCAATCTTGTATATCTCCCGATTAAACATTCCAGCTTCAAAATACTGTCTGTAGAAATCAGTATTTGTGCCCTCATTAGCTGAGAAGCAGATATACAACGGAGAAACAATGCCTTTATCATACTTCTCCAGTTGCTTGATTGCACCATACGCGTAATCCGCAGAATAGCTCTTGTTATATGCGAAATCACCTTTTTGAAGAAGAAAATACCCAGTCTTATCTTCACTGGCGTAGAGCGTATTATAATAATCAAGCTGGCTGATTAGTCCTTGCTGTGCAGAAATGGTCAGAACATTTTGATTGTTTTCAGTATTTTTCTGTGTCAATCGATGGAAACATTCGTTGAAATGAACGACTTTCCACTCTTTAGGAATCACATAGCCGTGTTCCAGTTTATATCCTTCTGGTACCTGCCCAGCGGCAATACCAGAGTGTATCTGTTTGGTCATGTACTTGACCTCCTATATTATAGCCCAAGTTCTTTCAGATAGGTGTCCATCTGCTTCTCAGCCTCTGCAATCTCTATTTTCAGCCGGGCAATATTGGACTGGACCTGCTGAAGATCAATCGGATCTTCCTCTTCAAAGGTATCCACATAGCGTGGAATATTCAGATTGTACTCATTCTCTTTGATTTCATCCAAGGTTGCCACATGTGCAAATTTGTCCTTTTCTGCACGGCTCTGATATGCTTCCACAATGGCATCAATATGTTCCGGTGCCAATTCGTTCTGATTGCTTGCCTTGATATAACGAGGATTACCATCCTCGTCCTTCTTGCTGGCATCGATAAAAAGCACATCTGTGTTGGGGCGATTCTTCTTAAACACCAGAATACAGGCCGGGATAGAAGTACCGTAGAACAGATTTTCTGGCAGACCAATCACAGCATCGAGAAGATTTTCCTCAATGACTTTTTGGCGGATACGACCTTCTGCAGCACCACGGAACAGAACACCATGAGGCGCAACAGCGGCAATTCTGCCATTGACGGAGAGGCTGTTGATCATGTGCAATAGGAATGCCCAGTCACCCTTACTTGCAGGAGGAACACCCCAATCGAAACGATGGAACTTATCCAGAGTGGCTTCCATCTTAAACTCTTTTTTGCCCTTGCCACTGGACTCACCGCCGGGATTGAAACCGGATGCCCACTTATCCTTCGAGAAAGGCATATTTGCGACAATGGCATCAAAGAGAAGCAGATTACCGTCAGCATCCAGGAACACCGGGTTTGCCAGAGTATCACCCCAGCCAATCTTTGCATCCCTGATTTCATGGATATACATATTCATCTTGGCCATTGCCACGGAAGAACCGTTGACTTCCTGACCATAGATGGAAACTTCCTTGCTGTTCTGCTTTTTTGCGGCTTTGATCAGCAGGGAGCCAGATCCGCAGGTAGGGTCGTAGACACGTTCCCCGGGCTGCACGTCACCGATGAGTGCCATGATCTCAGAAACTGCCGCAGGGGTATAGAAGGAACCAGCCTTCTTACCTGCCATGCTAGCGAACTGGCCAATCATATACTCATAAGCGTCACCAATAACATCGGCAGGGACTTGACCGGGCTTCACCTCGATATCTGAGGGACGAAGGCTCAGCGGCTCAAAGTCCTCCAGTAGATCCCGAAGGATTGCCTTTTTGTGATCTAGTGTGCCCAGTGCATTTTCGCTGTTGTAGTCCACGGTGTTCAGAACACCGGCCAACTGTTGGTTGTTATCCGCCTCGATTTTGCGCATAGCGGCATTAATCAGCTGGCCAATCTTGTCAGAATATCTCTGGTCATAGAGAGACTGGAAGGAGCACTCTTCCGCAATGGTAAAGGGCAGATATCGTTTCTGACGCTCCAGGCGGATGCCGGAATACTCCTTTTTCAATTCATCCAGCGCATCTTCATAGGAATCACTCAGATACTTGACGAACATAATCGGCAGTACATAGTCTTTATAGTTGGCTGCATCAATGGTATCCCGCAGAGTATCTGCGCCACGCATCAATGCATTTTCAATATCCTTCTTGGTCGTCATTGGTTGGTTCCTCCAATCATCTTTTCAATAAGATGTTCTGTTAATATACGTTCATTTTCAATCAGCTCACGATACATACATTCTCGTTTTCTGCTTAACAGGTCAATCTGCACCGCTTGCCGCTGAATATGCAAAGGCTGTAAGGGAATTTCCAAATCCAAAACCGTTTTGATTTTTACGGTCTTCTGGGCTGTCCCACTTTCCAGGCTGAGAATTCGTTCCTCCACACTTTTTTGTGCCAGACACAGTCGGAGATACTCAGGCATGACCCTTGCACAGTCTTTTACTCGCAGTATCGCAAATTGAGAAGGGACGAGAATATTTTCATAGCCAAGCTCGATATATGCTGGATACATTGGAGAAACCAGTCGGATTACAACATCTCCCACCTCTGTAAACAAGGCGTTTTCCAAGTTCTCACAGGCATGAAAAATCTCCAGCTCTGATTTATTAATATTTCCATTTTCATCGAATGCTCTAATCGTAAGACGGCTGTACTCGAAAGCACTTTCCTTCTGATTTTTAGCCTCTTTTCGGCTTAAAACCATTCCGCCTTGCACATCTGCAAGATCTGAAATTTTAGCGATCATCTTTTCGCCTCCAAAGAAAGGCAGCCCGCCCACAAATGGGCGGGCTACCTTATCATGTCATCTGGTGTGGCTTTCAGGGCAGCAGTGCTTACAGCCGTCTACACAGTTGTAGTACTTGCGTGCTTCCTGAACAGCCGCCTGAGAGGTGTAAAACTCGCCCAGGTAGATTCTGTTCGCTGCGTCAGGCAGCCAGGCGCAATCGGCACGATCTACCTCGTGTTCACCAGTCCACTGCTCATTCTTGTTGACGTAAAACTTCATTGGCTTGTTCTCCTTTCATCGAAAGTACAAGCCCACATTGACATTCCTGAGAATATCTGATATCATAATGGCGCATAACTATGATATTTGCGTGGGAAGCTCTCAGAACAGTTGCCGCTGTATCTGGGAGCTTTTCTCTTGTCTGAAGATATAGTACCATACGGCTTGCAGGTTGTCAAGTTTCTTTCGAAAATATTTGTAATATTCAAATATGACATTTTTTCTATTTGCGTCTTAACCTAGGATTTTATACTCTATCACTATTTTCAAATAGACTTCTAGCTCACCATCTAAAATTAGATTGACATACTCCAACGGAGCGTTATAGATCAGCCAGTCTAGCTCCGACCGCTGATACATACTGTTTGCCACCTCGTTCTCCACAGCGGTGCAGTCGATGGAGAGCAGCGTTCCGTCATCCAGACGCAGTTCCACGCAGGCGGTGTCCAGGTTAAACTCACAGGACAAAATCTTTCTCATACTCGTTACCTCCCAA
>OKRW01002215.1_pt1 | contig 14522 bp, 11 predicted proteins | sample 1601151 | NCBI WGS metagenome assembly OKRW01 (sample SAMEA3541471, study PRJEB24748) | human gut metagenome | biome: human gut; feature: human-associated habitat; material: faeces | place: China | collected 2012 | reverse complement strand
CACGAACGTCCAGAACACGACGGCGAGCGGGCTGTAGTGCCGCAGGCCGAAGGGCGCGAAGATCGAATAGAGCGCGTAGAAAAATGCCGCGCCGAGGCCGGACAGCCTGGCAGGACGCCTTACCAGCATACGCACAAACAGCACAAGCCCTATCAGCAGCAGGACCGCAAACATCGCCATCAGCAAATAGCAGGCGTACCACATCACCGTGCCGTTATCAAACAGGGTCAGCTCGTCAAACACACCGGTTTTCAATGTTTGCATCCATACGTTATGGTCCGTTTTTCGTATGCCGGTGTAAAACAGTCCCCGCCGTGCAAACCAGTCTGGAATCCCAAACCGTTTCCACAGGGACAGATGCCCCACGTAGATGGTCTCGGCAGGCAGACGGACATAGTTGAGCGGCATATCAAACGCCAGCAGATGATACAGCGGCCAGGCCACCGCCAGCGGTACGCTGACTGCCAGAAACGCCGCGAACTGTCCCAGATAATGCTGCCACCGCTTCAAATCCCGGAAGAACGCCACGATAAAAACCAACGCCACACAGGGAATGAGCAGCGCAGCGGACAGCTTGGCCGCCATTCCTGCCCCCAGCGCCAGCGCCACGCCCAGAATATCCCCCATGCGGCGTGTGCGCTCCCAGCGCACGGTAAAGAGGATGCAGGCCAGAATGCACAGGATGGAAAGGATATCGTTATTGAGCGTCGCCCCCAGAATCCACAGCGACGGCTGAAAGGCCATCGCCAGCGCACCGGCGCGCACGCCCCGTTCGTCAAGTCCCAAAAAGCGCATCAGGTCCACTGCCACCAACGGGCATGCGGAGGCAAACAGAAGTGTTATCACCTGCAAATTTTCCAGCGCCACGCTCTCCGGCACCTGCAGCCACAGGTTCAGCCGCATGAATCCCGCTTGAATCAAATGGTACAGCGGCGGATTGTAAAATACGCTATATCCCTCCACGCGAGGGTCCACAAAGGGCAATGTGCCGTTTTCCACAATCCAGGCAATATAGCCCAGATGGCCGTCCGGTTTTGCCTCACCGCTGAAATCCGCGCTGTAGGAAGCCAGATCGTGCCAGCTGAAGTTGTATGGCAGTCTCAGGATGAAACACAGTCCCATCAGAAACCCACCTGCCAGAATCAGCGACGTACAGGCGCGCTCCGTCCAGCGCCGGCCCGTCCGAAACCGGAGGGCCAGACACAGCCATGCAACCGGAAGTACGGCACAGGCGGCATCCAGCGCCAATCCTCCCAGGGACGCGGCCAGCGTGTTGAGCACCCATGCACCCAGCCCGGCCACAAACAGCGCGGTGTATTTCCGCGATTCTCCGGCAGCGTTTGACATGAATGCACCCTTCCCCCTTTAACTATCGTGCTCGGCCTGAGCCATACCTCAAGGCCCCGGACGCAGCCTGCGTTCCGGGGCCCTGATCCATGGTGCGGTTACTCCTCGATTTCGTCCATCAGGGCCAAATCGGGATCTTCCTCTTCCGATGCTGTGGCGGCCGGAGGTTCTGCCGCATTGTTTGATGCGGCAGCCATCGCTTCCTCGCGCACGATCTTCTCGATCCGGTCCGCCAGCTCCGGATGATCGCGCAGATACTGGCGCGCGTTTTCGCGGCCCTGGCCGATGCGCTGGTCCTCGTAGGAGAACCAGGCGCCGCTCTTGTGGATGATGTCGCGCTCCACCGCCATGTCCAGAAGCGAGCCGAACTTGCTGATGCCCTCGCCATAGATGATATCAAACTCGGCCACCTTGAAAGGCGGAGCCACCTTGTTTTTAACCACCTTGACCTTGGTGCGGTTGCCGATCACCTCAGATCCGTTCTTGAGCTGCTCTCCCCGCCGCACATCCAGGCGCACGCTCGCATAGAACTTGAGCGCGCGGCCGCCGGTGGTGGTTTCGGGGTTGCCGTACATCACGCCCACCTTTTCGCGCAGCTGGTTGATGAAGATGGCCACGGCATTGGTCTTGGAGATGACGCCCGTTAGCTTGCGCAGCGCCTGGCTCATCAGCCGGGCCTGCAGGCCCACGAAGCTGTCGCCCATATCGCCTTCGATTTCGGCCTTGGGTACCAGCGCGGCCACGGAGTCAATGACCACAATATCCACCGCGCCGGAACGCACCAGCGCCTCGCAGATCTCCAGCGCCTGCTCGCCGGTATCGGGCTGGGAGATATAGAGATCGTCGATGTTGACCCCCAGCTTCTTGGCATATACGGGGTCCAGCGCATGCTCGGCGTCGATAAACGCTGCCACGCCGCCCGCTTTCTGCGCCTCGGCGACACAGTGCAGGGCCACGGTGGTCTTGCCGCTGCTTTCCGGACCGTAGATCTCCACCACGCGGCCGCGCGGCAGACCTCCCACGCCCAGCGCCATGTCCAGATCCAGGCACCCGGTGGAGATGACCTGCAGGTTGGTATCGGCAACCTTGTCGCTGAATTTCATCACGCTGCCCTTGCCGTAGGTTTTGTTCAGCTGGGTCAGCGCATTTTCCAGCGCCTTCATCTTCTCCTCGCGCAGCTCGTCCTTTTTCACAATTTCCTTTTTGACGGTTTCTTTCTTGGCCATCTTCCCATAAACCCCTCTTTCGTCCTGCTTCGTATCGGGCGGCGTACCTACTCCAGGGCCTCCAACGCCATCTCCAGCGCGCGGGCGGCGCTCTGCGCGCGCACCTGCGCCCGGTCCCCGGTAAAATGGCATTCTTCTACGCGCGTGCCTTTGGGGCTGCTCACGCCCAGAAATACCGTGCCCACCGGGGTCTGCGGCGTTCCGCCGGTGGGGCCGGCCACGCCCGTGGCGCTGACCGCCACATCTACCTTCAGCACGCGGCGCGCACCCTCGGCCATCTGGCGGGCGCAGGGTTCGCTGACCACGCCCACGGTGTCGATCACCTGTTGGGATACCCCCAGCACCTCATGCTTCACGCGGGGGTCATAGCTGACCACACCGCCCATGAGCACCGCGCTCGCCCCGCTCACACCGGCCACCGACGAAGCAATCATCCCGCCCGTCAGGCTCTCTGCCGTACCCAGGGTCCTGTGTGCCGCCCCGAAGCGGGCGACCACCTGCTCGCTGATCTGCTTTAGCCGCGTCACCCCGCTCACCTTCCTTATATCATTTCATCGTTTTACGCCGGTCCGGTCAGCGCAGGCCGCCGGCAAACAGCGCGCGGTTCTTCCAGAAATAATCCACCCCGCTCCACAGCGTCATGGCCATGGCCACCGCCAGAAGCGTCCAGTTCAGCGCCGGAACACGAAGCCAGCCGATGGCGCTCAGCAGATAGGCCACCAGCATGGCCATCTGCGTGCAGGTTTTGATCTTGCCCAGCTTGCCAGCCGCAATCACCCGGCCCTGCTCCATGGCCACCAGACGCAGGCCGTCCACCGCCAGCTCACGGAAGAGCACCACCACGCAGGCCCACGAGGGAATCAACCCCTGCCCGCACAGGCTGATCATGGTGGACAACACCAGCAGCTTGTCCGCCACGGGGTCCATAAATTTGCCGAAGTTGGTCACGATCCTGTAGCGGCGTGCCATCCAGCCGTCCGCCCAATCCGTCAGGCCGCCCACCAGAAACAGCGCCAGCGCCACGCCATAGGACCAGGACGCGCCGATAATGATCATCAGCACGATCAGCGGGACCAGTCCGACCCGCAGGAGCGACAATCGATTGGGCCAGTTCATAGCTTTTCCCCCGTCAGATCGTAGGTATCGGCGCCGGTGATGCGCGCCGTGATAAAGCAGCCGATATCCGCTTCCGAGACGCCGCCCACGCGGATGACGCCGTCGGTCTCCGGTGCCTCGGCCGCGGAGCGCGCCACGCCCAGGCCGTCCGCGCCCACGCTTTCCACCAGCACCCGCTCCTCGCTGTCCACGCGAAGCCGGTTGCGCTCCAGTGAAATGGCCTGCTGCTCCGTCATCAGCCGGTCCAGCCGCCGCTGTTTCACGTCCTCCGGCACCTGATGAGGCATAGCTGCGGCGGGCGTATCATCCTCCGCCGAGTAGCAAAACGCGCCCAGCCGGTCAAAGCGCACGTCCCGGACAAAGTCCATCAGGCGTTCAAACTGCTCGTCCGTTTCGCCGGGGAAGCCGGTGATGAAGGTGGTGCGCAGCGTAAAGCCCATCTCCCGCGCCTTTTTGAGAAATGCGCGGGTCTGCTCGATATCGCCCCGGCGGTTCATCCGCCTGAGCAGCTGCGGATCGGCGTGCTGGAGGGGCAGATCCAGGTAGCGACAGATGTTGGGCCGCGAGGCCATGGCCTCCAGCAGGGTATCATCCACCTCGTCGGGATAGCAGTAGAGCACGCGCAGCCATTCCACGCCGGGGATGTCCGCCGCGCGGACCATCAGTTCCGGCAGCAGGCTGCGCCCGTGCGTATCCATGCCGAAGCGCGAGGTGTCCTGCGCCACCAGCACATGCTCCCTGACGCCCTGCTCCGCCAAAGCGCGGATTTCATCCAGCACGCTTTGCATATCGCGGGAGCGGAACCCGCCGCGGATGAGCGGAATGGCGCAATAGGCGCAGCGGTTGTCACACCCGTCGGCGATGCGCACATACGCCGTATACGGCGCGGTGGTGAGTACCCGCTCGCCGCACAGCACGGTTGGCTCCGGCGCGCAGTAGCTGGGCCGCTTGCCCGCCAGCGCCTCCTCGATCGCGCGGGGCAGCATGGGGTACTGGCTCACGCCCAGCACCAGATCCACCTCCGGCATATCCTGCAAAATCGCCTGTTCATAGCGCTGCGTAAGACAGCCGGTGGCCGCCAGCAGCTTGAGCTTCCCTTCCTGTTTATACCTTGCCAGGGACAGCAGCGTATCGATGCTCTCCTGCTTGGCCGGTTCGATGAATCCGCAGGTATTGACAATCAGAATATCCGCCTCGCGCTCGTCGGCGGTGATGCGGTAGCCCGCCTTGCGAAGAATACCCAGCATCAGCTCGGTATCCACGCGATTTTTGCTGCACCCAAGGGAAACGACGCCTACGCTGTACACCGTCCCTTTTCCCTCCTATCGCTTCTTGACGGATCGACGCGCACACATGTTTGTCTCTCCTGGCGTTATTTTACCATAGTTTCATCAGAATGCAACCCACCGCCGCCGCTTCCGGCTCCTTTTGCGGTTTTTCGGAATTTCCATAAAAAATTGACTTCCTCCCCCCGGGTGTGATACGATAATTTGCGCCGGCGTTTCAGCGCCGCGCGCAGGAAGGGAAGGGCCGCAGGCATGGAAAAGGACCGGACGCGGGACGCCGCGCAAACGCAGCTGCCCCGCTGGGACGGCCCGCTTACGCATCCGTTTTACAGCAAGGTGCTCAAGCGGTGCCTGGATTTTTCGCTGGCGGTCGTTTTTCTGCTTCCCTGCCTTGCGGTGATGCTGCCCATCGCCATAGCCGTCAAGTGCACGTCTGAGGGGCCGGTGTTTTACCGGGCGCTGCGCGGCGGGTATCACAACCGGCCTTTTTCCATCCTGAAATTCCGCACCATGGTGGTGGGCGCGGATCAGTATGCTTCCACCACGGCGCTGGACGATCCCCGGGTGACGCGGGTGGGGCGTGTGCTCAGGCGCAGCAAGCTGGACGAGCTGCCCCAGCTGTTCAACATTCTCAAAGGGGAGATGTCCTTTATCGGGCCCCGGCCGGAGCTTTTGCGCTACACCATGCGCTATACGCCCCAAGAGCAATGCATCCTCTGGGTGCGCCCCGGCATCAGCGACCCCAGTTCCATCCGCCTGATCAATCTGGACGAGCTGGTGGGACACGATGACCCGGAAGGCTGCTACGAAACAAAGATTCTTGCCGAGAAGAACCGCATGCGCGTAGCTTACGCGCGCAGCCAGTCCTTCGGGCTGGATGCGAAGGTGTTTTGGGAGACGCTTTTGTGCGTACTGAAGAAGAACCTCAACAGGGAACCGTCCGTGCGGCGCAAGATGCCCGCGCGGCAAGGAGGAAACCGATGAACTGCCAAAAGAGCCGGGAACTGGCCTACAAGATTCGCCTGCACGCACTGGAGATGACCAGCCGCGGCGGTACGTCGCACATCGCCAGCATCTTTTCCATGGCGGACCTTGTGGCCGTGCTCTATGCCGACGTGTTGCGCTATGATCCCAACAATCCGCGCATGCCTGAGCGCGACCGGTTGATCCTGAGCAAGGGGCACGCGGGCGCGGGTATCTACGCCGCGCTGGCCGAAAGCGGCTTCTTCCCCGTGGAGGAGCTGCTCACCCACTGCCAGAACGGCAGCCGCCTCAGCGGTCACGTCAGCCACAAGGGCGTGCCGGGCGTGGAGGCATCCACGGGGTCGCTGGGTCAGGGCATGCCCATGGCCATGGGCATGGCCATGGCCGCAAAGCTCAATCACGAAGAGCACCGCGTGTACTGCATCATCGGCGACGGTGAATGCGACGAGGGCGCCATCTGGGAAAGCGCGCTCATCGCCCATCAGTACAAGCTGGATAACTTCATCGTAACCATCGACTTTAACAAGATTCAGTCCCTGGCCCCGGTGGAGGAGACCCTCGCCCTGGAGCCGCTGGATGAAAAGTGGCGCGCCTTCGGCTGGCATGTCATTCGCGTGGACGGGCACGACCACGAGGCGCTGCACCGCGCCTATGAGGAAGCCCGCGGCGCGATGGGGGGCGGAAAGCCCATCATGGTCATTGCCGACACGGTGAAGGGCAAGGGCGTAAGCTTTATGGAGCATTCCGTGCTGTGGCACTACCGCACCGCGCGCGGCGAGGAATATGAAGCGGCGCTGAAAGAACTGGAGGCCGGCAAGCCATGAGAGATACCTTCACCCGCTGCCTGGAAGCCTACGCCGAGACGCACCCCGAGCTGGTGCTGGTCACCGGCGACCTGGGCTTCGGCGTGCTGTTTCCCTATATGAAAAAATTTCCCGACCGCTTCATCAACGCCGGCATTTCGGAGCAGGCCATGATGAGCATGGCCGCCGGCATGGCGCTGGAGGGAAAGACGGTGGTGGTCTATTCCATCGGCAACTTCCCTACGCTGCGCTGTCTGGAGCAGATCCGCAACTGCTGCGCCTATCACGAGGTAAACGTGAAGATCGTGTGCGTAGGCGCGGGCTTCGTCTACGGCACGCTGGGCATGACCCATCATGCCACGGAGGACATGAGCGCGCTGCGCATCCTGCCGGGCGTGAAGGTGTACGCTCCCGCCGACGGCGTGGAGACGGAGGCCGTGATGGGCCCCTTCCTCAGCGAGCCGGGGGTGGCGTACCTGCGCATCGGCCGCGGCGGCGAGCCACATTTTCACGCGGACGGGTCGCTGGCGGGCTACCGGTGCGGGCAGGCGCTTGAGCAGTTCCCCGGCACGGACGCCTACCTTCTCACCGCCGGCGGCATCCTGGGCAGCGCCGTGGAAGCGGCGCGACTGCTGGAGGCGGACGGGCTACACCTCGGCGTGGCCAGCTTCCCCACCGTAAAGCCCCTGGACGAGGCCTATCTGTCCTCCCTGTGCGGCCGGGTGCCCGTGCTCTTCACGCTGGAGGAGCATACCATCGTGGGCGGCTTCGGCGGCGCGGTGTGCGAATATGTCTGCGGCCTGACCGGCCCGCGTCCCCGCGTGGTGCGTCTGGGCCTGAACGATACCTATTGCAGCGTGGTGGGCAACCAGAGCTATCTGGAAAAGTATTTCGGCCTGGACGGCGAGGGCGTGGCCCGGCGCGTCAGGCAGGAGCTGGGAAGGGCGTAAGAGGCCCTCAGAGCAAAAAGACAGGTCTTGCGGAAACTCCGCGAGACCTGTCTTTTTGCGGTTTTATCCCTGCTTTCCCAGCAGTTCCAGCAGCTTTCGGCGCAAGGCCTCCGGGTCGGCCTTGCCACGCGTGAGGGCCATGGCCTTGCCCATGAGGGCCTTTTCCACGGTGGTTTTGCCGGACAGATAGGTTTTCACCATGTCCGGGTTCTTCTCCAGCGTCTCCCGCGCGGCTGCTTCCAGCACCGCGGGATCGGTCAGGGTGAACAGGTCGTGGGCCTGCGCATAGGCGACGGGGTCCTGATCGCGGTCGAAAAGCGCAGCCAGGATTTTTTTGCCGGTGGAGCTGTTGACCTTGCCCGTGCCGATCATGTCGCTGAGCGCCTCCAGGTGCTCCGGGGCGATGGGCAGCGCCTCCGGGCCGCGCTCCCCGGTATGCGCGGTATCCCGCAGCGTGATCTGCGCAAAGACCTCGCCCAGAATGAGGTTGCACAGTGCCACGGGGCTTTCCGCCAGGCCGGCGGCCCGCTCGAAGTACTCGGCCAGCCAGCGCTCGGCGGTCAGCTGCTCGGCCGCATAGGCGGTCAGGCCGTACTGCTGCATATAGCGCATGCGGCGCTCATCCGGCAGCGCGGGGATGGCTGCGCGAATTTCGGCCATTTCGGCATCGCTGAGGTAGATTTCCGGCAGGTCGGGGTCGGGAAAATAGCGGTAATCAGCGCTGTTTTCCTTGCGGCGCATGGAGGTGGTCTTGCCGGTCTTCTGATTGTAGCGGCGGGTTTCCTGCCCCACGCCCTCCCCCGTTTCCAGTGCCTCCACCTGCCGTCGGTACTCGGCTTCAATGGCACGCTCCACGCTCTGGAAGGAGTTGAGGTTCTTCATCTCGGTGCGCACGCCGAAGGGTTCGCCGGGCCTGCGCACGCTCAGGTTCACATCGCAGCGCATACTGCCCTCATTCATGCGGCAGTCGCTCACGCCCGTATAGGTGAGAATGGCCCGCAGCTTGCGCAGGTAGGCCACCGCTTCCTCGGCGGAGCGGATATCCGGCTCGGATACGATCTCGATCAGCGGAACGCCGCAGCGGTTCATGTCCAGTGCCGTGCCGTTTGCCTCGTCATGCAGAAGCTTGCCTGCGTCCTCCTCGATATGGATGCGGGTGATGCCCACGCGTTTTTCCCCCTGGCTGGTCTGGATGGTCAGCGCTCCCCCCTCGCACAGCGGGCGGTAGAACTGGCTGATCTGATACGCCTTGGGCAGGTCGGGATAGAAGTAATTCTTGCGGTCGAAGCGGCTGCGGTGGTGCACATGGCAGCCCAGCGCCATACCGGCCATGGCCGCATAGCGCAGCACCTGCGCATTGAACACCGGCAGCGCCCCCGGAAGGCCCATGCACACGGGGCATACATGCGTGTTGGGCTCCGCGCCGAATACGTTCGGGCAGGCGCAGAACACCTTGCTCCTCGTGCGCAGCTCCACATGCGTTTCCAGGCCGATGACCATCTCATATGCCTTGCTCATGCCTGCGCCTCCTCTTCCACAGCGTCATAGGGATGCAGCCCTTCGTTCACCCTGGCCGCTCGCTCATAGGCCACGGCGACTTCCATCAGAAGCGGCAGGCTGTCCCGCGCGCCCATCAGGCTCATGCCGATCGGCAGCCCTTCTGACGACCGCCCGCATGGCAGGGACACCGCGGGCAGGCCCGTGATGTTGGCCGGCACGGTATAGATATCGCCTAGATACATTTTCATCGGATCGCCCGTCTTTTCGCCCAGACGATAGGCCGGAGTGGGCGCCACGGGGGAGAGCAGGGCGGCGCAGCCTTTCAGCGCCTCGGCCGCCTCATAGCGCAGCAGCTCCCGCGCCTTGAGCGCCTTGAGATAGTACTGGTCCTGATAGCCGCTGCTGAGCGCGAAGGTGCCCAGCATGATGCGCCGCTTGACCTCCATGCCAAAGCCCTCCTGACGACTCTTGCGGTACAGCTCATCCAGATCCGCATAGGCGCGGGCGCGGTAACCATAGCGCACGCCGTCAAAGCGGGCCAGGTTGCTGGATGCCTCCGCGCTGGAGATAACGTAATATGCGGGAAGCGCATAGGGCAGCGAGGGGATGCTCACTTCCCGAACCTGCATACCCAGTCTGTGCAGCGCCTCCGCCGCGGCCTCCACGGCAGCGCACACCTGCTGATCCAGCCCCTCGCCGAAGCATTCGCGCGGCAGGCCCACCGTCAGTCCGGAAAGATCCCGCGCCTCACGAACCGTGCAGGGCTGAGCCAGCGTGGGATCGCTGGTCATGTCGTGCGGGTCGCCCCCGCAGATCACATCCAGCACCAGCGCCGCATCCGCAGCGGTCTTGCACAGCGGACCGATCTGGTCCAGCGAGCTGGCAAAGGCGACCAGCCCATAGCGGCTGACCATGCCGTAGGCAGGCTTGACGCCCACCACCCCGCAGAAGCTGGCAGGCTGGCGAATGCTGCCGCCCGTATCGCTGCCCAGCGCCGCGGGGGCCATGCCCGCCGCCACCGCCGCCGCCGAGCCGCCCGACGATCCGCCCGGAACGCAGTCCGGCTTCCACGGGTTACGCGTAACGCCGAATGCGCTGTTTTCAGTGCTGCCGCCCATGGCGAACTCGTCCATGTTGAGGCGGCCCAGGATGGGCATGCCGGCAGCATGCAGCTTTTGAATCACCGTCGCGTCATAGGGCGAGCGGAAGGATTCCAGCATGCGGCTTGCACAGGAGCACACACGCCCGCGCATGACCAGATTGTCCTTCACGGCGATGGGCACGCCATCCAGCGGCGACAGCCTCCGCCCCTGCGCGCGCCGCCGGTCGGACTCCGCGGCCTCGCGCAGGGCATCGTCGGGGTAGGTTTCCAGATAGGCGTGCACCTCACCGTCACGTGCGTCAATGGCGCGAAGGTACGCCTGAACGATTTCCACGGAGGTGATCTGCCCGCCGTCCAGCAGGGCGCACAGCTCCGTCACGGTCTTTTGGCAAAGCGCCGGTATGGGCTTCATAGGACAAAGCGCCTCCCTTTCAGTCAAAGGTCTTGGGCACGGTGATCAGGCGGCCCGCTACGGTGGATGCGTTCATGAGCACCTCATCGATGGGCAGGCTCTCGCCGGGCTCGTCGGGCCGCAGAGACTGCGTTTCGGGCACGGTGCGCGGCCGCGGGGGCGCCTCGCGCTGCAGCCCGGCCAGCTCGCCCGCAAAGTCCACGATGGCGGCGAATTCCCGGCTCATGCGTTCCTCCTCGCCGGGCGAGAGGGTGAGCATGGACAGAAGGGCCGCGTTCTCCACCGCCTCCCGCCGGAGCGTGCGGACGTGTTCCTCTCTGCCCGTCTCGGCCACGGACACACCCAGCTTGAGCGCCTCCAGCTGCGAGGCGTCCACGTAGTCCGGCGCGCCGGTGAGCGGGCAGCATGCATCCTTGGTCTTGGGGAAGGCGATGACCTCGCGCAGCGAAGGCACGCCCAGCAGCAGCATGCACAGCCGGTCCACGCCAAAGGCAAACCCCGCGTGGGGCGGCGTGCCAAAGCGGAAAGCGTCCAGCAAAAATCCGAAGCGTTCGCGCGCTTCCTCCTTGTCAAAGCCCAGGGCGCGAAACACCTTTTGCTGGATATCCGCGCGGTGGATGCGCACGCTGCCGCTGCCCAGCTCCACGCCGTTGAGAACCACATCATAGGCCTGCGACCGCACCTGTGGTTTGGTCTCGTCGTCCTGCATCAGCTCCACATCCTCCAAAAACGGCATGGTGAAGGGGTGGTGCATGGCGGCATAGCGTTTTTCGTCCTTTTTGTATTCAAACATGGGAAAATCCGTCACCAGTGCGAACTGGAAATCGCCAGGGTCGGTCAGTCCCAGCAGGTCCGCGCATTTCAGGCGCAGGCCGCCCAGCACGCGCCGCACCGCCTCCAGTCCGTCGGCGCAGAAGAGGATGAAGTCGCCGGGCCGTGCGTCCATGCGCATTTCCAGATCCCGCCACACCTCTGGTTCAAAATACTTGGGCAGAATGGAGTTGATCTCCCCATTTTCGCGGTAGAGAATCCAGGCCATGCCCTTGGCGCCGAGGCGAACGGCCTGGCGGGTGAGCAGCTCAATGGTGGAGCGGGTAAAGACCGCGCCCGCGCCCTTGACATTGATGGCTCGCACCACTCCGCCGCCTTTCAGCGCTTCCGTAAAGACGGAAAACGACGCGCGGCCCGCGATGTCGCTCACATCCACGATGGGCAGATCAAAGCGCAGATCCGGCTTGTCGCTGCCATAGCGGTCCATGGCCTCCTGCCAGGTGAGCCGCCGGAAGGGATGCGGCACGGGGCGGCCCATCACCCGCTCAAACAGCCGGGTGAACAGATCCCTGAGAAACGCGAGCATATCCTCCTGGTCCACGAAGCTTCGCTCCATGTCCACCTGGGTAAACTCGGGCTGGCGGTCGGCGCGCAGATCCTCGTCGCGGAAGCAGCGGGCCACCTGATAGTACTTGTCCAGTCCGGCGAGCATCAGCAGCTGCTTGTAGATCTGCGGGCTCTGCGGCAGAGCATAGAAGGTGCCCGGCTTGACGCGGGCGGGCACCAGATAGTCGCGCGCGCCTTCGGGGGTGGACTTGCTCAAAATGGGCGTTTCCACCTCGATAAAGCCCTGCTCGTCCATGTAGTCGCGCAGGAGCTTGATGACCTTGTGCCTGAAAAGCAGCATGTTTTGCATGCTGGGACGGCGCAGGTCCAGGTACCGGTATTTTAGGCGCAGGCTTTCCTGCTCCTTGGTATCATCTTCAATATAAATGGGGGGCGTCTTGCTGGCGTTGAGGATGACGGCGGACTCCGCCACAACCTCCACCTCGCCCGTCTTGAGCTTCTTGTTCACGGCCTCAGGCGCGCGCATCCGGGCCTGGCCATGTACCTCGATCACATATTCGCTGCGCAGGGACTCGGCCAGTTCCAGCAGCTCCTTGGAAATATCATTGCCGTCAAAGACCACCTGCACAATGCCTGTGCGATCGCGCAGCCAGACGAACACGATGCCGCCCAGGTTGCGTGCCCGCTGCACCCAGCCCTTGAGAATCACGGATTGCCCCGCCACCTCGGCGGTTACCTCACCGCACATATGGGTGCGATTATTCATGGAACCTTCCTCCTTTGAATCAGCCTGCCGTCCTCATGGGGACGCCCGGCTCCTGCGATCGCTCGTTTACAGGCGCTCCCTGAGCGCTTCGGCCGCCGTCTCCAGCGGCGCTTCCCATTCCTCGCGCGTGGACATGTCACGCAGCTTGACCACCCCGCGCTCGATTTCGTCGTCTCCAAGCACGGCCACATATTTCGCGCCCAGCTTATCGGCGTATTTGAACTGCGCCTTAAGGCTACGGGCCTGGTGGTCCATGTCGGCACGCAGGCCCGCCTCACGGAAGCGGCGAAGCAGCGAAAATGCCTGCAGGGAGAGCTGACGGTTCAGACAGGCGACAAAGACCTGCGGGGTTTCATCCTCGATTTGGAGGCGGCACTCTCCCGGCTCCAATGCGTCCAGCAGCATGAGCACCCGCTCGATTCCCATGCCGAAGCCCACCGCGGGAATAGCCGGCCCGCCCAGTTCCTGTACCAGCCCGTCATAACGGCCGCCGCCGCATACCGTCAGCTCGCCGTTTGGCGTAGCGGTAATCACCTCAAAAACGGTCTTGGTGTAATAGTCCAGTCCGCGCACGATACGCGGGTCGACCGCGTAGTGAATGCCTGCCTCGTCCAGATACTGCTTGAGCAGCTCAAAATGCGCCCGGCACTCGTCGCAAAGGTGGTCCAGCATCACAGGCGCGTCAGCCAGGGCCAGTTTGCAGCCTTCCTCCTTGCAATCCAGCGTGCGCATAGGGTTGATTTCCATGCGCTCCTGACAGGTACGGCACAGCTGGTCCTTTCTGGCTGCAAGGTACTCGCGGAATGCTTTCTGATACGCTGGACGGCAGTTGGGACAGCCGATGGAATTGATGCGCACGGACAGGTTTTTCAATCCGAAGCTGTCCAGAAGCCTTACCACCAGCCAGATCAGCTCCGCATCCGCGGAGGGCTCGGCTGCGCCGAAGCACTCCATGCCGAACTGATGGTGCTCGCGCAGGCGGCCCGACTGAGGCGCCTCGTAGCGGAAATGCGGCGCATTCACATAGTACATTTTCAGGGGAAGCGCCTGCGCATACAGGCCGCTTTCCAAAAAGGCGCGCACGGTGCCGGCAGTGCTTTCGGGCTTGAGGGTCACGCTTCGGTCGCCCTTGTCCAGAAAGGTATACATTTCCTTGCGCACAACATCGCTGCTTTCGCCAGCGGATCGTGCGAAGAGCTCCGTATGCTCCAGTACGGGCGTGCGGATTTCCCGGTATCCGGCCATCAGGGCCGCTTTGCGCATTTCCCGCTCCAGAGCGCGCCACCGCGCGCTTTCGGCGGGAAGCACATCCTTCATTCCCTTGAGTACCTTCAGCATGTGTTTCACCTCATCAAATCGTCTGTGAAAAAGGCCACAGATATTTGAATTATACACGCGCCGCGCTTTGATTGTCAAGGATTGGGGCATCGGGAAAAGAGGAATCCGGGCTTCGGTCGCAAATATCGGGAGCGCAAAAAAACGCCCGGCGTTATTTCCTCTCAGAAACAACGCCAGGCGCTTTTCAGGTGGAGCGGGTGATGGGAATCGAACCCACGTAACCAGCTTGGAAGGCTGGGGCTCTACCATTGAGCTACACCCGCCCAAAGATGGCTTGAGCATTCGACCCCTCAGAAAAAGTGGAGCGGTAGACGAGATTCGAACTCGCGACATCCACCTTGGCAAGGTGGCACT
>OKRW01002214.1_pt1 | contig 14531 bp, 10 predicted proteins | sample 1601151 | NCBI WGS metagenome assembly OKRW01 (sample SAMEA3541471, study PRJEB24748) | human gut metagenome | biome: human gut; feature: human-associated habitat; material: faeces | place: China | collected 2012 | reverse complement strand
TTTTTTTTCAACGGAAGATTTACAATGATAATAAGCATTCCCCCAATACCAAAAATAAAGCTTCAGTTCTCATCAATTGATAAATTCCTGTCAAATTATACATATTTTTTCCCCTTGCTTTTTATCATTCGTATCTTCTAAATCCGATATTTAAACAGAAAAATAATCTATATGCGAACGCAAAAGAACTGTATACCCATTTCTTTTTTCAGTAATCTTATCAATTACTTTTATACTCACTGTTTCTTCCGAAATCGACTCTAGAATCCCCTTAAACTCTTCATCCTTGTCTCTGACCAATATCATCTTTTTATTAGTGAAAATCCATCTTAAAAAATACTCTTTTACAGGAGTTTCTTTTATATCAGCATTACCAAAAATTTTCTTATACTTCTGTTTTTTATTATTCATTAAAATTTTCAGCTTTTGTATATAATCGGGTTTATACATCACTCCTGTTACCTTATCATTTGTCATGTATATATATCCTGTTTTCATTCCCCGATAATCAACATTACAAAATATAATTCCTTCCTCATCACAACACTCTACATAACCAACTAAGTAATCATCTGCCGGATCATTTCGCAATCCAATACAAATCATTTTCGAATTTTCACATGCATTTTTGATATCCCCATCTATCATTGTTCATTCTCCTTGTACCTCAATACAATTTCTGCATCTCTCGCCCTTTTTGAATCAACATGAATATACTGCGCTTTCGTGACATCTACAAATGAGTTCCCCGCTTCAAAAACAGCTTCATACACACCTACCTGAGCAATCTGGCTGCCTTGAGCATTTTTCAAATATCCTTCCACTTCCATATCACTGTCCGCAAAATATATAGAAACTATCTTCTTCTCACAAAAGGCCCAATTTAATAAATTTTTCAAAAGTGTATCTTCTTTTTTCGGAAACATTAATTCTTCATGATATTGATTTTTTGCCTGATATAATCGTTCAATTCTTTCTTCATAACTTGATTCATAATCAATCCGATAAATACCTTCCCATTGGAGATACAGATAACCGTCATTCTCTCCTTTATCATTTATTTGTGCAATAATAACCTCTTCTTCATTGCGCATAACGATTTTCCCATAAATGTAATCTTCATCTATATCTTCTGAATAAATTGTAAGAACTACATTCAACGGCACTTCCTGAAATATCATAATTTTACCACCCTTCTACTCTATTTTTCTATATGAAAACTTTCATCATTTCCTTTTTGATGTACTTCTTTCACTTCCATCTGTTTGTATTTTATTATTTCTTAAGTTTCGTCTTTAATTTTTTATATTGTTACTAAACAATATAAACTTTTTTTCAAAAATTTTAATGAGCCCTATATTTATATACTGTATTCATATTTTTACCAAATATATATTTTATTGCAAACGGAAAACCATGTTTTTAATATACATTTCAGTCTATCTATATCCTCGAACCATCAGTTGACTAATGATTCGAGGATTTTCTCCATTCAAAATCTATTACTATTCCTCTTAATTATAAACCATTTTTCACTTATCCTCGCAACACAACTATCTATTATATCGACGCTCCCCTCTTTATCTATTTCTTTTATTACTTCTTGATTTATAATTCGGTTTGTTTCTGGCTTTACTACCTCCCTGATCTAACTTTCTCCTAGTGTCTCCTTTTTCATGACGATTTTTCTTTGACTTGCATTTATCTTTTTGATGTCCTCCCCTTGCATCAACTCCTGTTTTCCTTTTTGATTTTGCATATAAAGTTTTGTTTTTTGTTCTGCAAATTTGCAATTTGTTTCCAATCTGTAATTTGGAATTGCGCTTTTTAACAATTGCTATACTTGCTATTATTACTACGCCAATTATAATTGCTGCCCAGCCTGCAGGTGTAATTGCTCCTAATCCAGCAACTAGTGAACCCGTAGCCATAGTTCCACCTCCTGCAAGTGCAAGTTGCCAGACTGCTCCATCTTCATCTACTCGGACAACTGGATTATTATCACAATACACATATAAATTCTTATCCTGAAGATCTGACTGAATTTCTAGAACATCTGGATCATCTGCATTCAAAAATCTTCTTGTCTCTGGATCGTAATAACGGCTGGATACATAATAAAGTCCAAGTTCTACATCGTAGTAATACTCACGGTAACGGAATGGATTCTTCCCTGCCAGTCCTTTTCCTGAACGGTCGGTTGTTCCCGTCAGAAGTCCCCATGTATTATAAGTATAAGTTACTACCTCTGTTCCAGTCTTGTCAACAAGTCCTGTAATATCTCCCTGGATATTTTTCTTATAGAAGTATCGCTCTCCTTCATACTCCATAGCAAAAAGTTTGCCCTGATCATCATATAAGAAATCCAGTCGTGTTCCATCGCTGCTCTTCTGTGCAAGAATAGATGTTCCGTTTGTGTAGAATTGTGTTGTTACTCCGTTTACCACTTTTCTGATACGAATTCCATCTGCATCATAACTGTGACTCTGCGTCACACCATTTCCTGTAATCTTTTTCAGTTTGCGGCCCTGCTCCCATTCCATAGTCATTCCGCGGTAACTAATTGGATTACCCATTGCATCATAGCGGATCTTCTGACCTCTGTACTCAGTAAGCTGATCTTTCCATGCACTGTTTCCGTAAGTATAAGTTTCTGTAGTTTTTGCTGTACCAGTCACTGTATCAGCTTCTGTATAAGCATAGGTCTTACAGGTTGTAATATTGCTTCCGGCATCATATGTATACACAATCGTCTGGTTCTGCCATCTGTTATCCTCTCGAATCAGCTGATCCAGCTCATCATAGAAATATCTTACTTTGCGGACTTTACTGCTTTCGTTCCTCTTCTTTTCCCAGATTTCTGTAATGTTCCCGGCAGCATCGTAGCTGTAATACAATGTTCCGTCTTCTGTTTTCACAGACTCAATCAATGTCGTTGTGAGTCCCTTTTCTTTTCCCGGAACATAAATATATTCTACTTCCATTGTCTTTGTATCAGACAGTCTGGTAATCTGTCTGTCCTGTCTGCCAAGTACGTCATAAATATAATCGACACAATCTTTTCCATTGATACGCACGCCGTAATTCAGACCTGGTTTCTGAAGTTTTTCTGCCTCTCCATAGATATATTCCGTTGTATTTCCTTTACCCTCTACAAGATAAGTACATGATTTCACACGATTTTTATCATCGTATACTGTCCGGAGTCTCATACCGTCTGATGAATCTTTTCCCAGAATTCTTCCGATAAAATCATACTGATAATGATTAATCTGATTGTTCCTGTGGTTCACATGACACACTACATTTCCATAATTATCATAAGTATTGGTAAATAACTTCTCTTCTGTTCCGTCTTTTTTCACCAGATACTGAGAGATTAACTGCTCCCTGTCATCATATTCATTACGGATGGACTCCCCTGTCGCATATGTCACCCGGTCTGTCAGACCATTTCTGTTCTTATAAGCTGTCTTCTCCAGTACAGTGCCGCCCACAGATATCTCTGTCTCATTGCCGTAACTGTCATATCCATACTGGTAAGTAACCCCATGATTTCTTTTAACTGTTTTCGGTTTGTCCTTATCATATGTGTACTCTACCTGCATCTCCTGACCGCCGACCGTTCTTTTAACAGTTGTCAGACGGTCGGTATTTGGATCATAAGTATAGCTTGTCTCATTGCCTCGTGCATCCGTTATTTTGCTTAATAACTGATTTTTCTCATCGTAAGCATAATTTGTCTCATTACCTCGCGCATCCGTAACCTTTTTTATCTGTCTTCCATCAGATGTATATTCCATGGAGAACTCCATACGGTCACTGCACTCTTCCAGAATCCACCACTTATTATCCTGCACTTTTGTATGTGCCGTCATTATAATATCTGCATTACAGTCATAGGAATAATTCATGACATCCAGCGCTGTCCCATCTTTGCAGACAATCGCATACCCGGTTCCTTTTCCCGGTTCTGTCTCATCAAACCAGAAGAGCTGGTTCTGCTTTCCGTCTGATTTTGCTTCCAGTGCAAGTCTTGGATATCCACTGGAATTAGTTCCAGATTTTGCAAGTACCATTCCCGGTGCATGCAACGGCTCCAGATAATAATAGATTCCTTCATATTTTGTGAGACGGAACTGCTGATTCTTACCGCCATTGTAATAATGCTGCATTGCTCTTGTTCCTGCCGCTGTGCCGATTCCTTGTACATCTACATACTGCCCGGATCTGCGCCCACGGATGTAATAGACTTTTCCATCTTCCGGCACTGCAGATACACTTCCTTCATCTGTCGGTTCAAAATGCCAGTTCTGGAATGTATTGCCTTCTGTCAGTGGATAATTTAATACTGCCTGTCCTGCCTCAGTACTCTTCGCCCAGTTGGACGCACCTTTCTTGTCATTAGTTCCTTTACTGCTCAGCTGATAGCTTCCATCCTGGTTCGGATGCAGTCTCCATCTCTGAGAATCATGATTATTGTGGCTGTAAATCTGTATAACTGCACCGTCATTCTGTGCATTTCTCTTCAAATCTAATCTTGTTCCAGGTGCATTCTGAGGCTCCAGATTGATATATCCATCTTTACAGTCAATTACCTTCCATTTCTGATTATCAGCACCGGTAAATACCTGAAGCAGAACCGGTGTAGACAATTCTTTTCCCTGAATTTCCATATAATGACCGGAATACTGATCACGAATGTAATAGATTCTTCCCGGTGTTACTGGCGCCAGATGCTTCCCAGCTTCTACCGTCATTCCAACTGGCTGCCCTTTTTCATCATATGTAAAGCGGTATCGTACACCTTCTGAATTTGCCGCATTTGTCAGATGTTTCTTACTATCATACCCATACTCAAATGCAGTTCCCTCAATGCCTCCCATTCTGGTCAGTGATGATTTCTTATCATAGGTAAACTGTGCTTTCTCAGCTGCACTGACAGCACTGATCAGATTACCTTCTCCGTCATAAACGTAGCTTTCTCCATCATCTCTTGTCAGCTGCATTCCATCAATCATAACTTCATTCATCTGATTGTCATACTGCAGATATACATGGATTGCACTGTATGTTTTATTCGTCATATTATCTCCGTCATCTGTGCTGAATACTCCACCTGCGAACTGCCAGCCATTAATATTCGGATTACACGGGAACTCGTGCTTCTTCACATCATTATTTCCATAGACGACCTCTGCTACAAGCTGGAATTTCTTATCTGGAATTCCACATCCTTTTACATAACAGCTCAATGAATAAATATCACCTTCTGAACCGGACACATGCACCGTCTGCTTACAGCTGAGTGCCTTGTCTCTGCGTCCTGCCATAACAGCACAACGACCGTGTGTACTGTCGGTCTTATATTTTGTTCCCTGTACATCTGCGGAAAATGTCCAGTTCGCCGGTGCACTTTCTGACAGTGTTTCAAATCCGGAATTCAAGAGAAGATTTAATTTATTTGCTGCTTTTCCTTCTTCCAGCTGCACACCGCTGATATACATAGTTCCGGTCATACCGAGAATTCCGGCAAATACTGTCACCGTTTTTTGCTCTGCAAGTGTAAATGTTAATGAGATTCTCTCCCATCCTCCATCAACTTCACTGTCCGTTGGTTCTGTCAGCATGCGGTCGCTCTGAATTCGCGTTCCATCTGGCAAAAGTACCATCAGGCATGCACCTTTTCCATCTGTATTTCCATTACTGTCTGCCTTTATATCTGCTGTCTTCATGTATGCAGACAGTGTATAAGTTCCCGGCTGCAGTGTTACATCCTGACCAATTCCTTCTTCTGATTCTGCGGTTGTCTTTGCAAGCTTTGCGCTCTTTGTTCCAATATAGCCCTGATCTGTGATAATCGTACCTTTCTTATTCTCTGAGAGGTTGTAAGTATACCAGTCAGTCAGACCATATGCTGAGTCAAACACTGGATTTTTCAAAAGATTATACACCGTCTTTTGAACAGTTCCTTCTTTGCCAAGCTTATGATTCTTCATTCCTGATGTGTAATAACTGTAACAGTTGGCATATCCATCATTTTCCAGCACATCAGTCGGGCGTCCCATATTATCAAAATGATAGACTGTCTTCTGATTATCAGCAGTCTGTTCAATATCTCCATCCAGTCCTGGTTCCTCAAAAGTGGTGATATTACCATTTGTATAAGAAATCTTCATCTCCTGTCCAAGCTGATTTTCTGAGCCTTTTTCCGTAATTCTGCTGATTCGAGGTACGCGAAAATCATTGGTATACTGATAAGAAATGCTGTATCCCTCTGGATTTGTCACACTTAAAAGTCTGTGGCCGGAATCATAAGTAAAGGTTGTCTTCTCTCCATCCGGATAAGTAATTGTGGAAAGATTTCCTGCATTATCATACATATACTGAATCAGTCGTCCACTTGTATCTTTGATTGCTGTAATTCTTGAAAGGGCCGCATCATTTTTATAGACAAATTCAATCTTTGCTCCAGTCGGATCCGTAATGTACGGAATATAATTCTGAGTAGAATTTGGCTCATACTCATAAGTCACTTTATTTCCATCCGGGTCTTCATCAAAACGAAGATATCCATCCTTTCCAAAGGTATATTTCATCTTGTCCTTTGTCTCTATGCATTTCCAATGATCATAATCTGCACCTGTAGAATCTGTAATAATAAGACCAAGTCCATCTTCATCCTTTAATTTTCCGCCATCTGCAGTGTCTTTATAAAAATAATGCTTTGTTCCATCTGCATCAGTATAGACATATGGATAATCTGTAATGCCTGTTGACTCAAGCTTCTGCAGACAGCTCAGTGTCCATCCATATCCAAGACGGGATGAAACCGAAGCTGCACTGGAGTTGTATACATGATTAATTTCAGTTGTAAGTGGACCTCCCTCTGTCTGAGTGTCTGGATGAATCCATACAAGATTTCCATTAAAGTCATTGGTATATCCACATCCGGCACGTCCGGCCTGCTGTTCATGAAAACTCTGGTAATCTTCCAGACCATCCACATTTCGATAATAGAATACACCACTCGGATACTGGTCTGATACCATAGTTGGATGATCAGAAGAATAAAATCTTGCATAAGCACGGTTCGCCACTGTAGAGTCATTTTCATATGCTGATTTCACCATGATTCCGTAATTCTTACCTGTGTTATACCACTGACGTACAAGACGCGTCACATCAAATCCAATCGGAGTGATTGTAATACTGCTTCCATTTTTTACCTGCGCAACTTCTTTGTAATCCAGTATCGTTCCATTTACAGTTGGCTGATTATGCCATCTCACTGTTTTTTCAGTCCAGTCTTTTGTCACTTCCTGTGCAAGCAGCGGAAGTTTTGCAACTCCATAAGTATTATACTGATACTGCCAGATATACATTGTCGCCCCATAGATAATAGAGCCTTTTCCAATATCCGGAAGATTTTTAAATCGAAGTAATGCCCGGTTATTGCTATTCTCTGCAGAATATCCTGCCAGAAATGAACCAAATGCATATACCAGATCTGCATTTTCCGGCTTACTTCCACCTGGAAAGATATATGTATCCTCAATATTGGACCTTGTCTTACTCGTCTCTGTTCTTGGGTCAATCACTATCGGATAAGCTCTGCTTTCTTCCATCAGCCATTGTGAATCAGGAACTATTGTCAAAGTGCTTTCACCATCACCGGACTCAACCAGCAGTTCTACATGCTCGGAAATCTCTCCATTCTGATCGTACATGTATGGCTTTTCCAGTTTGAATGCAGCTTCCCTTTTCTGATCTTCCAGATAAAGACCAAGACTTCCATCTGATTCTTTTTTCATGACCATCCCATTATGTTTAAAATGAAATTTTAATGGATATCCTGCCGCCTCTTTTGTTTTTAAACGAATATTCTCTTTTATACGTTCTCCTTCAATCGTATAGTGCAGGTCTACTCCCGGAAGAATATCCTCATACATTCCTTCACTCGCCAGATGTGGTACTCCCATAATCTGGCGGATCTGTGTTTCATCTAATAGTAACTCCTGCTCCGGTCCTGGTCCTGATTCTGATTCCATTATTTCTGAATTTCGAATCTCATTGTCCGTGTTATCAAAAATTTCATCTGATTCTGAATCTCGAATTTCATCCTCTTCAAAATTCACATTCTCTTCAGAATTTTGAATTTCATCATTGTATTCTGCCCTTAACTCTTCTGGATTTTTAGGAAATTCCGGCTCTGATAACACCTGAAAGCTTCCCGCCTTCACATTTCTCTGTGTGGAAATCCCCTGTGAACCTTTTGCATCTCCTCTTTCGGACATTACGCTCGCTGTCTCCATAGTCCAGGAGAGCTCTTTTCCATCCTTTTCAACAGAAACTAGCTTTTCATCTCCTGCCTGCTCCGCAAAACATACATGAACTCTGGATGCTTTGTTCTGATAAATCCTTTTTCCTCCCTGAACAGCACTTTCCAGTCGATTATCAATCTCCTGCCAGTTTCCATTCTCTTCATAATGCACTGGTACAGCATACACAGCTGCTGCCGTTCCTTTTTCTTTCATTTGAAAATGTTTCACGTACCGTTCTCTTTTTTCCGGTACTTCTCGTAAAATTCTTGTGTTCATTTTTCTTCCTCCTGTAATTATCATTTTTCTTATCAAACAAATATTTTCTGAAATGAGAAGACCGGCCGTAAAATATGTCTTTCACTCAAAATGCAGCTTATTTAAAATGCGATTCTTTCTGCCAAGTATTGACTTTTGATTTCAAATAAGGCAACATATATACAAACGTTTGTTCGATTTCTTGTATCATATTCCGAATTTCGAATTTTGTCAATACTTTTTTTCGAATTTATTTTTGATTTACAATTTGGAATTTAGAATGTAAACTAGAAGTAAGCTCTTACACTCTATTAGAAAATTAGAAAATGAGGATTATTGATATGGAAAAAGCAAAGTTTCTGGAAACATTAATAAAAGAACGTGGATACAATCTGAAATCTTTCGCTGCTGAATGTGGAATTCCATATACAACGCTCTATGGAATTATTAAAAATGGTGTTGGAAAAGCCGGAGTAGACAATATTCTGACCATCTGCCATCATCTTGGTATTACGGTAGAAGAACTTGATACACTGACCACAGGAACAACTACCCGTCCGGAACCGGCAGAAGAACCTGGATTCCATGATATAGAGAATTTAATTGCCAGAAATGGCAAGCATCTTTCGTCTGAAGAAAAGCTTCGTCTGATTCAGTTACTATCCGAACTGAAATGAGGTTAAATTTTGAATTACGAGAAAGTTTACGCGGCAGTGCTTGATGTATATGAATACTGCCAGATCCGCTCCTTCCCATTTTCATGCAAGGAAGTTTTTGCACATTACGGTTATCGTCTGATGAGTTATCATGAGGTTTCAGAACAGAATCCCGAACTCTATCAGATGTGCACGCTCTATTCCGAGGATGCTTTTATGGATCGCACGAATCATCTGGTGCTATATAATTCCAGTATACCGGGACAACGCCCTCGGTTTTCGCAGATGCATGAACTTGGTCATATTATTCTGGGACACGAAGGTGAAAAAGAAGAGCAGGAAAAAGAAGCTAATCTATTTGCCGGAATGGTTTTGACTCCAAGTATGGCTATCCACTACTCCCGCCTGAGAAACGCAGATGATCTGGCATATGCATTTCAGATCAGTTATGACGCTGCTTCCTGCGCTCTCAGTAAGTACTACCGATGGTATAATCATGTACTTGCTTACAAGATGTCTCCTCTGGATAAACGAATGTACCGTCATTTTTATAATCAGGATAAAAAGTGTTTCGTATGGAATCGGCATGAGTGTTCCTCTTGTCACAAAGCACTCTATAACTGCACCTGTCAGTTGTGCCCTTCCTGTCAGAATCCGCCACCGGTAGATAACCCGTTTATCCTCTATCCGAGGTTTTCGTCTCAGGATATGATAGAAGTAGAACAGAAAATAGAACTTCGCCGCCAGGAATACAACTGGCTCTATAATATATAAAAGCTGGAAGACTTTCTCCCAGCTTTTATATATTACATCGTATTCCGAAATCCTTTTCCGATAATCTCACTACTGTTCGTGATCATCATAAATGCGTGCGGCTCTACGCCTCTTACAATTCCAAACTATTTTCTTTTAACAAAAAATCATAAATACTCATTGTCGTAATTCCATCTTCATCCCTCGTAACATTTACAATATCTTTTACAACAATAATTTTCTTAAAAGAATCATTTATATTTACAAGAGATGCCTTTTCCTGAATACGCTTTTCTTCAGTCGGCATACTGAATGCCGACTGGATATAATAACGTTTACTTCCTAGATTTGCCACAAAATCAATTTCCAGTTGACTTCTATATTCTTTTCCATCTTTGTTAACCCCACGTTTTTCTACCATACCGACATCTACAGAATAACCTCTGCTTCGTAATTCATTGTAAATAACATTTTCCATTAAATGTGTTTCTTCAACTTGTCTGAATCCTAGTCTTGCATTTCTGAGTCCCACATCCTCAAAATAATATTTCAATGGAGTGCCAATATATTTTCTCCCCTTCACATTATAACGATTTGCTTTGTTAATGATAAAAGCATCTTCTAAATATTCGATATATTGTCTGATAGTATTCAAACTGATTGTTGACTGAATCACACTTTTAAATGTAGCTTCAAGCTTCGGCGGATTTGTAAGTGAGCCAATCGAAGAAGCCAGAATGTTAATTAAATCCTCAAGTTCTTGTATTTTTTCAATATGATACCTTTCGATAATATCTCTCAGGTAAGTTTCTTTGAATAAATTTGTCAAATAACTAATCTTCTGTTCTTCTGTTTTCATCGTTACAGTCAACGGAAGTCCCCCATATACAACATACTCTGCCCATCCATGATACATATCACCATCATAAGCTTCCATAAACTCTTTAAAAGTTAAAGGATAAATATGAATTTCATCGCCTCTTCCTCTAAACTCAGTAATCACATCCTTAGATAAAAATTTAGAGTTGCTACCAGTTACATATACATCCGCATTTCGGATATGAAGAAGTGAATTTAAAACCTCTTCAAATTCCTGCAACATCTGTACTTCATCTAACATAATATAATATTGTCCATCTTCTTCTATCAAAGATTCAATATAATCTAATATTACATCTGGATCACGATACTTTTTATTTTTACGCTGATCCAATTCAATCATAATAATATGTGATGCAGGTACTCCTTGCTCTAATAAATAATTCTTGAAAATGTTAAATAAAAGATAAGATTTTCCGCATCTTCTAATACCTGTTACAACCTTAATCATTCCGTTATGCATACGATTGATTAAATCATTCAAATATTTATCTCTCTTAATATCCATAAATCCTTCTCCTTCACTGAACATTCTATAGGCGTTTTACAAACGCCGTAAACCCTTGATTTTATTGAGTTTTCTCACTTGATTTATATAAATTTTCTCTCCTCCAGTGGTAAAATATAGGTAACGACACCAGTACATCCACACACCAGAAAGGAGAAAATTTATGGCTGCTAAATACCACCAGATTTCTTTAAGCGACATTTTTTCAGACTGTCAAAACTCATTCCTTGATGACCCTCCTTCTTTCTTTTCGCTTTTGTCGGACCACTTCGATTTGAATGAATTTATTCCTTCAGAATTCTTTACTGCCTTTTATCTTTCTATCGGCCGTAAACGAGTTTACCCTTTGCAGGGATTTCTTTCTGCTTTTATCCTTCAGAAGATTTTTTCCATTCCTACCGATTCCCTGCTTCTGCTCTTTTTGCATCTATGCAAAGAATTAAGAACATTCTGTAGTTTCACTAAGGTTCCTGATGCTTCTTTAATGTCTCGCTTTAAGCATGATTTTGAGCCTTATATCGAACTTATGTTTTAACGTATGGTTGATTACACCGAACCCATTTGCCAACTGATCGATTCTTCTCTTTCTCAGATGCTTACTTTTGATACATCTGGGATTGAACTTTATGTTACCGAAAATAATCCAAAAACTCTCAACGCTCTGATTAAGAAGCTTAAAGTCTTCTATAAAGACAAACCTGACATCGATCCTTATAAGATAGCTTACGGACTAATGCCCTCTCAAGCTGCTTCCTGCCCTGATGCCAAACAGATGTATATCAATAGACATTTCTGTTATGCCGATAAATTTGCCATTCTTACGAACGGCTTAGGAATTGTAAGACACATCTCTTTTATTGATGACAGCGACTTCAAATCTTCTCATCCTGAACTTTCTGTGCAAAAAAAATCGGATTCTCCTGATGAAGATAAATCGGTCGGTGATGCTTCTGCTCTTATCCCTGTCCTCAGCGACTACTTCTCACTCCATCCTGATTTTCATCCAGATACTTTTCTTGGAGATTCTGCCTTTGATTCTGTTGAGCTGTATGGAAAGTTATTCCATGACTTTCATTTTTCCCGGGCACTGATCCCTTATAACCCCAGAAATGAAAGTTCCCTCAAAAAGGTTGGATACAATGCCTACGGTTATCCAACCTGCCCGAATGATCCTTCTCTTTCCATGAAATACCAGAGCATTACAAAGGAAAATGGACGGTCTGACCGTATCAAATGAATCTGCCCCAAAATACACTATCATAAAGGCTGGATTTGTGATTGCGATAACCCTTGCAGCTCTGCCAAAAGAGACAGGACAACTTATACCTATGAAAACATGGATTTGCGCATGTTTCCTGGTATCCAACGTGATTCTGATGAATGGAATCGCATCTATAAAATAAGAACTATTGTAGAACGTTCCATCAATCACTTCAAAACCAATATGTGTATCGCTGGTAGAAAGACCAGAAACCATACCACCACAAAAGCTGATATTTTCCTCGCTAGCATTGCCAGCCAGTTAACCGTAATCGTTGCATATGCAATGAATTGTCCACAGTACATTAGAAGCCTGAAACCTTTAGTTTCCTGAAAAAATATTTAATTGTCATAATACTTATTTGGGCTTATTAAAATACGCCCAAAATCTGATGTTCTATGTCAATTCAGAAACATTTCTGAATACTGACCCTTTTTTTCTCCTTATATAGGGGAGAGTTATCCACAAGTGCTGATAAAACCATTTATCAATTACCTATGAACATTCTATACAATTTTGTCATTTTCATTCAACCAATACTTATTTTCCTTATTTAGCATGACATAATTGAATATTTTTGACATTTATGGTAGAAATATTCAATATCATTGTACATCTTTAAACTATAAAAAACAATATGTTCAAGCTTAATATTTACAAAAAGCAGGTGAATGAAAAGTCACAAATCCTCTTCATTCACCTGCTTTATTTTCATACTCTAACCACGATTTTCCTACATCGTATTCCGGAATCCTTTTCCAATGATCTCACTACTGTTTGTGATCATCATAAATGCGTGTGGTTCTACGCTTCTTACGAATTTCCGCAGTTTTAATGCCTGGTCACGATTCACAACAGTCATGATGACTTTCTTCGGCTCGTGTGAGTAAGAGCCTTCCGCCGACATAATGGTCGCACTGTGATTCAGCTCTTTATGAATATAATCGCAGATTGTATCAGCATTATCTGACACGATTGTAAAATATTTACACAGGTTCAGACTCTCAATTACGGAATCAATGAAAAATGATTTCGCAAGGAATCCGGCAAATGAAAACAGTCCAACGGTCGGATTATATACAAAGAAAGAAATCACAACAACTGCGAAGTCTACCAGCAATAATGCCATTCCAATTGACACATTCGTATACTTTTTTAATATCAAAGCAATAATATCGGTTCCTCCGCTGGACGCATCCATGAAGAAGAATATCGCGGAACACACTGCCAGCAGCATAAAAGAAAATACAAGCTCCAGCACCGGCTGGTTCGTGATTGGCTTGTCTATCGGATACACATACTGCGCAACTTCCAGCACACCACTGAATACGATACTGACATAGAAAGACCGCATTGCAACTTCCTTTCCCAATATTGGAAATGCGATCAATAACAGTAACATATTGATTACAAATGTGTACGTACTGGCGGAACCGCCAAACATTCCACTTAAAATAACTGCAAAACCGGCTACACCTCCGAAACTAAAATGGTTCGGAAACTTAAATACATAGTTCGCCAGTGCAAGTACGACTGCCCCCACAGTCAGTATACTGTATTTTTTAATCGGTCCCATGTGCTCATCTAACATAATTTATCCCCTCTTTCCCTTACTCATGACACTTGATTGTTTATCTTTGTTATAACATACTCTCCTAAAAAAAGGAATGCCCTCCGGCATTCCTTTTCGTAATATTTACATTCCAAGTCTCTCTGCAATTTCAAGACCCTTAGGACTTGTTGCGACACCACCCATACTTGTCTCTCTGAGTGACACGTCCATCTTCATTCCGACTTCGCCCATGGCATCAATGACCTGATCTACCGGAATGTGGCTTGCGATTCCTGCCAGTGCCATGTCTGCTGCCGCCAAAGCGTTGACCGCACCGCCTACA
>OKRW01002213.1_pt1 | contig 14533 bp, 13 predicted proteins | sample 1601151 | NCBI WGS metagenome assembly OKRW01 (sample SAMEA3541471, study PRJEB24748) | human gut metagenome | biome: human gut; feature: human-associated habitat; material: faeces | place: China | collected 2012 | reverse complement strand
TGGTTTTGCGCCGACCGAAACGGAGTGTAGACTTGCAGAGGTGCGCAGTAGAAGTGTGTCATGTAATTGTATGACGCGCACCTCGCAGCAAGAATGCCGAGGCATTCTTGAAAGTGTAGGATGCGTATTTATGACTTGCTGATATTAATTTTAAAGTCAAGATGCAAAAATCTTGGGCGTGAGAAAGGGAAAGTCTGATTTGTAATAAGAGCGAATCAGAGGTAAAAGAGAAATGAAAACACAAAAGAACAAAAGAAGCACCTTTTCAGGGAAGATAGGTTTCGTACTGTCTGCAGCGGGTGCATCGGTAGGACTTGGGAATATTTGGAGATTCCCGTATCTTGCAGCAAAGTATGGTGGAGGAATTTTTCTTCTCATTTATATTTTGCTCGCATTGACATTCGGTTACACAATGATTGTTGCCGAATCAGCTTTGGGACGTATGACAAGAAAAAGTCCTGTAGGAGCATTTAAAGCATTTGGAAAGAAAGCGGGGTGGCTCTCCTTTGGAGGCTGGATCAATGCAATCATTCCAGTGCTCATCGTACCATATTATTCCGTGATCGGAGGCTGGGTCATTAAGTATCTGATTGAGTATGTGAAGGGAAATGGTACAAAACTGGCGGCAGATGGATATTTTTCTGAATTCATTTCAAATGGAGCATCGACAGAAATCTGTTTTGTAATTTTCTGTTTGTTCACATTGTCAATCATATATGCAGGTGTGAGAAATGGAATCGAAAGAGTTTCAAAGTTCATGATGCCGATTTTGGTCGTTCTGTCTGTGATTATTGCGATTTATTCTGTGACAAGACCAGGAGCTATTGAAGGAGTGAAATATTTCCTCGTGCCGAATCTGAAGAACTTTTCATGGATGACGGTTGTGGCAGCTATGGGACAGATGTTCTATTCCCTGTCTATTGCTATGGGTATTTTGATCACATTTGGCTCTTATATGAAAAAAGACAGTTCCATTGAAGATTCTACAAGAAATGTAGAAGTATTCGATACAGCAATTGCAATTATGGCAGGACTTATGATTATTCCGGCAGTTTTTGCATTTTCCGGAGGAGATCCGGATACACTGCAGGCAGGTCCGGCACTGATGTTCATTACAATCCCGAAAGTATTTGCAAATATGGGATTTGGAACAGTTGTAGGAATTTTATTTTTCCTGTTGGTATTATTTGCAGCAGTGACAAGTTCTATTGCACTGACAGAAAGTGCAGTTTCAACTTTTGAAGATGAGATTGGCTGGAGTCGAAGAAAATCCACAGTCGTAATCGGAATTATTATGATTGCTCTTGGCACATTATCCTGTCTTGGATATGGACCACTGGCATTTGTAAAAATCATTGGAATGCAGTTCCTGGATTTCTTTGATTTCCTGACAAATTCAGTGATGATGCCAATCGCAGCTATGATGATAAGTATATTTGTATCAAAAGTAGTTGGCATAGACCGCATAGAAGAGGAAATCAGACATGGGGAAGCTGCGTTCCGCAGAAAGAAGATATTTGTAGTCATGATAAAATATCTCTGCCCGATTTTTGCTATGATTATTCTGGCAAGTTCCGTGGCAAATGCATTTGGCTGGATTTCCATGTAAAAATAGTTTTATAAAAATTTAAAGAAAAACTCTGGCTGGAATAAAATCCAGTCAGAGTTTTTTGTTAAGCTAACTTTTCTCCAGTCAGCATCTCATAACTTTGCAGATATTTGTCGATGGTCTTCTCGACGATTTCATCTGGAAGGGTCCAGTCATTATCCGGATTTGCTTTCAGCCAGTCACGAGCGAACTGCTTGTCGAAGGACGGCTGTCCATGACCCGGCTCATAACCATCTGCTGGCCAGAAACGAGAGCTGTCTGGTGTGAGCATCTCGTCACCAAGTACCATGTTACCGTTCTCATCAAGACCAAATTCGAATTTTGTATCAGCAATAATAATACCACGTGTCAATGCGTAGTCCGCACATTTCTTATAAAGAGCGATGGTGTAATCGCGAAGCTTCTTGGCATACTCTTCGCCTTTTCCAGGGAAGTATTTTTCAAGATGAGCAATGCTCTGCTCATAGGAAATATTCTCGTCGTGGTCACCAATCTCAGCTTTTGTAGATGGTGTGTAGATTGGTTCTGGAAGTTTGTCGGACTCTTTTAATCCTTCCGGAAGAGTGATTCCGCAGACTGTTCCATTTTCTTTATAGCTTGCCCATCCGCTTCCTGTAATGTATCCGCGGACAATGCACTCGATTGGAAGCATTTCAAGCTTGCGGCACATCATACTGTTGCCATCGAACTCTGGTTTCTGGAAGAACTCAGGCATATCTTTTACATCAGTAGAGATCATATGGTTCGGAATAATGTCTTTTGTCAGATTGAACCAGAACTTGGACATCTGAGTCAGAACAGTTCCTTTTTTCGTAACGACGTTATTAAGAATCACATCAAAACAGCTGATGCGGTCCGTAGCAACCATAATCAGGCTGTCACCGTTATCATAGATTTCACGTACTTTTCCTTCTTTGATTGGTTTCATCTTAATACCTCACTATTATCAATAATTTTATTCGGGTTATCCTGGCGTGCTTTATATCGCCTACTTATAAGTTAAGCAGATTTTATTACAAAAAACAATAGCTAATTGCTTCAAAATATGAAAATTCATGCTGTTTTATAAGGATTATAAAACAATATTGTAAGCATTTATAAATGCAGCTTATCTAATGGGACATATTTCTTAACAATCGATAGTTGATATTCCGCTTGTTAGAAAAACAGCAGGTCAGAGCATGTCATCGGAGTGGGAACCAAAGTGTAACTTCAAAGACTCCGGATACATTTTCAGAGGCAAAGGCTGAACTTGTATTCTGAGAAATGTTATGGTTTCCCGGGCTGTCTGATGATGTTTTCTTTGTCAGAAGCATTTCGCCGTCCATCATCTGCATCATCCGCTGGACATTACGAAGTCCGATATTGCTGCTTCCGACATCAGAATGTTCTTGCTTGATTGCATTGGAAACAGTCACAGTAAAGCGCTGTTTACGGACGGAACTGCGGACGATGACTGGAGTTCCTTTGTCTCCATATTTTAAAATATTAGAGAACAGATTGGTAAAAATGCGATTGATCATTGTTTTGTCGCTGAGCAGAATACCAGTCACTTCTGGAATTTTAACATTTGTCGTAAATCCGGCCAGACTAATGAAATCGCAATTTTCCTGAATACATTGAAAAATGTAATCGGTAGACAGCCAGGACATGTCAGGAGTTTCCTGCTCTTCGGAAACAAGGGCGTAGCTGAACATTTGATCCGTCAGTTCTTTAATATCGGAAGCTTTTTTCAGACACCGGTCCAGATAATCCGCCTGCTTTTCAGGAGTTCTTCCAAGCCTTAATACTTCCAGATATCCGGTCAGAATTGTAAGTGGCGTCCGTAAATCATGGGAGAGTGCTGTGATCAGATCCTGATTTGCTTTTCGGCTTTCTTGCTCACGGACAATATTTTCATTTAAAGAGATACGAAGATGATTCAACTCATTTGCCAAAATGCCAATTTCATCTTTACTATATTGCGGAACCGGGTGGGTCAGATCCCCTGTGGACATCAGCAAAATTTCCTGTTCCAGAGCCAGTACTTCACGCATCTTCCGGTTCATGAAGAACAGGACGATTCCAAGAAAGACTAGGACACTTAAAAGCAGCGAAAGAAACATATAAGGGTAAATGAAAAGGGCACTCTGGTAATTGACAACAACGACTTGAGCTTTTCCGTTTTGAAATTGGAGATATCCCTGACGAAAATCTTCCCCTTCCCCATCAGTTAACCTGTATCCAAGATCGAAAAAAGTCCGGAAACCGGAATGCTTTTCGTCCATAATTTTTGCATATTGTCCTGTAATATAAAGGCCATCCTCCTGTTCGTAAAGATAAATGCTTGTGTATTTATCTGCCAGATCTAGAAGGGGTTTTATTGCTTTTGCGGCAGCTTCATCGTCTGAGGATTCTGGAAGTGATAAATTTTGTGCAGTTTCGTCCAATTTCGTCCAGAAATCTTCGTCATCAATCTGGGACTGTAAAATTTCAAAATTGCCTGTCCAGTTTACCAGAGTCCATTTATTTAGCCAAAGCAGTTCGAATAATGTTGCAGAAATCGTCAGAGCCAGAAGCAAGATCAAAAGAAAACGGTTCTGTAATTTCATGGTACTGAATTTTTTTTTCATGCTGTCACCTCATTGTTACTTAATGAAAGTTATTAGTCGCAACGATACCCTTTGCCCCAGACTGTTTTAATTAGTTCAGGATTACCGGGATTATCTTCCACTTTGGAGCGTAAGTTTCGAATATGTACGGTGACAGTATTATTTGCACCGTAGTAATAAGGCTCCTGCCAGACAGACTCAAAAAGACGCTGGGCAGAAAATGTCTGGTGGCGGTTTGCGACCAGCAGTTCCAACATGGAGTATTCCGTTTCTGTAAGGTCTAAAAGCTGCCCATTTTTATGAACCTCCCGGACAGTCTGGTTTATTTCCAGATCATGAAAGAGCAGGATACGATGCCTGGAGTCAGAAGCATTCGATGTACTTGCTATTGGATCAGCAGTCGGATTAACAGAAGCACTATTGATACTTTGATTGCAGCTTTCATTTTTCCCTTTGTATACCTGATAACGCCGAATCAATGCTTTGCTCCGGCTGATCAGTTCGTTGTAGGAAAATGGTTTTGCCAGATAATCATCACCGCCACTGGAAAAGCCAAGTGTCTTATCGCTTTCCTTTGTGCGGGCACTTAAAAACAGAATTGGCGCATTGCTCAGTTCCCGGATTTTCCGGCATGTCTGATAGCCATTTGGCCCCGGCATCATAATATCCAGAATAATCAGGTCGAAATCCTGCTGCTCAATGAGTGTAAGTGCCTGCGCCCCCATTTTCTGCTTCAGATACTTCGAAACCTTCCCCACCAAGCAGCACATTTATAATTTCCCGGATTTCCGGGTTGTCATCTACGATTAAAATACAAGTCTTATCCATAGAAATAACTCCTTTCGATAGATCCTATTATACAGGAATTTAGAAAAAATAAAAAATCTTCTTAAGAAACTTTAAGATTTAATTAGGCATTTTCTTAAGGGATGAGTGTTAAACTTTGGGCATACTGAATGATAAAGCAGAGATGACGAGTAGTGTCTTCTGCAGGGACTGAATTTATGGAGGTATGCAAAATGGACAGAATCAGTATTGTGGTTCCGTGTTTTAACGAAGAGGAAGCGTTGCCGGTGTATTATCGGGAGATGAAGCGCGTCATGGGCGAGCTGTCAGAAGTTTCCTTTGAGATCCTTTTCGTGGACGATGGTTCCAGCGACAAGACTTTAGAAATATTGAAACAATTAAATGCAAAAGATGGAAGATGTGAATATTTATCTTTCTCCAGAAACTTTGGAAAAGAAGCAGCTATATACGCGGGGCTTAAACATGCAAGTGGAGACTATGTGGCAACGATGGACGTAGATCTCCAGGATCCACCTGGACTTCTTCCGGAAATGTATCGTATTTTGAAGGAAGAGCCTTATGACAGTGTTGCGACAAGACGTGCCACCAGAACCGGAGAGCCAAAAATCCGCTCCTTCTTATCTGAGACATTTTATAAGTTTATTAACAGCATTTCCAAGACAGAAATTGTCAATGGTGCAAGAGATTATCGGCTGATGAAACGGATTATGGTGGACGCCGTATTGGAAATGAGTGAATATAATCGTTTCTCGAAGGGAATTTTCGGCTGGGTCGGATTCCGTACAAAATGGCTGGAATTCCAAAACGTGGAGCGTTCGGCAGGAGAAACAAAATGGTCTCTTCGGAAACTATTTTCTTATTCGTTGGAAGGAATTACCGGATTTTCTGTAGCACCTTTGTCTCTGGCATCTGTTATGGGAGTAGGGTTCTGCGCGTTGGCATTTATTATGATTGCAGTAATCATAGTACGGACATTAATTTGGGGCGATCCGGTTGCAGGCTGGCCGTCAATGGTATGTATTATCTTTTTGGTGAGCGGGGTTCAACTGTTCTGTCTTGGAATCGTGGGAGAGTATCTGGCTAAGACATATCTGGAGACGAAGCACCGTCCGATATTTATATTGAAAGAAAGTGAAGTTCAGACGGCAGGAAAAGTAGCAGGAGACAGCTTTGTGGGAAGCGGTGTGAATGCTGTAATGCGAGAAAAGAAATCCGGGGAGGAATCTCATGAAGACAAGACAGTCAAAGCGTCTGCATAATCAAAATGTTGGAACAACAAAGCCGGAGCATCTGCATAATAATGAAGAATCAACGATGTCAAAATATCTGTATTATGCAGGGTATGTAATACTTGCAGCACTGACATTATTTTTCTGCTGGATGTTTTGCCTCAGATGGGGAGTATTTGGAGCGAAGGTGGACTGGATTAGCCAGCACAGTGTTATTCCGGATTATTTCAGAAAACAGTTTTATGAGACAGGAAATCTATTCCCGGAATTCGCTATGAACCTGGGCGGAGGACAGAACATATACAATTATTCATATTATGGACTTTACAGTCCGTTATTTTTGTTGTCCTACGCATTGCCTTTTGTGAAAATGTCTACGTATGTTATTGTTATGGAAATGCTATGCTTGATGGCTTCGGTGCTTTTATTGTATCTGTGGCTGAATCGAAAAGGATTTGGCAGAGCTGTCAGCTTCGCTGTGGCTGTTATTTTTTTGCTGGCGGGACCTATGATCTGCCAGTCCTACAGCCAGATTATGTTCGTTAATTACATGCCATTTTTAATCCTGGCTATGATGGGCGTGGACAGATACTTTGAAAAAAGGCGTTCAGGGCTTTTGGCAGTCAGTACATTTCTTATGATCATGACCAGCTTTTACTTCAGTATCGGAGGAATGCTGGCGTTGGTAATCTATGGAATTCATTGTTACGGACGAAAACTGGAAGGAAAAAATGAGCGTGCCACAGTAAAAGGGTTTCTGTGCGAGGGCGTGAGATTTCTTCTGCCTATGATTTTTGCAGTACTGGCAAGCGGAGTACTTTTGGTGCCGACAGCCCTTGCATTGATTGGAAGAAGTTCCGGTGAATCTTCCGGAGGCAGCGCGAATGCAGAAAGCCTGTCGGTATTGCTTGGAAGTGGAAATGCAACAAAAATCCTGAAAGGACTTTTCTTTCCACAACTTAGATTGTCAGGAGTTTTTTATTCACCGTATGGTCTGGGATTCGGAACGTTGATGCTGACGGTGCTTGTTGCGACCATGTTCAGACGAAGATGGAGTGACAGCGTAATGGCGTGGATTATTGCCATTGTCGCAGGCGTGCCAGTTTTTGTATACATTTTAAATGGGGGACTTTATCTGAGGGACAAGGCACTGATTCCGTTAATTCCGCTTTTTTGCTATATGCTTGCCATGTATTTAAAGAAGGTGAGCTGTGAAGAGTTTTCGTGGGGCGGCTGTATTCCATATGTTGTCACGATGGAACTTATCTATATAGGAAGGAACCAGGAAGGAATGGGAAATCTGTGGCCATTTTTGATGACAGAATCTCAGATTATGTTTGGTTGTTATCTGGCAACAGGTGTGATAAAAGAAGTGTGGAGAAAACGAAGGAAGACAATCTGGAGAATTAGAGGAACAGTTTTAATTTTAGCAGGTTCTATGGCGGTATTTCTGGCAGTATTTGATAATCAGTATGCCAAAGAAAAACAGGAGATGCTGGATACAACATTTTATAAACAGGTAATAGATTCTAAAATTACAGATGCAATTCAGACAGCAACCGATGAGGCAAAAAAAGATGGAGGATTTTACCGGACAGTCCAGCTGGGCACTGACGATGAAAATGCAGCAAATTTAAATCGTGTGTGGAACACAGATCAGTACATTTCTTCCATCTATTCTTCTTCCTATAATAAGGCCTACCAGAATTTTAGAAAGGATACATTTGGGCTGGAACAGCCTTACCGGAATTTCCTGATGCAGTCTGAGGAGTCAAATCCGATTTATGCGAGATTCATGGGCGAAAAATACATTGTTACAAAGTCTAAGATGAAAGGTGTCAGGCTTCTTGGAAAGTCAGGGGAGTGGAAGATTTATGAAAATGAAAGTGCAGCTTCGATCATCTATGGAACAAGCCAGGTTATGAGTGAGAAAAATTATGATAAGTTGGACTATCCATATAATCAGACAACGCTTCTTCAGAAGGCAGTTGTGCCGGAGAGTGCCACGAAGCAGACGGACAGTATAGAGGCGGTGGACAATTTGCACAACGCAGTACTGCGATTTGGGGAAAACTCATGCATTTCCGAGGCAGACGGTGGATATCATATTTTTGCTAGGAAGGATACAAAAGTCAAAGCAGAGATTGTGAGCCAGATAGACATAAATTCAGTGAATACAGTGAATACAGAGAATGCCGGTGAAAACACAAACGTTGCGAATGAAACAAAAACAGATTCTGGGAACAGAGTTTTATTGCTTCGGTTCAAGGTCAAGAATCTGAAACCCTCAAAAGATCTGACAATCTGGGTGGATGGCAATCGTAATAAACTGAGTGCTAAGCAGCGAGTCTATTATAATGATAACACAACGTTTACTTATGTAGTGGCACTTGAGGGTGATGAAAATCAGGTAGAGGTTACATTTAGCAAAGGAAAATATAATCTGTCTGATGTGGAAGCATATATAGCAACGTTGCCGGGAACAGAGCTTTACGAATCAGAGTTTTTACAAAATAGCACAAAGACAAAGGGAAACGTAATTGCCGGAAATCTGACAATGCAAAAGTCAGGATATCTGATTACTTCGATTCCATACGATTCCGGATTCAAAATACAGGTTGATGGAAAAAATGTAAAAAGTGAGAAAGTAAATACAGCGTTCCTTGGCTGTAAGATGAAGGCAGGGGAACATGACATTGTCATCACATACCATGCACCGGGGATGGCAGCAGGAAAAGTGATGTCCTTTGTCGGAATGATGGGATTTCTTATTTTATCTGTGTTAGAACATGTTGACACAAAAAAATGAAAGTGGTAAATTTAAAAGAGAAGTTAGCGAGTGCTAAATACGTCAGATGAGCCTGAAATCATTTGACCGACACCGCCGGTGAGTCTCGAATCATATAGGAAAGAGGGAATCTAACATGGGAAGATATTATCGTTTATCTAAGAAAATCACAGATGATATGGCAACCGCAATTTTGAACGAGATTAATGAACTGGAAAATGTTCAGACAGCAAGAATAACAGAAGATAATAAGTATCTGTTCGTGGACACGAAGGATCAGCAGTATCCAGAGGTTATGACACGTGCATTGAATATCTGCAGCCGTCTGGGTGGCAAATGCGAACTTTCATTTGCAGGTTTTGAAGGTGGATTCCAACCATAAGGTGTAAGAAAAAATATAAAAATCCGGATTTGCGTAATATCACATGGTTAGTGAGGACTGCGAAAAATCCGGATTTTTTGATTCTGTTGTTTTCTATTAACGGTTATTTCGTTCATGCAGCTTATACAGAACAATTAGTTTTTCTCATTATCTGCGAGGTACTTTTTTAAAGCGGAAAAACTCTCTGAGCTGATGACATGCTCAATCTTACATGCATCTTCAGCGGCAGTTTCCGGATCCACCCCAATTGAAGTCAGAAAACTTGTCAGGAATGTGTGACGTTCGTAAATTTTCCCGGCAATTGCCATACCACTGTCTGTCAGGTTGATATAACCATTTTCATCAACAGTAATATAATTATTTAATCGAAGATTCTTCATTGCAACACTGACACTCGGCTTAGAAAAAGAAAGCTCATGTGCAATATCAATTGACCTGACATTTCCAAGTCTGTTTTTCAGAACCAGTATTGTTTCCAGATAATCTTCTGCAGATTCACGTATTACCATAATAAACACCTCGCTTTGCGGTAAAATAATCCCCTGTCCGTTGGAATTGTATTAGAAATTATATCATAAAATGGGAAGTTGTTCAATTTCTATTGGAGGAATTGAACTGATAATAAATTTCAAAAAATTTCTCACTGGTCATGGCAGAGGGGATATAGTATAAGGTTAATGACAAAGAAGGACTTCTCTACTACAATATTATCTATAAGAGTTGGTATGATTGTAAAAGAGAAGTCTTTTACTTATAAAAGTAGATTAAAACAGATTTGGTAAGAATTTTTAGGATTGAGCATGCAAGTACAGGGAAGGGGAGATTTACAATGATTTATATAACCGGTGACTGCCACAATAATTTTGAACGATTTACCCCCCGGAATTTCCCGGAACAGAAAGAGATGACAAAAGATGATTATGTCATAATCTGCGGAGATTTCGGCGGGGTGTGGAACAAAGATAGGGAAAGCAAGATGGAAACGAGTGCTCTTGACTGGCTGGACGGCAAAGCATTTACTACATTATTTGTTGACGGAAACCATGAGAATTTTGACCGCCTGTACGCCTATCCGGTGGAAATGTGGCATGGAGGGAAAGTCCATAAAATACGTCCCTCCGTCATTCATCTGATGCGTGGGCAGATATTTGAGCTGGAAGAAAAATAGATTCAAGCATGATGATGTAGAAGAAAATTCGGGTGTTGCAGGAACGAAAAAATCCATAGATGAACTATGTAGTACCATTGCAAATCTTAAGGGAAAACTTCAGGCTGTTTACCAGCTTCCTATGTTTAAAAATGAGAAATATAAAGAACAAAAGGTATATCCGCTGCGGACTTCTAATCTTTTTGTAAATCATAAAAGATATAAGAAATTATTTCATCAAATGCGGACTTATCGAGAGATGGGAGAGCTTGTCGAGGAGACAGTGCAATATAGCAGCTACCATAAATCATCGGAAATCTATGAAATCTGGTGCTATTTTAAAATATTAGAAATATTCATTCTGGAGAAAGGATATGTCATTGATCGGATATCCTGGCCGGGAAAAAAGGAAAAGCCGTTTGTATTCGAATCATGGGAAAATCAGGATTACAGTAAAGTGGTTCACGCTATAAAAAAATATATTGAAAATCGTGAAAAAAGAGATTCTGTGAAAATACTGGATTCCAGAGAATATAGTTGTAAATTGAAAGAAGCAATCTGTGGCGAGGATGGAAGAGAATCAAAGTACGAATACAGGATAGCATCTACAAAATTTCTTCCGGGAAACGACAGGGGGTTTTACAATTTGTTTTATGAGGCATTCGAATATGGTCAGGCACATTTTTTAAAAGCAGTATTTTGAGGTAAAAAAAGAAACAGAAGTAATCTGATCATAAAGCCGATGCAGGATTTTTGAATCCTGTATCGGCTTCGGAGATTCCATAGAGATTTAAAGAAATTTATTTGTTATAATTCATCAGCGTTTTGATGTCTTCTTCCGGCGTGGTGATAGGTGCTATACCGTAATTTTCTACCAGAAAATTCAAAATATTAGGAGACAAAAATGCCGGAAGAGAAGGACCAAGACGAATGTTCTTGATACCCAGGTGTAAAAGTGTTAACAGGATGCAGACGGCCTTCTGTTCGTACCAGGAGAGAACGAAGGAAAGCGGAAGTTCATTTACGGAGCATCCAAATGCATCTGCAAGTGCTACAGCAACCTGAATCGCACCATAAGCATCATTACACTGCCCCATATCCATTAGTCGTGGCAGACCACCGATTTCTCCAAGATCGAGATCGTTGAAACGGAATTTTCCGCATGCCAGAGTAAGGACAATACTGTCAGAAGGTGTCTGTTTTACAAATTCTGTGTAATAGTTTCGTCCAGGTTTAGCACCATCACAGCCGGCAACCAGAAAGAAATGACGGATTGCACCTGATTTTACTGCTTCAATTACAGTGTTTGCATGGGACAGGATGGCTGCATGACCAAAACCGGTTGTCACTTTTGTACCGCCATTGATGCCGGTGAGTACCTGATCTTCCTTGTAACCACCAAGTTCCAGCGCCTTTTCAATAACCGGCGTAAAATCTTTCTTCTCATCAATATGAACAGCACCGGGGAAGGCAACCATTTCTGTTGTAAATACTCTGTCAGCATAACTGCTTTTTGGCGGCATCAGACAGTTGGTGGTGTAGAGAATCGGAGCTGGAAGATGATCAAACTCTTTTTGCTGATTCTGCCATGCGGTTCCAAAATTCCCTTTTAAGTGTGAGAATTTTTTTAAGAGTGGATAGGCATGGGCAGGGAGCATTTCACCATGAGTATAGATGTTGATTCCTTTTCCCTTTGTCTGTTCAAGTAAAAGCTGCAGGTCTTTCAAATCATGTCCGGTTACAACAATAAATGGTCCCTTTTCTATTGTAAGTGTAACATTGGTTGGTTCTGGTGTCCCATAGGTTTCTGTATTTGCCTTATCAAGAAGTGCCATACACTTCAGGTTGATTTCTCCTACTTTTAGTACTGTAGGAAGCAGTGCATCTGCACTTTCTTCATAACCAATCTTAAATAATGCTTCACAGAAGAAGCGATTCACTTCAGTATCTTCATAATTCAGAACATTTGCATGATAGGCATAGGCAGCCATTCCACGAATTCCGAAAAGAATCAGAGATTTCAAAGAGCGTATATCTTCGTTGGCATTCCACAGCTGTTGCATATCGTATTCGTCTGTTTTACCGCAAGATGATTGACATTTGCTGCAGTCAGGAACCAGTCTTTCTTTTTCAGCTCGGACTTTTTGTATCATGTTTTCAATTGAGACATCGTCAAAATTTACATTTGTAACTGTGGTAAACAGCCCTTCAATTATGATCTGTCCGGTTCTTTTGGAAATAGCTGTTGTACTATCGACAGCTCTTGCAAGACCAATCAAGGCACCCGTCAGTTCATCCTGTAATCTGGCTGTATCTGCCTTTTTTCCACAGACACCGGCATTTCCTGTACATCCGGCGCATCCGACGGTCTGCTCACACTGAAAGCAAAACATTTTCTTATCCATTATTGTATTCTCCTTTTTTATTCTATAGTTTTCCCATCAATACTTATCGTTATAACCTGCCATGGTAAGAATTTTCCACTATCCTGAAGCGCCTTTTTTGCTGCTATCTCCAGACCACCACAGCAAGGAACTTCCTTATCATTTTTACCCACCGTCTATAGCATAAAATTTTTATTTCTGTTAGAATCATAGTATAATAAATACAACTTGTATGTTTGATTTCCAACAGGAGGAACAATTTTGAAAAAATTTTTACCCATTTTAAGGAACAGTCCTTTCTTAAAAGGTCTTACTGATGACGAGATATTATCCATATTGCACTGTGTAGAGGCAACAACAGTTTCAAAAGAGAGAGATTCTTATATTTTCAGAGCAGCAGATTCTACAGAAGTAATGGGACTTGTGGTGTCAGGCTGTGTTCTTGTTATCCAGGAAGACCTTTGGGGGCATCGAAATATTTTATCAAAATGTCATGCCGGTGATTTTTTCGGAGAACCATATGCGGCAAGTCCGGGTGCTGTTCTGAATATTAGTGTGGTAGCAGATGAGGACTGTGAAATTATTTTCCTAAATGTCCAGAAGCTTCTGGTTACTTGTCCAACTGCATGCGAGCATCATCAGAAGTTGATTCGTAACCTGGTCAGTGTCCTGGCAAATAAGATACTGATCTTGAACGATAAGATCACACATGTTGGCAAGCGAACGACAAGAGATAAACTATTGTCATATCTGTCAGCCGAATCCATCAGACATTCATCTTTATCCTTTGATATTCCTTTTGACCGGCAGCAGTTAGCAGATTATCTTTGTATTGACCGTGCAGCAATGTCTACGGAGATATCAAAGTTACAAAAAGAAGGTTTTATAAAAACAAATCGAAAGCATTTTGAACTAATGGTTTCTAATGATGTGGATTCAACAAGGAAAATGTGATGGATATCAAGGGAAATATAGGATTAATTTGAGAATTATTATAATGTGCAAGAGGAGGAAATTTTAGATGATAAATAAATTACATTTAGCAATGATTGAGTTATATAGAGGAGATTCAAAGAGAATTTTATCAGGTAGCACATGAGAATGAGATCCTTCAAAAGGGTGCAGCATTTGGGGCACATATCTTTTTTGATGATCAGGATATACATACAGAGCCAGCTTCGGCGGTTGTTCCGGCGGCCACAGTGCCTTATCGGGATGGAGATAATCCGAAAGAGTAAAACGCCGAGGCATTCTTGAAAAAAATACAGAAAATGACATAAAATTGATAAAACATCGTAAATTGATAAAATATGTAAATTTTTAGTTAGATTTTAAGCATTCTATGGTACACTAGTATGGTATATCAAAAATGGGAGGGAGACTCAAAAATGAGCAAAAAAGAAGGAAAAGGGTTAAAGTCTTTTAACAAGGGATTTCAAGTGCCTGACACCTACATTATTATCTTTTTGGTAGTTGTTGTCGCAGCACTTCTGACGTTCCTTGTACCAAAGGGATTTTACGAAACACAGGATATTTCGTACATGATCAATGGTGTTGAGAAAACCCGTACAGTAATCAAAGACGGAAGTTTCCAGT
>OKRW01002209.1_pt1 | contig 14558 bp, 13 predicted proteins | sample 1601151 | NCBI WGS metagenome assembly OKRW01 (sample SAMEA3541471, study PRJEB24748) | human gut metagenome | biome: human gut; feature: human-associated habitat; material: faeces | place: China | collected 2012 | reverse complement strand
TTGTATTCTTCATAAAGTGAAATCTTCGTCCCTCAGCTTACTGAAATCCGGAAGAATAGGGCGAGGCGGAACCCGTTTGAGCGGATCGTAGCGAAAGGCAGAGCAGGAAGCTTCTGCGGTGACGACGCCCTTTTTGGGACATAGCACCTTTTCCGATGTAATGGGTTTGCCTCGCTGGCAATAAGCACAGCTTGGATCGATTTTTTTGGTAAATAGCATGGGGATGACCTCCCTCTTATATTATATTATTTATTATACCTTGTCTTTGCTATCCTTTCTACTGTTTTTTTGAGGGAAGAAGAAAAAATAAATACCGGCAAGTCCCCACAACGCAATGATTTCCCAGTTGGGTAGAGTAAATGGACAGATATATTCTGTGGACATCATGGTGGGCTGAGAAAGCGGAAGAATATGCATCCCAAGTACTGTAAAAGCTGCGGAGAGGACACCTTGTAACAGTTTTGCTGTTAGATAGGGCAACATCTGCACGCCTGCTTGCCGCCAAAAAGGCAGCGACTGACAGTGAACAGAGAACCCTCCCCACCCCAGCAGAAAGGCAGCTAGAGGCAAGGAAACGGAGAGGGAAGTGCTTCCTTGGAGTGCTGCGGTGCCCGTAGAAATTTCTAAGAGTCCTATGCAAAGGCTACGGCTTAGTAACGCACTGTCCGTATAGGGAAGAAGATCGCCTAGGAACGCTCCCAGAGCGGGAAGTAGACCCGTATGGTCAGCTAGAGCTGAAATGACGGAAAAGAGGATCACATACGCACATACGTTTAGCGTTGCAGAAAACGAACTCCGTATACAATCCGGAAAGACGTTGATCAGCGAGGTCCGTTTGATTGCGGAAGAGGACTGTGGCGGAGATCTCTCTGTGCTCCCTAACAAGATATTGGCAAAAATAGCGATGCTCACTGCGGAAGCTAGATTGGCGGCGAGGAGAAGAAACCCCACATTTTCCTGGCCAAATACACCGATTCCAACAGCACCGAGGAAAAAAGCTGGACCGCAGTTATTACAAAACAGAGATAATCGCCTAGCTTCCTTTTGTGAACAAACGCTTTGCTCCACCAGCTGCGCAACTGCCCTGGCCCCAGCGGGGTAACCGCCGATCAAACCAAGACAAAAAGCGGCGGCACCTGGGCCACTTACACCGAATACCCGACGCATCATGCCCTCCGTTGGTTTCGAGCAGATCTGCACAAAGCCGGTGGCAATAAAGAGCGAAGACAATACAAAAAAAGGGAACAGGGAAGGAATCAGCAGTTCCAGGCATAAATTCACCCCTACTCTGGCACCCTGGGCGCTTTGGGTTGGGTAGAGAAATAGCGAAGCACCCATTAAAAATAAAATCAGTCCTTCTAGCAGGGTGAGACATTGCTTCCTCATGCTCCACCTCCCTGTATCCTGCTGTTTCAAACTCTATGCACGATGGAAGAAAAGTTTGCCTGTCTTTCTGTGCTTGCACCAAAGATAGGAATATGTTATCATGGGATGCACTGAATTTTTGTGAACGGAGATTCCACCATGAGAAAACTGATCGCGCTATATTTGAGTTTACTTCTGCTGCTTTCTACTGCTGGCTGTGGCACCCCGAAAGAACAGCAGACCGTTCAAAAAACGACACTTCTTATGGATACCGTTGTGACGATCACCTTATACGATTGGACCGACGAAACAACGATCGATACAGCGTTTGAGGAGATCAGCCGTCTAGAGGATCTGCTCAACGTAGATCATGAGGGAAGCGACTTGGATAAACTGGCCAAAGCGGCTGGAAAAGAATGGGTGGCTATCGCGCCGGAAACAGAAGAAGTTCTTCGCCTAGCCAAGGAGTATTACACTCTGTCGAAAGGCCATTTTGATGTCACCGCCGGTCCACTGATTGACCTTTGGGATATTCACGATGGTCAAGGACATTATCCTACACAGGAAGAATTGGAAGAAGTCCTCCCTCTCATCAGCAGCGACGATTTATTGATTGAAGAAGGGAAAGCTTATCTGAGCCGAGAGGGCATGATCGCCAACCTCGGCGCAATTGCGAAAGGGTATATTGCGGATCAGATAAAGGCCCTACTGGAAGGACAGGGTGTAGAGCACGCCATTTTAGATTTGGGTCGAAATATTCTCCTGATTGGCGGCAAAACCGAAGATACGAGCTTCACTGTTGGCATCCAAGACCCGAACCAGGCAGAGGGAACCTTGGCTGGTCTGATTCAGGCAACAGGCAAAAGTATTGTCACGTCTGGCATAGATGAGAGATATTTTATCTATGAGGGAAAGCGGTACCATCACGTCTTAGACCCGTTTACCGGGTTCCCGGCAGATACAGGACTTGCTTCCGCTACGATCCTTTCGGACAGTTCCGCACAGGGGGATGCATTGTCTACCACTTGCCTCCTTCTGGGCCCGGAAGATGGTATGTCTCTTGTAGAAAGCTTAGATGGAGTAGAAGCCTTGTTTATTACTACGGATGGCCAGCAGATCGCTTCTTCTGGCTTTGATGCGTACCGTGCCGAGCAATAATACGAAAACAGGAAGGACATATCAGTTTAACTGCTGTGTCCTTCCTATTTTTTATAAACATGTATTCGGAATTAGGGCGTCATAATCGTTGCTATGTAAAACTGCTTCAATTCAATAAGCTGGAACTTACAGAACCATTTCCCATAACAAAGATGAAATAAATGGTTGAAGGAAAAACATGATAAATGCAATATATATTCTATACATATTTTTTAACCTCCATAACGTCCGAGCTACACACAATGGTACGAAGCCGTATATTGGTAGAACTTATCAACATCAGTTATTGTGCAGTGGTGTTCGGAATGAATACACTGTACGAGTGGCAACAAACACGCCAGCTAAGAGCAGAAAGCAATAAAAGCTGACCACCCGGCTCAACATCATTCCAGCAGACAGCGTAGTTGCTGGAAAAACGCCACGAAAGAAAATCAGAAATCCGCCCTCTGACAATCCAACTGCACCTGGAAGCGGAAGAGACGACACAGAGAGAAATAGAACCGATTGCAATGCAATCATCTCCCATAGACTTTGTCCTGTCACCCCAAGAGACAGGGCGATCCAGTAGGGGATACTGTGATAGACTGCTACTTGAGCAAACGAGGTACAGAAACACTTGAGCAGCGTCGATCGTTCTTTTCTATAATGCGCTGCGCACTGATGTAGCTCTGAGAGTTGTACTTCACCCCAGCACCGCCACTGTTCTACTCGATGGGGAAACAGCTTCAGGGCCAAATTCATAAGACACCGCCAAAGCGATGGTAAGATTTTTGGTGAAAAGACTGCGACGGCTAGTAAAAGAACGACCACTACATTCAAAGCGGTTCCAACGACAAAAAGAAGCCACACTTCACGACGCAAGGAAAGGATCTCATTTCGATAGAGGGAAAAGCTGATCAGCGCAATCGCCACAGCGGCCAGCTGAAATGAGAAAAATTCTGTCAGCAAAGCCAGTGTTCCATGCGCTGGACTATGTCCGTCTTGGTACATGTCGTACAATTGCATAGGCTGTCCGCCAGAGGCAGACGGAGTTACAGAACTAAAGAAAAAACCGGTGATGGCATATCGTAAACAAGACCGATAGGGCGCATGGGAGCCGAATATTCTGAGACCTCGTTGGATATTTAGAGCTTCACAGCAAAAAAAGAAAAGCATGCAGCTGCCCCCGACGATCAACCAGGGAACGTGAGCCTGCCGCAAGACACGAAGTAATTGACCTAGGTCTTGGTCTTTCAAAAATAAAAAAGCAGTCAGAGCCAATAGTCCTGCAAATAGAAAGGCGCAGAAAAGCCCCTTTTTCCAAGAAAGCCGCGTGATGGTCCGCTCCATAGCTCATTCCTCCAATGTGAGAAAAATAAAACCGGCCTCTCTCCAACGCGGAAGCTGAATGTGGAGCGCTTGGATCGTCCTAAGAGTTGCCCCAGGTGCGCCGCGACCGTCATGGAGGCAGATCACGGCACCTGGCCAGGTCCTTGCGTCCAGACGGCGGGCAATCTCTTCCGCAGTTATATTGGCCTGCCAATCCTGAGCCATAACATCCCAAAGGACAGTCTGTAGTTTGTTCTTACGAATTTGTCGCAGTGATTCCCAATTCACTACGCCCCAAGGCGGACGAAACAGTTTGGACGACACCCCAGCAGAATGTAATGCAGAAAGTCCTTCCTGAAAGTCTCGTTTGGTTTTTATAGGAGGCATTAGATAGGCACTGCGGTGTGCGTTAGAGTGAAAGCCAATATGATGACCTTCTGCTTGCATGCGATGGATCAGCTCAGGATATTTTTGCGCTGAATTTGCCACCACAAAAAAAGTAGCGTGGACCTGATATTTCGCTAAGAGGTCTAAGAGAATGGGGGTACTTTCTGGGTCGGGACCATCATCAAAAGTCAGATAAAGTACATTTGGCTGGAGTCGATCTGCACGCTGCATCCAATGCCGCGCTTTGCGCCAAGCAGAGGGTAGGTAGGCGTAGCTTCCTGCCGCTACGGCAGCACCCAATAAGATCCAAGGGATCAACATGCTGCCTGCCTTCTTTCCCAGAACTTGTCCAGGGCAGAGATTTGGTCCAAGCTCCGCAGTGTTACTGCCATGCGCTGACGCATGTCGTTGAGCATATCCCGGTTACGAAGCAGTGCCAGCATCTGCTGGATGGCGGTTTCCTTATCCCGTAGAACGATACCGAACCCCTCGCGTTCTATATACGCTGCATTGGCTTCTTCCTGCATCAAAAAGGGGGCCAGCAGGCAAAGTGGGGTACCTGTGTGGATGGCTTCAAAGGCTGTCATGCCACCGGCCTTGGTGAGTAGAAGATCCGCCCGCCGCATGTGATCGGCCACTTGATCAGTAAAACCAAGCACCGTAAAGTCTGGGTATTCTTCGGATAATTCCCGCCGCATTGTTTCATTCTTACCTGTGATGACGGTTACATGAACCTCCGGCTCTGCCTGCAACGCATCAAAGAGAGACTTTGCGTGAGGAATGAGTCCAAGGCCACCACCCATGATCAAAACTTCTCGCTGTTTGCGCAAAGTTTTGTGGCGACGTCGCTGAAACGCCGTTCGGACGGGAATGCCGCTGACAACGATGCAATCCCCAGGCACTCCCAGACGAAGCAGTTGCTGACGGGTCGATTCTGCGGCGACGAAGTAGCAGTTTGTGCCAGGAGCCAACCATTCATTGTGGGCGTCCAAATCAGTGATGTAGGTGTAGAGTGGAATTGGGTCTCCAGTGACCTGCTTATAATCGGAAATGTATTGGGAACACATGGGCAGGGTAGAGATCAGTAAATCAGATTGGTGTTCCGCTAGAAGTTGTGTCACCTTCTGGATCATCGCCCGCCGCATGGGAGCACGGGGATAACGGCCAGCAACACGGTTGAGAACATTATAAACACCGGAACAATAGTTCACAGTAAAGTCAAAACAGCCATAAATTAAGTGGCGCAGTTGTGGCAGGCAGGTTTCAATGACGTCCAACACAGTAACGTCAGTGGTAGGATCTTCTCGCAAAATTTCCTGTTGTAAAGCTTGCGCTGCGGCGATATGTCCCATGCCGAAACGTCCAGTCAAGATCAGAACTCGCATGGTATCTCCTCCTATTACAATAAGTTATCCCGGAAATTCGGGATCATTTCTTTGATGGCCTTAGTATAGCAATGAAATCTTTTGTCGGAATAAAGCAGATATTAAAGAATGATTAAAAAAGTATAATGATTTTCTTTTCTTGCGCCGAAGAAGAGAACGCACCCAATTACCGCAGGGTACCTATTAGAAAATCATAGGGCAAGCATCAAATACTGGATTCGTGGGAAAGTTAACGGATAGAATTTTCTCTATGCATTTTTAAGCAGGAACCTTGCAAGTTTTGGAAGAAGTCAGTATAATACTGTCTTGTGTTATGGCCATGTGTTGGTCAGAAAAGAGTGAAAGTAGGTGACGGAATGGAGAACGCCTCTCAGTATGTGATTGAAATGCTTCACATCACCAAGGAGTTTCCAGGCATCAAAGCCAATGATGACATCACCCTTCAATTAAAAAAGGGAGAGATCCATGCCCTGCTGGGTGAGAACGGTGCGGGTAAATCGACGCTCATGTCTGTCTTGTTTGGCATGTACCAGCCGGAAGAAGGGGAGATTCGTAAAAACGGAACCCCTGTTACGATTCGAGACCCAAACGACGCAACTGCGCTTGGGATCGGTATGGTCCACCAACATTTTAAGTTGATCGATGTCTTCTCTGTTCTAGACAACATCATCCTAGGTGCAGAGGACACTAAGCTTGGTTTTCTGCAGAAGAAGAAGGCCCGGCAGAAGGTTTCTGAGCTTTCAGACCGCTATGGCCTGAGAGTTGACTTGGATGCCAAGGTGGAGGACATCACAGTCGGTATGCAGCAGCGAGTAGAGATCCTGAAAATGCTCTACCGGGATAATGAGATCCTAATTTTCGACGAGCCTACCGCTGTGCTTACGCCCCAGGAAATTGATGAGTTGATGCAGATTATGAAAAACCTGACCGCAGAAGGAAAGTCTATCCTCTTTATCTCGCATAAGCTCAACGAGATCATGGCGGTCTCCGATCGTGTCACCGTGCTGCGAAAGGGAAAGTATGTTGGCACTGTAGAAACAAAGGACACGGATAAGCAAGCGCTGTCCAACATGATGGTAGGTCGCCCAGTCCAGTTGCAGGTTTCCAAAGAACCGGCACAGCCGGGAGAAGTGGTCCTGGACGTAAAAGGGTTGCGTGTACCGTCTAAGACGCATAAAAAAGATGCGGTGCAAGACATTAGCTTCCAGGTCCGTGCAGGGGAGATCGTTTGTATTGCAGGCATCGATGGGAATGGTCAAAGTGAGCTGATTTTTGGCTTGACAGGCCTGGAAAAATGCTCTGCTGGTTCGATCAACCTTTGCGGGGAAGAGATTTCTCACAGTGCGATCCGTAAGCGCCTCAAGCATTTGAGTCATATTCCAGAGGATCGGCACAAGCATGGTTTAGTTCTGGACTTTACCTTGGAACAGAACATGGTCCTCCAGCGTTTCCGAGAGACTCGTTTTGAAAAAGCTGGATTTTTGAAAAAAGATGCCATTCGAGAATATGCCAACGTTCTTATTGAGCAATACGATGTCCGAAGCGGCCAAGGGCCAGTGACCATCGCACGAAGCATGTCCGGCGGCAACCAGCAAAAGGCGATCATTGCCCGTGAATTAGACCGGGACAAGCCTCTGATCATTGCCGTCCAGCCGACCCGCGGCCTGGACGTTGGTGCCATTGAGTATATCCACAAGCAGCTGGTTGCAGAGCGGGATAAGGGAAAAGCGGTGCTACTTGTCTCCTTAGAGTTGGATGAGGTCATGAGCCTTTCTGACCGTATCCTAGTCCTCTATGATGGACAAATCGTGGGCCAGCTAGACCCCAAACAAACCAATATCCAAGAGCTGGGCTTGTACATGTCCGGCGCAAAGCGAGATGAGGAAGGGGGAGATGCAATATGAGAACCTGGCTTTCCAAATGGAGAAAAACAGATTCCGCCCGCTCCATCCTAGCTTCCATCCTCTCTATTCTTATCGGTATGGCGGTTGGCTGTGTCATAGTGCTGATCGTGGCTGCCACCAGCAAAGACCTCTCTATGGCAAGTGCGTGGGAAGGCATCCGTTTGATTTTCGGTGGCTTATTCAGCACGGGACGAACCGCGGCAGGTACGCTGACCTTTGGCTTTAATCCAACGAACCTAGGCAATATGCTATTCCGCGCGACGCCGCTCATTATGACGGGACTTTCTGTGGCGGTGGCATTCAAGACTGGCCTGTTCAACATCGGTGCTCCGGGACAATATTTAATGGGTACTATGGCTACGCTGATGCTGGCGCTTGGTATTCCCTCAGAATCTATTCCCGCTGGCTTGATCTGGATCATTGCCTTTGTGGGTGGCTGTTTCGCTGGTGCGATTTGGGGCGCAATTCCCGGCCTGTTGAAGGCATTTTTGAACATCAATGAAGTTCTAGCCTGTATTATGACGAACTGGTTGGCTGCAAACCTAGTCACTTGGGCGTTTGACGCTAGTAACTTCAAAAATATGGTGGAGAACACCAAATCAGGTTATATCTACAAAACTACGTTTAACGGTGTTGCAACCCCTAAGATGGGGCTGGATAAAATTTTCCCAAACTCTCAGGTAAACATGGGGATCATCATTGCCATTTTGTTTGCAGTTGCTATGTTTATTTTGATGAACAAGACGACTTTGGGCTATCAGCTCAAGGCATGTGGTGCAAACCGTCATGCAGCTCGCTATGCGGGAATTCAAGATAAACGAAACATTGTGCTGTCAATGGCCATTGCCGGTGCTTTGGCGGCTGCCGGTGCGTCTCTGTATTATTTGTCCGGAAACACGGAGTTTTATTGGTCTACGTATCAGTCTCTGCCGGATACAGGCTTTAATGGCATCCCAGTTGCTCTGCTGGCGGCCAACAACCCCATTGGCGTTATCTTTACGGGCTGTTTTATGTCCATGCTGGATATTTCCGGTCTGCAGCTGACCAACCTGACAGCATACAACGAGTATATTACAGATGTGATCATTGCCGTGATTGTGTATCTGAGTGCATTCTCTCTGGTCATTAAGGCATTGATCAGCGGCCGGAAAAAGAAGAACGCTCCCGTTGCCCCAGACAGTAAGCAGACCAACCTGCCGCCGGTAGACAGCGGACCGGCTGTGGAACCGGAGAAAGGAGGGGATGAGGCATGACATTTCTGATTCAGCAAACTTTGATCTATGCCGTTCCCCTGATGATCGTTGCGCTGGCCGGTGTATTTGCTGAGCGAAGCGGTATCATCAACCTGGCTTTGGAAGGTATCATGATTTTTGGTGCATTTATCGGCGTGCTATTCGTGCGGACCATGCAAGGCTCTGAAGTCTTTGCTGCGGCTAAAGCCGCCGGGGACTATGCGACCTTACAGGGCTTGGAGCTGATGGCGATGGTCATTGCGGCGATGATGGGGGCCATTTTTTCCCTGCTGCTCTCCTTTGCCTCCATCAACTTACGGGCAGACCAAACCATCGGCGGTACAGCGCTGAACCTGATGGCTCCGGCTCTGGTTCTCTTCCTGATCCGCATGATCGCCAATCAGAACACCTTGCAGATGGCAGATGGCGACTCCGCCAGCTGGTTTATGATTAAAAAGACCATGTTTGGTTACGGCCGAATGGAGAGTATGGGGCCTTTAGGCGAAACATTTATCAACCGGACCTATCTGGCCACGTATATCTGTATCCTGCTTTTCATCGTTTTGTCCATCCTGCTGTATAAGACGCGCTTCGGCTTGCGTCTGCGGGCGTGCGGCGAAAATCCGCAGGCAGCGGATTCTTTGGGGATCAACGTTTATAAAATGCGCTACGCAGGCACGACCATTTCCGGTGCGCTGGCAGGCATGGGTGGCTTTGTCTACTCCCTGACCACGGCAAACTGCACGGCAAACGGCGATGTGGCCGGCTTCGGTTTCTTGGCCTTAGCGGTCATGATCTTCGGAAACTGGAAACCCTTGAATATTGCTGGAGCCTCCCTGCTATTTGGCCTGTTCAAGTGTGTGGCTGCTAGTTACTCCAGCATCGATATCAATGGGGACGGTGTCTATCTCTTGGCCGACCTGGGCATCAGCGCCCACTTCTACCGGATGCTGCCGTATCTCATTACACTGATCGTGTTGGCCTTTACGTCGAAGAACTCTCGTGCGCCGAAGGCAGAGGGTATCCCTTACGACAAGAGCACACGATAAGGCAACTTCTTGTTTATAAAAATTGAAAACGTCCCATTTCCAGATAAACTTAACTGGAAATGGGACGTTTTTATACAAAACGCTTGACGTTTATTACTATTTTCTTATATGATAGTGGAAAAAGATACACGAAGGAGGGGGACCCTATGGACGGATATGGTCTTGCGAGTTTATTACCCGTAGCTGTCGTGATCGCATTGGTTTTGATCACCCGACGCACAGCGCTTTCTTTGCTGGCAGGAACGGTGGTTGGTGCTGTGATGTTGTATGGTGCCGGTTTTGCAAAACCTTGGCTCGATGTTGTGTATGGCGTAATGGGAAGTGATCTTTGGATTTGGCTGGTGCTGGTATGCGGATTTTTCGGCAGTTTGGTTGCACTGTTTGAGGCATCCGGAGGTATCCAAGGATTTACCTATTTGGCCGAAAAATTATGTAAGGGACCAAAGCGCACCTTGTTTGCTACTTGGCTTCTGGGTATTGTTGTCTTTGTAGATGATTGGCTGTCCATCTTATCCGTTGGAATTGCCATGCGGCGAGCAACAGATCGGTACCGGATCCCCAGAGAGATGCTTGCCTATGTGAGCAATGCAACGGCTTCTTCCATTTGTGTCATCGTGCCGACCTCTACCTGGGGTGTCTTTATGATCAGCCAGCTAGCCGCTACAGGCGTTTGTAACCCGGAAGAGGGGATCGGGACCTTTGTCGGTTTGCTGCCCTTGCTCTTTTATCCTTTACTGGCGTTGCTTTGTGTGCTGCTGTTTAGTTTGGGGATCATCCCTGTTTTTGGACCGATGAAACAAGCGTACCGGAGAACAGAAAACTGTGAACTACAAGCAGATGGCACAGAACATGAGCAAAAAAACGCCAGGGCCGCCAATTTTCTCCTTCCTGTGGTGCTGGTCACAGCCATCACCATTGCTACCGGCGAAATCTTATATGGGACCCTGGCTTGTTTGATTTTTTGTGCTGTGTTGTATCTTCCCCAGCGTAAAATGACTCCGGGACAATTTTTAGATAAAGTACGGTCTGGATTTCAAGATATGATCGGGGTGCTGTTCATCGTGACCAGCGCATTTATCCTACGGGACATCAACAACCTTTTGGGAATGCCGGATTATGTGATCGGAGCAGCAAAAGCATCGATTGCTCCTTGGCTCCTGCCAGCAACGGTATTTTTATTGGTAACGGCTCTGGCTGTAGCGGCGGGAAACTTTTGGGGCATCTGTGCGATTTCGTTTCCTGTTATCATTCCCATTGCGCAGGCGATCGGTGCAGATGTCGGCTTGACTGCGGCAGCTATCATATCTGCTACAGCAGCAGGTTCCCATCTGTGTTTCTTCGGCGCAGAAGCGACCTTGGCCTGCTCTGCGGCCCAAATCGAAGCAGTAAACTATGCTCGGACTTCTTTGCCACTTTTGGTGTTACCTGTGGTAGGTACTACGGTGCTCTATCTGGTATCTGGGTGGATGATTTGATGAGATCATTTCCCGCTTTCAGATAGTTTCCGTTCAAAACGGTCCTTTCGTGTATCCGTTGGGATGTCAGTCGGATAATGTCCGTCAAAACAGGCACTGCAATATTCCTGGCTGTCAATGAGGTCCCCTAATCGTTCAACAGGAAGGTAGCCAAGAGAATCAGCACCTATGATCTGTGCAATTTCCTCGACGGTATGGTGACAGGCAATCAGATTCTCTTGGCTGTCAATGTCTGTCCCATAGTAGCAGGGGTTTAAGAACGGCGGAGCTGCCACACGCATGTGAACTTCTTTCGCACCGGCTTCTCGGAGTAGATTCACGATACGGCCGCTAGTGGTTCCGCGAACGATAGAATCATCAACCAAAACCACACGCTTGCCTTCTACGCTGGCGCGGACGGCGCTGAGTTTGATACGGACCTGATTCATTCTCTGATTTTGTCCGGGAGAGATGAATGTGCGGCCAATGTATTTATTCTTGATCAAACCGATCCCATAAGGGATCCCAGAGGCTTGACTGAACCCCAGCGCAGCATCCAAACCGGAGTCCGGTGCACCGATCACAATGTCAGCATCGACGGGATGCTCTGCTGCCAGAATATGGCCTGTTTTTAGGCGAGCTGCATGAACAGAAATGCCATCGACGATGGAATCCGGACGAGAGAAGTAGATGTATTCAAAAATACATCGATGATGAGGCTTTTTTCCGCAGTGTTCCCGCCGAGAGGTGATTCCATTTTTACTGAAAACGAGAATTTCACCAGGCTCGACATCTCGAATAAAGTCTGCGCCGATGGCGGTCAAGGCGCAGCTTTCTGAGGCGGCGACATACATTCCATCCGGCGTTTTTCCATAACAAAGAGGGCGGAATCCATAGGGATCTCTGGCACAAATGAGCTTTTGTGGAGACATCAACACCAAAGAGTATGCCCCATCTAGCTTATTCATGGCAGCGCTGAGTGCATCCTCAATGGAAGGAGCTGTCAAGCGCTCTTTGGTGACGATATAAGCAATTGTTTCCGTATCGCTGGTAGTATGGAAAATAGCGCCGGAAAGCTCCAGCTCATCCCGCAGCTGAGCAGCATTGCTCAGATTGCCGTTGTGTGCAATGGCCATGTGGCCTTTTTGATGATTTACTTCAATAGGCTGACAGTTACTTCGGTTGGTGCCCCCAGTGGTGCCATACCGGGTATGGCCAACAGCCATAGTTCCTTGGGGAAGCCGATCCAAAGCCTCTGCGTGAAATACCTCGCTGACGAGGCCTAAATCCTTATGAGAAGCGAAAAGACCATCATCGTTCACGACAATACCGCAACTTTCCTGCCCACGGTGCTGCAGAGCATACAAGCCATAGTAGGCCAAACGAGCTACGTCTGTTACCTGCGGACTAATGACACCAAAAACGCCACATTCTTCATGAATACTCATGCCTGTTCTCCTTCTGCTGCTTGGGCTTGCTTTGCTGCTTGGATAAAACCACGGAAGAGGGGATGGGCCCGGTTGGGGCGGCTTTTCAGCTCTGGATGGAACTGCCCTGCCACAAACCAAGGGTGACTTGGCAGTTCGACCATTTCCACCAGATGTCCATCGGGAGACAAACCGGATAAAACAAGACCTGCTTGGGTGAGTGTATCCCGATAGTCATTATTAAACTCATAACGGTGGCGATGACGCTCTTGAATATCCAATGTCCCATAAATAGAGGCTGCCATAGTCCCTTCTTTTAAGCGACAGGGATAGCTACCCAGCCGCATGGTCCCGCCTTTGGCTGTGATACCGACTTGCTCTGGCATCAGGTCGATCACAGGGTAGGGGGTCTTCGGGTCTAGCTCAGAGGAATGTGCTCCCGTCAAACCGCAGACATGGCGGGCAAACTCGACCACAGCCATCTGCATTCCAAGACAGATTCCAAGGTATGGGATCTTATGCACGCGGGCATACTGGGCAGCCAGGATCATTCCTTCTGTTCCTCTTCCGCCGAAACCACCTGGAACCAGGATTCCATCTACCTGGTAAAGCCTCTGATCCAGGTTCTTCTCGTTTAACTCTTCGGAATCAATCCAGGTAATCTCTACTTTCGCCTTGCATGCGATTCCGCCATGTTTCAGAGCTTCCACCACACTGAGGTATGCATCATGAAGCTGGGTATATTTTCCTACCATAGCAATGTTTACAGTTTTATCCGGATGGCGGAGATTTTCTACCATAGCCTCCCAGTCCGTAAGGTCTGGTTTTCTTTTTTCAAGTCCCAATGACTGCATGACCACATCTGCCAGTTTTTCACGTTCCATCGCAAGTGGGGCTTCATACAGATACTCTACATCCAGATTCTGAAGTACATGGCTTACCGGCACGTTACAGAACAGGGCAATTTTGGCTCTCAGATCGTCGGTCAGCGGATATTCACTTCTGCATACCAGAACATCCGGCTGGATTCCCATTGCCTGAAGCTCCTTGACACTGGCCTGGGTTGGTTTTGTTTTCATTTCTCCTGAAGCTTTCAGGTATGGAATCAAGGTTACATGAATAAGGATTGCATTTTCATGTCCCACATCATGCTGAAACTGTCTGATGGATTCCAGAAATGGCTGGCTTTCAATATCTCCTACCGTTCCGCCGACTTCGATAATGGCAATCCTGTTTTCATCCGGGGATTTTGCGCGATAGAAGCGGCTTTTGATTTCATTTGTAATATGAGGGATTACCTGTACGGTTCCTCCTCCAAAGTCTCCATGACGTTCTTTTTGTAAAACGGACCAATAAATTTTTCCGGTAGTTACATTGGAATTTTTATCCAGGCTTTCATCAATGAATCGTTCATAATGGCCAAGATCCAGGTCGGTCTCAGTTCCATCGTCTGTTACGAAGACTTCTCCATGCTGAATAGGGTTCATGGTTCCGGGATCAATGTTGATGTAAGGGTCAAATTTCTGCATTGTGACCTGAAAACCTCTTGCCTTTAAAAGTCGCCCAAGTGAAGCTGCTGTGATTCCCTTTCCCAGTCCTGACACAACACCGCCAGTGACAAAAACGTATTTTACTGCCATCTTTCGATTTCCTCCTCCAATTGCTTTTAATGTGTTCTAATATGTAAAAAAGGCGTCAAAGAGGAGGATTAGGGGGCACTTAACCTATCCATTTCTCTTTGACGCCTTTGTCAAAACAAATTCTTATTCAAAAATATGGTATATAATATATCATTTTTTTGGCTTTGTCAATCCACTTTTTTTGCTATTTAATGTATTGAAAGTTGTTAAAGGCGGACGCATTCGGACAATGGTGATTGCTCACTCGCC
>OKRW01002199.1_pt1 | contig 14642 bp, 12 predicted proteins | sample 1601151 | NCBI WGS metagenome assembly OKRW01 (sample SAMEA3541471, study PRJEB24748) | human gut metagenome | biome: human gut; feature: human-associated habitat; material: faeces | place: China | collected 2012 | reverse complement strand
CTTCATCTCGTACTGGAAGTACCACAGCTCCAGCACCGTGCCGTCGGGGGAGAGGTTGCCGAGCGAATCGGCGAACTCCAGCTGCGTCACGCGCACGTCGGCGACCGTGTCTTCGACCGCCTGAGAGCCGTAATTGCCATTTTCGGACGTGTAGTAGGTCATCGTGCCCTGCTTGAGGTCTTCCACGCACGCGGCGGCATAGTCGTCCATCGAAGCGTAGATCGGAACCGCCTTTTCTGCAAGACGGAATAGCGTGTGGAAGCAGTGCGGAGCGGTCTGCTTGCTGTCAGGATAATATCCCATTGCAAGATACAACGTGCCGTCTTTCTGCTGGAGCAGGCACAGATAATCCGTCAGGCCGTCCGGGGGAGAAGACGTCGTAAAACACCATGTGTTTGCGTTTTCGCGGCGCAGTTTTGCCGCGCTCATATCGCTCTCCTGCCAGCCAGCAGGATTATCGGCGGCTTCAAAGGCGGAGCCGTCAAAATAGCGGTCAAAGTTTTCCTCGGTCATCTCAAAACTTCCCGCTGCCGTACAGTCCCATTTGTAGTGGTCGGTCCATGTGAGAGTCATGCTCTGCGCGTCCGACCGAAGCAATAACTCCGCATTCGCTGCGTTTTCACGGAAAGTATCGTCGGGCTCTACCCCTATGTATACGATATCGGCAATGGTATAGGATTTGCCGATTTCGATCATATCCGTTCCTCCTTTATACGCCAAGCCGGGTCCACAGCCGGTCATACAGCCGCAGGGTGTCCTTGGGCAGGTTTTCATAGATCTCGCAGCGGTCCAGGGTCTCCGCCGGGGGCGCCATGATTTCGTAGATCTCGGGGTCCAGCTCCTCCTCGTTGACCTCCGCATAGTAGGCCGGGTACTGCTCCAGGGCTTCCCGGTTGGGGGAGGCGTACCAGATATAGTCCATGTTGGCCAGGTTGGAGTCCGTGGAGGCGATGAAGTTGATCCACTCCTCCGCCTCGGACATGTGCTGGGTGTCCTTCAGGACGCACATGGCGTCCACGAACCAGTTGCTGCCCTCCTCCGGGATAACGAAGGCCAGATCCTCGTTGTTCTCCAGCATGGTCAGGTAGTCTCCGGCGTAGTACATGGCGATGGCGGCGTTGCCGCCCTCCATCTTCTGGAACACCTCGTCCATGACGAAGGCCTGATACACGCCGCTGTCCTTGGCGGTTTTCAGCAGGTTGAAGGCCTCCTCCAGCTGGCCGGGGTCCGTGGTATTGATACTGTAGCCCAAGTCCAGAAGAGCCGCGGCCAGAGCGTCCCGGGAGTTGTTGATCATCAGCACCTGTCCTGCGTACTGGGGATCGAACATGGCGTCCCAGCTGGTAATAGGCTCGGACACCATGGTGGTGTTGTAGATAATACCCAGGGTGCCCCAGGTGTAGGGCACGGTGTACTTGTTCTCCGGGTCGTAGCTGAGGTTCTTGTAGGTGTCGTCAATGAGTTGGAAATTGGGAATGTGGCTGTAGTCCAGCTCCGCCAGCATATCCTCCTGAATGAGCCGCGCGATCATATAGTCCGAGGGGACGATGACGTCGAAGTCCGCGCCGCCCATCTTGATCAGGGAATACAGGGCCTCGTTGCTCTCCGCCGTCTGATAGTTCACCCGGATGCCGGTTTGCTCCTCGAACCGGGTGATCAGGTCCTCGTCGATGTACTCGCCCCAGGAGCACACGTTCACCACCCGCTCCGACTGGACGGAGTGTCCGGTGACCACCAGCACCGCCACTAAGGCGCAGGCCATGGCTCCGGCCGCCACCCGGCGCAGCAGCTTGTTGGGCCGCCGGTGGGGCTTCACCGGTCCGCCGGAGGCGGCGGACACCGCCGCGTGATGCTCCCGCCGGGCGGCGTGGCTGTCACGCAGGTTGATGATGGCCAGCAGCACCAGCACCGTCACAAACAGCAGGGTGGAAATGGCGTTGATCTCCGGACTGACGCGCTTTTTGGTCATGCCGTAGATGGTCATGGCCAGGGTGGAGGCGCTGGTTCCGGCGGTAAAGTAGCTGATGATGAAGTCATCCACGGACATGGTGAAGGCCGTCAGCGCGCCGGACACGATGCCGGGCTTGATCTCCGGGATCACCACCCGCCAGAAGGCCTGCATCCAGGTGCAGCCCAGGTCCTGGGCCGCGTCGATGAGGTTCCGGTCCATCTGGCGCAGCTTGGGACCAACAGACAGGATGACATAGGGGATGTTGAAGCAGATGTGGGCGATGAGCAGGGTGCCGAAGCCCATGGTCAGCCGCTCCGGCAGCACCACCGCCGACTGCCAGGAGTTCACCCACCCGGCAAAGGCGCCCCAGCCGTTGAAGAACACCACGAACAGCAGGCACAGGCTGACGCCGGTGACGATATCCGCGTTCATCATGGGGATGTTGTTGACGGAATTGACGATGGCCCGGCGGCGGCTCATGGCGTACAGGCCAATGGCGGCAAACGTGCCCGCAATGGCCGCCACAATGGTGGACAGCAGCGACACCATCAGGGTGGTGTATACGCTGTTCATGATCAGGCGGTTAGACAGCAGGGACTCGTACCATTTCAGGGAAAAGCCCTTCCAGACGCTGGAGCTGGTGCCCGCGTTGAAGGAGAAAACGATGAGAATGATAATGGGTGCGTAGAGAAACAGGAACACCAGCGCCATCAGCACCCGATCGCCGACGCTGTTCTGCTTGCGGCCGGTCATAGGATCACCGCCTGTTCCTCGCCCTCACCGAAGCGATTCATCACCAGCATACACACCAGCACGATGATCATCATCACCAGGGAGATGGCCGCGCCCAGCTGTGGGTTATAGGCCCCGCCCAGGAACTGCCGCTCGATGAGGTCGCCCAGCAGAAGCTCCGTGCCGCCGCCCAGCATCCGGCTGATGGCGAAGGTGGACACCGACGGCACAAACACCATGGTGATGCCGGAGATGACCCCCGGCAGGCTCAGGGGCAGGATCACCCGGCGGAACACCGTCATGGAGCTGGCCCCCAGGTCCCGGGCGGCCTCCAGCAGGGAGCCGTCCAGCTTGATAATCACGGAGTAGATGGGCAGGATCATAAAGGGCAGATAGTTATACACCATGCCCAGCACCACGGCCCCCTGGGTATTCATCATGGAGAAATACTCCAGCTCCGTGCCGAAAATGTGGTTATACAGGCTGATGAGGCCGATTTTTTCAAACAGCTGGTTTAGCAGGCCGTGGTTTTCCAGGATGGTCATCCAGGAATAGGTCCGCAGCAGGAAGTTCATCCACATAGGAAGCATGATCAGCACCATGGCCGTCCGCTGGAAGGCCGGACCCTCCCGGCTCATGAGATAGGACACGGGATAGCCGATGACCAGACAGATCAGCGTGGCGATGATGGCCAGCTTGAAGGACCGCAGAAACACCTGGGTATAGCCGCCCATCTGCACAAAATTGTCCAGGGTGAAGCCCCCCTCCGAGGAGGAGAAGGCATAGATTACCATGATGAGGATGGGGGCCACCACGAAAATGGCCATCCACACCTCATAGGGCACGGCGAACCGGGAGAGCTTATTCTTCATCCCCGATCTCCTCCTCATCCGTCTCCAGGGAGGCGTCCGCCAGCTCCTCATACTCCTCAGAATAGGAGCTGTAGTCGCCGAACTGACCGGAATATTCGCTCTTTTTCATGATATGGAAGCCGTCGGGGTCGATCTTCACACCGATGCGGGCCCCCACCGGGGAGTGGTCCGTGGTCTGGATCAGCCACTTGAAGCCCCGGAAGTCCACGATGATGTCGTACTGCATCCCCTTGAAGGTGACGTTGGTGACGGTGCCCACCAGCTGGCCCTGCTCCACGGGGACAATGTCGATGTCCTCGGGGCGGATGACCACGTCCACCGGCTCGTTGGGCTGGAACCCGCCGTCCACACAGGGGAACTCCTTGCCGTACATTTTCACCACGTTGTCGCGGACCATGGTGCCGTTTAAGATGTTGCTCTCGCCGATAAAGTCCGCCACAAAGGCGTTTTTCGGCTCGTTATAGATGTCCTCAGGGGTGCCGATCTGCTGGATGCGGCCCTTGTCCATCACCACCACGGTGTCGGACATGGTCAGGGCCTCCTCCTGGTCGTGGGTCACATAGATGAAGGTGATGCCCATCTGCTGTTGGATACGCTTGAGCTCGTTCTGCATATCCTTCCGCAGGCGCAGGTCCAGCGCGCCCAGGGGCTCGTCCAGCAGCAGGACCTTGGGCCGGTTCACCAGCGCCCGCGCGATGGCCACCCGCTGCTGCTGGCCGCCGGACAGCTGGGTGATCTTCCGGTGCTCGAAGCCCTTCAGACTCACCACGCCCAGCATTTCCGTCACGCGCTCCTCAATTTCCTCGGCAGGCACCTTGGCGATCCGCAAGCCAAAGGCGATATTCTCAAACACGTCCAGATGCGGGAACAGCGCGTATTTCTGGAACACCGTGTTGATCTGCCGCTTATGCGGCGGGACATCATTAATCCTCACACCGTCAAAGGTGACGTCTCCCGACGTGGGTGTCGTGAAACCGCCAATAATCCTCAGCGTTGTGGTCTTGCCACAGCCGCTGGGGCCCAGAAGTGTGAGGAATTCAGAATCGTTGATATACAGATTGATGTGATCGAGAACCAGCTCGTCGTCAAACGCCATGCAGAGGTCCCGCAGGCGAATCAACTCTTTGGACATTTATCCTCCCCCGTTCGTAAAATATTTTTGACTTACCTCTTTTCTCTGTTCAAAGGGAGGCCTTGCGGATAGGCCTGATATCTCTCGTTGAAATTTGGCAGATACAATATATAAAAAATAAAGACAAATGTCAATCATTATTTTTGCGAATATCAAAAAGGGCAGGAAAAAGCAAAAATCCCCTGTCCCGGTCTGTACCGGGACAGGGGAAAACGCGTCATGTTACTTGGTGCCGAAGATGCGGTCGCCGGCATCGCCCAGGCCGGGAACGATGTAGCCGTGCTCGTTCAGGTGATCGTCCACCGCACCCACATAGATGTCCACATCGGGATGAACCTTCTGCAGGTGCTCAATGCCTTCAGGAGCAGCTACCAGCACCATGAGCTTGATGTTGTGGCATCCGCGCTTCTTCATCTCGGTGATGGCGGCATCGGCGGAGCCGCCGGTGGCCAGCATGGGATCCACGATGATGATGTCGCGGTCAGCCACGTCCTTGGGCATCTTGCAGAAATAGACGTGGGGCTCCAGCGTTTCCTCGTCCCGGAACATGCCGATATGTCCCACACGGGCGGAGGGCACCATGCGCAGCACACCGTCCACCAGACCCAGACCGGCCCGGAGAATGGGCACCACGGCGAACTTCTTACCGGCCAGAGTGGGCAGCTCCGCCTTGCACAGGGGAGTTTCCACCACCTTGGTGGTCAGCGGCAGGTCACGGGTGGCCTCGTAGGTGATGAGCATGCCGATCTCGGAAACCAGCTCCCGGAAATCCTTGACGCTGGTGTTCTTGTCCCGGAGGATGGTGAGCTTGTGGGCCACCAGGGGATGGTTCATGACGTGGACTTTTTCGCTAAACATGGCGCTTCTCCTTTATATATAAAAATTGTTAATCCAAGGTGATCTTCAGGCCCCGGGCCAGCCGCTCCCGCTCCGCCTGGCTCAGCCGCAGGTACACGGGAACCAGGTCCCGGGCCGTGGTGACCTGTCCGGCGGCAGCCATTTCCTCCGCTGCCAGGGCCACCCCCACGGCGTTCTGCATCACCAGCTGAGGCGGGGCCATCCGGCAGGGAACATCCTGCTCCAACAGATAATTATAACACAGCCCGGCCCCGTCGCCAACAACAAATTTCGGCTCCGGGCGGTTTTTTATCTCCTCCGCCAGCTCCGCCAGGCCGATGGCCCGGTCCGGACACTGCCGGGTCAGAACGCCGTCATGGGCCAGGAACAGGGCGTTGTACACCTGATTGCGCCGGGCGTCCATGGCGCAGATGATGAGGCCCTCCATATGGGCCAGGTTCCGGGCCATGGCGGCCAGGGTGGACACGCCGCAGCAGGGCTTTTCCAGGGCCCAGGCCAGGCCCTTCAGGGCGGACACGCCGATGCGCAGGCCGGTGAAGCTGCCCGGCCCGTTGGCGGCCGCCAGCAGGTCCATATCCTGGACCCGCAGCCCGGCGGCGGACAGCATACCGTCCACCAGGGGCATCAGGGTGCGGCTGTGGGTCAGGCCCATATTCTGATAGGCGCTGGCCAGGGGAACGCCGTTTTCCACCACGGCGGCGGAGACGCTTTTGGCCGAGGTCTCGATGGCAAGTATTTTCAAAGCGGCTCCCCTCCTGCAATGGTAATGCTGCGCCAGCTGTCGTTTTCCGGACAGCGGGCGATGGTGACGGTAACGGCGTCCGGCGGCAGGGCCTCCCGGACGTTTTCGCTCCACTCCACGGCGCACACGCCGCCCCGGTCCAGATAGTCCTCCCAGCCGATGTCAAACAGGGCGTCAGCGTCCGCCAGGCGGTACATATCGAAGTGGAACAGGGGCGTGGGGCCGTCGTATTCGTTGACGATGGTGAAGGTGGGGCTGGTGACCCGGCCCCGGCAACCAAGGCCCCGGGCCAGTCCCCGGGTGAAGGCGGTTTTGCCCATCCCCAGGCCGCCGAAGTAGGCCACCACCGCACCGGGGCCCAGGGTCCGTCCCAAACGGCAGCCCAGCTCCTCCGTTTCCGCGGGACTGTGGGTGATATACTCCATAGGTGGCCTCCTCTCCGTAAAATCAACTGATTATATCACAGGAATTCCCGCTTGAAAAGAGAAAATTCGGTTTACAGAAAAAGTTTCGTATGCTATACTAAATTGATATCATGTTCCATGCAACCGGTTTTACAAGAGGAGCCTTTCATGCTGAAACGAATCAAGGATAGCATTTTCGATATTTTGCGGCAGGCCGACTGGCTTTTGCTGTGTCTCTGCTGCGGCGCGGCCCTGTTCGGGCTGGTGATGATCGCCAGCGCCACGAACTTCCTGAACTCCTGGAAAATGGTCATCGTCCAGGCCTGCGCCATTGTGCTGGGAGTGGGCATCTATTTTCTCATGTCCCAGATCGACCTGACCGAGGCCGCCAAGCGCTGGAAATGGCTGCTGGGCTTCGGCATCGTCATGTTCCTGCTGCTGAAAACGCCGCTGGGCATCGAAAACAACGGCAACCGGGCCTGGCTGGGGATCCAGGGCTTTCCGGCCAATATCCAGCCGGCGGAGATCGTGAAGCTGACGTTCATCCTGGTGCTCAGCCGGCAGTTGGTTTGGGTCAAGGAGAACTGGGGGCTGAAATCCCTGCGTTCCATTGCGTTTCTGGCGGGGCACGTGCTGCTGATGGTGGGGCTTTACTACGTCATCTCCTCGGACATGGGCAGCGCCCTGGTGTATATCTTCATCTTCGCGGCCATGGCCTTTGTGGCCGGAGTGGCGGCCCGGTGGTTCATCATCGCCCTGTTGGGCGGCGGCGCGGCGTTTTACCTGCTGTGGGAGCTGGACAAGATCCCGGACTATATGAAGGAGCGGTTCATGGTGGTGTTTGACCACAACCTGGACCCCCTGGGGGCCGGATGGCAGCAGACCCGGAGCCTGCTGGCCCTGGGCGGCGGTAAGCTCACCGGTCAGGGGCTGTTCCACGGGATACAGACCCAGGGCGAATACTCCGGCAGCCTGCCGTTCCGGTACACGGACTTCATCTTCTCCGCCATCGGCGAGGAGCTGGGGATGCTGGGGTGCCTGGCGGTGCTGCTGCTGCTGGCGGCCATCATCGTGCGGTGCCTGATGGTGGCGCGGAAGGCCCGGAATACCACGGAGTCCTACGTCTGCGTAGGGGTGGCGGCGGTGCTGATCTTCCAGACCATCAGCAACGTGGGTATGTGCCTGTTTGTGCTGCCGGTGATCGGTCTGACGCTGCCGTTTTTCAGTTATGGCGGCTCGTCCATCGTGACCCTGTTCGCCGCCATGGGCATGGTCAGCAGCGTCCAGAGCCACTCCCTGCCGGATTGGCTGCGGTAAGGGAGGCGGGCATGGAGCGTAAGTCTGCCGGACTGCGGGCCCGCCGAATGACGGAGGCGGACCTGGAGCCTCTGCACCGGCTGCTGTCGGACCCGGAGGTCATGCGGTATCTGGAGCCGCCCTTTTCCCGGGAGCAGACCCGGGCCTTTCTGGAACGGGCGGGGCTGACGCCGGAGCCGCTGATCCTGGCGGTGGATGACGGCGGCTTTGCGGGGTATGTGATCTGGCACCCCTATGACGATGTGTCCATGGAGCTGGGCTGGGTCCTGGACCGCAGCCGCTGGGGCCGGGGATACGCCGGGGAGCTGACCCGGCTGCTGACGGACCGCGCCCGGCGTCAGGGTCGGGGCGTGGTCATTGAGTGCGTCCCGGAGCAGACGGTGACCCGGCACATCGCGGAAAAGTCCGGCTTCCGCTTCTGCGGCATGGCGGAGGGCTGCTGCGTGTACCGGCGGCAGCCGGACGAAAAAGAACCGCTTTGATCGGCCGACTCAAGCGCGGCAAAAAATCAGAATGGCGCAGCGTAAGCTGCGCCATTCTGCACAATCCGGACTATTCATCCCGGTACGCCGGGAGCCTTGTTATCCGATTATTTACACGATGAAGTACAGCACCAGCGGGATGCACAGCACATACAGCACCGGGTGGACCTTCTTTGCATCGCCCGTCAGCACCTTGATCAGCACGTCCGTCAGCACGCCCAGGCAGATTGCCGCGGCGATGTCGCCGGTGAAGGTGCCGAACAGGATCATCACGAAGGGACCGAAGCAGCTCTTGAAGTCGGAGAAGTCCAGTTTCGTAAAGCCCGACAGCATGGAGAAGCCCACGAAGATCAGCGCCACGCCGGTCACGGCAGTGGGGATCATCAGAAACAGCGGGGACAGGAAGATGCACACCAGGAACAGCCCGCCGCTGACGATTGCCGTCAAACCCGTGCGGCCGCCTGCTTCCACGCCGATGGTGGATTCAATGAAGGTGGAGATAGTGGTGCATCCGGTGCCGGAGCCCACCACCGTGCCAACGGCATCCACCAGGAAGGGCTTTTCGATCTGGGGGAAGTTGCCGTCCTCGTCCAGCATATTGGTCTGGGCGCCCACGGCGATCAGTGCGCCGAAGGTAGCAAAGAAGTCGCTGGTAAACAGGATGAAGATCCACACCAGCGCGCCGGGGATGTCAGCTAACACGGACTTGAAGTCGTAGCACAGCACCAGATTGCCGATTTCACTCATATCCGGCAGGGACACCAGCGTGGTGGGCAGCGTAGACACGCCCATAGGAATGCTGATGATGGTGCCGACAATGATGCCGATCAGAATAGCGCCGCGCACCTTGTAGGCCGTCAGCACGCCCATCACTGCCAGGGTAATCAAGGCCAGCAGCACCGCGGGCTGGGTAAAATCACCCAAGGCCAGACCGCTGTCGCTGAAGGCAGCAAGGCCGGTGTTTTTAAAGCCCAGATAGGCAATGAAGAAGCCCACAGCGGTCGGTATGGCGATCTTCAGGTTCTTCGGCAGCAGATCCACCACCATTTTCCGCACGCCCAGCACCGTTACCAGGATAAACAGGATACCGGAGCACAGCAGAAGCGCCATGGCCCAACCAAAGGACACCGTGCCGCTGTTGACCAGCCCGCCGAGAATGAAGTTGCTGCCCATGGCGGTGGACAGCGCCAGCGGCAGATTGGCATACAGGCCCATAAACAGGGTGATGATGCCGCTGACCAGTGCGCACATCACCAGCAGCGCTGACTTGCTGATCACAACGCCGTTTATATCCGTGATGTAGGGATCGGGGCCGAAGCCGCAGATGGCGGAGGGCTGCACTGCCAGCACATAGGCCATGGTCATAAAGGTGGTGATTCCCGCCAGCACCTCCCGCCGGACGGTGGTACCGTGATCCTTCAGCTTAAAAAAATCGTTATTCATGTTGCTCCTCTCTGTGCTCTTTTGCAGGTTGATTTTTGGGGGATTCGGTTTTATTCCACGACCTCCAGAATGGGGTCGATGACCTTCTGCTGCACCACATCAATGAATCCGCAGTCGGTGATGGCGTAAGCGGGGATCGCCGCCAGACAGATAAAGCTGAGGAACATGAAGGGAATGGCGATTTCCGTGCCCATTTCATGGGCCACCCGGTTCAGCTCCTTCTTCTTCTCCGCCAGCTCATCCAGAGGCAGGTCGCTCAGCAGACCGCAGATGGGATATGCCACCTCGGCGGCCACCTTGCCGCTGCGGACGATCACCTGTCCGCCGCCCAGCTCCACGCAGCGGTTCACCGCCAGCGCCATGTCCTCGAAGCTGTCGCCCATGACAATGATGTTGTGATTGTCGTGGCCCACAGAGGAAGCCATGGCACCGCCCCGGATGTGGAAGCCGCCCATAAAGGCCTTGCCCACATTGCCGTTCTTGCCGTGGCGCTCTACCTGTGCAATATACAGCACATCCTGCTCCACATCGCACTGCACCACGCCGTCCACAACCGGCAGCTCCACGTCCCGGCGATTGGTGAAGGGCATGTAGGGCAGCGTATCCATCACCAGGGCCTTCACCTTCTTGGCGCCTGCGGGGGCATGGATCTTGAAGCTGTCCGCCGTGATGGGGTTTTTCAGGTGCATGGTGTTCAGCACACAGGGCTCATGCTCTGCCGTCTCATAGTGCACTAGCAGCTTGCCGTTGTCTGTGATCTGGCGGCCGCCGGCGAAGGTGGTCAGCACGCGGAAATCCTCCGGGCCGGTGGTGATGTTGACGTCTGCCCGGCGTCCGGGTGCCAGTCCGCCGATTTCCCGGTCCAGATTGAAAGCCCGCGCGCAGTTGACGGTGACCATCTGAATGGCCTTGACAAAGTCCAGACCCATGCCCAGGGCCGTGCGCAGCGAGTCGTCCAGATGGCCCCGCTCCTGCAGGTCCACCGTGTGCAGGTCGTCGGTGACGATGCTGACCATGGCGGTGTCCAGATGATTTTCCATCACGGTCTTCAGCAGCACCGGCATATTCCGGGCGGCGCTGCCCTCGCGCATCATCAGGTGGCAGCCGTTGCGCAGCCGCTCAAACACATCCTTTTCGCAGAAGGACTCATGGTCGGTGGACACACCGGCGGCAATGCAGGCGCTCATGGCCGGGCCGTACATATCCGGCAGATGGCCCTGCAGGGTCTTGCCGGGCATGGACAGCGTGGTGTCAAAGGACTCCAGCAGATCGGGGAACCCGGCTGTGATATAGGGGCCGACACACTCGGACAGGCCCACCGCGTCCGAACGCTTCAGGGCCTTGCGGATGATCTCCGGATTAAAGCGCCCGCCGCTGGTCTCCAGATTGGGGGAAAACGGCACGTGGGACGGCACCACGAAATAAATTTTCAGGTCTGTGGCCTCGGCCTCCTTCAGGATGGCCTCGATGCCCTCCAGCCCGGACACCACGCCCACCTCGTGCAGGTCCGTCATAATGCCGGTGGTGCCGTGTGCCAGCACCGCCTCGGCAAAGGGCCGGATGGCCAGCGAGGAGCTTTCCGGATGGATATGTCCGTCCAGGAAGCCGGGGGTCAGATACTTTCCCTCCGCGTCCACCACCCGGGTGCCCTCGCCGATGCAGTATTCCACATCGCCCACGGCAGCGATGGTGTCGCCGCAGATGGCCACGCCGCCGTCATAGATCTCACCGGAATAGACATTGACCACCTTGCCGTTCCGGATCACCAGATCGGCCGGAGTCTCACCCTTCGCAACGGACAGTAATTTCTGATTCATGCTGTACCTCCATACTAAACGCATAATTCCGCTTGCTGCTTCTATGTTCTGGTGCCCCGCACCGTTGAAACCCCTTTAAACCTTCACCACCGGGAAGCGGTCCGGCAGCTCAATGCCCGCCCGCTTATAGATGGCCTTGGCCCGGTCGCAGGCCTCCTTCAGGATGGCCTCCTCGTCCAGGGTCAGGATCTTCCGGTCCCGCATAAGCCACTTGCCGTCGCACATGGTGGATTGGATATTGGCCGAATGCATGGCCGTTACCAGGGCGGCGATTTTGTCGTTCACCGGCATCATCGACGGACCGTGGGGGTCAATGACGATCAGGTCCGCCTTCTTGCCGCATTCCAGACTGCCGTACAGGTCCTCGTCCAGCAGTGCGCGGGCGCCCCACTTGGTGGCCATCCGCAGAATATCCTGCGAGGGAACCACCGTGGGGTCCAGACGCCAGCCCTTGTGGATCAGGCTGGTCAGCCACATCTCGTCCACCATGTCCATGTGGTTGGAGGAGGACGCGCCGTCCGTACCGATGGAGGGCCGCAGCCCCATCGCCAGCATCTTCGGGATCCGTGCAAAGCCCAGCACGCGCATGGCGGAAGCTGGGTTGTGGGAAATCTTCACTTCCCGCTTCTTGAACAGCTCCAGCTCCTCATCCGTCAGCCATACTGTGTGAACGGCCAGCAAATTCTTATCCAGCACGCCCAGCCGCTCCAGATGCTTCACCGTGCCCTCGCCCCAGCGGGCGTAGGTATATTCCTTCTCCTCCTTAGCCTCGGCCACATGCATGTGGATGCCGACGCCGTATTTGTCCGCCAGCTCCTTGGTGCGGACGCACAGCTCATCGGTGTTGTTGAAAATGGTGCGCAGGCCGAACCATACCTGCACCCTTCCATCGGCGGTGTTGTGGAATTTCTCCAGGTCCGCCACCTGCTGCTCCAGCTCCTGCTCCATGGTGCGCTGCCAGATCTCCGGCAGGCCGTCGCCGCAGTCCATCACGGATTTGGCCAGCTTGCCGCGCAGGCCGGACTCCGCCGTACCCCGGGCCATGCCGGAGACGAACTGTCCGCCGGGCTCAGCAAAGGAGGTTACGCCGGAGCGGATCAGCTCCAGGCTGGTCATCAGCGTGGACACATAGGAGTCCTCCTCCGTCATGCTGCTCTCAAAGGGCCACATCCGGTCGTGGAGCCAGCAGATGAAATCCACATCATCGCCTACGCCCCGGGAAATCTGCTGGGAGGTGTGCACATGGGTGTTCACAAACCCGGGCAGCACATACCTGCCCTGCAGGTCAATGACCTCCGCGTCGGGCTTCACCAGCCTGGGGTCAACCTTACCGACCGCCGTAATGCGGTCATCCTCCACCAGCACGCCGCCGCCGTCAAAAACGGTGTCCTGCTGATCCATGGAGACGATGTAGCCATTCTTCAAATAGGTTTGCATGAGATTCCTCCATCCAGATACTTGTCAAGCTGTTTCATAAATGATATACTCACCCTACAACCTATAACGGTTATAGGTTCAAGCCCTAATTTTGATTTTTCCGGATTTTCTGATGTTCTCACAAAATCCTGCTGTTATACCCCGGAAAAATGGGAGGTTTTTTATGAAAGAATTTTTGACCATCGGGGAGCTTGCCGACATTTTCAACATGGATGTCCAGCTGCTGCGCCATTATGACGCCAAGGGCCTGCTGGTGCCGCAGGTGCGCAACAGCGAGAATAACCGCCGCTTTTACCACTTCGACCAGGTCTATCCGCTGGCCACGATCCGGTATCTGCGGCGGCTGGACTACTCTCTTGCCCAGATCAAGGCCTTTCTCCACAGCAACGGCCTGCGTGATAACCTGCAAATGCTCTCCCAGCAGGCGCAGCAGCTGCGCCGTCAATGCGACGAGCTGAATGCCACCATCCAGATCATCCAGCAGAAGGTGGAGTTTATCGAGCGGGAGCAGGCCGCCAGCCAACGGGATAAATTCTATGTCCGCTCCTTCCCGCGCCGGGCCTTTCTGCACATCGGCGAGGAAATCAACCTCTTTACCCATGAGCTGTTTTACTTCTATCCCACCGTGGGCTTTTATCAGGGGCAGCGGAAATGGTTCGGTGCCTACCTCTATGAAGATACTCCCGCCGAGGCCCGCCACCTGCCGGACCTGATGGCCGACCAGCCCGTTTCCTATATCCCCGCCGGGGACTATCTCTGCGGCTATCACTATGGGCCGTATCTCACCATTCAGGACTCTATCGACCGCCTGTTTGGCGAAGCTTACCGACGTAAGCTGCCGGTGGATGACTGTGTTATCACCCCAAATATCGTGGATCAGTGCTGCGAGGGACACCCGGATAATTATATTACCGGCCTGGAGGTGCGCATCCTCTCCCTGGATGAACAAAATGAAGAAAAGCCCTTTGCGGTCATTTCCAAGCCCGAGGACGTGTAAGCTGCTGCGTATACCGGTGGGAGCCGGAGAACCGCCGGTTCAAACGCAGTGTATGCCGCAGTACATAGGACCATCCCTCCCGGGCATAGGATTGCCGTGAAGGAGGGATGGTTTATGTTATCGGCGGCTTTGCTGCTGCTGTCCAACAGCTTGTTTCTGACGCTGCACCTGTCCGGAAATCCCGGGTCGTTTCCCCGCCCCCTGTCCCGGCAGGAGGAGCGGGAATGTCTGGAGCGGTGGGGCAGGGGAGACCTGTCTGCCCGCAACTGCCTGGTGGAGCACAACCTCCGCCTGGTGGCCCATATCATCAAGAAGTACTACACCCAGGCTGCCAACCAGGAGGATCTGATCTCCATCGGCACCATCGGCCTGATCAAGGCCGTGAACACCTTCCGGCCGGACAAAAAAATCCGCCTGGCAACCTATGCGTCCAGGTGTATTGAAAATGAAATCCTCAT
>OKRW01002182.1_pt1 | contig 14719 bp, 7 predicted proteins | sample 1601151 | NCBI WGS metagenome assembly OKRW01 (sample SAMEA3541471, study PRJEB24748) | human gut metagenome | biome: human gut; feature: human-associated habitat; material: faeces | place: China | collected 2012 | reverse complement strand
GCCAGAACCTGCTCGGCAAGCGCGTCGACTACTCCGGCCGTTCGGTTATCGTCGTCGGCCCGTCGCTCAAGCTGCATCAGTGCGGCCTGCCGCAGCAGATGGCCCTCGAGCTGTTCAAGCCCTTCGTCATGAAGCGCCTGGTCGAGCTCGAATACGCCGCCAACATCAAGGCTGCGAAGCGTGCTGTCGATCGTGGCGCGAGCTACGTGTGGGACGTTCTCGAGGAAGTCATCGTCGAGCATCCCGTGCTTTTGAACCGCGCACCTACCCTGCACCGTCTGGGCATCCAGGCGTTCGAGCCAGTGCTCGTCGAAGGCAAGGCCATCAAACTCCATCCGCTCGTCTGCACGGCGTTCAACGCTGACTTCGACGGCGACCAGATGGCTGTGCACGTTCCTCTGGGAGCCGAGGCACAGGCCGAGGCGCGCGTGCTCATGCTTTCCGCCAATAACATCAAATCCCCTGCTCATGGTCGTCCTCTGACCGTGCCGACGCAGGACATGATCATCGGCGTGTATTACCTGACCGCCGCTCGCGATAACTTCCCGGGCGAGGGTCGCGCGTTCGTGAACTTCGCGGACGCTGTGAACGCGCACGACGCTCATGCCGACGTCGACCTGCAGGCCAAGATCTGGGTTCGCCTTCCGAAGGACACCCAGGTTGCCACCGCGTTCCACACCTATGAGGAGCACAAGGCTGGCACGCGCCTCGAGACGACCATCGGCCGCATCATCTTCAACAACGTCTTCCCGGACGATTACCCGTTCATGAACTACCAGATGAACAAGAAGGAAATCGGCCGCTTGGTTGAGGACGTCTGCAACCGCTACGACCTCGCCGACGTGCCGCCGATCCTCGACGGTCTGAAGGAGACGGGCTTCCATTACGCCACGCTCGCGGGCATTACCGTTTCGGTGTACGACGCGACGGTGCCGCCCAACAAGAAGGAGATTCTCGACGATGCCGAGGCCAAGGTCGACGCCATCGACGAGGATTACGAGATGGGTCTCATGAGCCCCGAAGAGCGTCACAAGCAGGTCGTCGACATCTGGACCGATGCGAACGAGAAGGTCGGCGACGCGATGTCGGCCAACTTCGACCACTACAACCCCATCTACATGATGGCCGACTCTGGTGCTCGTGGTAACATCAAGCAGATTCGTCAGCTCGCAGGCATGCGCGGCCTCATGGCCGACACGAAGGGCCAGACGATCGACATTCCGGTTAAGTCGAACTTCCGCGAGGGCCTGTCGGTGTTGGAGTACTTCATCTCCACGCACGGTACTCGAAAGGGCATGGCCGACACGGCGCTTCGTACCGCTGACTCCGGCTACCTCACGCGTCGTCTCGTTGACGTCGCGCAGGAGGTCATCGTCCGCGAGATCGACTGCGGCACCGCCGAGGGCGTTCCCTACCCGCTGTACAACGAGAAGGGCGAGCTCGACGAGAACCTCATCGGTCGTTGCCTGCTCGAGTCCGCTGTGGGCACCGACGGCACGGTGGTCCTCGAGGGCGACAACTACATCTCCTCCATGGATCAGCTGGCCGAGATGGCCGCTGCGGGTATCGAGGAAGTGACCATCCGCACGGTCATGACCTGCCATGCCGAGCACGGTGTTTGCCAGAAGTGCTATGGCTGGGACCTCGCGACGGCGCGCCCGGTCAACATCGGTACCGCAGTCGGCATCATCGCAGCTCAGTCCATCGGCGAGCCGGGCACGCAGCTTACGATGCGTACCTTCCACGCCGGCGGCGTCGCGGGCGAGGACATCACGCAGGGCCTCCCGCGTGTTCAGGAACTTTTCGAGGCGCGCAAGCCGAAGGGCCAGGCCGTCCTCGCCGAGATCTCCGGCACGCTGCAGGTTTCCGGCGACAAGTCGTCCAAGACGCTCACGATCCACGACCAGGAAGGCAACTACCGCGAGTACGTCGTTTCCGCTCGCGCGACGCTGTTCCCCGGCGTGGAAGACGGCGGCGAGGTCAAGGTTGGCCAGCAGCTCACCAAGGGTTCGGTGAACCCGCACGACTTGCTGCGCCTGACCGACCCCAACACGACGCTTCGCTACATTGTTGCCCAGGTCCAGGGCGTGTACGTGTCCCAGGGCGTAGACATCAACGACAAGCACATCGAGGTCATCGCGCGCCAGATGCTGCGCAAGGTGGCCGTGCTCGACGCGGGCGATTCCGAGTTCCTCCCGGGCCGCCAGGTCAACCGCTACGAGTTCGAGAACGAGGCGAACGCTCTGATCGCCGAGGGCAAGAACCCGCCGGTCGGCCAGCCGCTGCTTTTGGGTATAACCAAGGCTTCGCTCGCCACCGACTCGTTCCTGTCGGCTGCATCGTTCCAGGAGACCACCAAGGTTCTCACCGATGCCGCCATCGAGGGCAAGACCGACCACTTGGTCGGCCTGAAGGAGAACGTCATCATCGGCAAGCCGATTCCCGCTGGCACCGGCCTTAAGCGCTACCGCGAGGTGGGCCTTACCTACAAGGGCCGCCCGACGGGCAAGGTTATCGGCGATACGCTGCCAGACACCGCTCCCGACGCGTTGCGCGAGGTGGAAGAGCTTCTGCCGCAGCCGCAGGATTGGTCGCTCGACGGCGATGGCTACCTCAACTCCATGGGGTCGAGCTACGGCAACTACTACTCGGGCCTGTCGCTCGGGCATCGCGGTCCGCAGCTTTCCGACGAGGATGCGCGCCTGTACATCTTCGACGACCTGGGCGTTTCGCAGCGTTGGGCCAACAAGTTCAGCGAGGCGGGCATCGAGACGGTCGCCGATCTGGTGGGCCACACCGAGGAGGATCTCCTTCGCATCGAGGGCATCGGCGTGAAGGCGATCGAGGAGCTCAAGGAGGGCCTGAAGGAGCACGACCTGCTCTATGTCATCGAGGACGACCTTTCCGCATCCTCCGACGACATGAGCCAGCTGCTCGATATGGTCTTCAGCCCCGACGACAACATCCTCATCGGCGGCGACGAGCCGGCGACGTTCAACACGGAAGGCGAGGACATGCTCGGCGAGGCGCTGCCTCCGCGCAGCTACCATCGCAACCTCGAGGAGCTCGACGAGCTGCTCGGGTCGGTCGGCAACTTCGGCTTCAGCTTGAAGCATGCCGATGACGAGGATGATTCCGAAGATTCCGACGATTCCGACAAGGACGAGGAATAATCACTCCGCCGCCCCCCACGGGCGGCGGATCCACTTGACGCTGTGAGGCCCTGAGGCACTCAGCTTTGCCCCTGCGCATCGCGGCGCGTACCTTCCAAGTACGCAAGCGTGCGCACGGGCGATCCTGGGTACCTCGGGGCCTCTCGTCATTTTCCCGTGCAGGACAAGGAAGCCTTGCGGATAGGGGGATTGTCCCCCTCGCAATCCGAATGAGGTGCCAGGTCAAGGAAAGGCGCATATGTCTGAGAAAACGTATGTTCCCGAAGGCGAGGTTGCCCCGCCTTCGCAGATCGCAACCACAATCGAGGCGCTCGCTGCGACGATTCGCGCTCGCTGGGATGCGGGCGAGGAAAGCTACACGCACCAGCTTCTCTATGGACCGGCCGACAAGCCGCTCAAGAAGGTGATGGAAGAGGCAGGTGAAGTGGGACTCGCAGCCAAGGACGTCGAGTCGGAGCTCGTGATGTTGAGGGCTATGGAGCACCACGCGCATGGCCATGAAGCGCTGGTCGCCTCCGCGGGCGAGCGCGTTGATGCGTGCACCGACCACCTGCGCTATGAGGCGGCCGACGTGGTGTATCATCTTCTTGTTGTGCTCGAGCGTTATGGCATCGACTTGGATGAGTTCGCCGCCGAGCTCAACGAGCGCATGACCGACGAAGAGCGACCTTCGGGGGCGGTTCGCCTCAAGCAAGGCCACGTTAAAAGGGGTAAGTAGCCTATGGCACGTCTATTTGGAACCGATGGTGTCCGCGGAGTCGCGAACACTGAGCTCACCTGCGAGCTTGCCTATCGCTTGGGACAGGCTGCGGCCGTGTTCCTCGGCAAGAACATCGTGGTCGGCAAGGACACCCGCCTGTCGGGCGACATGCTGGAATCGGCGCTTGCTGCCGGCATCATGAGCGCGGGGGGGACCGAGCTTTCGGTGGGGATTATCCCTACTCCTGCGGTTGCGCTGCTCGTGCGCGAGCTGCACGCCGACGGCGGTGCGGTGATCTCCGCTTCGCATAACCCGCCGGAGTACAACGGCATCAAGCTCTTCGACGCCGAGGGCTACAAGCTTCCCGACGAGGTGGAAGATAAGATCGAGGAGTTCATCAAGCAGGGCGGCCTCGAGGGTGCTGCTGCTCGAGCCGAGGAGGGCGCGGAGGGCGAGGACGCCGCCGCGATGCTTCCCGGCGACGAGGTGGGCGTTGCCCTTCCTGTTGACGAGGCCTGTGAAATCTACATCGAGCATGCGGTTCAGAGCGTGCGCGCGCAGGGCATCGACTTCTCGGGTATGCGCATCGCGCTCGACACGGGGCACGGCGCCTCGTCGCTCACAAGTGCTGAGGCCTTTCGCCGCTTGGGAGCGGAGGTCATCGCCATCAACGAGGACTTCGACGGCACCGACATCAACGTGAACTGCGGTTCTACCCATCTCGAACCGCTTGCCCAGCTCATGCGCGAAAGCGGTGCGGACGTCGGCGTGGCGCACGACGGCGATGCTGACCGAGTGATGCTTATGACGCCCGACGGCACCGAGATCGACGGTGACATGGTCGAGGCCGTATGCGCGCTCGATATGAAGCGCCGCCGATGCCTGCCCGAGGACACCGTCGTGTCCACCGTGATGTGCAACCTCGGGTTCGTCCACGCGATGCGCGACAACGGCATCACTGTCGTGCAGACGAAGGTGGGCGACCGCTATGTTCTCGAGGAGATGCGCGCGAAGGGCTACGCCATCGGCGGAGAGCAATCGGGCCACATGATCCTGCTTGAGCACAACTCCACGGGCGACGGCCTTATGACGGCTTGCCAGTTCCTCGCGGCGGTGAAGCGGGCGGATATGCCGGTGGCTGATGTCGTTTCCATCATGAAGAAGTTCCCACAGACGCTTATCAACGTGCGGGTGCGCGACAAGCATGCGGTGGAAGGCAACGAGGCCATCGCCGCTGCCGTCGCGAAGGCCGAAGAAGCGCTTGGCGATTCGGGCCGCGTGCTGCTGCGCCCGAGCGGCACGGAGCCCGTGGTTCGCGTGATGGTCGAGGCGGAGGACGCGGACGCCGCGAAGGCCCATGCCGAGGCGATTGCCGCTGTCGTTGAGGCCGAAATCTAGAAGATATCGCACATCGCCCCTGTTCATCGGGGGCGATTTCTTTCCTGGTGCGCGAGGTGAGGGAGACCCATGGCATACGAGATCATAGTCGCGAAGTTCACCCCCGACGAGCCGGATGAGCACATCGATGCCGTGCTGCCCGACGGTGTCGTCGGCATCGGGGCGAAGGCGTTTCGCTTCAAGGGCGAGGTGCGTTCCTTGCGCGCCCCCCAAAGCCTCATCGAGGTGGGGGATGCCGCTTTCGACGGCTGCCGCAACCTCGTGCAGGTCGACTTTCCAGGCGATGTCGCTATGGTTGGAAAGCGCGCTTTCCAACACTGCACCTCGCTGCGCGAGATAACGTTCGCTGAAACGCTCGGCTGCATCGATGACGCTACGTTCCAGGGAGCAACCTCGCTTTCCCGCATCGTGGCGCCTGGGGTGACCGAGATCAACCGCTATGCCTTTCAGCGTTGCACCTCGCTTGTTGACGTGCAGTTTGGTGCCCTGAAGACAATCGGCCGACGCGCGTTTGCAAGCTGCACCGAACTTGAGCGGATCGAACTGCCCGGCACGTTGAAGGTGATTGGGGAGGAGGCCTTCTCGGGATGCCAAGCCCTTCGCGAGGTCGTGATTCCCGAGAGCGTGGAGGAAATCGAGCCGCGGGCGTTTCGCGGATGCACCAGCCTCGATGCGGCCTCGATTCCCGAGAGCATTGTGCAGCGTTTTCCCGAGTCGTTCACGCAGGAAGTGGCGGCCAGGGCGGGCGTCGTGTTGAAGACCGAGCGCACGCGGCTTTCGGCGGCGTTTCAGGAAGCGCACGAGACGGACCGGGCGGAGCTCATGGCCGATGGCAAGCGCCTGTGCGCCGAAGAGGACGAGCTACGCAAGCAGCTCGCTGGCCTGGGCATGTTCGCGCGTGCGGAGAAAGATCGGATTCAGGCGCGGCTCGACGAGCTGGAAGGCCAGCTTGCGGAGGTGCGCGATTTGATTGACGCGCTCGACAACCCGACCGACGAGGAGCTGCTCGCGATGCTCTAGCGCGCAGGGGAGGCGCGCGGCCCTCGGGGTGCGTGCGCGCCCACACGCCCCGAGCCGTCGCTCGCGAGTCCGGTGTTCGAGATCGCCCGTGTCCGCTAGCCCGGCGTGCGGGTGCTCGGACGCGATGGCCTGCGCGGGTTCGCGGGATGCTGCTCTTGTGCCCCTAAACCTTTCTTTCTCGAAATCGATTCATCGTGGACAAAAAAGGCCGATATGTGAGGAGTAGTATAAGGCAAACTTCCTTTCGATAATTCGGACCTGGGAAAACGCTGACATAAGCGCGAGCGAGCAATCGCTACCGACCTCGAGGACTCACATATCGGCATTATTTGTCCCCCGCACCTCGTTTTTCGAAAAGAAGGGTGGCCGGCGGTTCCGGCGATGACCCTTGATGCACCACAAATCGGGACGCGATTAAAGAAGGGTGGTCGGTGGTCGCCCCGTAAACGGCGAAGTCTTCTACTATGAGGTTGGAGGCATGTCGCTCGAGGCCGAGTCTTTCGATGGGAAGATCGAGGGATGACTAAAATGGGAACAGGCAGGTATGGGCCACCCTTGAGGCCCTGCGCGAATACGAAAGGGGCCATGGTATCAAATGGGAAAAGCTCTAGACTATGGCTCGTTCGGAGTTGATGATAGACCCGACCGTCTTTCGAACGTTTCAGACGAGGTTCTTGCTGCTATCGATGAAGAAGAACGTAAAAACCCGCCCGCGACGTGGAAAGAAGCATGGGAGCGCAGCATTGACTGGGAGATTGAAAACGGCGTAAGGCAGTTGTAGGAGCCAGATAAGCTGGCTTATAGGAAAGAAAGTGTGTCCGAAGGGCGTTGACGCAGGCCAGCGCACATTTTTTGTTGCACCATTCAGCAAGAAGGCCCGCTTAGACGGGCCTTCTTGCATGCTATGATACGCCCGCGGCAATAGGGCGAGATGTTTACTTCCTCCTGTTGGAGAAGCGAATGGCTGCGGCAAGTGCGCGCACGAGCAGGCTTGGCTTGTGCGGCGGTTGCTCGATGTGGGGCAAGATCGCCGTGGTCGTCACTTCCTCGGCGGGCTCGATGGCATCGGGCTCGAGCGCTGGCTCGCTGGTGCCGGTCGCGTCAGCGGAAGGGGAGCCGTTAGCCGCGTCAGCGGGAACGGCACTGTTCGTTGCGCTCATCGCCTCTGGAGAAACTGTGGCAGCCTCCGAGGTCGCGGGAGTTGCCGTGCCCGCACTCGGTGCCACGTTCGTCGCGCCTTCGACCGCCTCGCGCTTCTCTACCTCGCGCTCGACTTCCACCTCGGTGCTCATGCGCGCCTTAAGCCGCGCCTCGTCCATGAAATGCGCCTGCGAGTCGAATCGAATCGTCTTGCCCTCGGGGCTGACCTGCGCGAAGAACCCAAGCGGCGTGTAACGGCGGTTGGGAAGCAGCTCGCGCAGCTTCGCCGTGTCGGAAAGCGAGACATCGATGTAGGACAAAATGCGGTCGCGCAGCTTCTCGTCGAGCACGGGCCAGGCGATTTCCACGCGCTTATCCATGTTGCGAGTCATGAGGTCGGCGCTCGCCAGGTAGACCTTCATGTTCGCGCGCGGGCCGAACCCGTAGATGCGGCTATGCTCGAGCATGCGTCCCACGATCGAGACGACGCGCACGTTCTCGGTGTAGCCTTCCACGCCTGGGACCAGACACGATATGCCGCGAACGAGCATGACGGTCTTCACGCCCGCCTGCGATGCCTCCGCGATCTTGTCGATGATCTCTTTGTCGGTGACCGAGTTCGTCTTGAAGAACAGCCCGCACGGCTCGCCTCGCCGCGCAAGCTCGATCTGGTGGTCGATGTTCTTCAGGATGAGCGGTTTCACTTGCAAGGGCGCTACCCACAGCACATCGTAGTTGTCCGACACGTTCTCAAGCGCCATGTTGCGGAAGAACTCCGTCGCATCGCGGCCGATTGTGGGGCTCGTCGTGATGAGCGACAGGTCGGTGTAGAGCTTGGCCGTCTTCTCGTTATAATTGCCCGTGCCGAGCTGCGTGATGTGCTGGATACCGTCGTCGGTCTGGCGGGTGATGCAGCAGATTTTGCTGTGCACCTTATAATCGCGGAAGCCGTAGATGACGTTGCATCCGGCCTGCTCGAAGCGCTGCGACCATTCGATATTGTTGCTCTCGTCGAAGCGCGCGCGCAGCTCGAACAACGCGGTGACCTCCTTGCCGTTCTCGGCGGCGTCGATGAGCGCTTCGGCGAGGTGCGACTGGCTTGCCAGGCGGTAGAGCGTGATCTTGATCGAGATGACGTGCGGGTCGCGCGACGCCTCGCGTAAAAGCTGCACGAATGGGTCCATGCTCTCGTAAGGGTAGGAAAGCAGCACGTCGCCGCCTGTCGTCACCTGCTCCATGATGGGGCGTTTGCGGTCGAGGCACGCCGGCCACTGCGGCGTGAACGGCGGATATATAAGCGCCGCGCACTGTTTTTCGGAAAGATGCGATGCCAAACCCCAGGTGAAGCTCAAATCGAGCGGTACCGACGTCGTGAACACCTGATGCTTCTTCAAGTTCAGACGATCGAGCAGCAGCGGCTCGAGGGTATCGGAGAGCTCGCGCTCGCTCTCGAGGCGCACCGGGGCTAAGCGCGCGCGCTTCTTCAGGATGCGCTTCATGTGCTCGCGATAGTCCTCGTCGTTCTCGTCGGTGGACTCCGTCGCGTCGATGTCGGCGTTGCGTGTGACGCAGATGACGTTGGTGTGCTTCACGGTGTACATGGAAAACACCTGTTCGGCGACCATTTCCACCACATGCTCAAGCAGGATGAACGAAAAGCCATCGCCTGGCAGCTTCACGACGCGCGCGCACTGGCGCGGCAGGGGGATGAGCCCGAGCATGGTTCCCTCGGCGCCGACGTTTTGCGAAAGGGAGGCGTTCTTTGTGGATTCTTTCGCCGGTTTCCCCTTGCTTTTCTTGCCTTTCTTTCCCTTCTTCTTGTGCTCGCTTTTTGCCTGGTCTTGGGCGTTGTCGGCTTCTTCGTCGAGACGCACGACGATGTAGAGCGCGCCGTTTTCCAGATGCGGGAAGGGGTGGCGGGCATTGATGATCTGCGGGGAGAGGAACGGTGTCACGTTGGCTTCGGCGTATTCTGCCAGGTAGGAGCGCTGCTCATCGGTGAGCTCGTCGGGACGAACATGCGTGACTCCGACCTTGTTCAACAGCAGGCGAACCTGCTCGAAGGTGCGTTCGTAGGCAGGGTAGAGCTCGTGGCAGCGTAGGTAGATAGCGCGAAGCTGCTCGGAGGGCGTCATGTTGGACTTGGAATCGACAATGTGCTTCTTCACGAGCGATAAGTCGGTCAGGCTGCCAACGCGCACCATGAAGAATTCCTGCAGGTTGCTCCAGAAGATGGAGATGAAGTTCAGACGCTGCAGAAGAGGGACCGACTCGTCGGCGCCCTGTTCGAGTACGCGCTCGTTGAAGTCGAGCCATGACAGCTCGCGGTTCTGCAGATAGGGTGCAGGGTTGCCTGCTGCAGGAATGACCTGGTCTGATGAAGTGGGATTGTCGTTGGCCATGCAGAACCTCCTTGATGTGCATGATGACACGTTCTTGGCACTGCCCTTCATGATAACGCGCCGTGGAACGATGAGCCGAAAGCGTTACTGAGCCTTTACCCTCGAGCAAGGTGCATTGCCAAGCATGCGCTCGATGAGATAGCCTTCGCGCACGCCGCGCTTGCATATTTCCAGCTTGCGGGCATCGAGCTTTTGCATGAGCGTGCTGAGGATGACGCAACCGGGCCCGACCGTGTGGATGCGCTCGGGAACGGCGCGCGCTGCAAGGTGGGCGAATTTCGACGGGTTGTTCTCCAGAAGATCGAGCAGTGCATCGAAGTGCTCGGGCGTGAGGGTTTTCGGCCGGCAGGGCTCGCCGGTCATCTGGGCATAGAGCTTTGCGGCGGCACGAGCGCTTCCCCCGACGCCGTAGAGCGTCTCAGCGCGATATTTTCGCAGATCAACGGGAGTTTCCGCGACGCGTTCGAGGAACGCGCGCTGGATTGCTTCGACCTCGTCTGCCTGGGGCATGACGAACTCCACGTATCCCGCGTAGGAGGAGAGCGATCCTTGCCCGATGCTCACGTCGTCGAAGTCGCGCCCTTCCTCGACGCGGATGAGTTCGGTTGACCCGCCGCCCAAATCGACCACGGTGCCCTTCTCGATCGTGCGATCGCATGAGGCCCCCGCGAAGCTGAGGTGTGCCTCGTCACGGGCGGAAAGCAGGTTCATGGGAGCTCCGATGGCCTCCTCGATTGCGCGGATGGCCTTGCGGGAGTTCGTGCAGTTGCGCAGCACGGCGGTTGCGAAGATGTCGGTGCGCACGCAGTTGAAGTAGCGCGCTCGTTTCAGGTGCCCGGAGAGCACGTCGACAGCACGGGCGATGCCCTCCTGGGTGAATTCGCCCGCTTCGACATAGGCCGAAAGCCCCGCCATTACCTTGTCGTTGATGATGCTTCGGAAGTCTTTGCAGGTGATGGGCTTCTTTTTGCTTATGCCGTCCTTCACGTCGAAGATGACGAGGCGCACTGAGTTCGACCCCAGGTCGATTACGCCGTAGTTTGCCATAGTACTTTCCATTTCCCGTTAAGCTCGTTTCTTCCATCCTAACGTAGCGTCTCAGGCAATGGGGAAATCTTTACGCGTCCTTTACGCTCGCTCTGATTAGGCTCCGTATTCGGGGCGGGCCAATGGTTGGTTCGCGCGAGCGGCGTATCGGCCGTCTGCCCCGCAAGGTCGAAGTGAGCTGTGACACCATGCGGTGATTGTGGGAAAATACGCAGCGAGAAAAGATAACGATGCATGTTTAGAGGTAGATTTCCATGTCAGCTCAGTTCAACATTCGCCGTGCGTCTAGTCGCATGGTATCGGTGCTCCAGCGTGAACTTGACCTGCCCCGTTTCGTCGCGGCAACGCTTGTCGGTCGCGGAATCGACACCCCGAAGGCGGCGCGCGCGTTCCTGTTTCCCTCGTTCAAGCACGATTGGCTCGACCCCTACCTGATTCCCGGGCTCGGCGACGTCGTCGACGCGCTCGAGGACGCCGTGCGGAAGGGCCATCGCATCCTCGTGTTCGGCGACTTCGACCTCGATGGCATATCCGCGACGACGGTGCTCACCCGTGGCCTGCGGGAACTTGGGGCGGACGCAGTGCCGTTCATCCCGAAGCGCTTCGAGGAGGGCTACGGCATCACTGCCGTGGCACTCGAGCGCGTGAAGACCTACGGCCCCGATTTCCTCGTGACGGTCGACTGCGGTATCGCCTGCAAGGCCGAGGTGAAGCTCGTGCAGGCGGCCGGAATCGACGTCGCGATCACCGACCACCACGAGCCCACGAACCTGGTTCCCGAGGGCGTGCCCGTCGCCGACCCGAAGATCGACGCCACGTGCCCAAGCTGCGTGCTCGCCGGTGCGGGCGTGGCGCTGAAGCTTGTGCAGGCGCTTGGCGCTCGCTTCGGCAAGCCCTACCTTTGGCGCGATTTCGTTGACTTTGCGACACTTGGCACGGTGGCCGACCTCATGCCGATGCTCGGCGAGAACCGCCCGCTCGTGATCGAGGGCATCAAGATGATGAACAAGGCTCCGCGCCCGTGCATCGCTGCGCTGCTCGAAACATCGGGGGCGGTTGGCAAGCCTCTCACCAGCACAAACCTCAGCTTCTCGCTCATTCCGCGCCTCAATGCTGCAGGGCGCATGGGCAACGCCGACCTGGCGCTCAACCTGCTCATGTCCGATGACTTCGACGAGGCGTATCGCTTGGCGACCGAGCTTGAGGGGCTCAACGACCAGCGCCGCGCGATCGAGGCCGAGCTCTCCGAGATCGCGAAGGTGCAGGCCGCGGAAATCTACCACGGTCAGCGCGCTCTCGTCGTTGCGGGCGAGGGGTGGCACGAGGGCGTGAAGGGCATCGTGGCAAGCCGCCTGGTCGGCATCTACGGCGTGCCGTGCATCCTTTTGACCATCGACGGCGACGAGGCGCGCGGCTCAGGCCGAAGCGTCGGACGCGTGAACCTGTTCGCCGCGGTCGAATCGGCGTCTGACCTGCTTGTTCGCTTCGGTGGACACGAAGCGGCGGTGGGCATCACGCTCAAGACCAAGGACATTCCCGCGTTTACGAAGGCGCTCTGCGACTACCTTGACAAGCTGCCCGAGGACGACTTCCACCCGCTCATCGAGATTGACACGTGCATCAACCTCGATGAGCTCACGCTCGAAACGGTGGGCGCGCTGAAGCAGGTCGCCCCCTTCGGCCAGGAGAACCCGACGCCGTGCTTCCTCGCGCGCGACGTGCTGCTCACTCATTGCCGCGCCGTCGGCGCCGAGAAGAACCATTTCTCGTGCACGCTCACGAACGGTCGCTCGTCGATTTCGGGAATCATGTTCCATTGCACCGACATCGACATGCTCATGGCAACCGACAGCGTGGTGAACGCGGCGTTCCAGGTGGAGATCGACACTTGGCGCGGGCGCAAGTCGGTGAAGGCGATGCTGCAGTCCGTTACGCCTGCTCGCACGTGCCCTGCGCTCGAGGCGTGCCTCGAGCCGGAGAACCTGTCGTTCGCGGCCGACCTGTACGCCACGAGCGATGCGGAGCTTTGCGAGGATTGCTGCGAGAGCCCCGAGGACATCGAGGCCTACGAGGCGGAGCGCGAGAAGAACCGCGCGCTATGGGAACAGAAGGCGCAAAGCGACCCCGACGCGCTCGAGGACGCGGTGGTGCGGGCGATCATCGGCGACCGCGAGCTGCACAAATCGCAGCGTGTGGTGCTCTCGAGCCTTCGTGCTGGGAACTCCGTGCTCGCCGTCATGGCGACGGGGCGCGGCAAGTCGCTCACCTTCCAGGTTCATGCGGCATGCGAAGCGCTCGCGCACCATACGGCGAGCCTGTTCGTCTACCCGCTGCGTGCGCTTATCGCTGACCAGTCATTTCACATCAACGAAGCGCTCGCGCCCTTCGGGATCAACGCGTGCACGCTCACGGGGGAAAGCGCGCCCGACGAGCGCCGCCAAGCCTTCGCGGGCCTGGCGGACGGCTCGGTCGACATCGTGCTCACGACGCCGGAGTTCCTTGTGTGCCACGCCCCCGAGTTCGCGGCTACCGGCCGTATCGGCTTCGTCGTGGTTGACGAGGCTCATCACATCGGCCTTTCGCGCGCGGGCCATCGCCCCGCATATGCGCAGCTCGGAAGCGCTATCGCGCAGATGGGCAACCCGGTTGTGCTCGCGCTTACGGCAACTTCGGACGAGGCTGTCACCAGTGATATCGACCGTGTGCTCCCCGTGGCGGGGCACGTGGTGGACGACACCATGCGCACGAACCTCCACGTGGTCGACCAGCGCAACCTGCGCAATCGCGGCGACTACCTGGCGACGCTCGTCGCGCAAGGCGAGAAGAGCGTCATCTATGTGTCCTCGCGCGAGCAGTCGGTGGCGCTCGCCCGCAACCTGCGCAAACGCGTGCCTCAGATGGCGCCGCTCATCGGCTTCTACAACGCGGGTCTTTCGCGCGCCGAGCGCACGCGTGTCGAGGAGCTGTTCCGCACGGGCGCGATCGCGGTGCTCGTGGCCACGTCGGCGTTCGGCGAGGGCGTGGACATTCCCGACATCCGCAACGTCGTGCTCTTCCAGCTGCCGTACAACGAGATCGAGTTCAACCAGATGAGCGGCCGTGCGGGGCGCGACGGCAAGGACGCGCGCGTGCATCTGCTGTTCGGGCGCTCGGACGTGAAGCACAACGACCGCGTCTTGCAGGACATGACGCCCGATCACGATGTGCTTGCTGAGGTGTACCGCACGCTTCGTACGTGGCAGCGCAAGACGCCCGGCGAGTTCTTCGAGATGGCCGATGGCGAACTCGCGCATATCGTGAGCGGTGCGGGCTGCGAGATCACGGCGGCGTCGGCGGCGTGCGGCATTGCGGTCTTCCGCGAACTGGGGCTTATCGAGACGCATGTGGCCTACGCATCGGGCGAGGGCGCGCGCATGGTGCGCGTGAAGGAAGGCGCCGGGCGCGTGGAGCTGACCGACAGCGTGCGCTATCGCGAGGGATTAGGCGAGCGCGACATCTTCAAGGGCTTCTACGAGTGGGTGATCGACTGCGATTGCGCGCGCCTCGAGCAGCGCGTGTCCGGCCCCATCACCCCGCAGATGAAGCCGCTGCATCTGAAGTAAAGGGAACAATCAAAAAGGGAAAACAGCCGTATTACCAGGTGTTTTACGACTTCCTATCCTGCCGCACATTGACGCTTCGGCATGTCTCCACGTATTATTATGTCAGTTTGAGGACAATGCGATACTCGCATCGAGAACGAAACGTCGGTCGGCCTTGCATAAGGCTGGCAGCTGCCTAAGACAAAGGAAACCAGCTATATGAAGTCAATACCCTAAACGAAGTTTTCGAAGTTTATA
>OKRW01002176.1_pt1 | contig 14743 bp, 12 predicted proteins | sample 1601151 | NCBI WGS metagenome assembly OKRW01 (sample SAMEA3541471, study PRJEB24748) | human gut metagenome | biome: human gut; feature: human-associated habitat; material: faeces | place: China | collected 2012 | reverse complement strand
AACAGACTCATGTGACACAGCCGACGATCTACACTGTAAGCATGGCAGCCTATAAAGCGCTGCTGGCAGAACTGGAAAAGAACGGTCTTTCCGACAAGCTGGAGATCGATGCAGTAGCTGGATTCAGCCTGGGAGAATACTCTGCACTGACGGCTGCAGGGGTGATACCGAAGATCAGCGAAGGCGTAGAGATCGTGGCACAGAGAGGAACTCTGATGCAGGAGGCTGGACGTGATGAAGACGGCAACGCCAAGGGGACCATGGCGGCAGCACTGGGTAAAAGGGAAAAGATCCTGGATCTGGTGGAGCAGGCAAGAGAAGACGGTATCCTGGAAGGCGTAAACTTCAACTCTCCGAAGCAGACTGTCGTAGCCGGAGACAAGGCAGCTGTAGCACGCTTTGCAGAACTGGCGAAAGAAAACAGGATCAAAGCGATCCCCCTCAGCGTCAGCACGGCATTTCACAGCCCTATGATGATCCCGGCTGCAGAAAAGCTGAAGGACGTATTGCGTCAGGCAGAACTGAAAATGCCGGAAATCACCGTATATGCCGACGTGACTGCTGACGACATCATGAAAGATTACGATGGCGGAGATCTGAAGGACTATCTGGTGGAAATCATGGCGAAACAGGCTATGAGCCCGGTTTACTGGGAGGAGATCATCAGAAGATTCGAGGCAGACGGCGTAAAAGCTATCATTGAAGTAGGTCCGGGAACGACTCTTTCCGGATTGACGAAAAAAACGTGTAAGGAAATCGCTGCGCTCAACGTGGAGAACGTGGAAACTTTGCAGGAAACTATCGCGCAGTTGAAAGAACTGGTTTAAGAAAGAGAAGGTAGAGATATGTTACAGGGAAAAACAGCGGTCATTACAGGTGGAGTAAGAGGAATCGGCAAGTGCATCGCAGAGACGTTCTGTAAGAATGGCGCCAATGTGATCATCTGTGATATCAGCAGCCCGGAAGCAGCAGCTAAGACGGAAGAAGAATTAAAAGCATATGGCACGAAAGTGCGGATGTACAACGGCGATATCACTGATCCGCAGACAGCGGAAAACATCGCTCAGATCATCAAGGACGAGTTCGATAAGAAAGTGGATATCCTTGTAAACAATGCAGGGATCACCAATGACAAGCTGATGATCAAGATGAAGCCGGAAGAATTCACGAAAGTGATCGATGTAAACCTCAATGGTGCATTCTATATGACGAAAGCTATTTCTGCGCTGATGATCAAACAGAGAAGCGGATCCATCATCAGCATGTCTTCCGTATCAGGCCTTAAGGGAAATCCGGCACAGGTCAACTACAGTGCGTCCAAGGCAGGTCTGGTAGGTATGACTCTTTCCGCTGCGAAGGAACTGGGCAGAAGAGGTATCCGTGTAAACGGCATTGCGCCGGGATTCGTAGAAACGGATATGACAGCCGTTCTGACTGATGAACAGAAGAGCCATGCAGCTCAGAATATCAGCATGCAGAGACTGGGACAGCCGCAGGATATCGCCAATACAGCACTGTATCTGGCATCTGATCTCAGCACATATGTAACAGGACAGATCATTGCCGTAGACGGCGGACTGATCATGTAAAAATTGATCGTTTAAGAGATGAGAGAGACAAAAACGAGTATTTGGGGAGGAAAAAATCAAATGGAAAAGAGAGTAGTTGTGACCGGGATCGGCGTGGTATCTCCGGTTGGAAATAATGTGGACGCCATGTGGGAGTCTATCAAGGCTGGAAAGCACGGCATCGCGGAGATCACCAGATTCGATCTGGAAGGTCACAAGGTGACGCTGGCGGCAGAAGTCAAGGATTTCGATTTTGGCGACAAGAGAGCTGCCAGGAGACTGGATATCGCAGACCAGTATGCGCTGGCAGCTGCCAGGGAAGCTGTTGAAGACAGTGGGATCGTCAGCGGCGAAAACGTGGATCCGGATCGTTTCGGCATATACGGAGGCACGGGTATCGGCGGCATCTCCACTATGGAACATGAAGTAGAAAAGTGCGTGAAGAAGGGCAATCTGGCCAGAGCATCCGCACTGCTGGTCCCGATGATGATGCCTAATGCCATCGCAGGGAATATCTCCATGGAATTCAATGCGAAAGGCGCCAGCTTCGGTATCGTTTCTGCATGTGCAGCAGGTACGCACAATATAGGAGAAGCTTACAGAAATATCAAGCATGGATATAACGACGTTGTTATGGCAGGCGGTGCAGAATCCGTTCTGGCTCCGGTATCCTTTTCCGGCTTTGCCAATATGACAGCCATGAACACGACGACAGATCCGGACAGAGCTTCCATCCCGTTCGACGTGGAACGAAGCGGATTCATCCTGGGCGAGGGCGCAGGATTCCTGATCCTGGAAGAGCTGGAACACGCTAAAAACAGAGGTGCTAAGATCTACGGTGAAATCGTAGGATACGGTGCCACCTCCGATGCATATCACATCACGTCGCCGGATCCGGAGGGTGAAGGTGCTGCAAAGGCCATTCACATGGCCATCGAGGATGCCGGTATCACGCCGGACGATATCGATTACATCAATGCACACGGCACAGGCACGCCGTACAACGATGCCTTTGAAACGATCGCTATCAAGAAAGTGTTCGGAGATGACACCAAGGTTCCGGTAAGTTCCACAAAGAGCATGACAGGTCACCTGCTGGGCGCAGCCGGCGGTCTGGAAGCTGTGATTTGCGCAAAGGTACTGACCGAGGGATTCATCCCGCCGACAGTAGGTCTTCAGAAGCCGGATCCGGAACTGGATCTGGACTATGTACCGAATGAGGGAAGAGAAGCAGACGTGAAATATGTTCTGTCCAACTCCCTGGGATTCGGCGGACACAACGGAACGCTGATCATGAAGAAATACGAAGACTAGTAACAGATTTGCAGGCAGACCGCGGGCTTGCGCTGCGGTCTGCTTTTATAGATAAGAGAAGGAGAACAACATCATGCTGATGAACAGAGAACAGATCAAGGAAGTGCTCCCTCACAGAGAGCCGTTCCTTCTGGTAGATGAAGTGGAAGAAATGGAAGTGGGCAAGTCCATCGTGGCAAAAAAATATGTGACGGAAGACGAATATTATTTCCAGGGGCACTTTCCGGGAAGACCGATCATGCCAGGCGTGCTGATCGTGGAATCCCTGGCGCAGGCCGGCGGGATCACCGTGCTTTCTCTTCCGGAAAACAAAGGCAAGCTGGCTGTCTTCGCATCCATCAAGAATGCCAGGTTCAAGAGACAGGTGGTTCCGGGAGACGTTCTGACTTTGAAAGTGACGATGGAACGTCTGCGTAAAACGGCAGGAACAGGCCTGGCGGAAGCTTATGTAGGGGATGAACTGGCATGCAAGTGCGAGATTATGTTCGCCTTTGATTAGGAGTCTGATTTCGTGGATAAAGATCTCAATAAGATACATGCCTTGATGAGACAGCTTTTCGGTCTTGTTCATCGACTGGAGGATGAAGCGATCAAAGCTTCTGAGTTCAGCGATCTTTCCAGAGCGGAGATCAGTGCCATCATGGCCATCGGGACAGGACGTCCTAAGACCATGACTCACGTGGCCAACATTTTAGAAATCAATGTCAGTACGCTGACCACTACCATCAATAAGCTGGTGAAAAAGGGGTACGTCGAGCGCCTGCGGGACGATAAAGATCGGCGTATAGTCAAGATCGGGCTTAGTGAAAAAGGTATTGCAGCAGCAACGGAGCGGGATTCCTTCATGGGAGAACTGCTTCGTGGTGCTGTGGAGCAGGTGGAGCCTGACAAATTACGATATTTTATATCGGCTATAGACAATATCAACCAGTATTTCATGGCGAAAAGCAGTATGTCTTATCTGAAAACCACGCCTTTCGCGCTGGAACCTCTGCAGCTGGGAAAGAGAGACCTTCCCGTCCCTATCGTGCAGGCCGGCATGAGTCTGGGCATCGCAGGTCCGAAGCTGGCATCTGCAGTGGCAGAAGAAGGCGGACTGGGACTGATCGGCGCGTCGGATATCGGCTGGCAGAGAGAGGACTTCGCCCGGGATCGCATGGAAGCCAATGTGAAAGCTTTGCAGGAGAAAGTGGCAGAAGCACTGAAGCGAAGAAAGAAACGTTCCGGCAAGGGTCTGATCGGCGTCAGCGTGCTGTGGGGAAATCCTGCGGCGCGTGAATACGTGAAGGCTGCTGCAAAGAGCGGCGCAGAGGTTATCGTGGCCAGCGGACTGCCGACAGATCTGCCCAAGTATTGTACGGATAAAAATATCGCACTGATCCCGGTGGTATCCTCGCGCAGAGGCGCGGCTGCGATCGTGCGCAACTGGACGCAGAAATACAACCGGGTCCCGGATGCCTTTATTTTGCAGGGCCCTTTTGCTGCAGGACTTCTTGGATTCAAGGAGGAGCAGCTGGACCGGGCAGAGCAGGAATGGGGCAGGATCATCTCGGATGTCAAATCAGAGGCGTCCAAGCTGGAGAATTGTCCGCTGCTGGTGGGCGGAGGCATCTACCGCAGGGAAGATGCGGAATTCGTTTACAAATACGGCGCTGACGGGATCCTGATGGGGACAAGGTTCGTCGTAACGGAAGAATGCGATGCTCCCGACGGATACAAGCAGTTGTATTTGAACTGTCGTAAAAATGATGTTACAATAATCAGAAGCCCGATGAAAACATCGGTGCGGACGATGAGAACCGCCTTTTCAGAAAAAATCGCGGAAGATGGAGAGGATCCTTACGACCTCTTCGAGGCAGTACGGCGCAGTGTGGCAGGCGACCCGGACAGCGGGCTGGTATTCTGCAGCGAAAATGCCGGACTGGCGGATAAGATCGATACCGTAAAAGATGTTTTCCGGGAGTTTACCACGCAGAAAAAGTGAGGAAAACCGATGCTGAACATTTATTACGGCGGCGAGAATATCGAAAAAGAAAAATTTATATTTGAACACATAAAAGGCAGATCTCTGCTGCTTGTACCGGATCAATTTTCCCTGCAGGCAGAAAGAGACGCCTTTTTTTATCTTGATAAAACCGGCTTGATGGATCTGGCGGTGGTGGACTTCTCGGCACTGGGACATAAGATCCTAAAAGAGGCCGGCGGTCCGGTGCCGCCGCTTATCGATAAATACGGCAGGCATATGCTGCTGACACGGATCCTGGAGGAAAGCGACGACGCACTGAAGATCTACAAAGGCGTCCGCGGAAAGAATTCCTTTGTAGAGCGGGTCAATATGCTGATCTCGGAGATGAAGCGCTCGGAGGTGAGCGTGGACATGCTGCGGGAGGTGTCGGAATCTCTGGAAGATTCCAGTTTCCTCAAGTACAAGCTGGAGGACATCGTGACCCTGTTTTCTCTGTACGAGGAAGCCATCGCAGGCAAGTATCTGGATTCGGAGGACTATATTACATTCTACGGCGACAAGATGCTGAGCTCATCTCTGGTGGCGGCCAGCGATGTGTGGGTGTACGGGTTCGACACCTTTACGCCGAAGAATATGCTGGTGCTGGAGCGGATCCTCAAGACGGCACGCAGTCTGAACATCGTTATGACATGGGAGGATGCTGCAAAGACTCCTCCGGAGCGTTCTGCAAAGGACGATGCCGGGGATCCGTCGCAGTCCGGCGATGCTGCATGGTCCGGCGATGCGGGCTTTCTGGCAGCGGACGACCGGGAAGACCTGTTTTCTTTGACGGGTTTCGTGATCCGTAATCTGGTGAAAATGGCGGAGGATCTCAACGAAGAAGTGACGTGTCAGGCGATAACGGGATCTGGGAGGGATAACCTTTGGAGCAAGACTCTGCAGGAAATTTCAGTGCGTCCGGAAGCCCCTTTGCAGGGAAAAGACCCTCGGATCACCGCCGTTTGCACATCCAACATATACGCGGAGGCAGATCGGGCGGCGGCGTATATTCTGCAGCTGGTGCGGGAGCACGGATACCGGTTTGGTGATATTGTCGTTGTGTGCAATGATACGGGACTTCGGAGCGGTGTGATCCGCAGGACTTTTGTGCGCTGGGGGATCCCGGTGTTCATCGATCAGAAGCGAAAGGTGATCCAGCATCCGGTGGTTGGATTTGTGCTGTCGCTTTTGGACATCATCGGAAATGGCTACAGAGATAATGCTGTGATGCAGCTGATCAAATCGGGCTTTCTCGGGTTTGCTGAAGAGGAACAGGATGCACTTGAAAACTACGTGCAGCAGTTTAAGATCAGAGGAACTCTGTGGAAGAAGCCATTCTCGCGTATGGGAGATAATTATACGGCAGAAGACCTGAATCGATTCAATGAACTGCGTGAACAGGTGGTGTCTGTCATCGAGACTGCGCGGGATCGCATTGGAAAGTATAATACAGCAGGAGAAAAGATCAAGGGCCTTTATGGGTTTTTAGCGGATGATTTCATGATGGAAGATCGGATCGAAGCTATGGCGAAGGCACAGCAGGAGGCTGGTTTCCTGGATGGAGCAGCAGAGACTGCGCAGAGCTGGAATGTGATCTGTCGTATCTTCGATCAGATCGTGGAAACAGTGGGAGAAGAGCGGCTTTCGGGCAGGGCTCTGCGACAGATCGTAGAAGCGGGACTTGCCGAAATGGAGATCGGGATCGTTCCGGTAAATCCGGATAGTGTTCTGGTGGGGACCATGCAGCGAACCAGGGTCGGCAGGGTGAGAGCCCTGCTGGTGCTTGGCGCCAACGAAGGACTGCTGCCTTTGCAGAAAATAGACGAGGGACTTCTGAGCGAGCGGGAAAAGGCTGTGCTGGAAGAGATGGATCTGCAGTTTTCCAGGACGGATGATATGGTGAAGCAGGAGGAGCGGCTGGCTATTTACAGGACGTTGTCGCAGCCGGAGGAGCGGCTTTATGTCAGCTGCAGCAGGATCGATGAAACGGGAGGTGAGCTGCGGCCGTCTGCCGTGCTTCGGGAGCTGGAGCAGTTCCTGCAAAGCCGTGCTGAGCCGGATGATTCGGTCGTCCTGGGAGATCTGGAAGACAGCCCGGTGCCGGAGATCGCCGTTTCGCCGAAGGGGACCATATCCTACTTGACCGATGCGTTCCGTGAGTACCTTGAGGATGGTAAACTGGATGAAGACTGGCTTTATGCCGGACTGTGGTACGGCAGCCATGAACCGGAAGAACTGGAGCGGATCCGTCGCGGCATGGAGTTTGACAATAAGCAGAATGCTCTGGGAGGACAGCTGGCGGATGCACTGTATAGGGGCGACCGGCGTGCCATTGAGGCCAGTGCATCACGTCTGGAAAAGTACAGTGGTTGTCCGTTTGCCCATTTTATCAGCTATGGACTGCGTCCGGAAGATCTGAGAGTATTTGAAATGGGGCCGCGGGAGATCGGCGATATCTATCACGAATGTCTGATGAAGCTTTCCCGGAGACTGACGGCACCGGTGACCGGGGAGGACGGTCTGCCGGAAACGGCTGCAGCCCCGGGATCCGCCGGTGACGCGGGGACAGTCACAGATCCTGATTCCCGCTGGATGAAGATCACGCAGGAGGAATGCAGAGAAGAGATCCGCAGGATCCTGCAGGAGGAAACCGGTACTTACAGAGAAGGACTGCTGGCATCCGGCAGGAATGAATCCTACCGGGCAGAGCGTATCGTGGATATCTGCAGCAGAGCGGCCTGGGCCATGATCGGTCAAGTGCGCCGGGGCAGGATCCGGGAAATGTATTTCGAGCAGCCCTTTGCCAGAGGGGCGCAGCTGGCGCCGATCTGTGTCAATGCCGGGGAGCATGAGGTGCTGATCAAAGGGAAGATCGACCGGATGGATGTGCTGGATCTGCCGGAATCGGCGGTGCGGATCATCGACTATAAGACCGGCGGAGATGCGGTGGATGTGGAACAGATCCGCTGCGGCTACAAACTGCAGCTTATGCTGTATCTTAAAGCTGCGACTCAGAAGCAGGAGGTAAAGCCTGCAGGTGTCTTTCTGTTCAAGATCCGGGAGATCGATGCTGATGCGGACGCCAGAACGGTCGTGCCGGGAGAAGCGGCGGTAGAGGAACGGATGGAGGACGCCTATAAGCTGGAAGGGATCGTGCTGGATGATATGGATCTGATCGATTCCATGGATACAGAAATAGGCGGAGCATCGAAGGTGCTCCCGATCAAATACGTGAAAAAGACCGGATCGTATTCCGGCTCTTCCGGCGGATATCTGTTCAGCCGCGAAGAATTCGAGGAGCTTTCTGCACAGGTGGATCGCCAGGTGGATCGGATCTGCCGGGAAATCTGCGATGGAAAGATCGACATCAGACCAAAGAAAGAAAAGAAAAAAGATATGGAAGGTAACTACAAGACTTCCTGCAAATACTGTTCTTATAAAAGCATCTGCATGTTTGATACGGCATTTCCGGGATGCCGGTACGAGCGGGTGTAGGGGAAATATGAAAATGCTGCACCCACTTGGTAACCTTCGGGAAGCTTTTTAGGTTATAGGGCAGCGGGTGACAGGTTTTCATCCGCTACCCAAGCAGGGTGAGTTTTAGTTCGGATAACCTATTTCTTATGAGCAAGCTTTTTTTCGTCTGACTTAACTCTGCGTTCAACTTTTTTGATGTCCTCATCCGGTGGCAATTCTTCAGGCTTTATTCCTCGTTCTCCCAGCATTTTGCGAACGCTAGAATTGTTTTGAATATGTTCATCTGTTATAGGTGCCTCGCCATAGAGATCTTTATCTTCAACGTTTAAATTGGTCATTTCAGTGGCAAGGTTTTTAGCAGCCATTGTAACGGAAGGTAGTTTGTCTGCGAGAGCTCCGCTTTTAATACCATAGTCGGCTTTCATTTGCTTTGTGCTCTTTCCACCAAAAAGTGCAGCATCACCTTTGGAACGGATTCGACCAAATCCTCGCTCGTCAACACCGCGTTCGTAAATGTTTTGTGATAATCGCTTCTCTGAAGTGCGAAGCTGTTCTCGAAGTTGAAGCCGATTCAGCTCATCAAGCCTCTGTTCTATGACCTCGGCTTTTCTGGTTTGGACAGCAAAATAACTTTGTGCAAAAGATATTTCATCTTTACGAGGATCCCCGTTTTGTGCAATTAGATAGCATGCATAACGAGTTAGGTGATATCCTTTGAATTCTCGGTGTGCACCGCTGCCTATAGGAACCATCTCGCTCACCTCGGCGAAATGGTCGGACACTGAAAAACCACTGTTTTCACAAGCTATCATCGCCTTTTTGATAACAGGTACAAATTTATTAAATTCGTTATATCCGAGAATTTTACATAATTCGCGTGCGTTCCAATATTCTACTCCATCTTTGGTTGAATGTATGATATCATCGAACGTAAGTTTCAACTCCTGTATTGTATTTTTATCCATTCTAGCCTCCTTTCAATTACGATTATATTTAGGTGCGATTAGTTGAAAATAGTATAGCTCTGCATACGGATATTGCACAAGTGAAAGTTGCGTGAAAAATAAGTAAGAATGAAACCAGTAGAAAAATCCCTGGAAATTGAAACTTTCTTATTGACGGAAGTTTTTTAACATAGTAAAATATCATCATGCGGTCAATCAGTTTATTGATTTGAGCATGCCACTGTAGCTCATCTGGCAGAGCAGCACATTCGTAACGTGCAGGTGGCCGGTTCGATCCCGGCCAGTGGCTCCAGAAGCAGTTTGCCTGAGATATGACCGGTAAACTGCTTTTCTTTTTTCATTGAAAACCGGGTTTTGGGGCATTGGCGCAGCTGGGAGCGCGCATGACTGGCAGTCATGAGGTCAGGGGTTCGATCCCCCTATGCTCCACCAGAACCAGAAAAACAACAAGCATTTCTGAAAGTGCTTGTTGTTTTGTTATTCAGCAGCAATGCATGGAGAATGTGAAGATGACACAAAAACGAAAACCTTATGATAAATGTATTTTTCACGTCAACGTGGACAGTGAAAAGGGCGACAAGATCCGGATCCGGTTTCCGGTGAGGGCGGCCCGGAAGATCCTCAAGGCATCCGGAAAACTGCCGCTGCCGCAGGATGCTTTGCAGGAAATCGACCTGAAGGAGCTGATGGAGGCCGTAGCAGCCTGCCTTGATGAAGAGGTGGCAGGTGATTTTGTGACGGTGGAAACAGCGGGCGGCACACACGTGCGGGTATACGTGGACGAACAATGATGCGAAGGAGCAGAACGGTAGTATGAAAATCAGAATCAGGACCAAAACCATGAATCTTTCCCTGCCGGTGCCCGTGTCGGCGGCAGGGATGGTCATAAGAAAAATACCGGATTCCATGTTCGCCAATCTGCAAAAAAGCGTGCCGGAGCCTTACAGTGCTTTTTGCAGTAGAGAAGCTCTGCTCTTTCTGGTGCGGGAATGCGCGGGAACGCTTCGCACGATCCACAATCTGGAGATTATACATATCGAGACGGAGGGCGGGACGTACATTTCCATTAAAATGTAGCGAAGAAACGAAAGCAGAATACAGGAACGAAGGAGATTGGGAGAAGATGATGAAACAGAATACACAGAAACAGTCCGGCCGGAGCAGCTGCTGGCGAGGGATCCTGTTCCTTGCGATAATGCTGACTGCAGCGGTCTTTTTCTATGGTTGCTCGTTGGGAGGCGGACAGAGCGATCAGGCGTCTTTGCAGTCGGAAGAGGATCTGACGGCATATTTTTTAGATGTGGGACAGGCGGATTCCACGCTGCTGGTATCGCAGGGAGAAGCGGTGCTCATCGATGCGGGAAACCGGGATGACGCGGAGTTTATCCTGGGATATATCAAAAACCTGGGCATCGACCATTTGAAATATGTGATTTTTACGCATCCGCATGAGGATCATATCGGATCGGGGCGTAACGTGCTGCAGCAGTTCGGGGCGGATACGGTATATATGCTGGACGGCTACGACAGCGGCATTGCGGGGAGCCTTAAGCAGTCTATAGATCAGCTGGGAATTCAGACGAAGGCTCCGACCCCGGGAGATACAGCTGCGTTTGGAGAATGTGAGATCCAGTTTCTCGGACCTTATGAGAAATACAATGACACTAATGACAATTCCATTTGCCTGAAGGTGAAGCACGGAGAAACCAGTATGCTTTTCACGGGCGATGCGGGAAGCTCGCCGGAAAAGAAAATGATCGAAATGGGAGAGGATCTGGAAGCGGATCTGCTGCAGGCGGGACATCACGGAAGCAGTACATCCAACAGCTACTACTTTCTGCGGGAAGCAAACCCGGAATATGTGGTCATTTCCTGCGGCAAGGGCAATATGTACGGTCATCCCCACGAAGAAGCGCTCAGTCGTTTTCGAGACCTGGGAGCGGAAGTTTTTCGCACAGACGAGCAGGGGACGATCATCGCTGTGGATGACGGGATGCAGATCACATTCAATTGCGAAGGAAAGAAGTCCGATCGGACTCATGTAAAGGACTACGAAGATGCTTCCTATATAGGCAATATCAATTCGAAAAAATATCACCTGCCGAGCTGCAGCGGCTTACCAAATGAAGAAAATCGCGTGTATTTTACGACGATAGATGCAGCAGAAAAAGCCGGGTATTCCCCATGTGGCAACTGTCATCCGGACCAGTAGGGGGTCGCGGGGCTTTTTTCTGCAAAGCCCGCTCCGCGGGTTATTTCACAGTCTTATTTCATAACAAAAAGGGGCGCCGCCCTAACGATCTTAAATCGTTAATGCGACAGCCCCTTTGCATTTTGTTTTGACAAATCTACTGCAGATCGTTGATCAGTTCATCGATATCGTCGTACTGCTGAGACTCTTTTGAGCCAGGATTGTTGGACGATGGGTTGTTGCTGGTGCCGAAGATGAAATACGCCGCTACAGATAATGCTGCAACAATGACCAGTACCGCTGCGAAGATCAGAAGAGATTTCTTCAGCTTTGTTTTTTTAGCTGTTTTTTCTTCGTCGGTAAGCTCTTTCGGTTCGGCTGCCGATTCGGCCGGTGTGCCGGTGAGCTCTGGAGTCTGTGCACCAGTCTCCTGTGCTTGAGAGCCACTTTCTGCAGGAGTTTCCGGTTCTGCGACTTTACCTGCTTTTTTAGCAGCTTTTTCCGCTTTCAGCCGTTCTTTTTCTGCACGTTTCGCAGCCTTCTCTGCTTTTTTTCGCTCTTTCTCTGCCTGCTTGGCGGCTTTCTTATCGGTGAACACGATCGGTTCTTCTGCCGAAGCCTGTTCTGCTGCTGTAGCTTGTCCTGCTGCCGGAGCCTGTTCTGCTGGTTCCGGAGCTGGTTGTGCCATTTCAGCTGCAGCCCGCACATCAACGGCATGAGGTGTTTGAGGTGTGACAGGGATCTCCTCCTGCTGAGCCTGATCCTGAACCGGAGCCTGCGGAGTCTGCTGTGCTGCCTGCGCCGGCACCTTTGCAGCGTGTACCTGTGCCGCCTTTGCAGCCTGAAGCTTCAAAACCTGACTGAAGATCGCAGTCAGGATTTGTGCATCCTTGGCTTCATAAGGAAGAATTTTTGATTCTCCGTCGTATGTAAAATAATATTTTTGGGTGGCTGGATCGTGTGTCAGATTCGACATTCTGCTGTAGAAAAATTCCTTTCCGTCGAAGGTCACAGACTTTGTCGTAAACTGTGCGATCTGTTGCCCCGCCTTGAGTTCTATCGTTTTCATATCTAACCTCCCAACTTTACAGATGTAACATCAAAAAGTGGTTTCTTTCTTAAGAACTAATTTCTATGATAGACCGAAAACCAGCATCAAGTCAACCGAAAAGTAAGGAAAAAAGTGAAAAATTACAGATTTAGGGAGACAAAACAAATTATAGATGGTATAATAAGCAATATATAATGTTGAAGACTTTTTATATTGAGGAGAAAAAAGAGGTTTGCCAATGGATAAAAATGCATTAACAGAAAAAAGAAGAGAGACTGTGATCGGACTTCTTAAAGGCATGAATATTAAGAAGGCTTCTGGTGAAGGGTTCGACAAGGATGATGTATATGAATGTATGCAGCAGCTTTGTGATCTTTATGAAAAAAATATAGAGGAATTAGAAGATGCATATGAAGGAGAAATCGTTGCATTAAAGGATAAATACCAGAAATACGATGATAACAACGATCTGTATGTCAGCCTGATCATGGAAGCGAAGAAGAGCAGCAATGAGATCATCAACCAGGCTAAAGATGAAGTAGAAAATATTTTATCAGAAGGGCGTGAAGAAGTTTCCAAACAGGAAGAAGAGATCGAGCAGATGCGTGCAGGGATCGATGCTGAAAAGCAGGCGATGAGCGATGAGCTGAATGCGGCAAGACAGGCGGTCGAAGCAGAAAAGGCTGCGATGAAAGCAGAACTGGAAGCAGAAAAAGAAAAACTTTCTGCGCTGAAGAATAAATACCATCAGCAGATCAATGCTATGGAAGAAGAGTTCAACGAGATCAAGACCAATATCCTTCGGACTGCCGGCAAGCTGGACAGCCTGAAGAGCAAACTTCCGGAAGAAGATTCCGTGAACTGGGATATCATCGATCATGCTGGAGCAGTTGATTTCCCGGCTGAAGAGATCCAGGTGGATCATACGATTGATCCCGTGCCTGTTTCAGTAGAACCAGTTGCAGAAATACCGGCAGCAGTGGAGATCCCGGAAGCACCGGTCGCAGCGGATACGGTTACTGAGTTACCGGCGGAAGATCCTGCAGGTACATATGATATCCCGGCGGACGGAGGCGCAACCAGCGTGACTCTGGAAGAACTGACAGCTCCGGATGCTTATGCTCCGCAGGAAGCAGCACCGGCGCCGCAGGCTGCAGAAGAGATCAGCTTTGACGATATCGATATCGACCTTCCGGATCTGAACACTCTGGAATCCGCACCTGAACAGGAAGCACAGGCAGAAGACGAGATTTCTTTCGAGGGATTGGAAGATCTGTTTAAGGATGAGAAGTAACCATGATAGAACTGAAGGAAAAGATACTGACAGAAGGTGTAGCGATCGGAACACAGATCGTCAAAGTAGATAATTTTCTGAATCATAAGCTTGATGTTGCTTTTCTGGATCGGGTCGGGGAGGAATTTCATCGCCGGTTTGCTGACTGTGAGATCAATAAGATACTGACAGTGGAAGCCAGCGGGATCGCAGTGGCGTGTATGGCGGCCGGACATTTTGGATATCCGCCTGTCGTTTATGCGAAGAAAGCTGTTCCAAGCACTATGACGGAGGGCTTTTATGAAGCGGAAGCAAGATCCTTCACCAAGGGTACCGTATCCATGTTTCGTGTTTCAGAAAAATTTCTGGGGCCTGAGGACAAGATCCTGATCATTGATGACTTTATGGCACATGGAGAAGCTTCACATGCACTGACTCAGCTGGTAAAACAGGCAGGAGGCAGCGTGGTCGGAATCGGTGCAGTCATAGACAAAAGCTTTCAGGGCGGCAGCGCCAAGCTGCGGGAAGAAGGCTACAGGGTGGAATCTCTGGCTGTCATAGACAAGATCGAAGATGGAACGATCACATTTGGATAGATCGTAAAAAAATGCATCCTCAAAATACGGATAATAAACAAGCAACCAAGCGTAAAGTTCGCATATGCACGAACTTTACGCTTTTATTATCCTAAAAATTCATCCGGCGATAAATTTTTTTATTGGATTGACGCACAATAAACAGTATAATAGGAGTATATTCTATTACACAAAGGAATACGGAGGAAGAATATCATGAAAAAGGTACTTGTAGTGGTGCTCGCACTGGTAATGGCATTTGCCTTTACTGCATGCGGCGGCAGCGATAAAGACAGCGGGGACAAAGTAAAAGTTGGCTGTATC
>OKRW01002171.1_pt1 | contig 14772 bp, 10 predicted proteins | sample 1601151 | NCBI WGS metagenome assembly OKRW01 (sample SAMEA3541471, study PRJEB24748) | human gut metagenome | biome: human gut; feature: human-associated habitat; material: faeces | place: China | collected 2012 | reverse complement strand
GAAGCCCACGATGCCCAGGGTCTTGCCCTGTAGCTCGATGCCCTTGCCGTAAGCCTTCTTCTCCCACTTGTCCTCACGCATGGTGTGGCCGGCAATGGAGAGATAGCGGGCGCAGGAGAACATATGACCCATGGCCAGCTCGGCCACGGACTGGGAGGAGGCACGGGGGGTGTTCTTCACGGTGATGCCGCAGGACTCGGCATACTTGACGTCAATATTGTCAACGCCCACGCCACCGCGGATGATGAGCTTGAGCTTGCCGGTCTTGGCCTCGTCAATGTGGTTGGCGCGGACCTTGGTCTTAGAGCGGACGACCACAGCGTCGAAATCCTTCAGGGCGGCGCCCAGCTGATCGGGCTCATAGAACTGCTCGACCACCTCGTGGCCCATTTCACGCAGCTGCGCCATAGCGGTCTTATCCATACCGTCGGTAACCAGAATACGCATAATTGTAATCTCCTTATAGAATATTTTTGTTTGTAAATACGGGCTGCCACAACCAGTGTGCAAGCTGACCCCGCAATAATAGCGTTTTTACATGGGTGCGGTGGGGAATTGCTGGGCGGACAGCAGTGTCCGCCCGGCAAATTTATTACTTGTGCTCGGCCTCGAACTTTTTCAGGAACTCTACCAGAGCCTGGGCGCCTTCGATGGGCATGGCATTATAGACGCTTGCGCGGAGGCCGCCCACGGACTTGTGGCCCTTGAGATTATCGTACCCTGCGGCCTTGGTGGCGGCGACCACCTCGGCGTCCAGCTCGGCGGACTCGGTGACGAAGGGGATGTTCATCAGGCTGCGGAACTGGGGCTCCACGGTGCCGTTGAACATCTTGGAGGAATCCAGGAAGTCATAAATGACCTTGGCCTTGGCGATGTTGCGCTTGTGCATCTCCTCCAGGCCGCCGATGCTCTTGAGGTACTTGAACACCTTGCCGCAGCAGTAGATATCCCAGCAGTTGGGGGTGTTGTACATGGAGCCGTTGTCGGCGTGAGTTTTATACTTCATGTAGATGGGCATCTTGGGATCCACATCGTCGCGGATCAGATCCTCGCGGATGATGACGATCACCATGCCGGCGGGTCCCACGTTCTTCTGCACGCCGGCATAGATCAGGCCATAGTCGGAGACATTGCAGGGCTTGGAGAGGAACATGGAGGACTGGTCGGACACCAGCACATGGCCCTTGGTGTTGGGCAGCTTATTCCAGGTGACGCCGTGGATGGTCTCATTCTCGCAGATATAGACATAGTCGGTATCCTCGGGGATGTCCAGGTCGGAGCAATCGGGAATGTAGCTGTAGTTCTTATCCTTGGAGGAGGCGGCCACGATGACCTCACCGTACTTCTTGGCCTCGGCAATGGCCTTCTTAGACCAGGCACCGGTCTCGACATATACGGCCTTGCCGTTCTTCATCAGGTTCCAGGGAATGGCGGCGAACTGCAGGGTGGCGCCGCCCTGGATGAACAGGACCTTATAGTTATCGGGGATGTTCATCAGGTCACGCAAATCTGCCTCGGCCTCGTCGATGATCTGCTGGAACACCTTGGAGCGGTGGCTCATTTCCATGACGCACATGCCGCTGCCCCGATAGTTCATCATCTCGTCGCGGATCTCCTCCAGAACAGGCTCCGGCATCATGGCAGGACCTGCGGAGAAATTGAAAGTACGACCGTATTTCATCTTGCTTTTCCTCCTGATTGTTGTAATAGGTGATAGCACTTGGGATCTTTTTGCTTCCATCTCATAGTATACGGCAAATGTTCTCCGGAATCAACAGGGAAAATCATAGAAAATCAGCTTCCCTGAAAATTTTTCAGCTTCTCAGAAAAAACGAGAGAAAGGGGAGAGGCGGCAGCGTCCGGTCCCGGGTTGACAGGACCGCGCGACAGTGGTATCATGACAAAGCAATCGACTTTTATTCCAGAAAGAGGTGAGCAAAGTGAGCTTAGGTGACAGTTACGGGCGAAGTATTCAATGTGCCGCTGTGTCCGGCGCTTGCTTTGCGTCGGCTCGTACAGGTAAATAAAGGCCGGATATGACAGCACATTGCCCGGCTTCACTTTCAATTAGGAACACGATGCGATTTTAATTGAAAGGCGGTAATACCATGGCAATGTTCAACGAAGACAAGAACCTCAAAAGCGGAGGCTGCGCGGATGAGATCGCGGCGCTGATAAGGGATGACCTTTCGCCGAAGATGATCCAGGAGCAGCTGGAGAACTATCATAACAGCGATATTGCCAAGTCCATGGAGCAGATGGACCGGCTTGGAAGGATGCGGCTGATCCGCTCCATTGAGCCGGACAAGCTGGCCGGTATTTTCAAGTATGTCGAGCCCCAGGAGGCGGCTGCCTTCCTGAAGGACATCGACACGGCAAGAGCTGTTTTCATTCTGGAAAAGATTGACCCGGATGCTGCGGCGGACATTCTGCGGGAACTGCCCGGCAGCGACAGGTCAGCGATGATCGGGCTGCTCAACGGAGCGCTTCGGAAAAAGATTGAGCTGCTGGTGTCGTTTGACGAGGACGAGATCGGCAGCAGAATGAGCGCCAATTTCATTTCGCTGGATTCGGAAATGACGGTGGGCCAGGCCACCCGGGCGCTTATGGACCAGGCGAAGGAAAACGATAATATCCAAATGCTCTTTGTGACGGCGGAAAACGGCTTTTTCTGCGGCACGGTGGAGCTGCGCGCTCTGCTTATTGCGGAAAAGAACGCGGCTATCGCGCCCCTTATCCAGCACAGATTCCCGTATGTCTACTGCAGCGAGCGCACGGAGGACTGTATCGAGCGGCTGAAAAGCTACTCGGAAAGCGCCATTCCCGTGCTGGATGCCTCCAACTGCATTCTCGGCGTCATCACCCTGAAGGACCTGGTGGAAGCGGTGGACGACGAGATGAGCGACGACTATGCGAAGCTGGGCGGCCTTTCCGCGGAGGAGGATCTGCACGAGCCGCTGCGGGCAAGCCTGAAAAAGCGGATGCCCTGGCTGCTGGTGCTGCTGGTGCTGGGAATGGTTGTTTCAGGCGTTGTGGGCGCATTCGAGAAGGTCGTGTCCCGGCTGACGATCATTATGGCGTTCCAGTCGCTGATCCTGGATATGGCGGGAAATGTGGGAACGCAGTCGCTGGCTGTCACCATCCGTGTGCTGATGGACAAGGAGATCACCGCCCGGAAAAAGCTGGGCCTCGTCTGCAAGGAGATGCGGGTGGGGCTGTTCAGCGGGCTGATTCTGGGCAGCCTTTCCGTGCTGTTTGTGGGCGCTTACATCATGCTGGGCAAGGGATATCCCGCCCAATATGCGTTTGCGGTTTCGGTGTGCATCGGCGCGGCGCTTCTGCTGGCCATGTTTATCTCCAGCGCCGTGGGAACGCTGATTCCCATGTTTTTCAAGCGAATCGGGGTGGACCCTGCCGTGGCCTCTGGGCCGCTGATTACCACCGTGAACGATCTGGTGGCTGTGGTCACCTACTATGGGCTCAGCTGGCTTCTGCTTCTCCAGGTGCTTCATCTGGGCAGCTGAAGCAAGATGAAACAGGACGGGGGCTTTGCTTTTCGGGAGGCAGGCCCCTGTTTTTGCGGAAACAGGGAATGGCTGATATGCCGGATTGACACCAAACCGTAAAGATGCTATAAAGAGACTGTCGAAAAAAGCTGGCTATAAAAGGAAGAAGATTTTTTGGGGGAACGGGCGGAAAGGACGGCGGCAAGCGGTGGATAAGTGGAAAAAGACCATAATGCATATGGGAGCATACCCGGCGGCGCTGGGAAAATGGGTGCTGCTGGGCGGCATCATCGGTGTGGCCGGCGGCGTGATCGGCTCCCTGTTTCATATCGGCGTCAATTACGCCACGGCCATCCGGGGGGCCCACCCCTGGATCCTGTACCTGCTGCCGGTGGGGGGCCTTGCCATCGTGGGGCTGTATAAGCTCTGCCGTCTGGAGGGCAAGGGCACCAACGCCATCATCGAGTCGGTGCATTTCGGCGAAAGCGTGCCCATTCTCCTGGTGCCGGTGATCTTTGTGTCCACGGTGATCACCCACCTGTGCGGCGGCAGCGCCGGCCGGGAGGGCGCGGCCCTGCAGATCGGCGGCGGCCTGGGCTACGAGGCCGGGAAGCTGCTGCACCTGGGGGAAAAGGACCTGCCCCTTGCCACCCTGTGCGGCATGAGCGGGGTGTTCTCCGCCCTGTTCGGCACCCCCCTGACCGCCACGGTGTTCGCCCTGGAGGTCATCAGCGTGGGGGTTTTGTACTATGCGGGCCTGGTGCCCTGCATCACCGCCGCCATGGCGGCCTTCGGCGTGTCCACCCTGATGGGGGTGGAGCCCACCCGGTTCGCGGTGGCCATGCCCCCTGTGACGCTGGAGACCATGGTGCCGGTGGTGGCCCTGGCCATTCTGTGCGCCGTGGTTAGCATCCTGTTCTGCAAGGGGCTTCACTGGACGGAGCGCCTGCTGGACCGGGGGTTCAGAAGCCCCTGGGTCCGGGTGCTGGCAGGCTCCGTTCTGCTGATCGGCATGAGCCTTCTGACAAACGGCGACTACAACGGCGCGGGCATGGACGTCATCGCCCGGGCCCTGGCGGGGGAGGCCAATGGCTGGGCGTGGCTGCTGAAGATCCTGTTCACCGCTGTCACCATCGGCTGCGGCTTCAAGGGCGGCGAGGTGGTGCCGTCGTTCTTCGTGGGGGCCGCCTTCGGCTGCTTCATGGGGGGGCTGCTGGGCCTGCCCGCCGGGTTCGGCGGGGCCATCGGCCTGGTGGCGGTGTTCTGCGGGGCGGTGAACTGCCCGGTGGCCTCGGTGCTGCTGAGCGTGGAGCTGTTCGGCTCTGCCGGTGCGCCGTATTTTGCCGTGGCCTGCGCCCTGAGCTATCTCCTCTCCGGCTACTGCGGCCTGTACAGCAGCCAGACCATCCTCTATTCCAAGCTCCGCGCGGAGTTCATCAACGTCCGCACCCACGAGTGACAAAAATGTAAGCTCAGACCGGGGAAATGTAAGCCCATTCGATGGCGGCGCATTTCCCCGGCCTGCTATAATAGGCCCTGTCAATAAGGAGGCATCAATATGCAGATTCTCAATGTAACGGGCCTGAAAAAGGTCTATACCACCCGCTTCGGCGGCAGCCAGGTCACGGCCCTGCGGCAGGTGGACTTCTCCGTGGAGGAGGGCGAATACGTGGCCATTATGGGCGAGTCCGGCTCCGGCAAGACCACCCTGCTGAATATTCTGGCGGCGCTGGATAAGCCCACCGCCGGCCGGGTGGAGCTGGACGGCCGGGACATGGCCGCCGTCCGGGAGTCCGACGCCGCGGCCTTCCGCCGGGACAACCTGGGCTTCGTGTTCCAGGAGTTCAACCTGCTGGACACCTTCACCCTGCGGGACAACATCTACCTGCCCCTGGTGCTGGCGGGGCGGCCCTATCGGGAGCTGAAGGCCCGGCTGGACCCCATCGCCCGCCAGCTGGGCATCCTGGAGCTGCTGGACAAGTATCCCTACGAGGTGTCCGGCGGCCAGAAGCAGCGGGCCGCCGTGGCCCGGGCGCTGATCACCCATCCCCGTCTGATCCTGGCCGACGAGCCCACCGGCGCTCTGGACAGCCGCTCCACCGACGAGCTGCTGGACCTGTTCGCCCAGATCAACCGCCAGGGGCAGACCATCCTCATGGTCACCCACTCCGTCAAGGCCGCCAGCCACGCCGGGCGGGTGCTGTTCATCAAGGACGGTCAGGTGTTCCACCAGCTGTACCGCGGCCAGTGCACCGACGAGCAGCTGTATCAGAAGATCGCGGACACCCTGACCATGCTCCAGGCAGGCGGTGACCGGGCATGAAGCTGTACCGTCATCTGGCCTGGGACGGCATCCGGAAAAACAGCCGCCTCTATGTGCCGTATCTGCTGACCGGCGTAGGCGCCGTGTCGTTTTTCTACATTCTTGTGGCCCTGTCCCGGCTGCCGGAGGGAACGCTGCCCGGCAGCGGCTCCGTGCAGGTGATCCTGAATCTGGGCAGCTTTGTGCTGTGGGTGTTTTCTCTGCTGCTGCTGTTTTACACCCATTCCTTCCTGATCCGCCGCCGGAACCGGGAGTTTGCCCTGTATAACGTCCTGGGCATGGGCAAGCGGGACATCGCCCGGATCCTCTGCTGGGAGACCCTGCTCTCCGGCGGCATCTCCCTGGCCGGGGGCCTGGCCCTGGGCATCCTGCTGAGCAAGCTGGCGGAGCTGGGCCTGCTGCGGATGGTGGGCGCGGCAACGGACATGGTGTACCGGGTGTCCGCCGGGGGCCTGCTCCTGACCCTGGGGCTTTACGCCGGCATTTTCCTGCTGATCCTGATCTCATCCCTGGTGCGGGTGGGCCGCTCCACCGCCGTGCAGCTGATGCGAAGCCAGGCGGAGGGGGAGAAGCCGCCCCGGGCCAACTGGGCCCTGGCGCTGCTGGGCATCCTGCTGCTGGCCGGGGCCTATTACCTGGCCGTCACCATCCGGGAGCCGCTGGCGGCCCTGACCTGGTTCTTCGCCGCCGTGCTGATGGTCATTGCCGCCACCTATCTGCTGTTTATCTCCGGCTCCGTGACCCTGTGCCGCCTGCTGCAAAGGAACCCCCGGTTTTACTATCAGAAGCGGCACTTCGTGTCCGTTTCCTCCCTGGTATACCGCATGAAGCGCAACGGCGCAGGCCTTGCCTCCATCTGCATCCTGGGCACTATGGTGCTGGTGATGCTCTCCTCCACCACCTGCCTGTATTTCGGCGCGGAGGACTCCCTGCACACCCGCTATCCCCGGGATGAAAACATCACCGCCTACTTCCCGGACCGGGCCAGCCAGTCCGGGGACCTGACGTCTCTGCGCACCGCCGTGGCGGACGCCGTCCGCCGCAGCGGTATGTCCGCCGCCAACGTCCGGGAGTACCGCTCCGTGTCCTCGGTGATGACCATCCGGGACGGGGTGCTCTCCCCGAATGAGGGCTTCGGCAATCCCGTGGATGTGACCCTGATCCCCCTGGCGGATTACAACGCCGCCTGGGGCACGGACCTGACCCTGTCCCAGGGGCAGGTGTACGTCTGCCGCAGCCGGACCGGCTATCAGGGGACCTCCCTGACCCTTCAGAACGGCCCCACCTGGCAGGTGGCGGGCCTGCTGGATAACTTTTCTCCTTCCGGCAGCGACTCCGCCAGCGTCGTCACCCAGCTGTGGCTCATCGTTCCGGACCTCTCCGCCGCAGACGCCCTGGAGCAGGTGATGAACCGGGCCAATATGGGCGTGTCCCGCACCTGGCACTACGGTTTTGACCTGGACCGCCAGCTTCCCGACGCCGCGGACCCCGTGGCCGAGGCCATCCGCCGCATGGCCCAGGACGGCGGCCTGATGGAAAACGGCGTGCTGGGCGTGGAGTCCCTGGCGGAAAATCGCGGAGATTTCTATGGGTCCTACGGAAGCCTCTTCTTCCTGGGCATCCTCCTCAGCGTGGGCTTCTCCCTGGCGGCGGTGCTGATCATCTATTATAAGCAGATCTCCGAGGGCTACGAGGACCAGGCCCGCTTCGACATCATGCAGAAGGTGGGCATGACCCGCCGGGACATCCGCTCCAGCATCAACAGCCAGCTGCTGCTGGTATTCTTCCTGCCGCTGCTGCTGGCGGGACTGCACCTGGCCTTTGCCTTCCCCTTTGTGCACAAGCTGCTGCTTCTGTTCAACCTCTGGAACACCCGCCTGCTGGTGGGCACCACCGCCGCCAGCTTCCTGGCCTTTGCGGCGCTGTACACCCTGGTGTACCGGATCACCTCCAACGCCTATTACCACATCGTCAGCGGGGGAGGGGAGCGGTAATGCGCCGGTTTGCCTACCGGGCGGTGCTGTGGTGCGGCGGAGCGGTGACGGTGGCCCTGGCCGCTGCCGCCGCCCTGACCGTGTCCCTTACGGACCGTCTGCTCCGGAAGCTGGAGCCATAAAAAATCAACCCCGGAGGCATTCTGCCTCCGGGGTTGAACGCTGTTGTAAACGCCTCGCAGAGCTTGCCGCCCGCAGGCGGCAAAGCAATTGTGATCCGTTTTTTGCGGCGGCGTGTACGTCGCAAAAAACACTTTACACGGAGCGCGTGTCGAAGGGGACGACTGCGGCGGCCCGGGAGGCACGAAGCGCAGTGCAGCCTTCTCGAAAAAGCGGCCTGCCGCTTTTTCGAAAGAATTACATCCACATGGCGAAGGGCCGCAGCAGGCCCCCCAGCACCCGGTGCAGCAGGGGGCGGTGCTCCCAGTCGGACCGGGTCACCTGCCAGGACTTTTCCATAATGCCGTCCATGTCCTCCAGCAGCGTCTCCAGGGCCGGCGCGCCGTACAGCAGGGTGCCGCACTCGAAGTGCAGCTGGAAGCTGCGGTAGTCCATGTTCACGGACCCCACAAAGGCCGCCTCCCGGTCCGCCAGAACGGTTTTCCCGTGCAGCAGCCCCGGGGTGAAGCGATAGATCTTCACACCGTGGTCCAGCAGCTCCCCGAAATAGCTCTCCGCCACCATGAAGGCGAATTTGTGGTCCGGGATGCCGGGCATCATCAGCCGCACGTCCACCCCGCTGCCGGCGGCCATGCACAGGGCCTTCTCCATGGACTCGTCAATGGCCAGATAGGGGGAGGTGATATACACCATGTGCTTGGCCCCGCCGATCAGCTGCAAAAACGCGTCCTCGGCGGAGGACACCGGGTTGCTGTCCGGTCCGTCCACAAAGGGCTGCACAAAGCCCTGGCCCGGGGCGTCGCCGTGGGGCCGGTAATAGTCGTGCTCCTGGTGCATGGCGCCGCCCATGCGCTCCCACATATAGATGAACTCCCGGGTCAGGGTCCAGGCCCCCTGGCCCTCCAGCCGGATGCCGTCGTCCTTCCAATAGCCGAACCGCTCCATCAGGTTGGCGTATTCGTCGGCGATGTTGGCCCCGCCGGTATAGGCGGTGTCCCCGTCGATGCAGGCGATCTTCCGGTGGTCCCGATAGTTGAAGTACAGCCGGTTGACGTAGTGGTGCACCGGGTTGAAGATCAGCACCTCCGCCCCTATGTGCCGCAGCTCCTCCACGGCCTCCTCGGGCATGCGCATCATGCTGCCGAAGTCGTCGAACAGCACCTTGATCTCCACGCCCTGTCCGGCCTTCCGCCGGAAAATATCCATCAGCCGGTCCCACAGCTGCCCCTCGGCCATGATGTAAAACTCCATGAAAATGAAGTGCTCCGCCTGCTCCATGCGCTCCAGCAGGTCCTCCAGATACGCCTCGCCGGTGGGCAGATACACGGCCCCGGTGCCGGTGTACAGGGGGAAGCCCTGCCGGTCCAGATACGCCGCCAGGCGGCCCCATTCCGGGTGCTCCCGCCGCAGGTGCTCCACCTGCAGGCGGCTGTGCTCCTGCCGGGCGTCGGACTCCCGGGGCCGGGGCAGTTTTTGCAGGTCCAGCCGCTTCTGGGGATGATCTCCGTTCCACAGCCAGTACAGGATCAGGCCCACCACCGGCACCGTCAGGATCAGCAGGGTCCAGCCCAGCTTGTACGAGCCGCCGCCGGGGCGGCTGTTGATGCGAAAGACGTAGGCCAGGGCCACCAGCTCCAGCAGGGTATAGGCGATGGCCATTCTCTGCCGCAGCAGGTCATTGAGCACCAGCACCAGCGCGATCTGGGCCAGCAGCAGCACCGCCACCAGCACCAGCCGCAGGGCCGCCGATATGCGCCGCTCGGTTTTTTGCTGTACATGTGGTTTCTTCAACGGAAATCCTTCCTCCTTTCCCGCTGCCCCCGCCGCTCATCGGCGGTGTATGGGTATCTAAGGGTGTCTGTTTTGCGGCCCGCTGAGGGCAGCGAGCTCTACAGCCTTGGCTCTCCCTCTGGGAGAGCTGTCGGCGCAGCCGACTGAGAGGGCCTGTAGGGGCGGACGACCCTGTCCGCCCAAACCTGCCGGGTTGACGCGGCCCGCTGAGGGCAGCGGGCCCTACGAAATGTCTACCGATAGAACACTCGTAGGGCGGGGCCCATGTCTGCCCACCGCCGCCGCCCATTCGCGCAAAAAGGGAGGGCGGACAGATGGTCTGTCCGCCCTCAAGTGAGGAGAAAAATGGTAAGAAAAAAGCGGTATTACAGCAGCATGGCCAGCAGCCACACCGCGCCTATGGCCGCGCCCCCCAACAGGGCCGCCAGCCACGGGGACATACGCAGCCGCCGCCGGGGCGGTGCGCCGTGGGTCCGGGCATAATCCTTGGCAATGCGGATGGCCTGGTCCACCACCTGCTGGGAGGTGACCCCTCCGCTGCCCACGGCTGCGTCGTTGCGCACAATGAAAATGGCCTGTTCAAAAATATGCGGGTCCGGGGAATCCACCACGATGACCCGGCGGGAAAGTCCTTTTACCAAGAGTTATGCCCTCCTCTGTTGCGATTTCGTTTGACAGGTTCAGTATGCCCGCCGGACAGGGGAATATACCCCCTTACACCGGCTTTTTTTCGCCGGAGGACAGGTGCAGCACCAGCACGGCGCAGTCGTCCTCCAGCCCCTTGCGGCCCCGGGACTCCGCCAGGATCAGCGACACCAGGGCGTTGGCGTCCTGGCCGCTCCACCCGGCCAGCAGATTTTGCAGCCACTCATCGTTTCCGGCGTCGGCGATGCCGTCGGAGACCATCACGAAGAAGCTCCCGGCGGTCAGCTGCAAGCGGGTGCACTCCGGGGCCTCCCGGACGGCCTGCAGCCCGGCGGGCAGGGACTGGCCGGTATAGCGGCTGACGCTGCCGCTGCGCTTGAGATAGGACGGAGCGGCCCCGTACTTATAGAGGGCGGCCTGTCCGCTGGCCCGCTGCAGGGCCAGCAGGTCGATGGTGGTGAAGCCTCCGCCGCTCTCTCCCCGCAGGGACAGGGCGGTGTTCAGGGTTTTCAGAGCCGGGCCCGGCTCGATCCCCGCCTCCAGAAACTGCCGCAGCAGCCGGACGGTCATGGCCGCCTCCCGGTGGGCGGCCTCGCCGCTGCCCATGCCGTCGGACAGCAGCAGATACACGGTGTCTCCCACCTCGAAGGTATCCAGCTGGTCGCCGCAGACGCTCTGGCCCTGCCGGGGCCGCAGGGAGGAGGCCACCCCATAGCCCATGGCCTGGGCTCCGGCGGGCACCGCCGGACCGGCGGAGGCCAGCATATCCCCCAGCTGGGCATATTGCTCCCGGGCCTGGTCCCGGACCTCCGACAGCCGCCGGTGGTACTGCTGCCGCAGCAGATAGGACCGCAGCTCCACATTCACCGCCCCCACAAAATCCGACAAATGGACGCACCGGGAGGTGAAATACAGGGGAAAATCCCCGGCCTGGGCCTCTCCCCGCTGCAAAAGCCGGGGGCAGGCGTCATTGAAGGCGTTGTAGGTGGCGCTGTAATTCTGCCGCCAGCAGGTATCCCGCAGGATGCACCGGCGGCACACCTGCTCCGCCGCCCGGTCAAATACCACCGAGGGATTCTCCGGCTTCTCCGGAGCGGTGCCCCGGAAGAAGCTGTCGTACAGGTCCCGCAGGGCGGCGGCGGGCTTGGCCAGGCGGTCCGGCCGGGGCGGCTTTTCCGGCTGGACCCGTTTTTTCTCCGGCGGCAGACTCAGCCGGGGCAGCGGCAGCAGGGACAGAATTCCGCCCGAAAACAGCTCGATCATCCGATAAAGCGGCTCTTCCGTCCCGAACAGCAGAGTACAGCCCCCGCCAATGGCCCAGAATGTCCCGATACACACCGGGGCAGGGGCGGAACGCACCCGGGACAAAGCGGCGCAGGAAAGCCCCAGCACCGCCATGGGCGCCAGGTCCGGCTCATCCCCCAGCAGACCCAGGCACAGCCCCATGGCGGCCCCCCAGGCAGCTCCCTGGGACGGTTCCACCTGCCGGACGCTGCGCATCAGAAAAGCGCACGTCAGACACATTCCGACCGATATTCCGACGATCCGGAAAGCCCCCGCCGAAAGGCACAGCCCCGCCGCCAGCAGCAGGGGTAGCCGGTCCCGGCGGCGCAGCAGCAGGTCCGTGACCGCGGCGGTGAGGCCCATGCAGAACACGCACAGGGCCCACAGCCGGATGGGCCGGGCGATGAGATACGCCGACTGCACCAGAAGCAGCAGCGCCGCCGCAAGACCCGGCCGGAAAAACCGCCGGGGGAAAAATTTCGTGTCGAAAAAGGCGATGCTGCCGGAAAAGATCAGAATGGCCGCCGCCAGCTGCCGCAGGCCCGCCTGAAACGGCAGAAACAGAAACGCCCCCAGTCCGCAGCCCAGCACGCAGCACAGGCCCGGCAGTCCCGGCCCGGCCGCCGCCGTGATGGCCAGAGGCAGCGGGGCGCACAGGCCCCCGAAGGAGCCGGCCGTCAGCAGGCAGGTCAGGGCCGCCCGGCCCAGGGGTTCAAGCAGCCGCCGTTTCTCCCGGGGCAGTGGCAGAAGTTTCATGGACAAGCCCTCCTTTGCCCCCTATTGTAGCCGGGCGGCGGACGAAAAAGTGTCGGGAAATAGCACAGAGGGCGTATTTTCAGGGCGGAATGGTCTTTGTTTGGTCAAATGTTAAGAAAATGTTACGGAAATCGGCAGATTTGTTTAAAATATTCTTCTTGTTATTGCCGGACAAATAGTATATAATACCCTATATTATTGTGCTTATGCCGCATACCTGCGGCAGTCTATAGAAAGGAAGTTAGCTATGATTAAGGTTCAAACCGGTCAGGGCGAGATCACCATCAGCAGCGCGGTATTCACCACCATCACCGGCGCGGCAGCCACCAACTGCTTCGGCGTCAAGGGCATGGCCTACCGCAGCATGACCGACGGCCTGGTGCACCTGCTGCGGCGGGAAGCCATGAGCAAGGGCGTGAAGGTCACTTATAACGAGGACGGCACCGTTTCCATCGAGCTGCACATCGTTGTGGAAAACGGCGTCAACATTGCCACGGTCTGCCGCTCCATCATGAGCGAGGTCAAGTATGTGGTCACCAAGAATACCGGGGTGGAGGTCCGCGAGGTCAACGTGTGCGTGGACTCCGTTACCGTGTAAGCACCCGGCCAAAGGAGTAACAAAGAGATGACAGATAGAATCAGCGGCAGCGCCTTCAAGCAGATGATCGCCTTCGGCGCTGCCTGTGTCGCCCAGCAGAAGCAGGCCATCAACGATCTGAACGTGTTTCCGGTGCCCGACGGCGACACCGGCACCAACATGAGCCTGACCATCCAGACCGCCGTCAACGAGCTGAAAAAGTCCGAGCCCGCCACCGTCGGCGAGGCGGCAAAGATCACCGCAGGGGCTCTGCTGCGGGGGGCCCGGGGGAACTCCGGTGTGATTTTGTCCCTGCTGTTCCGGGGCATTTCCAAGTCCGCCAAGGGCCTGGTGGAGATGGACGGCCCGGCCCTGGCCGCCGCCATGGGCGAGGGTGTGGCCACCGCCTATGGCGCGGTGATGAAGCCCGCCGAGGGAACGGTGCTGACCGTGTCCCGGCTGGCCGCCGCCCGGGCCGCCCAGGCCGCCCAGGAGAATCCCAGCGCCGAATACGTGCTGGAGCAGGCCATTCTGGCCGGGCAGGAGACCCTGGCCCAGACCATCGACATGAACCCGGTGCTGAAAAAGGCCGGGGTGGTGGACGCCGGAGGCAAGGGCTACCTCATCATTCTCGACGGCATGCTGCGGGCCCTGCGGGGCGAGGAGCTGCCCCAGGTGGAGGAGGACGAAAAGGCCCAGGATAAGGCGGATTTCGGTGCCCTGAGCCTGGAGGACATCACCTTTACCTATGACACGGTGTTCATCGTGCGCAAGAAGGAGGGTGTGTCCATCGAGCCCTTCCGGGCGTATCTGGACGGCATTGGCGACAGCCTGGTCATCGGCGAGGACGACGAGGCCTTCAAGGTCCATGTGCACACGGATATCCCCGGCCAGGCCCTGACGGAGGCCGCCAAATACGGCACCCTGGAGCTGGCCAAGATCGAAAATATGCGCACCCAGGCGGAGGAGCTGGCGGCCGGCAAGCAGGCCCAGAGCACCGACGATCTGGACGCCGTGGAGGAGGAGCTGGAGGCCATGGAGGGCGGCGTGGCCGCCCCGGAGAAGCGCTACGGCTTCCTGGCGGTGTGCGCCGGTGACGGCCTGGCCGCCACCTTCCGGGATCTGGGCGTGGACCGCATCGTGTCTGGCGGCCAGACCATGAACCCCTCCACCCAGGCCATTCTGCAGGAGGTGAACCGCACCCCCAGCCAGGTGGTGTTCGTGCTGCCCAACAACAAGAACATCATCATGGCCGCCCAGCAGTGCGTGGGCCTGACGGAAAAAGAGGTCATCGTGGTGCCCACCAACACCGTGCCCCAGGGGATCTCCGCCATGATGGCGGTGGACCCGGAGGAGGCCGACCCCCAGGTGATCCTGGCGGCCATGACGGAGGCGGCGGAGAACGTGGTCACCGCCCAGGTGACCTATGCCGCCCGGAACTCCGATTTCGACGGCTTCGCCATCAGCGCCGGGGACTATCTGGCCCTGACGGACGGGAAGCTGTTCGGCACGGATCAGAAGCTGGAGACTCTGCTGGATCAGCTGGCGGCTCTGGCGGCGGACAAGGGCGCGGAGTTCATCACCGTGTTCTATGGCGACGGCGTCACCCAGGAGGACGCCCAGCGGGCCGAGCAGCGCTTTGCGGATGCCTGCCCGGAGGCGGAGGTGTCCCTGCTCCCCGGCGGCCAGCCTGTGTATTACTATATTATCTCAATTGAATAATATATTGCGCCATTTGCGCAAAAAAGACGCCGGAGGTCTCCTCCGGCGTCTTTT
>OKRW01002157.1_pt1 | contig 14836 bp, 19 predicted proteins | sample 1601151 | NCBI WGS metagenome assembly OKRW01 (sample SAMEA3541471, study PRJEB24748) | human gut metagenome | biome: human gut; feature: human-associated habitat; material: faeces | place: China | collected 2012 | reverse complement strand
CCTTATCGTGCGGTCTGATTCCGGTGATTTCTCTGCCGTTCTCGTCACGGCATCCAAAAATATACTGAATTGCTCTTTTGATTGTGGACTTACCGGTTTCATTCACACCGGAAACCTCTGTCCGGTCGTATAAATCTGTGTCCACTACATTAGAGCCATAGAATTTACAGAAATTCTGCAAAAAGATGTGCTTAATCCTCATTTTTCCTATCCTCCCAAAGATATAAATACAGTGAATTTACAAACATATAGATTGATACCGGCTTGTCTGTCTCGTTGATTTTCTTGTACAACTCTGTGGTTGGGTTCATCTTATCTACAACCCACTTGATCGCCTGATACACGCTTTTTTCATTAGTGCTGTGTTCCTCTCCGATAATCCGGTAGATTTCAGAAAGTCTTCTGTTCCGGTTCTCAAACATCAGCGTTTCAACCTCGATGATGTACTGGAATCCCGGCAAGTACTGTTTCAGACCCAGTTCTACCAAGATTTTTCTTATCTTTTTTTCCATTTCCTCACTCCTCCGGCTTTCAGTCTTCTGTTACGTGGATTATATTATCTTCACCGATATACAAGATTCCTGCGTCTAACAGTCCTGCAATCAGAATCTCATTCGCACGGACGATGGGGATAATCTGTCGTTTCTGCATGAAAATACTCCTTTCCTAACCATTTTTTCTTCCCGGTATTGCGGTTTACAATTCTGTAATAGAATGCTGTTTCACGGTCAACTTCCCACTCTTTCGGACTGTAAAATATCTTTCCGATGCACCCTTTGACGGTAAACCGCTTTTTGGCACTCATACGGTATCCTCCGCAAGTTTTCCTTGATTCCACCATGTTACATCATCAAAGCCTTTAGCCGAAAAAGAAGTAGTACCATTAGCCCATGTAAATATTTTCCCATCTTCAAATTTTGCAAAATATCTATGGTTCCAATATGCACTGTCGAAATCTCTTACGTACACTTTCGTGTCCACAGGCACTTTCGACCAGTCAACAGGCGTTTCAACATATTCCTGCTCTGACCATTTTTTAATTTTTTCGCCACAATAACAATCATCCTGTTCATCTCTCGAAAATATGCAATCTTCGCACTCTAATTCACTGCATTTATAAAAATTACCTTTTTCGTCTACTGCAATAGAATGACCGGTTGTTGCAATATCAAGAATCTGTTCCGCATACTTCTCTCTGTTCGTCATTTTCCATTCATCCTTTCCAGTTCTGCGCTCCTGGTTAATATCCAGTCTGCGTAATCACTTAATTCTGTCTTTGTAGCTGCGTTCTTCTCTCCGTGGTAAACCATGAGTACAATTCCTACATCACAGTACTTTTCAAACAATTCCGACAAGTAGTCGGCTCCCACATGGATATTGCCGTCCACAGAGTAGATGTCCGTCACTCCCAAACGTTCCATGCGGTCTTTATGCCATCTGTCAGAAATCTGCATCAGACCTTTGCAACCGCCACTTTCCACATCCGGTCTGCCGGAAGATTCTTTCTCGATCATTGCCATAAGCAGTTCCGGGCAGATGCCATATTCCTCACCGTACTTTACACACGATTCCTGTGCTTCCTCGGAGATGAAACTACCTTTCGGCTGTGCCGTGGATGTAAATGTGATGGAGAGTGCTATTATAATAGGAAGAAACAGCTTCAATGTTGTTCTCATATCACTACTTACCTTTCTGTTAAAATTCTTCCATCTTGGAAGACATACAGACTTTTTACTTTGAAAAATTCTGATTCTTCTAATTCCAAATCATTACAGTATAAATAGTGTGCTCCGGTTTTTTCATCGTTTTCTCCAAAAACATCATCTGTATAATACAAAACCATTGAAGAAAATTCTTTTATGTCATTTTCCGTAACAGGTCTGAGAAGAAGCTTTGATTCTTCCTCTTCATTTGCATGGTCAATGATTGCAATGTGTTGTCCATCTAAACAATCATCCCTTAAGTAAACAGCAACATTTCGTTCATTGCTTTCAAACCATACAACGACTTCTGCATCATCAGCGTTGGAATTTACATCCGAAACAGTAAGCCCTACCAAATCCCTTAAATCACTACCATGAAGTACTTTGTTGCCATATTTAAGTCCTCTATCATAATTTGCTTTTCTTACATTTTTACAGATTCCGCTATTCACTGAAATATCTCCTTTCATTTAAGCACTTCGCTTTGCTTCTATTTTTCTTCTGATTGCATCAACACCTTTTTGATAAACAAGTGTTTTTATAGATATATGCTCCTCTCCATTCTTGGTGTATTTCTGCTCTATTACACGAAACCATCCGCAATCAATGTATTTCTGATATGGCACATTCCATCTATCCAGGATTGCATTATCACGAAGAAATTCAAATAGGTTGTTACGTCCGAGCCCTTTGATTCCCAATACCTTTGAAACCTCATTCATGGAAATTGCAGTCTTGCTGTCTGCAACTGCATCAAAGAAATCTGCTTTCGGTCGCATTTCTTCGATTTGCTTATCTTTCTGCGAAATAATGTTCTGTGCTACGATAAGTGCATTCGCTACAATCTGCTCTGGGGTCATATTCTCTTGGTTTGCTATGTACCCACCATTCTTTCTGATGGACGGGATCACTTCATCCACAACCCACGATTCAAATTTCTCCGCTGATGGCAACTTCGATCTCATAATAAGGCGGTAAACGTCACCCTCATTTATGTATGACAACTCTTGTTTACCACCAGATGTAGGGGTGTCACGTTTCGTTACTCCCTTACAGTGGTCTATGACTGCCTTTCTGGGGTTTGCATATCCAAGTGCTGTTGCAACATCAGAAGCCACAAAGTAAGGCTTACCGTTGATTTCTGCTGTTCTGATTGTTCCAAATTCTTCATTATTAAAAATTTGTAATTCGTTCATTGTTCTCCTTTCTGTGGTATACTCTCCTATAAGGAGGTGATAATTTGGTATACAATGGTTTTTGCGATAAGCAAAACAAAATGTACTCTGTTGATTTTAGGCAAATATCTGCTAATTCTTTGGAAGATATTAAGCCAAAATTTGAAAATGGAAGATTAGACTGCAAATATGCCGGTCTCACTGGTTGCTGCAACAACCCAAGGCAATGCTCCATACTTCAAAATATCAGCAAGTAATGAAATGGCTCTCTGAAATATGGGAGCCTATTCTTTTTTGAAGTTAATGCTTTCGATTTCTCCTAACCCCTCCTGCATAATCCGCAAGACTTTCATATCCGTTGCAAGATTAAGTGCATTAAGGTCAAGTGTCAGAGTAGGAATATCATCCCCAACCCCTTGCTTTAGTGTGAAGCTTCTCACTCCGTTGATTTTGTGACCGTCAATGAGGACTTCTGTAAAAACTCCCTCTTCACCGTCACACTGGCGAATTTCAATTTTTGATGCTTTCACTCTTCTCACCTCTCTCGGCAGATTTCTCTGCCATTCTTTCTGTTTTCCCAAGAATATATCCCTTGTCAAAATCAGACATTTTGGGAATTGCTTCTTTTAACTTCTCAACGATTTTTTTCTCTTTTTCACTCATTCAATTCACTTCCTTTTTGTGATATACTCTCCTTATCTTTTTTAATAAGGAGGTGAAATAATTTGGATTCTAAAGAATACGCATCCGCTTACGCTATTGCTAAAATCTGTGCATATACCGGAAATTTTGATGATTTTAAGAACCTGTACGACCAATACTATTCAGAAATCGTCAATTCTTTGCCGGAAGAAAAACCACAATTAGCAATAGCAGCGGCAACTAACAATCCTTTCCATATCCAGAGCCGTTCCTAAAAGGCGAAATGGCGGTAAGGACTTTTATAGACAAATCAATATTTGTTTCTTCGATTTTCTTATCGCCATCTATAATGCTTTTGTAGTCATCAATAACATTCATGGCAATGTGCTGTGCCATCTCGTCAATTCCAACAAAACGTGAATCAGCTTTCTGAACTATATTTGCCTTACCGTTTTTGTCTAAAACCACATATCTCTGTTTTTCCATATTCTCACCTCTTTTCTGTTGACCTTGTAAACATATTATAGTCCCCTAGAAACTTTATGTCAACACATTTTTGTTGACTTGGGGACTTTCTTGGTGTATATTATTAGTGAAAGGAGGGATGTAAATGAATGAGAGAATCAAATCTTTGCGAAAGCATTTGAATATGACACAAGATGATTTTTCAAAGCAAATCAGCTTGTCAAGAAACTATATTGCGCAAGTTGAGATAGGCACGAAGACACCATCTGAAAGAACCATATCTGATATTTGCAGAGAGTTTGATGTAAACGAAGAATGGCTCCGAAATGGAACTGGTGAAATGTTTGTTCAGAAATCAAAAGATGAACAAATCTCGGAAATGCTCGGAGAAATTCAAAAGTCCGGTGAAGATACATTTAAGCACCGTCTTGTATCCGCACTGGCCAACTTGGACGAAGATGGATGGAACGCTTTGGAAAAGTTGATTGATTCAATCGCAAAAAAGAACGAATAAGAAAAAGCCAAGGGCAATGCGCAAGTCCTTGGCTCTTTTTTTTTATTTAAGTAGTTTTTTAACATAGGCATAAATGCACTCTAACCAGTGTAAATTATCACAAGCATTGATTAGCTTTGTGATTTCCTCTTTGTAATCTTCTTTCCCCATAGTACACCCCCTAATCTTTCCGCACTCGGTAGCGATACCTAAATTATAGAACATACGTTCTTAACAATCAATATATTTGACTCACGTTTTTTATTGTTGTAAAATATCAACAAAAGAGGACGGTGAAAACGCCAATAAACACCGCCCTCGCCAGAACTTGAAGTCCCTTGAAACAAGGGATGTTACAAGTGTATCATGTGAAAGGGGGATAAAAAAACATGATGAAAAAAGACCGAATCAAAGAAATTTCGACACATTTATCAGTCAACCGTACTAATTATATGTTAAGTTTTCGTGGAAATCTCCATGAATTTCTAAATGAACCGGACATGACGGTTTACAAGCTTGCTGATGAAGCTAATTTGCCTTATTCTACGCTTAATTCACTACTATACGGTAATTCTAACGACACGAAGCTATCGACCGCTGTTGCGCTTGCTAGAGCCTTCGGAATAAGTGTAGACGAACTGGTAGGTTGCGGCACTATGGAAGATAAGATGTTGGAATCTGTCAAGATATGCCGCAGTCTTCCGGAACACTCTCTGTATCTTATCCGTTACTTCATACGTCACCAAGCTAAAATCTATTCCAGTCTTGAAAAATCGCACAAGTATATTTCTGTCCTTAATCCACAACTTATGAATGGAATTATCGCAACCACAAATGCTGTGGAACCCATGTGCATAGACAATTTGCCGGAAGATATAAAATCCAAGACTTATATCGGTTTGAAAATTCCCTGTGACTACTATATGCCGTTTTATCTTCCAGGGGAAATTATTCTCCTTTCCGCAGATCGTGAACCACAAGACGGTGAACGATGTATTGTAACAAGTAATGGTGGGATACAAATTGCCGTAAAAACCCATATAATAGAATATGGCGTTAGAAAATGGAGATATGTTTCGCTCATGTCTCCGAACAGTATACTCCCGGAACACATAATTGATGACATGATAGGATATGTGGTTGGTTTTGTAAATAATGATGGTGACTGGGGAATCAGATAAAAATTAAGAGCATGGCTTCTACACCATGCCCTTTTTGATTGATTTATTTTTGCTTCTAATCTCCGCCCATCGGATATCACTACTTCTGTAAATGGCAAGTTAGCAAACACATACGCTTTTTTATACGGCAATTATTTTGCAGCAAATGTGACAAATACGGTAGAACTTAAAGATAATTTTCAGAATTACAAACTTCTTTTATTTGTATGTAACAACGGAACAGCTCAGATGTATGCTCCTACTGTGTATCCAGCATCGTATATCAAAGAAATATATGATTCTACTAAAAATACTCAGCATTTTGGGACATATCCATCAATTACTACATTTATTGGTAGTACAATAAGTGGATCTTTTATCCCCGTTGCTGACAATAAATTCAAAATTACTACTGGTATGAGTGGTACATTTATGATTTTAGGATTAAAATAATATCTTTAAATTAACAATGCTTTAAAAGTAATTGTTTTTGCATTAGCCCATGATCCTTTTACAGCATCTTGGATTGCAAAAAATATATGATCTGTGGATACTTTAAAACAACCGACACGATACCCAAGTGTAGCATCATATCCCAACGGTATAATTGCTTTTGCAGTTGGATACATACTCTTAGATACACCTGCTACCCCAACACTGTCTCCAGATCCAGTTGTTACTGTGAGCTCAATTATTTCCATCTTACTTAACTTGCCATTTACATCACTAATTGCCCCCGTGACAGTGCCGTTTCCGATTGATGAAATATCAGTATTGCCTATGAGAGAAATTAATGTTTTGATGTTCTTTATTGCAAGGCTAACCTTACCGATAATTCCACCAAGTTTCTCTCCTGTGGTCGGCTGTGCAAGGTCTGTAGGCTCGGTGAATGTTACGGTTGTGTTGGAAGCATCACCTGTCTTTTTGAGATAATCAGTCAAGTCAATGTTGGCTAATTTTTGGTCGGTAGTAGTCTTGTCATAGTAATTAGTTAAATTGTCAGCATCTTTGGTGATATATCCAGCGTCATTCTCTAATTCACTAACTTTTGTAGGTATACCTCCTGTTTGCTGTTTTGCCTGCTCCATATAATACTTCGCATTGTCAGTATCTTCTCCTTCTCTTGTTCCGGTTCCACCTATGGCATAAGATTCAGCCAATACAGATTTTGCATTTGCGGATTGCGCATAAGCAGATGCATTTGCGGATTCTACTCTAATATCTGCTAAATAATTAGGCTGTAGCATAGCATCTGTTACTGATCCTGTTTTGATTGAAAAAGAATAAGTCTTATTCTTTCCAGTACCAGTCACGGATACAGCTATGGTTGCAGAATCTTCAAATGTCAACACCGGAATCATAGAACCAATATCAGCCTTAAACTGTGTTCCATCTTCTGTAGTCATGGTAATGATTCCGTCATCAGACATGGAAAAGCCGACAGGAATTTTTTCAATGTTAAGGTCAAAAATAACCTTTTCTCCATTGTACTTTGTAATGGTGATTATTCCTGTAGCTTCATCCATAGTCCAATCAGCAATATTTCCGTTTATTGCAGACTTGTCTACTTTTAAGGCATCCTGTGATATGATACGGTTGTCCAACGCATCAATAGCAGAATCCATCTGATTAAGATGGTATGCATCTAAATCCGTGTTCTCACTGGGATAATCTTCCCAATTAATTCTGGTATAAACCTTATTCATTGCCATCTGCGGTTACCTCGTTTTCTTTTTCTCTGTTTCTTTCTGCCAACTCTACATTTATTTGATTATCTGCGGCTCTGTTAATCTGACCAGCAATATCATTCACAATGAGCCGCTTAATCTCCATAGGTAGAGCACATCCGTTAAAAAGATTTATGATTGACTGTTCAAATTCTCTGATTTCTAAGCTGTTCATATTTCTTCTCCTATCCTATGAGGTTGTATGCCTTAAGAGCATCTATTAAGCTGTTTAATGTGGTAGCAATACTGTATGTACTGGTTGAACTTGGTGATGTGATTTTGCTCACTGTCTTTTTTTGTGCACCATTGCTTCCAAAAAATCCAACATTTCCCAAACTAGATGCTAATTTAACATTTCCTGCACTTGTTATTGCAAAAGCAGTTGTGTCAACTAAAAGTGTCCCATAAATTTTGTGTGTGTGCCCTATTGCAAGTTCAGTATCACCGGATATTTTTACATTGTTTCCTATGCTAATAGTACCGCTTGTGACACTTTGCGTATTTATGTTATCAACATACAAATTCTTAGCTTTCAAACTTCCAGTAGTTGTAATTCCACTTGCTGTAAGTATAGTCGAATCAGAACTACGACTTGCTCTTATTCCTGCTCCGTCCATACCCAACGTGTAATTACTGTAATTTAACACAATCGTACTATAATCTTGTGATGCTGATTGTAAATTGATAGTTCCTCCGGTTATATCAATGCTTTTCGCAGTGACTTTTCCATCATAAGAAATAGAAAAGTTCGTGGAGTCCAATACAAACCGATTACCGGAAATGCTTACTTGTCCACTCTCAACGCTCAACTGCGAACTGACATCACCTTTGGAAACTTTCAACTTGATTTGGTCGGCTTGAACAGAAATTGCCGCCGCCAGATCTGTTTCTACCCCTTGCGCACGGGTTGATTCAAGTTCAATCTTTCCTGCTGTCTGTGTAATCTTCGTATCCAGGCCATTCTCTACATCCTTGATTTCAGACCGGGTCTCCTCAACAGTACGTTTTAACTCATTTGTTTTTCCACGGAGTTGAATTATACTTTTGTTAATTCCATTTACCTGTTCACTGTACTTTGGAGATTTTCCGCTTGCTGATATGGTGTCTATCGGTTGTTGGATTCCTTTGTATGTTCTGCTCAACACATAGCTTTCTATGATTTCTTTAGCCGTATATACATTGACTGCTTCTCCAAGGCTCAAACAAGGATTTCCTATTTTTTCACAGTTATAAGGTCTATATTTTACAACTTTAATAACCTCATACAGATTTCTTGCAACCGTTTCTAGGGCATCTGCCCCCATTCCATAAACAAGGAAATTATCTTGCAAAATATAACTGTTGTCGTTCTCGGTAATCTCTGTATCCGGGTAAACTGCACCAATATCATTTTCTGATTGTCTTATCTGCACTTTTGTAACTTTTTGGCAAACAAAATCTTCATATTTAACAGTTTTGTATTTTCCACCAGTAACCTTTTCTTTTTCAGAACCTTTTCTAGGGTATAATCCTTTCTGTGGATATAATCCTTTTTGTGGATATAATCCGGATATTATTTCTTTAAGGAAAACATATTCAAATTTTCCATCATGGTTGATGTGACCAAAGCATCCATTTATTGAGCATATTGCTTCCATGACCGTCTGGCCAGACAGTTCACTTGGTTTGATTGTTTCTGCCACTTCCATGCTGTCATTAGGTAATGTGGTTGCTACTTGCTCAACGCCAAAATATGAAAAAAAACTGTCTCTGAACTGCTTTAAGGTCAGAGGAAACTTCAATCCGTTATACCAAGAAGATACTTCTGATTCTCCAATATCGTATATGGCGTCATATGCCGTCACATTCCTGTAACGCTTATCATCTGTTGGTTTATCGGAAATGACACGGTATTTGCCGAAAATGAACGGTGTGTCAGTATGTCCATTAATCACAGCAGAAACATTTATCTGTTTCCCAATCATGCTTGTGAACACGTTGGAAATTTTGAATTTCAACTGTGATGCATTGCACTGTCCAAATGTAAGGTAATCATCATCACATAGTATTTCTTTTAATTCAAACTGTTCAAAATGGATTTCGCTGTTGGTGATTTTTACAGAATTGTCCTCTGTTTCAATCGTGATTTCCTTTTTGGATGCGCTTTTATCAAACAAATCCGCATAGGTATAGTTACTCATTCGCTACACCTCCGACAAATGAAAATTCTATCTGATTGTATTTAATCTCTCCGTCATAAGTTCCGTAGATTGTAGGCTTTATATCAGCCATATATCCATATTGTGTGACATATTGACCTAAAAATGGAATGTATGCTGTGATATTACATCCTTGTTCCGTTGCATCAATAAAGTTTCTTCGTATTCCGGATAGAAGTTCTTGCAAATCATCATCCGTCAGCATCGCAGGTGTGGAAAAATCAACACTTAATGCTTTTAGCTCCACAGCATTTCTATGTACATATCCATTTGCATCAGTCCACGGGTCTACATCCTGCATATTCACAGCTGGCTGATAGCTTTCAGCGGCTATGAATCTTGACTGGTCAATAACGTAATCTCCAATTTTTAAAAGCCATCCTTGATATGCTGACATACGCTCACCGCCTTATTGCATAAAAATAGACAGCACTCATTTTCAGAGTGCTGTCTGTGTTAAAATACATATACATTCTTGTGTTTTTGGTTAAATTGCTCTTGACCGTATTGTCTTGCTGCAATTCCAATTTGATCGGTTGTTATTCCAAACTCTTTTTCAAGGATTCCTTGCAGTAACTGATTATTCTGTTTCAGAAGTGCAATTTCCTGTTGTGCCGTGGAATTGATGGCATCTTTGATTCCAGTGATTTCAACTCCACCGGCAACCGCTGTCTTGCCGCCTACTGTCCCGGCAATCTCCGGTACACCGTTCTCTCCCGCCATGAACATTGTGTAACGGCTTGGAACGTAACCGCCAGTTTCAAATCTAGGAATACTTATTTTAGGTATTTGTACTGGCTTGAAGCTTATTCCTATAGCTTCCGATATACCGCTAACCAAGCCAAAACCATCAATAAAAGCATTTATTCCATCAATAATCAGATTTACGCATCCTTCTGCTATGGATACAAGTCCATTAAACACTCCTTTGAAAATATCTTTTATTCCGTCCCATGCTTTTCTCCAGTTTCCAGTAAACACACCAGAAACAAAATTTATTAATCCTTTTAATGCTGTTCCAAGATTTTTGATAATATTTCCTATTGCATTAAATACAGTTTCAAAAGCAGGCTTTAAATCTTCCCACAAATGAGTGACTATGGGAGATAAAACATTGTCCCATAAGAAGTTGAATACTTCTATTACTGGCTTTACTTGTTCTACCACAAAATTCATGGTATCAACTATTGCATCAAATGCCGCTCCTAAAACACTTCCTAATGCTTGTGCCAAAGGAACTACTACATTTTGCCAAAGCATTGTAAGTATGTCTGCAACAATCTGAATTGCAGGATTTAAGATATTTCCAAGGAATGTTCCGAGTGGAACAAGCACTCCATTCCAAAGATTTTCAAAAGCACTTTGCAATTTCGGAAGCACTTCTTCGCCAACATATTTTAATGCCGGATTTAGCATATCCTGCCATATACTTGTGAATGCAGTCTTCAAAAATTCTCCTATCGGAGTAAGTACATCTACAAGCCCTTTCCATGCATTCTGTAAATCTGGTATAACCGTTGTTGTTAAAAACTCCATTGCAGGAGTGAGATTATCCGCAATGGCTGAAATTGATTCCTTGAAACTCTTTCTAACATCCTCATTTGTTGCATATACAAGTGCAAGTCCTGCTACAACCGCTGTGATAGCCGCTGTTGCCGCTACTGCTCCTGCACTAATACCACCAAACAATCCGGTTGCTCCTGCCGCTGCGGCTCCCTCTGCTCCTGTTGCCGCTCCAGTTCCCAGCAGACTTCCAAGAATTGTTTCTCCGATTCCAGCTCCTGCCTTACCGCCCATTGACAAAACAATAGAATCTTTGATTGCTTTCCATAATATATCTCCCAGTCCGGTGAATTTCAAAAGCCCTATTGCTGTCAGAATCGTGGTTTCAATCGGTGCAGCATCAAAACTTCCTTTCCACAAATCGATAGCCGCTGTGATTGCAGTTTTTATGAAATTTCCGGCAGATGTAAACACAGCAGTCCAGTCAATACCTGCAAGAAACTGTCCTATATTCTGTCCAATCTGATACCAGTCTACAGATGCAATAGCATCGGACATCCAGTTAAATATCCCTGTTACAATACCGGATAAATCTTGTCCTGCTTCAAAGAAATCACCATTGAATAAATCTTTGAACAGCTTTTTCACAGGTTCAAGAAGTTTTTCTATCTTATCAGCCCAGCCAAGAGCTGTATTCTGCATCTTGTCGAATGCTTCCTGCCATACTTTTTCGTATTCAGCAGTAGCATCCATGATTTCCTTGGTAAGGTCAATTCCTGCTCCACCAGAACCACTTCCGGAACCACTGGATTTTGGAGTTGAAATAACTTTCAATTTATCAAATGCTCTGATTCCGCTTTGAGCATTTTTTGCACTTGTACCAACTTTATCAAGTGCATCTGCCGTGTCTTCCAAATCTTCATTGTACCCGGATACACCTTGACCGAATGACGAAAAGTCAATCTTGATTCCCAGCAAATTTGCCACACTGACAAGCAGTCTCTTAATCGCAATTACGACACCGTTAATAACAGGAAGTACTTTCTGCAATACCGGAATAAACAACTGTCCAAGTACCATGCCGGCTTCTTTTACGTTGTTGGTAAACTGACGGATCATATTACTTGGAGAATTGATTGTATTCGCCAAGTCTCCCCATGACACTTTGGACTGATCTAAGATTGCCAGTAAGCGCAACTGCTGTTTCTCTGCCTGTGACATTTCAGATACAGCCTTTTCAATGCCGTATTTGTAAGCATAAGTCTGTAATGTGGCATTTGTGATATCAATACCATACTTATACAGTGCTCTTGACTGACCGATTAAACCGGACTGTAAATTAGTTGCAACTGTACTGAAATCTACGTTAAACAGAGAGGAAATATCCCCGGCAAGCATTGTCATGGACTTTGAAATTGCCGTAGTAACTTCTCCGGTCTGCCCTAAAGAGTTGGTGATAGATGCAAGTTGTGAAGCGTACTGAGTAATCTCCTGCAAATTCAACCCCAGGTTCTTCATTCCACTTTCAGAAATCAGTCCACCATCTACATCTACTTTCAGACCGGACATTTTGCCAAGAAGTTCATTTACACGATTTCCGAAACTCTGCGCATAATCTTCTGCGTTGTCGTAACCGTATTTTTCAAAGTCCTTGCCCCATTCCTTGCCGACTTTATTGAAAGCAACCGTGTAGTAGTTGAATGCTTCAATATAGTCCGTAGTTCCCTCTATGGATTTCCACAGGCTTTTAATTCCACGGATCACAAGGAAATATGTTGCATAGAATCTTCCGAAAGCCGCTGCGAGACTGAATGTGCTCTTCGTGGCTCTTTTTGCACTTGCCGTATAAGTGTTCAAATTTCTACCTAAAGAGTTTGCCGCTCTGCCGGATGCCGCACCGGCAGATGCCAGTCCTGCCAGTGCATTTGTCATGCGGATAATGTTCTCACTTACATTCGGTGTGGTAGACAAAGTGGTGAATAACTGTTTCAAATTCTTTGCCAGTAAAGGAATGTTCGTGATTGCTCTGCCGGATGCTACACCGCCAAGTTTTGAGATAGACGATGCAATACTTGCAATATCCCCTATTCCATCTACTTTTGTTCCTGCCATATCAGCAGAAAAAGTCTTCAGTGCAGAAGAAATTCTGCTTAATCCGCTTGTATCTATTTTTCCAATTCTGTTAATGGAATTTGTCAGTGTGGAGATATTCTTAATTCCGCTCGTATTCATGGAATTTGCGGAATTTGCGATACTCTGTATGCTGTTGGAAATACTTGTCAGTTTGGATGTATCAATAGACAAGCTTTTCTGAAAATTCGTAAGGCTATTTGCAAGTTTATTCAGTGCGTTACTTGCGCTAGTTGCATCCGCTTTTATTTTAATCTGCAAAGAATCAATATCTGCCATACCGCACCGCCTTTACACATAAAAAGAACGGTAAGCTGTGACACCTACCGTTCCTAAAATTATTTCTTAAGATATTCTCTCGTAACCGCACCGCACTTGCAATCAACTGTGATTCCGACTTTCTTTTGGAATACTCCGATTGCCGTTGCTGTGTCTTTACCTAAAATTCCGTCAATGTTGCTCTTTCCCTTTGCATTCACCGCAGATAAGCAACCATGATGAATAAGTGAAAATTGCAACCACCGCACATCATCACCTCTCATGCAAGGAACTGTTTTCTTTAACAGTCTTGTAGGTTCTGTGTAATGGTTGCTGTACGCTTCCGTAGTGCCCTGTACAGCTTCTAATTCCTTGTACCATACATTCATGTCCACATTTCCTGCAATGCCGCCTACACGCCCTTTAGAAGTATACTGCCAGCCTACCATGTTAGGTACTTGCGGTTGATACTTTACATCACACTTGCCGTTGTTCTTTCCGTACCGTGCAATCCACATAGGATAGTTTACACCACCATAAGGCTTAATGTATGTCTTGTAAAAACTTTCACCAGTGTATACGCCAAATGGCAATCCTGCGTCTGTGATAATCTTGCCGTAAGCATTGATAATGGAAATAATATTTTTGCCAAGACCTTTCATAACGGCATCTTCAACATCAAGATATACTGTCACTTTTCTGCCATTAAGAATAGTAAGCACTCTTCTTGCATCAGATCGTGATTTTGCAACCGTTGTAATATATCCGTATTCATATACTCCGTGCACATGGACATTGTGCTCTTTACAACCTTTCCAGTTCTCTTCAAACTTCTTGTCCGGGTTCAAATCCTTACGGATGACTTTCAAAATAGCAAAATCAATACCGTTCTGTTTTACCGCCCACCAGTTAATCGTCCCCTGGTATGAGGACACATCAATTCCTGTTAAACTCATGTTTGTTTCTCCTTTTTGGGATGTGATAATTCAAAATTAGCCTGCATTGCCATAAGTCCTGCAAGGAACGCTTTCCTTTGCTTCTGAATTTCTTTTTCATTATTAGCAATGTCAGCAAGTTCTATAATAGGCTTGTCAATATACTTCGATTGTGCTTTTCGACCGTTTAGGCAATGGTCTACGGCAACAGATGTTGCTGCTAGTCCATATTCTCCCCACCACATCCACATTTCTCTGTCTCTCTGCTTCATTTCTAGCTTGTACGCTTCTGCATAAGGCTCTAAATCCGCAGGGCAGGAAGAATCTATATCTTTTACTGTAAATCCGTATCCTTTTGTGCATAAAAGCCACATAGGACGTACTTCTTTACAGTATATTTCCCATGTTAGTTCTCTGACTTCTCCGGTGCTTTCTTGGAGTTCTTCT